>Ga0247778_1001068_pt1 | contig 15396 bp, 3 predicted proteins | sample UWRJL049202B5_FD_179939 | JGI IMG/M metagenome (GOLD analysis project Ga0247778, IMG submission 179939) | Plant litter microbial communities from Arlington Agricultural Research Station in Wisconsin, United States - UWRJ-L049-202B-5 | ecosystem: Environmental > Terrestrial > Plant litter >... | reverse complement strand
TATTTTTTGTAGATTTTATTTCTTGATATTTAATAAATATAAAATTTTAATATTTTTATTTATTAATTTGATAATAAAAAATCTATAATAAATTAATATTTTTAAAATAAAAATTATATTAAATATTTTTATCAATATAATAATAATTATAATAGATTTTTTTGAAATAATTGTTAAAAATAATATATATTTCAAATAATTTTTTATTAATTTTGCAAATAGAATATAAAATCTTAGATTTTTTTTTATATTTGAATATAAATATTATTTTTATTAAAATATTTAAAATTATTATAAATATTAGATAAAATTATATAACAAATAAATAATTTAAAAATGATTTTATAAATTTTCAAAATTTAAGAAGAAAAAATCGCAAATTTAAAATATTTAAAATTTGTAAAAAATTAAATAAATTATTAAAAATTATAAATAGAATTAAATTAAAAAATAAATTAATTTTAAATTTTTTATTATTATTATTTTTATTATTATTAATAAAATAGGATTTGAAAGATTTTTTTAAATAAAAAAAATGGGTGGTTAAAAAAATTATTAAAAAAATTATAAATATTTATAATAACAATAATATAAAATTTAATAAAATTATTATAATATTGAAAAAATTAAAGAAATTAAAAAATAAAAAATTAATGATTCTTAAGATTTTATAATATAAAAATAAATTAAATTTTTATTTAAATAAATTTTTAAAAAATTTTAATTAAATTTTAAAATTTTAAAAAATTTTATATAAATCTAAAAAATCTAAGATATTAAAAGAAATATCTATTAATTCAATTAAGATTTTATTAAAATAATATTAAATTATTTATTAATTTTATCCTAAAAATTATTTAAATAAATAAATAATTTAATAAAAATTCAAAATCCAAATTTTTGTTATTTATAAAATATTTTTTAAAATAATTTTTGGATTTTAAAAATAATTTACCAAATTATTATTAAATAAAAAAAAATATATTTCGATTAATATTTTTATTTTATTTTATATTTATTGGGGCAAGATTTTTTAATATATAAATAAATAGAATCAATTAAAACAATAAAAAAAAAAATAATTATTCAAAAAAAATATGATATTTAATATTATTTTTTAGTAATTTAATAAATTTTAATATTAGAATTTATTTTATATATATCGAATATTAAAAAAAATTAATATATATATTATTTTTATAAAAATTATTTATTTTCTCAAATAATATAAAAATTAATTATTATTTATTAATATAAAAAAATATAATAATAACAAAAAAATAATTAAAAATTAGCATTTTATAATATATTAATATAAAAAGCGAATAGTAAAAAAATTTAATAAAAATGAATTAATTATAAATTTATTTTTGTATTATAAATAATTAATATATTTAAATATTAAAAATAAAAATTTTAGGTTTTAAATATTAAATAAATCGATATTTTTAATATTAAAAAAAAACTAAAAAATCACTAGATATATTTATTATATTTTTTATTTTAATTAAAATAAATAACGAAATAATATTTAAAACTTTATTTCTAAATATATTTATTTTATATTTTTAAATATTTAAATTATTTTAAATATAGATTTTATTTATATTTAAATATAACAATTATTAGGATTATATTAAAAATAATAATTTAAATAATATAAATTAAATATATTATTATAAGATCTATTTTTTTTATTTTTATAATAAATTTAATTAAAATTAAAATTGATTTCAAAAAAACTTAAATATAATTCAATAAAAATATTAAAATATTCAATATTTTAGGAATCTTAATAAATTAATTATTAATATTGTTTTTTTATAATTTATAATATTACTATTTAATATATTAATAATATAATTTTTGTATTTTATAATATCTTTATTAGATTATTAATAAATTTTTGAATTTTAATAAAATATTATAATATATTAAAGGAAATATTCTAATATAATTTTATTATTCAAATTATTATTTAAAAATTATAATAGCCAGGGGTTACTAGCTATTATTATTTTTTATAATTATATTCAAGAAAATATTAAGAAAATTAATAGAATAACTAAAATAACAATAAATAAAAATATAATTTTTATTAAATATTATAAAATTAAACAAATCCAAAATATTGAAAAATTATATTATAATAAATTATATATTTAGAAAAAAATATATAAAATAATTAAAATTATTTTAAAAAAAAAATAAAACTAAATAAAAAAAATTATAAAAATAATTGATGAGTGGAGGTTGTATGGAAGAAGGATGATGTTGCATTGTAGGAGGGCTACGGTCTAAATACAGTAAGGATGCCTGAGGCACCCACCCAACCAACCGTCACGTATCAAATATCCCCCCTGAAAAGAAAGGATCCATACGTCCTCGTATATCATACTGTGATGATGCCGTAAGTTCTGGTTGCCCGTAGGTGTACCACGCTTCGGCGATAACTCTGCCGTGTAACAACTGTATCATTGCTCTTCCTTAATCCGCTTCCTCTTGCTCGGCTTGGTCGGCGTATCCTCCTCCGCCTTGACCCATCCTTCGCCTGTTGCGGTCTTGACTACCTTCCATCCTGGCGGTGCTTCGAAGACTTTTGGTGATGGTACGGTCGTTTGCTTTCGGAAGTTGTTGATTTGGGCGCGGATGTTGGCTAACTCGACGTCCAAACCGTCGGCGTTCGGGGCGATAACGATATCTTGTATTTCGTGTTCGTCAAACCACAAGTCGCCGCTGGCTTCGAGACGGCCCGTGGTGTCCATGGCGTTTATTTTCTTGAAGATCTCCGCTGCTGCTGGATTGCCCTTGACGACCTTGTTCAGCTCGGTAAGAAATTTGTAGAGAGTGTTGGCCAGAATTTGGGTAGACCTGCCGGCCATCATCATGGACTCTGCCGTAGACATCGGGAGCATCTTCGGGGTGCTTTTCGAGGTAATAGGGTCGTCGATAGTTAGCTTGCGATGTTTGAGCTTCTTTGTGACCATGGCGGGGATGTCTTCGTCGCTCGCGCCGCTGTTGGCGTCTTCGTTCTCGTTGTAACTCTTGTCGTCATCGCGCGGTGGGGAGTCGGTGCTTTCGTCGTCGTCATGGCTCTCCTCCTGGTTCTCTATCTTGACAAATTTACCCTTGTTGCGTGCCTGGGATTTTTTGGGTGGACGTCCCCTACCCCGTGGTTTTTCGTTGCCGTCGGACGATTTCTTGGCGGTTTTAGTCATGGTTGTAGAGTCGTACTTCTGGCGTGCGCGGTTGAGGGCGTCTTTACAGTCGGGGTCCGCGTTGAAGAGGCCTTTGAGCGTGGAGTTCTCGATGGGATCGCCGACTTCTTCGAAGTATTCTTGGAAATCGCTCGCTGGCGGAACTTTCTTGTTCAGCAGAGCGTTTTTCATTCGCCGATAAACCGGGAACGAGCTGGGCGCCAGCTTTGGACTGCTCATTTGGGGAACATTGAGATGAAGCGCATCGTACGTCGTGTTGTGGTAATCTCGATCTATGAATAATTTGGGAGGATGTTTGGTGTGGGTCGCGCTAAAAGGTCGGAAGAACAACGTTATCGTTAAAAGTGAATTGAGTAAGATTAACCCTGCTGAGAACTTAATTATTTTTGGCGCGCAGATGCTCAGTAATTGCTATTTCAATGCGGCAGCCTTCGGTGGGCGACCGCGTCTAGGACGTGGAGGGAGCAATCTGTTCTCGTATTCCTCGATGAGCTGCTTTGCGTTGCCCAACAGCTCCACCGGGTACCACTCATTCCATTGGTTTCCCCAGCCTGCGAATTTGACAAGGTACTCCAGGTTCTTGCGTTTACCGTAGTTGGTGTATCGCTTGTCTACTATTCGTTCTAATTCGTATGACTTCCATTCGTCGGAGTCGCCGTCAATGCCTTCCACCGGTTCCCTTGCGTCAGGAATTGGTCTCTCGTAAGGGTCACGCCCTTTTGCTGCTGGTGATAGGTGGGCGACGGAGATTACTGGGTGAATCTTCCATGCAGGAGGCAGCTCAATTTCGTAGGCCAAGCGTCCCACTCTACGCAGAATCTTGAAGGGTCCTGTGCGTTGCTCTGAAATTTTTGGGTTTGGCTTTCCAGGCAAATTATAACCGTTGTGAAGTCGAAGGTATACCATTTGGCCGACATCCATTGTGATTGGGGTATGTTTTCTGTCATAACGTTCCTTGGCGGTGTTGGCTGCGAAATCGATCGCGATTTGCGCGTCTTGTTGGAGCAACTTGCGGATGACATTATAGTCTCCTGTCTGTTCTGTAGCGGTTCCGGTAGCGACGGAGAGTTCTGTTGACGGGCGGAAACCGTAGACTAGTTCGTTAGGAGAAGTATTTATTGCGGCTGAGTAGGCGTTATTTAGGCCGGCTTGGAGAGCGACGAGGGCGCTTGTCCACGGGAGATCAGGATGCGCGAGTGCGAAATGACGAATTGCAATCTCCGCTGTTTGGTTCTTGCGTTCGGACAAGCCGTCTGTCTGCGGGTGCCAAGCGGTACTCATGAGGAGTCTTGTGCCGAGGCGTTTCCAGAGTGCTCGCCACAAGTCGGACGTGAATTTCGAGTCCCTATCACTGATAATACCAGTTGGAATTCCCCAATCGCAGAGTAGCAACATTTGCAGCAAAACTGTTGCCCAGTCTTCGGCTGTGTAAGTGCTATGTCCTGGGATGAGTAACGTCTTTTTGCTGAACTTGTCTGTTACTGTAAGCAAGGTATCGAAGAAGTCGTGGCCTTCTATCTTCCAAGGTGCCACTGCGGGAACGGTAGGCAAGCCCAGTATGAAGTCCATGGCTATAGTGCGGAAAGGTACTGGTTCGCTGCGGATAGGCTGTAGTTCGCCGTTCGGTGCGGTTCTCAACGTGCTGTTGCGTTCACAACTTGGACAGTGGTTGATGTAGTCGCGGAGTCTCTTCGTTAGTCGCGGAATGCAGAAGTCTTGCAACTCGTGTCTAGTACGCTCGATGCCGAAATGGTGTGCATCGTGTGCCGTTGATATAACGTCTTGCAGGACGTTGCTTGGGATTGCTAGGCGTTGCTTATCCGCAGTCTTGTGGTAAAGTAATCCGTTTTGAATAACGAAATTGATTCCTGCCTTTGACGCAGAGTCTGGCAATGGGTGATCGGAGTCTTTACAGCCTAGCAGGCGCAGTGCTCTCGCGAAGTTGCGGTCAGCCCACAGTCCCTGCGTGATCTTGTCCTTATAACCTTCGTCCAGGAAAGCTTCCGAAGAGGCGAAAACATTATCGAGTTCGTTATCCATGGACACGTCGCTTTCTTCGCGAGCGGGTAGTCGTGATAACGCATCCGGAACGATATTCAAACGGCCTGGAATATGGTGGATTTCTAGTTCGTATTGCGACAGGTACTTGCTGGCGTTGACCAGGCGCATGTTTGCCCGTGAGGAGTCGGTTGTTATCAGCGACGTCTGAGTACAGATGGCTTTAGTCGCTGAATGGTCTGTAAGGACTATGACGGGGGACGTAGAAGATTGGATCATAACCCGCAATTTTCGACAGGTCCAAACGAGGCATGCCACTTCTAATTCTGTGGGATGGTAATGTTTCTCTGCTGGCCCGAGAAGTTTACTGAGGAAGGTGATTGGTTCGACCCACGTAGATTTGAGAGTGCTCATGTCTTTGGGGACGATTTGGTTGAGTCGTAGGTGGAACGCCATGACGCCGAATCCTCGCTCTGCCGACGCGTCGATCTTCAGGAAAAGTTGTCGCTGAGGATCGTTGTGAATTAGAAATCTGGACGTGCAGAGCGTGTTCTGGATGTTTTTGAAAGATTTCAATTCTTCTTCTGTCGGGTCCCATTTCGTCCTCGAGACGTAAGATTTCCGGTTGTTGTCGGTGACTCCGTTCTGGCGGCCCATGGCAAGAAGATCTGTCTTTCGTTTCTGGAGCGGCTCTGCTAACTTGGAGTAAAAGGGAATAAAAGAGCGCAGCCAACCGGTCATTCCGAGGTAACGTTCGAGGTTCTTCAACGTCTCTGGGAATTCCAGATTCTTGATTGCAGCAATACGTTGCTCTGTGGTAGCCAAGCCTAGCCCATTTACTTTGTGTCCCAGTAATTTTACGGAAGAATATCCGAGGAATGACTTTTTGGCTGAGAGGCATAGCCGGAGTTCAAGGAACAGTGATAAGACCTGACGTAAGTGTTCGACGTGTTCTTTGGGATTATCTGAAAATACGACTATGTCGTCTACAAAGCTTCGAGCAAAATGTTTGTACGGCCGAAGTTTACGGTCGAGGAAGCGTTGGACGTGCTGCACACTATTTTTGAACCCCATGAGGGCTACCTTTGACTGCTCTTGACCGCGGTGACTGAGAATCGTGAAGCGATCTCGGTGTGGCTTCCAGACCGGAAATTGGTAGAAGAACCCTGTGCCGTCGAAGACGGAAATGCAGTTTTTCCCACGCAGACATTCAATAATGTCACTTTGCGTCGGCGTTGGGTAGGAGTCGTAGATTGCCCATTTGTTCAACGGCCGGAGGTCCACCACTGGCCTGTCTTTGTTAGCCTGCGAGACTACGAAAACCGCGCATCCAAACGGTGTTGCGGTCGTAGTGAACTCCATGCGGTCACGGTCGTGTAAGCTGTTGAACATCGCGTCTACGGCAGCTCGTTGTCTAATGCCGAGTGGATACGGTCGTGATGAGAGTTTTCCGTTTTGCCATCCGTCAGCGAGAGGTATACGCATATATTCGGATTCAGGCATCTGAATTACACCGCGGTCTTTCCAGCAGTCAGCGAATTGTGTAGTCAATTTCTTTATGTCGGATGCGAGCTCCGGGTCTTCGGTGCAGACATGAATGCCATTCTCCAGAACCTCCTCAGAGACGTCATCTGGTCTCGCCAGGCCCATTCCCGGTTGTGATTGCGATGCCGAGAAGTCGTCGACCGTTTCCGCGTCACTTGGAGGCTCCGCGACTGTGACCGGTGCGGTCTTTTTGGGTGTCGTACGACATAGGTTCTTCTTGGGAGATTTCTTGCCGACTCCAGGGTCTCTTGTCGGCTGAGCAAGTTCTGCGGCTGGAAATTTTTGCTCCTGCTCAGTGGCGATGAAACAGGTGGTATACGCTTCATATTCGCTGAGGTAGCCAAGTCTGATCTTGGCGGGTAGAACGCGTGGCCTGGCCGTATTATTCACGAAGGTGACGCAATCGGCGCTCTCGGTGACTGCGTCTTGAGCACCATCAAGTGTTGCGTTGAAGAAGTACGCTCTTCCTTCCGGGAGATTCGATGTTTTGACGGGAATTATTGCACGCGCGTGTGGTGGAATCACTACTCGTCGGTTGGACAGTATCTTTCGGAAGACTCGAGGTCCTTTGGTACAAACCGACACCTGCGTCGTCATGTTCTCGCAAGAGACGAAAACAAGTGTGGAAGCGCGGCAATCTATGACTGCACCATGGCCCCACAGGAATTCGTTGCCAAGCAGAAGCTTGGGCTCTAGGCGGTCCATTACCCATGCACATATCGCCATTCTGGCAACCGTAGGTTTTCCGTCTATCTCGCCGGGGATATAGATGTCGAAGAAGGCGCGTTCGGTTAGCCGGACGCAACCTTTGATTCCTTTGAATGTTGTTGAGAGCGATTTGTCGTATCTGACGTTAGGGTGTTGGGAGATCCATTGACGGTCGACCATTTGACGGGTGCATCCGGTATCGACACAAATGTAATGTGGTTCGTCGTTGGCGCCGTGGCGTACTTCGAGCTTCATGAATGTCCATCCGGGAATGCCGCCTCCGCGTGGTTCCAACGGTCGTGCCTCGATGAGACGGGGCTCGGCTTTTTCCGTCAGACCATCATGACTGGGATGGTATGCCGTAAACGCCGGTGCGTACGGCCCGGTCAGCTTTGCGTCTGTGGGGAGCTCTTTGGGCTTAGGTAGCATGCATGAGTTAGCCCAGATGTGCTTGAAGAGTTTGGAACGTGTAGGGAATTCCGCTCCGCATTTACGACAAGTCAGTTCTTTCGGTGGCGATTCTGTTCCTGAAAAACCGTAGTTGATGCCGTTGTCAAACGCCATTGCCGAGACGTCCTCGGCTTCGGGAGCCTCGGCAGCAGGGAACGTAACTTCCTCGGTAGCTATATAGCCCATGTTCTGCAATTCGACGTCGTGTTTTTGACCGTCTTCCGTGGGGATATCGTAGTAATCCTCATTTGAGTAGTTAGCACCGTCATATCTCCGAAAACGGCGAAATCTTTGCCCGTTGAAAGGTTGATTTGAGGACTTGTTGTCGAAGTTGACGTTCTTTGGGCCGCTGCCTTCTCCTTGGTAACCCGCTGTAATCTGTAGCCGGTTTTTTGGTGCTGGCAGCGCTTGCTTCTCGGGAGTCTTTTCTACGTTAGCTTGTCGTTCTCCTTGCTGGAAACGGAACTGTGAAAAGGGGTACTGTGGTCGAAAGTTCATTCCAGGTACGAACGGCCGGTAAGGTCGTTGCCTGTTCTGAATTTCGGCCGTAGCAGAGATTTGGTGGTACCTACCGCCGTTCTGCGGTTGGAGGCGTCTCGGTCCCGGTTGTGACTGGGCCAAGAGCATATCCGTCCACGTTTCTTGTTTCTCTGCCAAGATCATCATATAGTTCGTGATTGTTGACGTCTCCGTAGGTTTTGGAACGAAAGGCCTAAAAGTTGGGTCCAAATTATTGTAGACGTAGGAAAGTTGCTGGAACGCTTTATCAAGATGTGCTGCCTTGGAATGGCGGATGATTGCGGCTGCGTATGCGCGGACGTCCTTCCGTGCTCGGGCGTCGTCTGCTGTATATGTTTCGGCTTGCAATTTCTTCAGCGCTGTTGTCATAGCGTCCTTGAACCGTGTCGTCAGATACTCGGTCCAGAGTTTCAAGCCATTCGGTGCAAATCGGAAGGCGAGACGGGTAGTTTCTTCGAGCTCTTCCGCGTACCAGGTCTGGGCGATTCCTTTGAGGCAAGTGTGTAAATTAGCGCGGACGACGGGTTCGCGTCCTGCCACTGCATTGTGTTGGACTGCTTCAATGAAAAGGTATACGTTTCTCCACACAGTTGCGTTCCCCTGACGGCTGTAGTCGGCCGGATCGTCTGCGTCTGGGTGGAAGAAACCGATGTCTTCCGGACGCCACTTCAGGTCGACGAGACCAGTTTGTGGGTTGATGAGCAAACCGGTCTCAGGATCGAGGATTTGACCGTTCACAGGATTTCCGTTACCGTTCTCGCCATGGCGGTCGCCGTTGCGGCGTCTTTCGGCGTCGCGTTCGTCGAGAACTTCTCTCATCAAGGACACGATAGATGCTCTCATAGCGGCGTTCATTGCGCCTTCCCCGCCTGCAGGATCTGCAGAACCTGCCGGGCCTGGGTTGGCTCCGGGGCCGGAAGGACCACCGTTGTTTCCTGCCATGTCAGGGCTGCGCGGAATCTCTTCTGTATCGCTACTTCCGAGTCTGGGGCGGTCGTCGCTTTCGGGGGTGGATTGCGTAGTTGGTGTAATCTGTGCGATTTGCTGGGTGAAAGCTTTGACAGCTCTGTTGAAGAGTGTTTTATCGACTGTCCAGGCGCTGGGGAAGTTTTCTGGTTCGATGGCTCGTGATACCGATCGTGCGCGGCCTGTCTGCGGGGTAGGTTCGCGGCTCGGTGCTGGATGTCTATTGACAATGTCTTCGATGATTTGGCGTGTTCCGAGCGGAATCGTATCAGCTTGTTTGTGTCCGCTTTGTCTGAAAGCGTGCAATTGATGTGCTAATGCGATGGTTTGCGGAAGCATCGGGGTGGTGGGAGGGTCGTTCTGTTCGGATGAAAACGAAGGTGGCGGCAGTAGGATCTTGACAGAACGTCAGGAGTTTGCCGTAATTGTCGGTATAATTGACCGAGCCCTAGCCTGGGAGTTCGATCATGTTCTGACGGTCGTCTGGTCGTCAGAACGTAGCAGTCATTGCTACCATTGATGAGTGGAGGTTGTATGGAAGAAGGATGATGTTGCATTGTAGGAGGGCTACGGTCTAAATACAGTAAGGATGCCTGAGGCACCCACCCAACCAACCGTCACGTATCAATAATATAAAAAAGATTAAATTTAATCTAATAAAAGGAAAAAAAAATATAAAAAAAGATATTGCAAAAAAAAATTAATATAATTTTAATTATTATTATTGAAGAAAAAGAATTTAATAAAAAATAATTTATTAATATTAATATAATTTTTTTATTTACAAAAAAATCGAGGAAAAAATTTAATAAAAAAAATATATAAAAATTTTTTATATTAAATTTTTTTTAAAAAATCCTATTTTTATATTATTTTTTTTTAAAAAAAAATTTATTAATATAATAATTATTAAAGAAATATTTCTCCCTAATATTATTATTTATATTTTTTGTATTTATTTTAATAATTATAAAAAAAAAGAAATATATAAATAATCAAAATCTATATAAACAATTAATTCAATTAAATCTTTTAGATTATATTAATTTAAATAATAATATTTTAAAAAATATTATTTATATAATTTTATATAATAATTATTTGGGATCTATTCGAGTTTTTAATAAAAATTTTATTTTTAAATTTTTAATATAAAATAATATTAATATTATTTTATATTAAAATTATTTGTTAAAAATATTAAATCTTAATTTTATTAAATAATATATTATAATTCGATTTTATTTAATTAATTATATTTTGAAATTATTTATCAAATTAAAATAAAAATAAAATAAAATAATTTTTTATAAAATTGATTTAAATTATATTATAAAAATTTATTAAAATTTTTTGTTTATAAATCAAAAAAATTAAAATATATTTATTTATATTGGTCAAATTATATTATTTATAAAGTTCTAAAAAATTTATAAAATATTTATAATAATATTAGAAAAAAATAATAATAAAATAAAAAATAATATATTTTAAATAAATTAAAAAACGAAATATTTATATATTTAATATAATAATATTTTTGGTATTAAAATATTTAATTTTTAAATAGATTTGGACTATTTTTTTTTATTTTTTTTTATTTTTAATCCCAAAAAATATTTTGTTTAAAGAATATCTTGTTAATTGTTTATATTAAATAAACTATAAAATATTATAATTTTTATTTTTAGTATTATTATCTCTTTTTCTATATCTTTTATGATATGATTCTGTTATATTAAATTATTATAAATAATATAATCTAAATACAAAAATAGATCGATATTATAAATTTATTAAAAATAAAAAAAATAAAAATTATTAAAAATCTAATTATTTGGTAATTATTAAAAAATATAAAATTTATTTTATTATATAATCCCAAGTTTTTTGGTTGGAAATTAATTATATATTTAATTTTTTTAAATTATATTTTATAATATAGATTATTTATTTTCTAATTTATATTTAATTTATAAAATTTGAAAAATTCTATTATATTATAATTCATTAAAATCGAAATTATTTTTTATATATTAAAAATCAAATAAAAGAATTTATATTATTTAATAATATTAAAAAATTTTATATTAATAATTTAATATTTTTATTATATAATAAAAAAAATTTTAAAATTTTTTTAATATAAATCTCGAAGATATAAAAATTTTAAAATTTATAAAAATATATTTTGATATTATTAAATTTAATAAATATTACAATTTCGAGATTATTGATAAATAAATTATTAATAATAATATATTTAAATATTAAATAATAAATTATATAAAAAATATTATATATATTAATATTGATCTAAAAAAAAATTAAAAAATATAAAATAAAATATTTTAATCGATTTAAATTCGATAACAATTTATAAAATTCTGACGAGATTTTTTATATATATTTGATAGATAATTCTAATATTATTTATTCGAAAAGAAATATATATAAATATAAAAAAAAATATACCAATTTATAACAAAAATAATAAATAAATTTTAGGTAAATATATTAAAATTTATTATTTTTTGTATTTTAAATTAATACGACCTAGACTAAAATAAAATAAAAACAAATCGATATAAAATTTTATAAATAAAATAATATAAATAAATAAAAATAATAATATTATATTCGATATATGATCAAAAAAAATCAAATTTTATTACAATAATTTTAATATTAATAAAAAAAATTATATTATTATTTTTATATTATAATTTAATTATAATATTTCCTTTATATTAAGAATATCGAAAATATTAATTATTTTATATTATATATTTAATTATTTTATTAAAAATAATATCAAAATATATAATTTAATAATATTAATAATATTATTCAAGATTATTATAAAGAAAATAATTCGGATACGAAGGAAAAAAAATAATACAAAATTATATCTATTTAATATTATATTTAAAAATTTTGCCCTAAAAATATATAATAGATTTTAATATAAAAAAAAAATTATAATAATAATTTTATTTTTATTTAACTAATTTATATTTTATATATTAAATAATCAAAATTATATTTTATATTTATATTAAATATAGATTTATTATAAAAAAATATATTTAATAAAAAATTAAAAAATTAATATAATAATATTATAATAAATAATAATAATTTATTAAATTTATAATCAAAAATATTTAAATTTTTTATTATATCGATTATTAATATTATAAAAATCGATTTTTAAATATATATTTATATAAATATTTTTGTTAAATTAATATATATTTTTTATTTATTATATTTTTAAATTTTTTTTATTTTAATCTCAAATATTTAATATATAAAATTTGTTAATAAATTATAATATTTTTGTTAAAATAAAAATAAAAAAATAAAATATAAATTTTAATTTTTTATAAATATATTATATATTTAAATAATTATAAAATTAATTAAATTATTAAAAAAATTTTCGTGGATAATATATATATTAAAAATAATATTATAAAATACTTTTTTAGATTTTTCATATCGTGGTAAATATTATTAATATTATTTATAAAATATTTTAAATAATCAAAAGATATTTATATTATAATTTAGGAATATATATTTTTAATTTTATTATTTTATATTTGAAAATTTACCAAAAATTTCTGAAATTTTTAATATATCAAAAATAAAATTGATAAAAATTATGTTATATATTAATTGAAAATCAATAAATAAATAAAAATAATTACAAAAAAATACAATTTTATAAATAATAATTAATAATAAAATTATTATAATTATTTAATTTTAATATAATTTTATTAATATTTTTTATTAATAAATTATATAAAAAATAAAATTTGAAAATGATATTAATAAATTTGTTAAGATTATAATATATTTTCTAATTCCTAAAATAATAATTCTGTAGAATATTTCAAAAAATATATATAATAAATTTTATATTAAATTATAAAAGGTATAATTTAAGTAATAATCAAATGCCTGTAAGAAATAAATATTTAATAATAATAATTAATATGACGATAAATAATATAAAAAAAGATAAAAATTAGCTAACAAATGCTTTAGATAATAATAAGAAATAATTAAATTAAAACTGAAATTAAAATTTTTAGATTAATTAGAGTTTCCAGATTTACAAAAATATTTCAAAATAAATCCAATATTATAAATTTAATAAAATTTATAAAAATAATTTATAAAATTTTAAATCTGATATAATAAAATATAATTATTATATTTTTATTTTATATAATAAACATTTTTATTGCTATAAAAACCTTGTAATATTTATTAATTAAAGATTAAAATCTTATTTATATTATTAATATAAAAAATATAAATAAAATATTAATAATTATAATATTTTTATTTAGTATGAATATCTTAAAATAAATTGACGAGGTCCTATTAATAGCATCAATAAAAATAATATTATATAAAATTTTTAATTTTAAAATTAAATAAATCAATATCAAAATAAAAATAAATTTTCATTATTAATTGTAATTTAAAATTATTTAATAAAAATATTTTTTATAATTATAAACGAAATATTAATAATAGGCCAAAAAAATTTTATAAATTTTTATAATTATATTAATAAAATTTAAAAAATATTGATAAATTTAAATATAATCTTTAAAAATATTTTTAATATTATTTTCCTCAGGGATTTTCAATAATTTATTTTTATATTAAATATTTTATTATAAATACCAATATTAGGAGAAACAAAAATAATAATAATAATAATAATTAAAAAAACAATAAAATTATAAAATTATATCAAAAATATTTTAATTTTAAATAAATAAATAAAATAAAAAAAAGATCTAAAATATTAAAAATTATTAAAATAAGTTTCTAAATATTTTATAATTTAAACAAATATTAATTTTTTTAATTCAAAAATATAAATATATTTAGGGATTAAAAAAAAATTTATATTTTTTTTAATAATAAAATATTTTAATAATAATTATTTAAAAAATAATTAATTTACAATCAATAAATTTATAATAATATAAAATCAAAAAATATAAATATTTATTATAAAATATTTGAAATTATTCTAAATAATAAATATAAAAAAATTAATAATTTTATAATATTTTATATTATTATATAAAAATATAAAAGATTTCAAAAAATTTAAATTTTTTTTATTAAAAATATATTATTTATATTATTCATATTATTAAATAATATTATTATAGATTTCAAATTTTTAAATAATAAATTAAATATAATTAAATCTATTATTATTAATTCTAAAAATAAATATTTAATTTATTTATTAAAATTTTAATTAATAAATTTTAAGTTTTATATTTAATATTAATAATTAATATATTTTTTGTACAAAATCGCTATTAATTATTATTATATAATTTGATATTATAACCAATTTATAATATAAAAATTTGCTATATAATATATAATTTTTATTCCTATTTGCGTCGAATAGTTTTATCAAGAATTTTTATATATTATTAATAAATTCTAAAAATAATAATATTTATTATTATAGATTTTAAATATTAAAATTAATTATAGAAAAAATTGAAAATTAATATTATATTTATTCAAAAAAATAATAATAATAAAATTTTATATTAAAAATAAATCTTTGTAAATATTTAATTTAAATAATTTATTTTATCAAAAAAATTATATTTATAAATATGATTTTTTAATCAAATAAAAAATTATTCGAATTTAAAAAAAGATTTATAATTTAAATATGAAAAATTATAATGAAATAAATTATAATTTTAAGGAAATTAAAAAAAAAATTATATAAAAAGTATTAATATTTTAATTATTTATATTATTATATTTTAACCCCCTTTTTTTATTTTATTTTATATTTTTTTTTAATATATTAATTTTTTATTATTTATTATTATATCTCCTAAAAAAAAAAAAATTAAAAAAAAATTATTTTTTATAAATATAAATTTTTTTAATATTTTTAATATATTTATAATTAATTTTA
>Ga0247778_1001067_pt1 | contig 15415 bp, 1 predicted proteins | sample UWRJL049202B5_FD_179939 | JGI IMG/M metagenome (GOLD analysis project Ga0247778, IMG submission 179939) | Plant litter microbial communities from Arlington Agricultural Research Station in Wisconsin, United States - UWRJ-L049-202B-5 | ecosystem: Environmental > Terrestrial > Plant litter >... | reverse complement strand
ATTATATTATAATTATAGTTTGTTAGAATATTTAATATTATTTTATAAAAAAAAAAAAGAACACCTAGGGAAAAGAAACGTCAATATGGCAATTTAAACTATAAAAACAACTTTAAAACCAGATCTAAAAGGATGGGATTACGGAACACAATTATTATTGTTATATATACTAGGTTCCAATGGATTAAAAAAAGTTAATAATAATAGAGGGTTAAACAAAAAAAACAAATATTTGTTTTTATTATAATAAAACATTTTCATTTTGGAAAATTGGGAAATAGATATTAATAATAAATTATTAAAAATAGGAGAAAAATAGATCCTTATAAAGGAATAAAACACATGGGAATTTAAAAAAAGAAATAAACAATTTTTTATAAGGGTAATCGATTTAAATACTAGAAAGACAAAATCTGGGATTTATTATACAATTATATATAAAAATATAACCAGAATTGTATTCATTTCATCAGGATAAGGCCAATAAGTTATATTCGGAATAACCGGGAAATAAATACCCGAATTATTAAATATCCTGGAACTAGGAGATATATAAGAAATAATCACAGAAGGAAAAGGAAAGCAGATTTGGAAGAAAATTGTTTTTTTATTTTTCAATACTAACACAACAACCTTTGCATAATAAAATTATTATAAAAATAAAAAAAATTTAAAATTAATATTCAAACTTAATGCATTATATAAACTAATTAAATAAGAATTATAATATAGATTATGGAGATATCAAATTATAAGACATGAGGTTCTAAAATTACATACTAGATCAAAACAAATTAATATAACTAGAAAATATTAATATTTAATTTTTAATATTAATATTAAAAAGAAAAGAATATAAGTTATACTCGACTCTAATATGTAAAAAAATTTTATCTCCCTAAAAACAATTAGGTAAATAAATATATTAATATAAGAAAAGAATAAACCTTATTTATTTAATATTATTGATAAAACGATAATAAAATAAAATAAAAAAATAATAATATATGAAATTATTTTTATATGAATAAAAATCGGAATATATTAGAAAAAAATAAATTAGAACATTATTAAAATCGGGATAAACCAAATTATATTAAATATACCCTAAATAAAACAATATAATTTAAAAATAAATTGAAAAATTTATAAATTAAAATTTTCCTGGTACAATTATATAAATAGTATACAATAATTATATAATAATAGAAAAATTAGTATCATTTTTTATAAAATATTAGGACATACAATCTAAAATTCTCCATTAATTGGTAGTCAGATTAAGAAAAAAATATTAATATAATACAAAGAATACGAAAAAATATTCAATAATTTAAAAAATAAAAATATTTTACTTGAACATCATTTATAGGATTATAAAATATTTTTAAAGAAAAGAGCGGAGTTTTTTTTTCTCTTATTAAAACGATATAATAAGGAAAAAATAAAATTACAAAAAAAATACATTAAAAAAATATTAAAAAAAAAAAAATAGATCCAAAAATTGCATTTCCCAGCCGGAATAATAATATTATTCGTGGAAAAGAAAGACAGATTACTAAAATTTTGTATCAATTATTGAAAATTAAATAAAATCATGATTAAAAATCGATATTTATTTTTTAAAATAGATAATTTGCAAAAATAGTTAAAATCAATAGTTATATTTATATAGTTGGATTTATGAGATGTATATTATTTTATTTAAATTATTAAAAATAAGGAATGGAAAATAACTTTTAAAATTTATTATAACTATTATAAGTATTAGATCATATTATTTAGACTAATAAATATTTTAGTAATATATCAGAAGATCAATCATAATATTTTCTAGAAATTTTTAGATAAATTTTGTATATATTATTTGAATAATATTCTAATATATTTAAATAACGAATAAAAATATAAAAAATATATTAAAAAAATACTAGATATATTAATATAAAAAAGATTTCAATTGAAGTTATTAAAATACAATTTCCATATTTAAAAAATTATTTTCCTAAGTTATATTATTATATTAAAAAAAATTATTATAAATCCTAAAAAAATTGAAATAATTATTAATTAAAAGATATTAAATATAATAAAATAAATATAATTATTTTTGGGATTTATAAATTTTTATCGAAAATTTATTAAAAGATATTTGAAATTAATTTTATTATTAATAAATATAATTTAAAAAAAATAAATTTTCAAATAAATAAATAAATTAAAAAAAATATTTTAAAAATTAAAACAAATTTTCACAAAGGAATTTATTAAATGAAATTATTAATTAAAATTTAAATTAAAAATTAAATTAAATATATCAAATAAAATTATAAATGAAATTTTCAATTAATTATATCCTAATAAAAATTAATATTTTATAATTTATTTTTCAAAAAAAAATAACATTTATAAAATTTAATTATAATATATATAACAAAAAATTATTAATTATAATTAAATATTTAAAAAAATAACAATACTATTTCCAAAAAATGAGTTTTTTAATTATTATTTTTATTAATTATAAGAATTTGATCTATTTTATTATAATAAAAAATTTAAATTAATAATAAATATAATAAACCGAAATTTTTATTATATATAATTTGAGAATTAAATATATATAAAAAAATAAACAATTTAAAAACCAATATATTAAACTAAAAACCTAAATATAAAAACAATTGAAAAATAGAAAATTTTACGATTTTTTATATTAATAAAAATAATTTTATTTTTAATAAATGAGAAATTTTTATAACTACTCAACTAAAATAGGACCCATTTATAGACAAAATTAAAATGGTGTATAATAAAAATAAAATAACCAAAAATATCTTAGAATATTTCTAAAAAAAGTATAAATAAATTATTTGTTTTTGAAAGATAAATCTATATTCTAAAATAAATTTGTGAGGAATTTATAAAAGAACAATATAAGTTATTTGTTCATAGATATTAAAAAATTGTAAAAATTTAGAAAAAAATAGCATGATGTTATTATTTTCTAGAAATGTAATGTATGATAAAAGAAGTAATTGAGAAATATAATATATGCATTAAAAATAAAACATTACGACATGTTTTTTATAGTATAATGTAGTCGCTTGATATACTTAAGATATTTTGAATTTCTATTGCATAGGATTTTATGATTAAATTATTTTTGTCATAAGATCCTATAACAAAAATAAATTATGATTTGATTTTAATTATTATTAACAAATTAATAAAATATATTTATATAATATTATATCTAAAAAGTAGTATAATTGAGAATCTAGCCTATATTTTTCTAAAGATAGTAATAATAAATCACAAAACGCCAAAAAAAATTATATTAGATTATAATAAGTTTTTTATATTAAAATTTTGAATAATATTCATAATATTATTAAAAATCAAAAGAAAATTATTAATTAGTTTTTATATACAGACAGACGGGCAAATCGAATAAATAAATCAGATTATAAAAACATACCTCCGTTGTTATATAGATTATAAATAGATGAACTAGGTATCACTCCTACTATTAGTATAATTCATATATAATATATCTATGGCAAAAAAAACAAAAATTTTACCAATATATATTATATATAAATATAATTTAAAAATATATTAATCAATAATAATTATAAAATTGGACAATCAAACAACAAATACATAGATAAAAGATCTGAAAGTATTATATAAAAAACTAGCCACAGATCTGGTATTTTTTAGTTTATAAATAGTATTATATTATAATACATATTATAATATGGAATTTATACTAAAAAAAGAGAATAAAATATATTTTTTATAAAAAAATATTAAAATAAAACAATCAAACATAAAATTAGATTATAAAAAACTAGAATTATTCAAGATTAAAAAAATCAAAAAATTTATCAATTATAAATTAACATTATTTAAAATTATAAATATTCATCTAATATTTTATATATTTCTTTTTGAATTAGCACTACTAGAAGCATTATTAGCTCCTATTATAAAAATACAGCCAATTAATTTTAATATAGAATATAAAATTGAAATAATATTAAATTATAAGATTATTAAAGGACGGATTAAATATTTAATTAAATAAAAAAAATATTTATATTTGGAAAATATTTAGAAATTGGTTAAATAGATTAATCATTTGGAAATATTTGAATTATATTAAAAATATTTAGGGAATCAAGGAGGACCAAATCGGCAAGAAAAAAATTTAAATTGAAAATAAAAAACCAAGTATTAGATTAAAATTTCAAAAATTTAAAATTGAAAATAGAAGATAGAAAATTTTCTGAAATTATTATCTTTCTATAATTAAAGTAATATACTAGATTACTATAAATTGTATAATAGCTAGGACTATTATATTCATATTTTACGTAAATATATTTGGAATATTATTTTAAAATATTAATATTTAGAAAACATATACAAAAAAAACTATAATAGAAAGAATAAGATTATATTAAATAAACTAAACTTTCGATTTGTAAAACCAAAATAATACACTACTTTTTTTTTTTTTGATAATTTTAAAAAGATATAAAAAATACAATTATAAAAATATGGTTAAAAAAGAAAAGAAAGATAGCCGATAATAATTATCAGGAAATTGGAATTGTTATTTTTAGAATATAAAGATATGCTAAAATAGGGGGGAAATAGTATTACAAACGGAATCTAGAGGAAAGATAATTCTTGGTATAAATAATATAGTTTTGAGATTTGATAATAGGAATATTATATAAAAAAACTGATATTTAGAAAAACACATAACGAGAATCTTATAAAAAATTATATAGGGGATCCCTTGGATTTTTAAATCTTTTCTAGTGAAAAAAGATCTAGAAGATTTAAAATCTTTGCTAAAAAAAGATTTATAAAATATGAAAAGTTTATATAAAACAAGATCTTTATTTATTAGATAGGAGTTTTGTGTTCAATTTAAATAGTATTTTAATATATTAGTATTTTTATACTTATAATAACTATATTGATATAATGATAACTTCCTTCCAAGAACCTCAGATATAAACCCAACGCACGCGCTAAGTCAGCAACTAGAGCAATCGTTACACTCGCTTCCTAATCGAATCTAATATTTATTTTATATATAGTTAAGTATATACATAATAGCGTATGATTTTATTATTATAATATTAGCAATTTTTTAAATTTTAATATATTATAGATTTTTTTTTAATATAAAAAAATGTTATTGAATATTATTCTTTTTTTATAATATTTTCTACTTTATATCATATTTTAATCCCATTGTGTATAAAATAAAATAATCTAGGTAACTTTTTTTTAGGAAATAAGAAACAATAATAAAAAATCCTAATCAATCAATGTCTAATATTTTCCTAGCAATTTTCAAAAATTGGATAAAACTAAACATTCAAATTTATAAATTGTTTAAAAAAAAGTCTAATATTGTTTTTATTTTTTGAAAGAGGTATCCAGTTATATTCAATATCCCTAATTAATTTTAGTATTTATATCAAAATAAATTTATTAATTGTTATAAAATTAATTGGTTATAAAAAATCTTGGTTTTTTTTGTTTTATAAAAAATAGAAATAAATATTATTTTCAATAAATAATTTTAAATTTTAAATTTAATTTATATTATTAAAAATTATAATTTTGAATTATCGATAAAATTATTTTTTAAAAATTTAAATATTAATATTCCAAATAAAAATTATAATTATTTTTTTTTGTTTTATCAATTGTTGATTTATTAAATCTAAGAAGTTGAAAATTATATAAAATTAATATTTATTATGATAATTAAATTTGGGATAATCTTATAATTTTTATAATAAAAATTAAATAATAAATTTTTATAAAAAATATTTTTTTATGATAAAAATAATATAATTTTAATAAAACATTAATAATTATAATATTGAGTAATATGTAGAAAAAATGGTGAAATTTAACATGTAAAATTAATTTGACGAATTTTGAAATAGTACAAACATGTGACCATAACGTTTTTGCAAAATGTCCCCAAAAATGTTTATATATTAATATTAATTATTCTTTAATTTATCTTTTTCTTAGGTTTTTTTTTGATCTATTTTTCAATTTGTACAATTAATTTATTTTTATTAATAAAATTTTCTAAAATTTTATTAAAATTAGTTTTTGTTATTATATTTATAGGGTTATTGTTGTTATTAATTTATTAAATTTTAAATAATTTTTTATTTTTGTAAGATTATTAAAAAACTATAATATTAATTATTAAATGTTTTTTTTTTTATAATTCCAAATTTGATCAAGTAATTATATAAAAAATAAGAATTGATATAGATAATTATAGAAATATAAAATAATTATAATTATTTTATAATTATTTTAAAAATTTCGATGACAAAATATTTAATATTATATTTTTCAATTATTATATATATTTCAAATATTAAAACATTTTTTATAATTTTATAGCACTTGATTAAATTTTAATAGATTATATTATTATTAATAATAAAAATAAAATCTTTTTTTATAATTTTATTAACAATAATAATAATAAATTTAATTTATAAATTTAAATTTAAATTATTTATGAAAAATTTATTGATAAATATAAATATTTTTAATTTTTAAAAATTTAAAAAAATTTAATAAAATTTTCGATTTATATTTTCTATTTATTTAATTTGTTAATATTTTTAGTAATAGACTTTTTGATTTAGATTATAATTAATAAATCAAATATAATTTTTGATTAATAGATCATTATAATATATATTTTATAAATATATTGTTAAATATATTTTTCTATTATTTTTGGGGATTTGAAATCAATTAATTCAATTTTTTTATTTTGTTTTTTTTGTTATAAATATATAAAGTTTTTTTTTTAATTTAGAATATATCTATTAAATAAAAATAATTTATTTAATAATAATTTTTTTTTTGGTTTAATTTTGAATTAGATTTTTTTAAATTTAATTTTTTTATATTAAATAAATCTATTATTTGCCAAAATCAAAATATTATTGGTTTATATATTAATAATTATAAATATATTTTTATTTTTAATGATTAAGAGATATAAATTATAAATTAAAATAATTATTAATAATCATTTTTTGTAATATTTAATATAAATAGTATATTAATAAAGTCCAGTTTTAGGAATTTTATAAAAAATTTTATATATAATTATAATCATTTTTTACAATGTAAATATTGTATTTTTTTGGTAAATATATTATAATTATTTTATGTAATTCTTTTCCTAATTATGTATAAATTTAATTAATATTTTAAAATTATAAAAATATTCCTTGGATTAAGAATAATAGAGTAAGGGCGATAATAAGATAATAATTAATTTTCATAATTATAGGAGCCTGTATCAATATTATTATTTTTTTAAAATCAAATCATATTATAATTATTAATTTTGATTTTTTGAATAAAATATTTTTAATTTTATTTTTAATTTTATTTATTATTTTTGATTTATAAATATTAAAATAATTATATTTTTTATATATTAATATATTTTGATTGTTTAAATTATTTTTTTTTTATAAAAGGTTTCGAATGATATTTTAAATATTATAATAATATTAATTTTGCAAAATTGAAACAATTATTTTTTATTAATTTTTTTTTAAATATTATAAAAGATTTGATAATTTTTTTATTTATTTCAAAGATTATTATAAATATTAATTTAAAATTTTTATTATTTTTTTTTTGATTATAAATTGTATTATTTTTTTTGTAAAATAGATTTTCCATAATCGACCCCGATTATAATATATTAATTAGAATTTAAATTTAGATTGAAATTTTTTTGTAATTAATAAATTTTTTTTAATTTTAAGATATTTTTAATAAGATTTAATATTTATAAATATAAATTTAATAGATTTTTTAAATATATTAATAAAATATTATTAATCTTTAATTATATTTAATTTGAAAGATTTTTCCTATTTTTTAATTTTTTAATTTTTATTATATCAAACCAAGATATTTAATTAAAAAGATAAATCGAATATAATTAAAATATTAAGATTATTATATATTATAAATCCGTCAGATAATTTTTGTTCAATTATTATTTTATAAAATTTATTTATTATTTTTTTAATAATTTTAATATATTTAATAATTAACGATAATAATAATAATTCCTTACTAATTTATAAATAAACTCTAAATATTAATAAAATAAAGATAAGTCTATTTGGTTTTACTATATTGTTTATTGTTTTTATTACTATTATTAATATAATATCTTTATATAGATAAGATAAATCAGATCGAATTATTCAATAAATTCAATATAAAAAATTATAATATTATTTAATTTTATTAATATTATTATACAATTTAATACCAATATCAAAAATTTTAATATTTATTATTTTTATATTTTGTTAAATTTTTTTAAATATTATATTTATTTTAATATTAATTTTTATTCGATCAAAAAAATCTTTAATAAATTAAAATCTAATAAAATAGAAATATATTTTATATAATATTATTCGATATATTAATAAATTATTTTGTAATTTGGAATTTTATAATTTTATTACTTATATAAAATAATAATTTGTTATCAATATATATAATATCAATAATAATTATATAATTGAAATTATATTTATTTTTAAAAATAAATTTGAATTAATATAATAATATTTTATATTTTTGGCAAATCTTATAATATTTATTGATTTTTTTAAATATAGTATTATTGATTTTCTTTCTGGCTTATTTTAAGAAATTTTTAAATTATTATATTATAAAATGATCAAATTGATAATATAATTATTATAAATTTTATTTTGTTAGATAATAAAAAATAAATATTTTTTTAAAATAATCAATTAATATTCAATTATATTTTTTCTAATATATAATAAAAATTTTCTTCTTATCCTAAATAAATATATTATTAATAATATTTAATATAATCTTTATTTTTTTTATATTTTATAATTTAAATAAAAATAAAATATTTAATAGGAATATATAAGTAATAATTAGGCCAAATAGTGTCTTAATATTTATAATTTTTAATGAAAATTAAATATTACTATTATCAAATATTATTTTCTGTTATTTAATATATATTATATCAAATTGGATTTCAGGATATATTTTCTGGAGAGCTTGAAATTAATATTTTCCAATTATTAATATTATAATACCTATATCTAATAAAATTTTTTGAAAAATATAAAAATTATATTTATTAAAAATAAATATTTTATTTATCGAAATTTTTAAAATATTATTAAAGATATTCTTATTATTAATCTTATAGAAAATAATTTGATTTATAAATTATTTAATTAAATCAATTTTATTAATTTTAATTTTTTTATTTATAAAATTAATATAAAAAATATTAGAATTATTATTCTTGTCACAAGGGGCACTGCATATGCGTAGTGACTTAGAATATTGAGTGGGGAGCTAGCTAAGAGGAAGGAGGAGCCTCCTTAAATACAGGCTAAGCGAGATAGGCTCGAAGTGAATCATATATATAATATTGGTCACGTGGGACCATGACACTACCCCCCCCCCCCTTCAGGAAGCTGGCCTTTAGGCTTCTAGAACTGGTTCTTATAAACCTTATTTAAATCAATTTAATATTACTTTTCTGTTTTTTTTCAACTTTTATTAATCGCGGTTACTTTTTTATAATAAAGATGTTTTTATTATTCGGTCGAATACGGGGGTGGATGCTTAAAAATAACTATAAGTACCAAGGCATCAATTTCCATTGGATTAATACATAAGGTATATGTCTATCGATGGTTGAATAAAGTAAAGGACTTTGAGTTATTCTGACCTGTCTGGCCAATAAAACCAACATTTAGAGTAAATAAGGAAATATAGCTAGTTAGCTATTATACAACCTTGAAGAAATTAATATAATCTCTAAGGAGATTAAATTGCTAGGAAAGTTGATTTTTAATAATTTGGTGAAGGCCTTTGTAGAAAAAGAAAACTTTATTGGCGTTTAACCAAATTCCATTTTTAATTTTATAAAATAAATACTCGAACTAGGTTATATAAATAGTAAGAAAGTCTATATTCTATTCTAGTTTATATAATTTATCTTCAGTTTTCTTAATTTTATTAAGGTTGTTGTAGATCTGAATCAATTAATTGAAGATAATATTATAATTATAGATATTATTGGCTGTTTTGTTCTCTATATATTGTTATAACTGGGGCAGAATAAGGGCTTGGATATTAAATTCAAGATTTAAATAAACGTAATAAAATTGGACTAGAATATTGCTAATTGAAGAATTATCGATATAGAGTTTAGTTTTAATAACTGGTAGTCAGGTGTCGAACTTCTATATTATGCTATTGAATTTGCCAAAGTTAGGAAACTAGGCTTTTATAATCGAAGTATAGGCTAAAGTAAGGTTGGCGACCTACTCCTGGAGACTCTAAATAATGTTCTATAATTATGTAAGATTTATTTTGTTATAGGGGTACAAATGGCTAAGATATTATAAAGTATTATTAATATAAAACAATAAATAAATAACAAATTTGTTAAATAATATAGGTGATCAAGAAATCATAAAAATATAACAGATGACGAAACTATATAAATATAAAATAAATCAAAATTAATTCTTATATATGAATAGTTGAAGTACTCGTAGAATAGCCAATAAGCGTTGAATTCGAAAAGTTCTTAAGGTTCAGGTTTAGGTGGTTTTTATAATACAAATTCGGAACATATTTGTAAATACTTTTAAATTATAGAACTAAAAACATAATTAAGATTGTCCAATTATTATAAGAACATTGCATAGTACTATGTAATCTGCTAGCTCCTAGGGCGGTGGCTCAGGATATTCAATTAGGGATCTAAATTGAAAACTTAATATAATATTATAAGGGGTATTGTATATGCGTAGTAACTTAGAATATTAAGTGGGGAGCTAGCTAAGAGGGAGGAGGAGCCTCTTTAAGTATAGGCTAAGCGAGACAGGCTCGAAGTGAATCACGTGTGTAGTACTGGTCACGTGGGACCGTGACAATTCTTTAATTTATTAAAATTTTATTCCTGATTTTTCTTTATATAATATTAGATTAATTTTTTAATATTTCTATTTATATTAATATTTTTTTTGTTTTTTATAATATTTTTAATTTTGAAAAAAAATTAATAATAAATTTTTTTTATAATAGTAGGTTCTAAATCAACGATATATTTTATATTATTTATTGTTTGAATATTTTATTGATTAATATCCAGGTTTTTGATAGATATAACATATTTTATAGTTATTAATAAAATTTTATAAATGATTTATATTATTACTATTATATTGATTATTCTGTTGTTGTAGGTGTCGATTATTATGATTTCTATAATTGAAATTTTGATCTTTAATATAATTATATTTTTTTTAATAATTATTCTTAGGATTAATTATTATACTACTATTTTTAATTTAAATATCATATTTTTTATTGTTGTAATATTAAATAAAATCCTTTATTATATTTGATTAATATTTTTTATTTATATTATTATTTAAAATTTTTTTATTATTATAAAATTGATTATTAATTTTTATTATAGAATTATTTTTAATAATAGATTTTAATTAAAAAATTAAATTATTTAACTTCTTTATTAATAAATTAAAATTATAAATCAATTTTTTTTTTGTATTTTTTTTTAAAACCAAATAAATCTTCAATAAATTATCAATTAAAATTTTAATATATTTTAATTATAATTTTATAAAATTATTTTTAAATATTGATTTAAAAATTATTTCTTATATTTTCAAAAAATATAATTATTATTATTCATTTATTTCGAAATTATTTTAGATTTTTTTACCATTTTACAGAAATTATAATTTTTATTATTAAATCTAATATAATAAAAAATTCGTGTTTTATTTTTTAATATTATAAAAAATATTTTTTGATATTTGTTTTATATTAGTTGATATTATGCACAAAAATTTTAAAAAATTTTAAATTTATTATTGAAAATATCAAATAATTTATTATTATATTTAAAAATTTTTATATAAAATTTAGAAAAAGTTTCAATTATTTTCAATAAAATCGATAAAAATATTGATTTTTTTTATTTCGAATTTATTTTAAAAAGTAGTTGTCTTTTTAATTTCTTTTTCTTTAATTTATTTTTTTTTATTTTTTTTTATAATTATAATTTAAATTTGAGTTAAATAAATTATTAGAAAAATTTAAAAAATTTAAAAAATTATTATCAAAATCTAAGGAATAGTTTAATAAAAATAAAAATAAATTAGGATTCGATCGGGTGTTTTTATTATTTTTTCTAAATAATTTTGATTTTTCGTTATTCTTATAATTATTTTTATTATTTTTATTATTTTTTTTTTATCTTTATTTTATTTTTTTTTATTTTCTCGATTTTTCACTACCTGGTTTTTTATTATTATTTTTTATTATTATTATTATTATTTTTCCTTTTTTATTTTTGTTTTAATTTATAATAAAATTCTTAGTTATAATATTATTATTTGATATATTTTTGCAAATTTATAAATTGTAAATTAGAATAGAAAGAAAATATTAATATATGTTTTTTTTTATATTCGGATTTATTAATTATTTTTAGTAAAAGATATATTTATTTGCAATAAGAGGTATGATAATCGATATTAATTTATTATTTTGTTTTTTTTAGAAAAAATTATTAACTGATTGAAATTTTCTATTATTTATAAATTATTCTTTTATTTTATTTGAATTTTAAAAATAATATTATTTAATTTTAAATATGTTTTTAAACAAAATATATATTATTTATTTTATATCATATATAATTTATATTTTATTTATTTATAAATATTCTTGAAATTCGATAAGTAATTTTGGAAATATTTTTTGTAAATTTCAAAAAATATATTATTATAAAATCTATTTTTATATATTTTATATATGAAATATAATATATAACCATTTAATTAATATATCATTATTTTTGTTAAATTATTATAAATAAAATTTTTTTTAATATTATTTTATTAATTATTTTGAATTTATTTTTAAATAAATAATTAAAAAATTAAAAAATTATTTTAATAGAAAATCTAATTAAAAATTCAATTTCATATATTTATTAATATTAAATTTGTTAAATTTTTATAATTATTGATATATAAAAAAAATATTTAATTATAGGTTTTTATATTTTGGAAATTGTAGAAATGTAAATCATAATTATTATTATATTTAAGAAAATCTAAATTTTTTTTAAATTAAATTATTCTATTTTTAAAAAACTTTTTAATATAAAATAAATTCTTTATTATTTGATATAATAAATGTTTCTTAAAGATTCATAATCTATTTTTTTAAAAAATTATTTATAATTATATTAAGATTTGAAAATTTTAACTTTAATATATGTTTTTTTTTTGTAGTACGAATTTGATTCAATAGATTTAAAATTTGACTAATCAAGTTTATTTTTTTTATAATAACCTAACTATTTTATAATCAATTGTAAAATCAATTATTAATTAATATTGGAATTACAAAAGTGGAAAAGAATATAATATTAATATTTGGATAAAGAATATAATTATAAATGATAAACTAATACTAAGGATTGAAAGAAGATTCTAATAGTTACTTGCTTCCTAATCGGGTCTAGCGTCCACCTCACGTGCAGTTAGGCACGTGCACAACGGCGCATGATCCTATTGTCACGACAATTTTATTAAATTTATAATTAAAAATATCCGGATTTCTTATTATATCGATTATTAATATTATAAAAATTAATTCTCGGATATATATTTATATAAATATTTTTGTTAAATTAATATATATTTTTTATTTATTATATTTCCGGATTTTTTTTATTTTGATTTCAAGTATCTAATATATAAAATTTATTAATAAATTATAATATTTTTATTAAAATAAAAATAAAAAAGTAAAATATAAATTTTAATTTTTTACAAATATATTATAAATTCGAATAATTATAAAATTAATTAAATTATTAAAAAAATCTTTACAAATAATATATATATATACTAAAAATAATATTATAAAATATTTTTTCGGATTTTTCGTATTGTAAGGGCATAGATACAACCATAAATGGAGGGAGTTCAATTGGTGTAGAATTGACTAAAGAACAAGAGCCTAACTACAGGAAACGCCTTATATACATGTGGTCACATGTCTGCGAACCACGTGCCACACCCCCTTTTTCCACTACTACAGTATTATAATAAATATTATTAATATTATTTATAAAATATATAATCGATATAAAATATTTTAAATAATTTAAGAATATATATTTTTAATTTTATTATTTTATATTTAAAAGTTTATTAAAAATTTTTGAAATCTTTAATATATTATATATTAATTAAAAATCGATAAATAAAAAAATATAATTATAAAAAAATATAATTTCACGAATAATGATTATAATAAAAATAAAAACAATAATAAAATTATTATAATTAGTTAATTTTAATATAATTTTATTAATATTTTTTGTTAATAAATTTATTGAAATTATAATATATTTTTTAATTTTTAGAAAAATAATTTTAAAAAATATTTTAAAAAATATAATTTCAATAATAATCGAATATTTATAAAAAAGAAATATTTAATAATAATAATTAATATAATAATAAATAATATAAAAAAAACAAGAAATTAATTAATAAATATTTTAAATAATAATAAAAAATAATCAAATAAAAATTAAGATTAAGATTTTTAAATTAATTAAAATTTCTTAATTTACAAAAATATTTTAAAATAAATTTAATATTATAAAATTTAATAAAATTCGTAAAAACGATTTATAAAATCTTAAATTCGAAATAACGAAATATAATTATTATATTCTGTCATAGCGAGGTGCACTATAGCGCCTGTAGCGCCTGCACCACGGGCCCAGCCTCGTCTAAACGCTTAAATAGCAGTCCTCGTATATAAGGACTGCTATCTATCTAATTAGATTTTTTAAATTTTAATATATTTTTATTTTCAATCTATTTTCTAAAATCTATAAATCTATTTTCTTTTCAATCTATATAATAATTATAAATTTGATATATAATATTTTTTAATATAATATATATAAAAAATAAATTTTTTAATATTTTAATTTTTTATTTTTATAATTTTTTTTATAATAAATATTTTATAAATAAAATAATAATATTTAATTATTTTTATAAATTTTGCAAATTTAATAACAAATTTAAAAATAAAATCGGTTAAATTCGATAATAATTTTTTCGTTAATTTTTTTTTTTATATTTTCGATCAATAATTATTTTAATTTTAAAAATAAAATAAGATTTAATAAATATTTTTAAAAAAAAAATTATTAATAAAATAT
>Ga0247778_1001066_pt1 | contig 15420 bp, 10 predicted proteins | sample UWRJL049202B5_FD_179939 | JGI IMG/M metagenome (GOLD analysis project Ga0247778, IMG submission 179939) | Plant litter microbial communities from Arlington Agricultural Research Station in Wisconsin, United States - UWRJ-L049-202B-5 | ecosystem: Environmental > Terrestrial > Plant litter >... | reverse complement strand
ATATAAATAAGGAAGAAATCTCTTTTACTAATAGGCCATTAATACTATTAATAAACCACTAATGGCAAGTAATTGATAGTAGAAGTAACACTATCTAATAATTTATATACTAATAAGAAAATATTCTGCCGATAGAATTATATTTAATTATTAATAAAATTATATATTATTATTTTCAATTTGAATTTGATTTTGATTCAGTTTATTTATTATATTATATAATTGGAATTATATAAGGACTAAAAATAGAATTTAATATAATTCCAACAAAATATTAAATAATAAAATTTTTTATTTTTTAGAAATAAATATTTTTCTAATTTAATTTATATTTAATTAATATATAATAAAGCCGAATTCGAAATATATTTAAATAAAAATAAAATTTTTATGTAATTCAAATTATATTATTGTTTATAAGATTTATCGAGAAAATAATATTTATTTAAAATATATATATATATATTTTATAATAAAATCACAAAATCAGAGAAAATAATTGGAATTATATTTAATATACATATAAATTTGAATATAATTCTAGTTAAAAAATTAAAAATAAAGAAATATATTATTTGAATTTTTTAAATTAAATATTTTAATTGTAGTAGTGGAAAAGAGGGGGTGTCACGTGGTTCGAAAGTATGTGCCATCTAGCAATATAAAGTTTTCTATTGTAAGGACGTATAGAACTATTATATAGAGAGAGAATAATAGGATAAATATTGTCTAAAGAAGTAAGTGCCTAGGCTATAGGAAACGCCTTATATGCTGGGTGGCACGTGTCTGTCACCCACGTGACACCACCCCTTTTCCACCACTATATTATAGTCTAGGTATTTAGTTCTTTAGATAATATTCACTTATTACTTTTCCTTTATATAATAATTGTATACATCCTTACATAATAAAAAATAAAAATAAATATTTAGAATTAAAAGGAAACTAAATATATTTCTAATTAAATTTTTTGATATTATAATTATACAAAATTTAATTAAATTATAGAATATAAAAGAATATAAAAAAATATATATAAAAAATAAATTAAAATTATATTAAATCCAATTAAATTTTTATATTATATTTGTCTAAAAAAAAGTTTAATCTAAAAATTAATTAAATAAATAAAATTATTTTTTGGATAATTATTATAATAATGAAATATTAAAATTAAAATTGGAAATATGTAAAAATATATAAAAAATAATAAGATTTAATATTATTTATTTTAAATATTTATTTATAATTAAAACAAATTAAAAGAAAATATGATTTAAATTAGGAATATATAAAAATATATCGAGATTATAGATATTATTCCAATTTCTTTTTATATATTTCTAAATCTAAATATAAAATTCTTATTTACAATTTTTTTTAATATAAATATTTATATAAAAAATAAAAAATAACTATTTAGAATATTTTATAAATATTTTTAGTTGGATCGAATTTTTTTTTAAAATTTACGTATATATTTATATAATATTATTTGATGTATTATTTATATAAAATAATTATATTAATACAATCAAAAAATATAAAATTGTAAAAAATACCGATATTTATTATCAATTATATAATAAAAAATCAATCATATAAAATTTGATATAAATAAACATTTAAATATATGAAACATTTATTAATCTTAAAATTTTAAAAATAAATTACTAATTTTAATGTAGTGGTGGATCAGGTGACTGGTTCGCGTCGGGTGATCTGCTTGAATTCTATCTCTAATATTTAAGTGCAAAATTCTTCCTTAAGTAGAAAATAACAAATATAAGATTTCTTTTTATTATTATTAAATAATAATTATTATTTGAAAAAATATAATATATTCTTTTTTTATTTTGGCCTCTTTATTAAGATTCTCAGTCAATCGTATTAATCCCAATAAATATAGGAATTTAGTAAAATTTTCGGCTAATCCTAGTAATTCGCTAAAATCCTATTAATCCGATATTTTAGAAAGATATTGATAATATAAAGAATTAAATATTTTATTTGAATTTTATTTATATACTATAATTATAACTTGGAAGTATATTTATTTTTTTATAAAATCTTTTTATATTTACAATTCGAAATATAAATCTAATATTTATTAAGAAAAAAAATCCAATTTTAATTTTAATATAAATAATTAAATATTTTCTTTTAAATTTTATTATTAAATAAGAAATATATAAAATTTCAATTATAATCCTTATATAATTCGAATTTATAATATTTAATTAAAAATTTCTAAATAAATTATTAATAAGTGATTTGTTTTTTAAAATAATAAATCAAATATTATTTTTATTAAAATTAATTTATATATTATATACTATAATTGGAAATATATTAGTATTTAATAAATAATTTCTTATATTTCCAATTGAAATTATAATATTTATATTTATTTAACAGAAATAATTTAATTTTAATTCTTTATGATTTTCTTAAATATTATATAATTAAATTAGAAATATATATAATCTTATATATTTTTAAATTAAAATATTTGATAGAAACATTAGAATTATATTAATATTGAACAAAAACCCTAATATAATTTTTATTCAAAAGTTATTAACTTCAAACTAAATAAGAATAATAAAAATTTATATCAAGAAATATATTAACGAACTAAAATATTTGATAAATAAATTGAAGTTATATCTATATTTAAATAAAAACTTAATATAATTCTAATTAGATCCTTTTATAATATTTATTAAAAAGATATTTATTTTAAAACCTAAAACAAAAAAAAAGATATTATTTTATAATCTAAAATTAAAATATTGGAGATAAAATATTTTGAATAATATTTTAATATAATTTCAATCTAATTATTATATATAATATTTATTATAAAACTATTTAATTTGAAAAGAAATTATTATTTTATATTATAAAATTAAAATATTTGATAAAAGTATAAAAATATATAAAAATTCAAATAAAAATATACATTATAAAATAATTAAAAATCTTCAAATTAAATTGGAAATATATTGGGATTTGAATAAAAATCTAATATAATTCCAATTAAAATATATAATTTATTTTAATAAAAACTTGAAAATTGTCAAAAATTTTATTTATTAAATTAATATCTTAATAAAATAGAATTATATAGGATTTTTAATAAATTCCTAATATAATTCCAAATTTTATATTACTTTTATTATTTTCTAAACGAATTATTAATATAATAATTATAATAAAAAAATATTATTAATTATTAATTATTTGATAGAAAAATAAGAGATATATTAAAAGTTTAACAAATCTTTAATATAATTCCACTTTTTATACAAAATATATTATTAATTATTATTTTTATTATGAAATTAGAAATATATTACTATTTTAATATAATCGAAATATAATTCTAATAAAAATTATTATATAGAAAAATAAAATATTATTAATTAATTAATTTAAAAAATATTTTTAAATTTTAAATTAATATATATATTATAATATAAAATTAGAAATATATTAAGGTTTATATAAATAAATTTTATATTTTAAATAAAAAATATAAAATCAGTATTTATTAAATAATTAATAAAATTAATATTTCTTGAAATATTAAAAAATTATATAAGGAAATTGGAAATATATTAGACTTTTAATAAAATCTTTATATAATTCTAATAAAAATATATATAAAAAAAGAAAAATATATTTTAAGTTTTAATAAAAGAGATTTTTATTGCATGTATTGCACGTAATATAGGTTGCTACCTCTGTGCCTTATATACTTATTGTGAATAACCTCACCTTCTACACTTATAATACTTACATCTTATTATTATTTACTTATACAACCTACGACTCTTATACTTCATATAATAATAATAATAATCTAAAAAACTTTGCCTAATTTATTCGATTCGACTTCGATCTTTCGAATCTTGTTTGTAAAACTTACAATTGTCTCCAATACAACACGACTTATAACTTATATTTCTTCTCGAAGGATCCCTCTCATGGTCTGTTATGGGCAATAGAGCGCGGTCATGATGCAATAGCTCTGGAGCTCCTGAAGCAAAGCGATATTGACCCAGAATCAAAGTGCCAGCTTGGTTGTACGCCTCTAATGCGTGCTGCAGTTAGGGGGCGCGATATAATTGCACAAGAGCTCTTAAAAGGGAATGATGTCAACCCAAATAGAAAGGATCCGCAGGGTTGGACGCCGCTAGCATTCTCAGCCTGCGCCGGACACGATGAAGTCGTAAAACTTCTGCTTGATCTGAAAACTGTTCACCCGGACCCAAAGAACTCTAACAATCGGACACCACTGTTTCTAGCTGCACAGTTTGGTCATGGTACTGTCGTGAAATTGCTCTTAGAGCGAGGCTGTGTTGACCCGGCATCAAAGGATAACGGCGCCCCCAAACCACTGATGATTGCTTCACTAAAGGGGCATCATTCAGTAGTAAGACATCTTCTCGAGTGGGACAGTGCTTATTTGAGTTTGAACAGTCCACATGATTGCACATCACTGACATCCTCCGCGACAATGGAGCACGTGGTGGAGCTGTTACTTAGCTGTAATTGCATCGAGCTAGAACCCACGGATGAAGACGGATGGACATCACAATTCTGGGAAGCCGATGTCGGCCTGAGCCAAGAAACTATAGGCTGGGATTCGGGAAATGACCGTGGAACCTCGTTAGGACTCTCTACAGAGGGACACAAGGCGGTGGTGAAGCTGCTGATTGAATATTATAAAGGGCAGGGGAAGGCGATTCGAGGCGCAGACAAGAAAACGGCAGCGACGCTACTAGCTGACACAACTACTAGCGCAATTCCTGATGCTTGGAGTTCAAAGTCAGACCATTCCTACGCCGCCGACCATGCAACTAGCTTCAAATCTTCCAATCCGTATGCTGCTAGCGGCCATTCACCTCCTTTGCCTCACACTTCAACCCATAGCATGTACGACACGGACGTTTGCGTCTTGTGTAAAAATCTATTTCTTGATCCCGATATCATCAAAAAGCTGAGGTACGATGGGGGAGGAGGACCAGGCGGCTTTCTGTACCATCCAACACTTAGAAGTCTTGAGACGAACTCTTCTTTGGGATGTCTGCTGTGTTGGAATTTACTAAAATTTCTGAAAAGTCATTCTGACAGGGTCGATGGCATTGGCTACAACCGCTTCAGTCCCGAAGATCAAGTAACCTTTGAGATGTATTTCATAGAAAAAGACGGTCTTCTTTTGATACTTAAGGGTAATGACGGGGACTACGTAGGAGGGACTTTGATTTTTGAGGCACTCGCGGCTCCAGGTAAGTAAGCCATGTTTATTTATCCTTTGGCAAAGACTAACAGTAGTAGGTGACCCCGTCTCTCAACACATACATGGCCGACTAGCCAACCGTGATGTAGGATCTGAGCAAAGCTTCAACACTGCTAGAAAATGGCTAAACGACTGCGTTAACAACCACGAAGAGTGCCGTGTCTCTGACACAACACCAATCCTCCCAACACGAGTTCTTGATTTAGCCCAGCCGAATGGTTCCAAAAATCCATTTCTATGGATCACTGAAGGACAATCGGCGGCATATGCCTGCCTTAGCTATTGCTGGGGAAGTGGGCCTCAGCCAGTTATGCTGACCGCAGAGACAATTAAGGGTTTTATGACTGAAATTCCGGTAGCAAAACTACCGCAAACTATCATAGATGCGATATTTACGGCCCGAAAGCTTGGTTTGCGGTACCTCTGGATTGATTCTTTATGTATCCTACAAGACTCCCCTGAAGACAAAGATGTTGAGGTAAGTCGCATGAGTCAGATCTACAACATTGCCCACGTCACTATCTCCGCAGCCAATGGAAAGGACTGCGGAAGCGGATTTCTCGCCAAACGCACCCAATGGTGGAGAGAAACCGATGGGCCTCCCATCCGCCTTCCCTACCGTTGTCCAGAGGGGATTATTGGATCTATTTATCTCACTCCTCATTACCGTCCATTGCTTTTGGAGCCTCTTCATTCCCGGGTTTGGACACTGCAGGAACATGTGCTATCTAGGCGGGTTTTGATGTATGGGATGGAACAGTTGGTCTGGATTTGCTGCCATGGAATACGAAAGGACGGTGGGGTCTCGAAGGGTCATTCAATCAGCCTGCTAAACCCTCTCCGCCAACAACTACTTGTGGACATGTCCGTCAGGCGGAAGATAGGACCCGGGAGCACCTCATCCGATTCTACGAGAACTGCCTGGTCGAACCTCGTGGAACAATACTCTTGCCGCAAACAAACTGTACCTGCAGATAGGGTAAACGCACTCTCTGCAGCTCTTTCAATATTCCAAAGGCACATGCAAACCAAATATATTGCGGGCTTTTGGCGACAGTGGTTAATACCGGATTTGCTATGGAAACGAGTTGGTGAAATATGCGAACGACCTGCGATACAGCTCCCTTCTTGGTCGTGGTTGTCTGTCAACAGCGAGGTCACACTGGGGACAGATGATTCTGATAAGAGGCTCAAATGGACTCAGCTGGCTACCGTTGTTGGTTACAACACTGAGCCTACTAAACGTGGCAATCCTTTTGGTCAGTTGTCAGGTGCATACCTCGCCATTCGCGGCCACTGCGTGTCTGCCGATTTGGACTGGGATCAGCTCCGGCTATTTCATGACGACCCTCCTGTAAAGGCGATACGATCTTTCTATCCATGCACAAATCTAGTAACTTTAGATTCACTGGATGCATCCTACGACCTCCCACGGGCTGCTCTGCCAGGTACTGTTGAAGCCCAAGCTGCACCAAGTAATGGCATTGTCTGGTGCCGAGCAATAAGGGCTGTAGCATTTCCTAAAGGTCTCGGCGACATCCCCAGCGGAAGGGTTATACAAGGCATTCTGCTAAAGAAGACAAGTGCAGATGATTTCAGGCGCATTGTGTGTTTTGACAGTTATGTGGGCAGGGAAGACAGATTACTTATCGGACCAAAACATGAAATTCGCATTGTTTAATGTACTTAGGATGGCGTTCTGACTCCAGCTACAAAACACGGCTAGCCATCAAAATCTCACATATGATTGACCCAAGCCTACACGAAAGGATAGACCATGCCGGCCAAAATAGTCGGAAAAGACCTCAATCTTAAGTGTGGATATGGCAATTGGCACCATACAAGGAGCCAAAAAGACTTAACAATCTGGCAGTTGAGAGAAGACAATCAATTCATCTCTCGGGCTTCGATGGTAGCCACCCTGTGCACACTCAGAACCGCGATTCGTGATGAGGAGGCTACTCCAAATTTCAGTTATCAAATGCTTCGTGAAGTTGTGCGTCGCTCGAGATCTCCGGCTTCACTTCCTTGAAATAGAATCTGATCAAGCATTTGATCTCTGCTTCACCGCCTACAAGAAGTCCATGATTTCTCTAGAAGAACGAAAACCCTAGACAGCCCCAGCTAGACTCCACTGGTACTTCATAACCAGATGGGTACATAAAAATCTAAATTTACCTTCAAGTCAACCTAGGTAATTTAACTTCGCTGCCGAATCCATCTACGCCAGCAAAATTTTTTGGACCTGATCTTTGGGATACCCGTGAAATACCTCCCCATTCATCAGCCCGTAGATATAGCAATTTCCCATGAACCAAAAGGCCTCCGTACTCGACTCTATCGGCCTAACTATGTACAAGAGCCTCCCCCCAAAGAATGCGCAGATGGAATCACCTGATTCGATGCCATCAGACCCCAAACCCATAAAACCCTCCTTGGTAACAAAAAAAAGTCGATTGGTCGACGGTCGATCCCTTGTGTAGAAATGCTTGTTCCAGTGCTGGACTGGCAGAGACTTGATGAGTTGTTCCTCGGTGTATCGACTAGAGATCGACAGTTTCAGGGCGTCAGGATTTGGTGCAATATTCTCCTTGTGGTCCCACAGGGTGCCTCTGCGGATCATCTCGCTGCATTGGTAGTCCTCTGCACATGGTTCGATGACGCTTTTGTAGCATTCGAGGTACGATTTCTCCGTGGTCGGATACGGATCCTCGAACTGGCTCATCATCTCGGCGTGATTCCTCCCCTCAGGCACGTCCCCGATGACATCTGGGATATTGATGGGTCCCACCCCTGTCACTGTAAGTACCTTAACCCCCATCACTATGAGCGCGACATATTTGTCACACCGAAAAATGCTACCTGGAAACCACCCAGGGGGTTCGACGCCTATTCCGGCACGCCCTTCTCCCACATCAAGTAGGCTTTCCATTGAGCCTCGTGCCCGGTACCAGTTTGGAAGCCAGAAAGGGAGCTTATTCGTCTCATTGTCCATAGCGCAGAGGTTAACGTGATCGAGGAGCTCGACCGGCCGCTGCCAAGAAAATGCCGCATCTAGGTAGGCGCCTGCAAGATTCTTGTTGTAATCGATGATATCTAGCTCGCCAGTAGTCGAAATATTGAGCAGCGCAAATACCTTGTCCACCGGGTCCGTAGCTGCCGCCCTCCTCGTTTTGGGCAAGAGAGACCCCAGTGTCAGCCTTTGTTGAAGATATTCGATCCTCTGGTCCCTGTCATTGTTGCCAGGCTGGCTTGTCTCCGAGATGCTAGTCTCCTGGTTCCCATCATCAATTTCGGTCTCGGGCATGTGAGGATGTTGAGCTCCTGGGCGTCCCTTCTCAGTATGCCGAGATTGTGAGCATGTTTGACGGCTGCCCACCTGTAGGTATCGCTGCGATGAATATTGCCTCTGATCGTTACGTCACAAGATGCCAGACGGTGTCCCAATCAAGCACATAGTCTCCCCTACACACCAAAGGTGACTGCGAGACGCAAAGTTCTTGAATTACCCAAGTCCTGTTGAACCAATCTTGCTCCAGGATATCTGATACGAAGGTCTTCCAGGGGTGGTGATGGTGGCGGGGTCGGCTACTTTTCTCGAGCTGCTGCGGAGTCTCCGGCCAGATACTCAATCGTTCCAGTGGTTCCGTTAAAGAATCAAATCGACTGGGGATTTCGTCATCCTTCCAATCCTTCATCGCAGCCAGCTTCCTCGCCGTTTGGAATGTAAGTTCCGTGGATTCATTTCCCTTGCCGAGCCAGATGAACGTTTCACTGGCCAGTTGGTATATCATGCTCATCTGGCGCACTTGGTGCGTTTTCTCGTCCTTGTCATCTTGGTTGATGCAGAGTTGATCAATCCAGAGACGGCGAAGCCATAAGTCCTCTTCTCTAATGGTCCTCATCATCGCGTCTAATGATGCCGTTATTGGGAGCTCGCTGACTACATTTTCGTCGTCGATCAGGAAACCATCTTCTCGATTCTGTATGGCAGACACCAAATTCAATGTGCACGGCTTCACGTCTGAGACCTAAGACTTATAGTTGGAAAAGGGGGATAATGCGAAAAGGCTAATTTGTATTTTCCAATCTCTCGATCCAAAACGATTATACCAGGGGCAATTTCCTCTGTCAAATCGGGGATCTAATTTATAGATTTTAGAAGATACTAAGTATACAGGGCAAGGAGGGAGGATAATCTAGTTAAAATATTATATCGTTGTTTATTTTTTGAAAATTTGTGGGATCGGATTTTCGCCGCAACGATTTTTGTATCTACTTGATCGAGTCTAGCAAAAATATCAAGAATTATATAAATAATTATAATAAATTATAGAGTTATTTAGCTATAGGGAGTGTGCGGAGGAAATATTATACGGTACCTTAAGCTGTATAACAACGTTTCGAGCTTGGTCGGTGGAGAAGGATATAAAGGGCTGCAGAGAAAATTAGGCGATTTTGTTTTGTTAAACTATATACGGATATAATATATTACTTCTAATTTCGCAAGAAGATACATATCTGGAGCCATATTCGGGCTGAGGAAAATGGCCACGAACAGAGGTGGGAATTTAACAAGTTAGATTCTCGCGTGCAGTAGAGAGCGATCTCCTGAACGGGCTATTCGAGAGATTATCAAACATGACAATCCTAAAGCGAAAGCAGAACCCAAGATTAAGATCAACTCTAATTAGCCCCTATTTATTAGAAATATATTAGAAATATTATAGAGCCCGATCCACCTCCCTTCCCTACTGCTATAGTTAGAATCAGACGGGGAATCAAATCGGATCCCGGATTCCCATGGGAGCATCTAGCAGGAGTCGTGACAGGAGCTAGATAAGGGGCAAAGACCAGGGGCAAAGACAGGAGGCAGAGACCGAGGGCAGAGAAATAGGGCAAACGAGCAGTATAAATACCAATTCATTCATTGATATACTAATACTGCTTACAATTGGATATATTTAAATGCCAACGCTATCACTGGTTTATATGCTCCATCCCTAGACCATAAAATTTCTAAGAATTGTATTATAGTATTATCGAGAATCCAAATCCCGGATGATATTTTCAGGATAACTTCATCTAGATCTCGTCAAACCATTTTCATTACGAGAAAAATTGAAAAAAGAAACCGCTTAAAAAGCAAAAACCGTAAGATAAAATTTGAAATTCGCGCCCTTCGAAAAACAAAGGTTAAATCATACTTTTATAAAGAATTAGAAAAGAATAATAATATAGTTATAATAGGAGATTTTCTTCTCAAGAAGTTTATAATATAAAAAATTATTTTGAAAAAATTATTTGGAGAAGGAAAAAATAGCAAAAAAATGATAAATTATAGAGAAAAATAGGAATATTTCGAAAAGATACAGTATAAGATTGTTAAGATTTTAATATTAATATAGGATTTATAATCATAATAATTAAAAGAAGGAGTTAATTGGTTCCTATATCCTATAATTATTTGATTGAGTAAATACTATAAACCTAATAGTACTAGGAAGTGATTGATATAAACAAATTAAATTTATTTATATAAGGTGATATAGTAGGATTCAAAATTGGCTTCAGTTGAAACAATTAATAATTTCTATTTTTGATTTATATTTTATGCGCACTAACCTTTGTGCTCGCTTAAATCATCCCAAATATTACGTGGATGCTTGGAGGAGTGGCCGATGTCGGCGGAAGCAGAAGCTCAAGGAGCTAGCGGCACGTGCCATGTACGTCAATATTCAGCTAACGAGTTAGCGTGGCTGTCACCTGACATCCTGACTTAGCAGCCTGACACTAAGGGAAATCAATGATCTCCTTGAAGCCTAAAGTCCTGAAATTACAACCTCGCACAATTGTTGATTTGTTTTATTTCATACCGCCTCAGAACAGTATTATGGCTAGCAATTGTACTACAGGACACCTTGACACTAGTGATCAAGATATTCACAATGAGTATGCAAACATTCAAGCATTTCTATGATCTGGGCCTTAACTTCTTGAAGAGCTTCAATTCTAACTCAATCCAGGGAAAACACTCACCAGATGCTGCTGGAGTGTAGCATTTCTGAGTGCATCGAATATCTAAATTACTCGGATAGACTTGAAGCTCAAGAGGTTCGAAGCTATATTGAACTTGTTGAGTATACCAAACAATTGATGGAAGTGTATCGCATGTCCCGCCGCCCTTTACAAGCGCGACTTGGTCTTCTGCTTGAATCTCTTTCAGCCCTTCAAGTCTTTGAAAGTACGGTCTCGCAAGAGACAGGACCAAATGCTGCCGCGACGGGAATAATTTGGGGTCTTCTTAAATTGCTTTTTCGTGTAAGTGTTGCGCATGTATCAAAGATACGATGATTTGACTTTTGTTTTAGCTGATAGGGAGCAATGAGTCATACTCGTCAGAAATTACAGACCTCGTGCAACAAACCTCACAGAAATGTGAATTAATGAATCTGTATATCGCTTGCTTCGAAGAACACCAGCCGGGGTATTTGCTAGTAGTTGCATTTTCAGATTTCATTTTTGCTTTGGGGTGGATAATCAATTTTCTGCGCCACAACGGTCCCGGTCTCCATGAATACAATCCTGCGAGATTTTCAGCTATATTTACCCAGACTATGTCAAAGATCGACCGGTCTGTACAGGATCTCAAGAGCCGTGCAGAGGCAATCACACTACATAAAAGTAGACAGCAGCAAATGAAACTCCAGGAACAGACGGCAGCTCAAAAATTAGCGTGAGTTTGCCCTTGTAGAACTCAATGTGAATTTAGACACTAAACAAGATAGAGAAACGACCAGCCCCGAGCGAACAAATGAGAATGGCCAGCACAATCTCTACAGCACATCGTTAGATATCGAATCTTACGACATACGTATACTTTCTATCCAACCAGGATCCGGAGATGACCCGATACAATGCACACTGGAACTGGCTTCATTGATCAACCCTGGCTCTTATATTGCCTTATCATACTGCTGGGGTATTTTGACCCTCACGGCGGAAATTATCGTAAATACTCAAATCATTCCGGTTCGAGCCAATTTAGCAACAGCTCTGAAACGTTTGAGGGAGCATGGGTTTTTCCGAGTCTGGGTTGATGCACTATGCATCAATCAGGGAGATAGAGTTGAGCGAAGCTTGCAGGTTCGAAACATGATGCAGATATATTCTGTGGCCAAATTTGTTTTCGTGTGGGCTGGAGATGCAGGGTTTGACGAAGTAGAGTCAGTAAAGTACCTGTTGGGCAATCTGCTTTCTCAACAATCCCAAGAGAACTCAAAGGAGAATGACTACCACCCTTGGCCGTCAGATGCAGATAGGAAAAGGGGAAATAGGGAGTGGCCACTTGAATATTTTGAGGCTGAGCAAGACGCCCGACGCCAAATTTGGGAAGCGCGAAAACCTGACATACTCCAGAAATTTTTCGAAAGGCCCTATTGGAAGCGAGTTTGGATCATCCAAGAAGTCGCCGTGGCGACAAAAGTGAAAGTCTATCTCGGGCATATCGAAATACCATGGCACCATATTACCAACGCCCTGGAATTCTGGAGAAAAGGCCCCGGCGAGCAAGAAGTGACCGCTTACGTGTACTCCCTTCCACTACTGGATTTTCGGCATCGGTATCGAGTCACCGGAGAGCCGTTGACCTTATTTGAAGCTCTTCGATGGAGTCATCAAGCCTTAGCGACTGATCCGAGGGATAAAATATTTGCTCTTCTGGGTTTGACCAGCGACGGAGATAAGCTGGTCCCTTTGCCAAATTATAGGCAGCCGATGGAAGATATTTTGCGAGAAATGACAAGGAAAATGATCATCTCCGAGAAATCTCTGGACTTTATCTGCATCAAAGGTGTTGAGAAGGTTGAAACCTCCAATCAGCCTAGTTGGGTCCCGGATTGGCTCAATTTCTGGACCCAGTCTAAAACGTGGTTCGACACGCTTTACACAAGTAAAGTTCTGAATCACAGAGGTCTATTATCACCAACTACAGATGAGAAAGCACTAGTTGTTAAAGGTTGTGCTTTCGACGAGATCTATTCTCTCAGCTCAGCCATTAACACCAAGATACCAACGCAGGCTTCCTCTCACTTCCAAGAATTCAATGTCCATAATGATACGAGTTTTCAAAGCTGGGCAACTGCAGTCAACCTGGCTTATCCCAAGGGACCCCAGGATGCCATTTGGAGCAGTCTTTGTCTTTGCTTACCTGTAGAGGATATGGAATCTACCTCGGGTTTGCATCACATAGACCCGTATTGTTACGGTGTAACAAAGGGGCTATTAAGGCGATACTTTGAACGCTTATGGACTCCTGATGAGCAAGTAGTACTACAAGGTACACCCTTACTTCAATGGCTCCATGAAAACCGAGCTCTCCAGATCGGAGAATATACATTAGAAGATTGGTTCAAACCGTGTATAACTTCATCAGTAGAACAGGCAAGTTCCGTGGATGATGTCACGAGTGTCAACACTAGTGCTGAAACAGCTTCGTATAAAGGAGATAGAAGCTCTGGTCAAACAAGCACGATCGAACCTAGAAATTTCATCCGCGCTATAAGTAGAGTCATAGAGACTTCTATGCGGCTTATGGTAACAAAGGATGGTATAATAGGAATGGCTCACCCTGCAGCACAGATTGGAGACCAGATCTGCAAAATTCAAGGCTGCTCTCGGTTACTGATACTCAGAAGAAAACGCGACAATAGCAGCATCTGCTCAAAAATTGCCTTTCATGTAGTTGGAACTGCAATGAGTGTTTCTGGAAGGACTGAAGAAGAGCAGTGTGGATATACTTTGCAAGAACTGGAAATGGGAGATCTAGTTCTTTATTAGGTTCTTGCTGTATGTTATTCCCCAAGCTGTAATCTCAATTGATTAACTTATTATGTTAGATCCACCTATGATTGACTATTCAACTACTGTTTTGCATTGCTCTCTCATTTTTGTCACATCAAGATATCAATTGTGCAGTACCAAATATTGCTTAAGGAGGATGGTCTTTTGTTTATTCAAGAGAGGGTGCATACTTTACTTGGTTGGCTTGTCTGTGGCGTTCGTGTCATGTCCGCGTAAGATCCCCGTGGGCTAGTGGTCGTTGCCTGGTTACTCCTGATCTCATCTAGTTAGGGTTTATTTCATTCATTTAAGTCTTGACATATCGCACTTATTGTTGGGTCGCTTCTAGCCGTATTTCGAGGGTTTTGATGATTTCCTGCTGCTGCGCAACAATTTGCGTTAACTTCCTGATCTTTTATTGCGTCCTTTCCAACACCTCCAGCACCTTTTGCCATCCCGTCGCTGGAACGGCGTTCCTATCCTCTCCTTATATCCCATTTGTCGTCCGAGTAGTTCGTTTTGTGGTGTTCGCTGTTGCCGTACTTGTGCTCTCAAGCTGTTCCGGGTTTTGCCTGGCTCTCTGGCTGGTGCGCTGGCTCAACAGTTGAGGTGCGTCGTCGACTTCAATAACGTTATCCACCCTATCCACACTAGTACCCGCTACGTTGGAGACGAACCACGATACGCGTTGGGCTGCGTTTCTCGACACTACGTCAATTAGGCTGTCGATTTGAAGAATGATCATAGTAGAATTCGAAATCGGCTTCAGTCGGAACGTCAACGCAGCATACAGTCCCCTTCTGTCTTAGTGAAGATCTCTTCCAAACTTGTTGCAGTATATAGAAGGTCGAGCCAGACGACATTTAATAGTTAGTTCCAGGAGCTAGAGATAATAAGATTAATTTGAGTTCATTGATTTGTAAAAAATAATATAATAATTTTAAAATTTTATTAAAATCGATAATAATTTAATAAAAATTTATATTAAATAATAAATAAAAAATAAATTATTATTTTTATTAAATTATAAAAATATATATAATCTAATATATAAATTTTAATTTGATATTATAATTAAAAATAAATTAAATTAATAAAATATATTTAAAGAAATATTTTTAAAAAAAAAAATTAAAACTAAAATATAATTTATTATTTAAAATAGATTATAAATTAAAAATCAAAATAATACTTAATATATAAAATTTATAAATAAAATAATAAAAAAATCAAATATTAAAAATCAAAATTTTATAATTTTTAAATATAAA
>Ga0247778_1001065_pt1 | contig 15476 bp, 13 predicted proteins | sample UWRJL049202B5_FD_179939 | JGI IMG/M metagenome (GOLD analysis project Ga0247778, IMG submission 179939) | Plant litter microbial communities from Arlington Agricultural Research Station in Wisconsin, United States - UWRJ-L049-202B-5 | ecosystem: Environmental > Terrestrial > Plant litter >... | reverse complement strand
TTTTTATTTTTTAATTTTTAATAATTTTTTTTATTTTGTTTTTTTTTTTTTTTTTTTTTTTTTTTTTTTTTTTTTTTTTTTTAACTAATCGTATTTAATCTAACTTTTGTTTTTTTATATTATTTTTATCAAATTTTAACAATAATATTTAAGGAGCTTAAATAAATTCTTAAAAAACCTAAAATAAATATTTTCCAAAAATATATTTAACTTTTTTCTATAAATTCTTTCCTGTTTTATATTTGTTTTAATTTAAATATCTTTCTTTTTTAATTTTATTATTTAATCGATTTTTTAAATCTTTTTATAAAATTTGTTTTATTAATTGTTTTCTATTTATTATTTTATATAAATTATTATTTCAATATCCTTAATATCTAAAAAAGAATTAATGGAGGAGATTTTTATATAATCCTATTATTACGAATAGTACCTAGGTAGTGGGTAATTTTAGAAATAAATAATATAATTCTAAAACTTGATAATAAAAATATTATATAAAAAAATTAATATCTGAAAAAATATATAATAAAAATTTTATAAAAATTATATAAAAATTTTTTTTTAATAAAAAAATTTATATAATATAAAAATTTTATATAAAATTAAATTTTTATTTATTAAATAAAAATTTTATATTTAATTTAAATAATATTTTAATATATTAATATTTTTATATTTATAATAATTATATTGATATAATAATAATTTTTTTCTAAAAATCTCAGATATAAACCTAACATACATATTAAGTCAGTAATTCAGAGCAAACGTTATATAATAATCGGACTTTTTAATTTCTTAAAACTAATAGATTTTATAATTCGTTGGATAGTTTTTAAAGAAATTGTGTCGCAGTTAACTATTAAAGATAATTCTTCAAGGTTCGGTGTGGTAGACAGAACTTGCTTAATATATCGCAGCTCTTATAATTCTTAGTCCTCGCCATCGAATCAAAGCTCTAATATATATCTCTGCATACCGAGATATACCTTGTAACGAGACAAAATGTAGATATTTCGAGTTTAAATAATTAAAAATTTGTAAATATATAAAAGTTTTTATTTATTTTTATTAAATATTTCTAATTTATTAATTTTGAAAATTATAATTGTATCATTATTATTTACCTAAATTATAAATTTTTTATTATTAAAATATAATAAAACTTCTCGACCCGCAATATTATTATTAAACTTTTTTCGCTTTTTAAACTCATAGAATAATTAACTTATTATAACCTTTGATGCAGTTGACTACTTTCTATAGAATTTTGCTCGCTTATTAAAGGAAGGTATTAGCGTACATAGTAACGGAGAATAATATAGTGCACTCTAGCCGCTATAAGAATAAGAATAATAATTTAATATTATAATAAAACCTAGGTATTTATATTTAATTGTTTTATAAGTTTGAAAAGTGGATAAAGCTTGATAGTAGGGTTACGAGTTGAGGGATCTATTTTAATATTAAATAAAACCTTTTGTAAAATCAAAAATGTAATAATAATATAATTATAATTTGGAAATATTTGGGAAAAATATATATTATTAATAAAATAAAAATAAATAAAAATATTAACATATTTATAAAATTTAAATCATTTGAATTCAAAATATCTATATTTTGTCTTATGACGCAGTGCGTCTCAGTACGTAGGAATGTATGTTATAAATTATAAATTATCAATAATATCATCTCCAAATATTCATAGGTCTATATTGTTATATATTCGTATATTTTATACACGGACTTTGAATAACTTGATTTTATTGACTATTTCTATTACTTCTATTATTGTTTTGATCTTTTCGTTGTTAATATTATTAAATATCTTCGCATTATTATATATTATAATAATATCATATTTGGTTGAAACTTGAAATGTTTTAATAAATACAGAAACAAAATATTCTATTATTTCTTCATATTCTTGATTATATAAATTATTAAAATTATATTAATTTAATTTAATATAAACTATTTGAAAAAAATGGTGATAAGATTTTTAATTAAAATATTTTCTATTTATAATAAATTAATTAGAAAAACGCCAAAATACTTCTTATCTAAAATATATTTATTATTATAAAAATTATTATAAATCGATAACAAATTATAAACGTCTTCGATAAATAACAATTTTATGATATGTTGAAAAAGCTCAATTAATAAAAAATTAGGGGGGAAACTATCAAATATTATATTGAAAACCGGGAATAAATTAATAGAAATATATGGAAAAGAAATAATCTATTTACAGGATGAGCTGGCCTGCTATATAATGTTACTAGTAGAAGGAATCCAAAGCCGGCCCCTTCCTTTCAGCTCCATGAAGCCAAAATTAGTCCCGGAGATCTTGTCCTATTACTCTAGGATTTCGTTGCACGTACGAAGTGAGAAGTGGCCTTAATGTCAAGAACACAACCGAGCAAAAGAGGCTACCTAAATTAAAGAATTGAGGAATACTGGCGGGTTTTGTACGATCCTGCAGGATCGAAACAGGTGAGAGACGAGAAAGGCTAGAGGGTTAGTGGTAGTCCGAATTATGAAGGGGAAACAATAGCGTACAAGGGTGAAAGATCGAGATTAAAGTTTCAAGCACGGATATTACATTGTCGACAGGATGGGGTATATTTTGTTGTTGGTAGGCTTTTGAAAGGATATAGGGAGAGATGTCCCGTTGGCAATCAGGTATTCCGGTAGCAAGTTCATCACAAAATCCAAGGGATGTATGCTGGGTTTTGCAATTCCCCAAGTTTGTCTGCTGCCTTTGTTTGAGCTTGTGATACGTTCAGGTATAATTCCTTATCGACAGATAATATGCATCGTATGCCGGGCCAGGAGATGGCGCAAGTGCTACACCATCTGAATTGAGCCGCCCACGGTCTTCTTCAAATTGTGTCCATGGTCTTGTAGCGGATGTGGCTCGCAAATTTGTATGTTCGATGAGGAATTCGGTGGTAATCTCGTGGACATCGGCTTCATTTCCGTCTTTTCCATCGCAGAATAGCGGTCTACTCTTAAGTTCCCCTACGAATTGAAAATGTTAGTCACTATCCTCATCTATAGAACGGATCTTCAACCCCGATTACTCACTTGGTAGTTCTAACCCCAACAGTGAAGAGTCCCTATCTGCCCACCCAGACGCGGGGTCTTCATTATCCCGATCGAGACCGGGGTCAGTCCCACCGTCTTCGCTCGAATCGCTGGTGGCAGGAGTCCCCGGTGCACAATCCCGTTCGAGATTTGACTCCGTAGTCCCAGAGCCAGCCTCATCTAACCCTGTGCCATCCGCAGATGAAGAGGGAGACCTCGGAAGTGTAATCTGCCTGGTGTGCAAGGTCGCGGGCGTTCCGGAGAGCCTTCGTAAGGCGAAATGTTGCAGGATTGGATCAGTCAGGCCAGATTCCGAAGTAACAGTATCTCTAGGCTCCCGCAAGGCAGAAGCATGAGGGAGGAGGCTGCAGACGGATCCATCGCAAGGCGTATAAGAAATTCCCTCCCCTGAAGTTGACCTAGTTGATGTGCTGGGTGTATGGACCGCAAATTGTGTCCCTGGTGTCTGGTCAGTGCCGGACGATTGAATTGGCCTAACGGTGCCTTGTCCCACTGAGACAAGTCGTTCTAGAAGAGACTGGAACTGCTGCTAGCGGTAGAAGATGTTCTAGAGAAGATCTGCCTTGCTCACTCGAGTCATCAAAGGTTCCATCCGACTTTGCTAATGCGCCCGATTCCAACGACGCAGATTCGCAGGCACGAGGAAACAGCTGGTTCAGCCTTGCGCAAGGATGCGATGGGCCCGACATAGCGCAGCGCAGTTACCTGAAAAGCTGGGCAGTAATCTTCGGTATGCAAAAGAGGCAAATGGCGATGCAAAAGTGATGAAGTTGCCTACCGTGAGATGAGAGACATTGATCTGCCCTTAGGCCTCAACAAGAAAAGAGGTCGCGTTTTGGGCCGCCGCTGATGCAAAAACTACACAGCCACACCCGCAGCAAAAGCAAAAACGCAAAAGGGACGCATATAAGTCCGATATCTTCATCAGGACAAGAGTTTCCCACGATTGAGAAATTCAGAACGAACAACCGACTAAGTTGTTCCCTCCACATTAGTCCAGACTTCCAAAGTACAAAAGTTAGTCGAAACTCGTCGAATTTCAGAAGCTCTCGAACTGCGGGAGCTGCGCTTGGCTGTATGACTAATCGCATGTGACATGTGCGACAGCGGGCATCTCGCTCCACATTCGGTTAGTGGGCACTGCCGCTTCTACTCAGGCGCTGAGCACCGAAGTAGAAAGTCAAAAGTATACAAGGAGAATCGAAAGCTAAGATTAAGAGTCGAGAATTGAGAGGGTAAAGGAGGTCATATGGTTATGGGCTAGGGGTAGGCTTGGGAGCCTGGTTTGGTGTCTTTGATAAAATTATATAGATAATTAAGTTTAAATTAAATTAATGGGGAAAAATTACTATGACTGAGTACTGCGGCGTGGGCCGTAATTCGGCTGGCTTTGTCGCTGTTTTATGCAGCCTCGACCGCTTGCTTAACTTCCACTTTGTTCACGTGCGCAATCCTGAGTCGGGATTTTGAGGGATTGGCTGTTGAGCACGACCAAGCTAGGCCCCAGCCTTGAGCCGTTTTCTGTGCCCTGAATTCATCTTCATCTTCACATTCGTCTTGGATTTCACCAGAACTATGCCCTCCATAGGCGGGTTGGCCGTCAGACTCTTTCGAAAGAATCCAGTCCGAAGCTCAACGCAAACATCGCTAGCCGCTTCTGGAGCTGTTCCCGATTCCGGGTTTGTCTTTGTGAACAATCTCCAAGGTGCCTCGGCCGCCTTAGACGAGCTGTCCGGCGCCGTATCAAGAGTGTTGGAATACATCGATCTGAAGGGTCAGCTTGCTGCCAATAATTTATTTGCCTGTCAGAACTAATGATAAAAAGATGGCTCCGAAGGCAGTCCGTTCAAAGCACAGCTGAAAGTCCTTGAAGATGCAGCTGCCGATTACTCAAACTCCACTACCGATACATGTTGCGAATTGATTGATTGGAACTGGTACACTCTAAATTATTAGTCGCGCAAAATAGGCATCAATTTAACAAGATCCGTAGTGACAAGTTGACGGCAGAGCTGGCAATTGCTGCATTTAAGTGTGCTGCTGCCGTCTATCGTGCTGATCCAAAAGTAGCTGGCGATATTGACTCGCAGCCTCTTTTGACCAATCTTACTGGGTTACACCGCAACCCCAAAACTGCTGGAATCAGATTCCGCGAGCTCGAATATGTCTATCCAAGCCTTGGCGGGTCTTCCAAAGCCATTGGATTTTGGATTGCAGAGTCCGAGGTGGCCGCAGTTTCGACTAATCCTAACTTCCCTGCCCTTGTTATTGCCGTGTGCGGAACTGAAAGGCTCGTCGATCACATGGTGAATGCAAATGGCAGGCCAATTGCGGCAGCAGATTTCCTTGTGAGTCCTTCAACATTACAATCCTAATAATCGTCCCATTTACTTATTCAAGGGTCTCCGCAAACACAAATTCGTCGACCCATTCAAAGCTGAGCTGTCAGCGCACTCCGGATTTTTGCGCAGTGCAAAAACGTTGGCCCCGCTGGTTCTAAGTCACATTTCGAGGCTGAACAAAGAGGGTAGGATGAAGCATGTAATATTCACTGGTCATTCTGCTGGTGGTGGCGTTGCGGCCTTGCTCTATCTCAAGTTCTTACTCGATATGAATCCTCCATGTGCGTCTATTAAAACGATAAAAGCAGCCACCTACTCACCCACTCATAGATGAAAACCTGAAGTTCTCTTGCTTTACCTTTGGCGCCCCTCCCATTCTCAGCGCGGATATCACAGAAATGATTAATACAGAGGAGTCATTACAGCGGACTCGTGGAATCAATCTCTCTTTCGTCAACGAGTTTGATATGGTTTGCAGAGTAGACCAGTCTTATTTTCGATCATTAATCGATCTAGTCAGGTCTGTCTACGATTTGGAGCCAGTGATGAACGACGAGATGGCCAGAAAAGAAGAGACGCCAGAAACTCCAAACAGCGAGGATATCCAGTATATACTCCCACCACTGGACTTCCAAAACACCAACCAGGCAACCGTCATCGACCCCACCGAAGACCGTCTGTGGCCACTCCCTAACGCTGAATATCACGTATTTGGTGATTTAGTCCTATTGCGGAAAGAGCAGAATAGACGTGTAGGAGATGAGGAGAGACTGAGCAAGGAACTTCGAGCGCTGTCAATCCGAGCTCAGGACTTCGAGAAGTTGCTATATTGCGGGGTGAAAACACACAGCCGAACATTCTACGGTAACCGAATAGAGTCTATTCTTCAGGGCAAGTTCAACTACAAGGATGGTTGGGGAACACTGAAGAGGGGCTAATGTATACTGTTCGTTGGGCTGTCTAGCTTGAACGGTCAACTAAGCGGGCCGGTAACGGCTTGCCTCTCCTTCTTGCCAGCTCTACAGCTTTGTAGTACATGACTTCGTCTTGAACTTTCTGTGTCACTTTTGCGTAGTCTATACTTTCCGTGAGCTCATAGTTCTCGAGCTCGGACTTCATCGCTTCGCAATTCCAACACAAACAGAGACCGTATTCTTCCTGGAATTGCATTTCATACAAGCGGGATGTCTCCACGAACCCATTCTTGAGTACTTCCCCTCCCAGAGCATCATCGTGGTTGATAGCACGTCCAGCGAGCTTGTTGCAGCATGCCAGGTAAGACGTCGGCGAGCATTGTTGTGTATGCCAGACGAGATCAATGTCGAGAGTTGGCACAAACGTAGTCCCCTGATGTTGCTTGAAGAGCGCCATGAACCGCTCGTAGCGGACTAGGGCTCTTGCCAGTGTCCCTCCCAGTGCCAAGCTCCGTAGCCATAAAATGTTGGTCATTTTCTCTGCAAAGGCGGCTTGTCTTTCTACAAAAGTTCCAAGCATGTCTATGGCCTGCCAGCCATGATTCGAAAAAGGGGTTCCTCGAAGCCCTGGGAATTCAACAGATAGGCGCGACTTACCATTTGTGGTGATCAAGTTTTGAAGCGCGATTCGAAACGATTCGGAATGGTCGTTGTGGCAGGCCAAGCTATCGAACAAGCTAACTTCGCCGACATGCTTGTTGAAGAGGTTTGTGGCTTGTATTTCTAGCTTCATACTGGGATCATTATCAACGAGTGAGCTATGCTGTATGCATGATCAGCTATAGCTCCAAGACCATGAATGTGGGAAAGAATCCTACAATGAGTGGCCATGGAAATTCGAGCTTGAGCATTTCCTCTCTTCCACTGTCTTTACAGAAAGTTTTGTATTTCATGGGATTGAGAAGCAATGCATGCCAAACCATAAGAACATCTAGAAACTCATGTTAAAGCGAGCTTCAAGCGAATCTAGAGAGACATACCGAGCGGGGGCAATGAATTTTCCGCCATCCTCAGCCTGATACCTTGGGTGTGTAGTGTAAGTTTGCATCTAGTCCACCATCTCGAAAATCTCGCGGCAGCGATCCAAACGAAGATAGGCCACTTCACCGCTTGTCGCTCCTTGAAGGTGGGATCGGCCTGAAGTTCTCTCTTGCCTCCACGTGCCACGAGCTTCTCTTTGGGAACAATGGCGAAGGCCCGATCAAGGGCGTTTGAAGTCAGGATCTTCTGCTTCAGTGCGACGAATTTTTCTAGAACTTGCAGATGCACAGCGCATTCTGCGACTGTTGGAAGAGCAGCGAGGTCCGCAGGCAGATTTTCAAGCGCATCAAAGATCTCTGGCTTCGGAATTACGGGTTGTTCGCCTGGCGTCGTTGCTAGTTGATACAGTGCTTCTAGTTTCTTGATCTCTTCACGTCGCTCATAATCTCGAGTGAAGGAGGATTTTTTCCCGCCGTCATGTAAAGAGCAACTGAATACAAGAGCCATTGCTAAGAGAAGTGCCCTCTTTCAGATTTAGGAGGGAGTTGAAGCGTTCCTCGCGTCTTGCATGTGTTGCCATTCTCAGGTCACTGTTTAGAAACTACCACTGGGGTGATGTGTCTATTGTACGAGGACGCCCGGCTTCGGTGGGCGAGGCCGAACTGCGCCCCTACGCCCGGCGCTCTTGCATAAACGGCTCGCTAGGCAGCAATGGACCAGCACAGCCATCTCGCGCAAGCAAAGCAAGCAGTTGAAGCTTTTGAACGACCCCACCTTGTATTCGACAATCCTCCGCTGCTACCAGTTGGTGTATTGGTGACGAGTCCTGTCACTAAGCTCAACTCCATCAATTGAACTCACCGCAATGGCCGGGCAAGTCGATAAGAGGGCCCTCCTGATGGTACTTCAGCTGATGATAATGCCTTTCCTCGTTAAACTCATTATGCTGGTAAAATCGCATTGGCAACAAGTTGTCAGTTATGAAGCGCTTTCGAATCACCCCTCCTTGCCATTCAACGTTGAGACATCACAACACATGATGATGATCTCGGTATGTCACATAAATAGAGTAGCTTTTGGAACAACGGCTAATAATTCCAAGCTTATCGTCCTTATATCCTGGGGATTCCCCTCATACTTCGTAAAATGCTGTGAGCGCAAAGTTATATGGCGTTTCGTTTTCTTTCTTGACCTGGCCGTGGCGGGCTTCGTTATTACAACTCTGGTCCACAGAGCCCAGTATTTTCCCACAACATTTCCACGCTGTGCCCATGGTGGTGGCTCAGAGCCGATGGGAAAGTTCTTCAGCTATATTGCACTGGTCGCCAATGAGACCAAAGAGAGTAATGATCATACTACCTACGACGTAGACTGGGCGTGTCAAGATTTTCTGATGGAATGGGTGTACGTGATCATGATAAGGTACGTAGTTCATCGAGCACAGTTCAGGAAATACGCTTACTCGTTAATAGCTATACGTGGACAGTCCTCTCCATTCTCGGGCTTTTGGACCTGAACTTGGAGGCGATTATAATTGCTCTCCTGGTTTCTTTCTCTCCCATTGTCCTTCTAATCGCCCTTGGTTTCGCCATCATTGGACTGGCTGGTCTGATCATCTTCTTCTTAAGAAAATGGTGGCCGAAGATATACCCGTATGTTTCACCGCCCATTAAGTGGTTATTTTGGCCTCTTAGCTGGCTATTGAGGACCGCCTGGACCTCTCTCGTACGGATTGTGCCTTCAATTCGATATATGGCCAGAGCACAACGTAAACGGACTCTCATGGAAGCTTCTAGTCCAGGACCTCTTGACTTAGAGAAGGGACAATATGTATCATCATCAGGCTCTGTCCTCCATATGACACAAATCCGTGATACTTGGATCGCACCCCCTCCCGACGTATCCAATCCGAACCTAGCATCCAATTCCCCGATTCAGCAGCCAACACAGGCAGCCGACGCAAGGGCATTGAATAAAGCATCGGGGAAAGAGTTTCGAATTGCAAGGATCTGCGGTCACGGTGGCAGCGGGCACTGCTATGCGTGCAGTGTCCAAGCCTGCTCTCGATGCAGCGTCAAAATATCCAAGCCACTACAAACGACTTTGCACTTTTTCTGCGAACCACGGTGCTCTGGTTGCTACCTCAAGACCATGTGTAGAACTCTGCCGACTAAGAAATCAAAACCTTGCTCTCACCGGCAGGATCGATGTCAGACCTTGCCGACCTCACGGGTTTGCTTGTCATGCTCGGAGAATTATAGCGAAGAGGAGCTTCTGCGAAGGCTAGAGGAGCAAGAAAGGGAGGAACTACTTCACTTAGCTAGACGCAACTTGAAATGCGGCGTATGCGAAAAGAGATTGCAGCCAAAAGGGCCCCGGTGGTGGACCTGCTGTGATTGTAACGAAGAGTGCAATAGCGATTACCATCCTCCATGGTTCAAGGTACCAGAATAGACACATATATGAATATTGATACAGAAACTTTTCAATCAAATGTTTAGTGAAGTATTCCCAATCGCACCGACTCTTTGAAGCCTCAGTTCCCCCCGCAGCCGTCTCCGCAGCCACCTCCATTGTTACCACTATCTCCGCCATTATTCCCACCAGAATCTCCACTACTATTCCCACCAGAGTCTCCGCCATCAACCCCACCAGAGTCTCCACCGAGATCTCCAGCGCCACCAATATCTGTCCCAATCAAGATCACCTGGTCTGGCGGCAGGGTCTCAGTTACATCATACGCCCCGTCCCATCCACTATCGTAGTAGGGGTCAAATATGTAGAAATATAGCATATCATGATCGTCAAACGACCGCGGTTGGTAATTGGAATCTCCGGAACTGGATACGTAGCCACCGCTGGTCTCTGGAACGTCAGGCAGTAATCGTCTGACTTCGCGGAGTTTTTCATACTCGGAGATCTGGTCATCGCGGTGAAGGTGCGCCCAATCCGCAATGAAGTACTCGTGATATTTACCTTCCTCATACTGGTGAGAGAAGGGTTGGGCACGATGTATTCCACCAAGTTTCATCCTATCCATTCGGGGATCTGTAGACTTAGCAATCCAGGATGTTGCATTGCGAAAAGTAGCGCTTTCGGACATAGCCTTTGCTGCCGTGACGAGTGCCGTTTGTGCAAGAAGTACCATCATACGATTTTCAATCCATTCTTGATCCGACTTGATATCAGGATACATCATCCGGCCCCGTGTGAGATGTAACTCTGCTATTGACCACGAGTCGAATGGGAAGCTCCATACATGCTTTGAAATATTGCAGTCGTTGCATTTTGCCGCGGAGCGACCATACGCCTCAGTGCAATCCCACGGGAAGAGGTGTTGGTAGCGATAGAGTGGAACGCCGAATGCACCCCAGTCATACCAATACTCTTGCAAAGAGTCGATAATGTCGGAATCTACGTGGAAGCCATAGCGGAATTTGAGCAGATATTCTTCGCAAAGACCCGAAGGAACATCGAACTTCGTTCGGACTCGGCGCTCTTTCTGATAACCTTCGGGGCGACAAACGAAGCTCATGAGATATAGGGGATCAAGGCCCAGTAGCTTGTTTTCTGAGGGATCCGGTATAAGACTGCCATATACCTGATAGTTGATAAGGCTATCGCAAAATTTCTGGCAATTGTTTGTCTTCTTATCCCAATGTAACCTTACATTGGTATCTAGGAGCCGCTGTGTAATTGACTCTAGCATGATATCAACTCGAGACTTCATAAGCGTGACCAGACGCTCCATGATCTGCTCTACAATGGAGTTCATGAGTTTCTTGTTATTTCGTGGGCTCTCGTCTTCGTCGTCCAGGTTTTTCTGGCTCCCGGATACCACAAGGTCAATAACCTCTGCTTCCAAATCGGGTGAAAATATACCCCCGAACAGGCCCCCAACAACTTGCTTAAGTGCAGTCTTGTACCGTTTTGTCTTGCGTTGATCTCGCAGTTGGGAATAGAGTAAACGGTCTTCACTTAGTGCAAGTGCATACGCGATAGACCGATCGCTTCCTCCGGATGATTGCCAGATCGGTGGATCTCGACTTGTGATGAGTGCACCACCTTTGCTGTGCTGAACGCCATTCTCGACGATAACTGGGCCAAAGCGAAGGGCCATGTGAACATTGCCGAAGGGATATCGATCGGTAATCCTACGCATGAAGAACGGTATGTCTTCCCCAGCCTCCTTCTCGTCCACCGTTTCGGTTGCCGTCTGCTGTCGATGTTGAATATCTACTTTATTTGACCTGTCCCGCCTCGCTTTTTCACGAGCCAAACGTTGTTCCTCTTCAAGAGTGCTTCTCTTGTCCACCTTTAGCACAACGTTTTCGAACTTCGCTTCAGCAATCAAGCTTGTAAGATCGAGAAGGCCGCACTGAACAGTACCTTTTGGCGTGCTCCTATGCTTGTCCTTTTCCTGAACCGGATACAGACTGCGGCTCTTTCCATCAGCATCATGCCGAGGAACTGTCCCGCATTTACATATCTTGCGGCTTGTTGATGCGTCGATGGATTGAGTGAGAATGCAGTGCTTGTAGTGTTTCTTGAGATTATGATGCTGATGTTTGCCCGCATGCTGGCAGTCTTGACAGATAGAGCGATATTTCCCCTTTTCCGTGCAGTCGTTCTCTGTGCACTCAAAAAAGCTGCCGCGGATTATTTGCGTGCAGATGGCACACAGCAGAGGTCGAAACAATGGAGTGAAATCGCTGTAAAACTTTTGAAGCGAGACTATGAAGTTTAGTATGTGTTTCCATCAAAGGGCTAGTTCTGCCTACGCTGCGGAGTTGTTGGCCTCTTCCAGAACGACAGATCATCAAGCGGTGGACGGTGCTCGATAAATTTATCAAGATCCAGCCAGCCTGCTGACAGAAGGAGCATTCTAGCCCGACGTGTCAAGATATCACTATCTTGGGTTCGAGTTTCGAGAGCCTTCTTTACCTCCTCTTTTAATGCTTTACTCTGCTTGTTTGCTCGAAACTGGCGAGCAAGGCTCTGCAAGATAGCATCCTGAGGGACCCATTCGCCGTAAGCGGTCCGATTCATTTCTCGAGCCTTCTCCCGCGCTAGATTGAAGGAGTCTTAGCATTTGTTATCATTGTGGTGCAAAGATATGATGCGTACAGTACCGCACAGCAAAATCTCTGGAGCTCTCATTCACCTGGTCCAAGAACGTATCAAATCCGTATATCTCCCGATCAGTCTCGTCCCTCAAGGCCACCTTCGCGAAATCATCATGCTGCCACGTCTTCAACGTCAAAATAATTTCAACCAATTCGCGCCTGACGCCATTCCAATACAACTTCTCGATTTCCTGAAGCAAAGCTTGCTGGGGATTTGGAATGGACGTCCATTCGAGGTCGACGCCATTGCTGAAGTGCGCAGAGGTGGCGACTGCGGGCCTCCTTTTGAAAATGTTGCCGAGAGAGAAGAGAGGAATGGACATAGTAATTTGCCAAGCAAAATTTTGGCCAAGGAATTGGCAGAGGGGAGGGCGGGAGTGGTTTGGGAGGAGATGAATCCATAGAAAGCGACAAGAGTCATGAGGCTGTAGGCTGACGGCCCAGGGCTGTGCAGTATTCCCGTGCGCGCCCGACTTGTTACCATACTGTAGTCTATTCGGCCTTCCCTTGCGCATTTCGCTTACTTTTCTGGAGATGCGAATGTCACTGTGTGCTCCACATAGCCACAACTGCCTACTGCTGCCGCCAACACGTGCAGAAGACCCCTCTTCTCTCCCGAGCTTCCCGCCGGACATCTTCTCTTCTTCGTTCGAATGGAGTCTTAGATTTAAGGGTTTATTTCTTTCTCCGGTGGCCCCTCTAGAATAAGCCAATAAATTTTTTCTAGTTACAGATGGTCTGAGACAGCTATTCCTTACCGTTCCCCAATAGGCCTCTTTCCTTCTATAGCTCAGGACCCAATTTGTGCACTAGAACGTTTTAAAGGTTCGCTCACCACTAATAATTCTAATATTTTTTTTCATTTTTTTTTTTTCTATTTTTTATTTTTTATTTTTTTTGAAGCGTTGCCTAGATGGAAAGACCGTGGGGTCGGGGACCTAAGTTTCTACAGACGCCCCACTCTCGCAGGAGAAGTCGGCCTTTGATGGTGAACGCACGACATCGGATGACGATAATCACTCGATACATCACGCTGACTCGAGCCGAGCATAGACGGAGCTACCAAAAAACTTCGAACTCCTCCCTTGTCTTTGAAACTCCATCTCTCCATCAACTTATAGAGGTTAAAGATAACGCAAACGGAGGTACTTTCTGATTCTCGGACTCCAATCAATTATTGGATGACTTTGGTAACGGGTAGCTAGAAAACACGTTCTAAGAGACTTAAGACCTTACGTTTGCAGTGCAAGTTGAATATATATGAAAGCAGACATGATTGGTGGGACTGCGAAATCAATCCTCACAGCAAGTTGTGGTTATGCAAAATCGAACCATGCACCAATACGCCACCCCCAAACAAAATTGGAACTTAAGAGCCCCTTGGAAGTTCAGCATTCGGGAACAGATCAAGCTATCGACGAATCATGGAAGAAGATTACTATAATAAAGTGAATACCCGTTATATCACGATTTGGCGGAGAAACTGAAGGCAGCAAGCTATTCTGAGAAGTGTGAAGTGAAGCTAGATACTTTCCAAGATCATCTTGGCTTACACTTCGAACAATTTCCCTTAGCTGCGTTACCAATTGACCTGAAAAACGTACCGGAGGACCCTGAAGAGGAGAGCGACGATGATGAGTCTGTTGACAAGATCGATTCTACCTCACTTTACCCCGCTAATCCTAAAAGCCAAAATATAGCGCTAGATATTTTCTCACTGCAAGAGAAGGGCCGGAAGACCCACCAGATGTGACGAAATATCCTTCCGTTTTCCCCCTTGATCTATTAAAGGCCAGATTAACAGGTTTGGGTACCCCATTATTCGAGCCTCTAGCACAAAAGCTAATCTATTCATTGCTGAGAAATCCACACAATTAGAAGCGTTCGAAGACGCGATGAATCAGGCAAACGCTGCGTATACTGAGTCCTCTCGGCGAGTAGGAAGATCCTGAGGTCGCGAAAGAGGTTGAGTTTAGTGAAATTCGGGTATAGTAAGGCAAAAATTCGATGGAGCTATTAAAGCATGATATTAAATACCTTGTTCGAGCAGCCGAAATAAAAGGCAAAAGTGGGAAAGTTGAGAAATTGCGAGATGCTATAGACAGTACTACAGCTAGACGAGGACAAAGAAGCAAAATTAACTGGCAATTCCTCAATCGATCAGGAGAAGTGACTCATTTTACTTTCCCTCCAGATTATTTTTGTTTTCTTATGACAAGTTCTCGAGAAACAAAATTTGGGGCTTTTTTGAGAATATTCCTCACTACTGGAGCACTTTGAGAGAAGATCTTTTCTAGGTTTCCGTCTAGTAGCAAAGGTCATATATATAATCCTTGAAGGTCGTAGTAATATATCCATATATCATATCTAATATCAGCTTTATAATTCATCGTAAACCAGCACTCGCAGCACCAAACTTGAACCTTTTATTCCCAAATCAGCTTCATGAACCTCCTCAAGAGTCTTTTAGCTCAGAAGAGCTCTAAAGTATAACATTTGCAGTAACTAAACTCAGCATCAACCTCTAATGCACTGTGGCGCAAGAAGTACAGATATACCCAGATACCAGCTCCGATAAAACTAATACAAGCAAGAAGAGATACTCTCCCAACTAACCACTTTTCAAACCCCAAGAAACAGAGGAATGCAAACACAACCTCACTTTCAATCTCCAGCAATTAATATTTGAAGAGAAGCACTTCTCCAATTCTCGCCATCAGAATGAAATAATACGAGCAAGTTCTCTGCACCTCATCACAACAAAAGTGCCAGAACATCGATGGCGAGCAATGCCCGCTTAGACTTTATCGCCATCTAACATCTCGAATTTCCGAATTCCCTAGCCGTCTTTACTTCTTATAAAGAGAAAGTAATCACAATCTTACTCTCCATCTCTCCTCCAACCATTCCCCCCCCCCCCAAACAAACAAATT
>Ga0247778_1001064_pt1 | contig 15498 bp, 20 predicted proteins | sample UWRJL049202B5_FD_179939 | JGI IMG/M metagenome (GOLD analysis project Ga0247778, IMG submission 179939) | Plant litter microbial communities from Arlington Agricultural Research Station in Wisconsin, United States - UWRJ-L049-202B-5 | ecosystem: Environmental > Terrestrial > Plant litter >... | reverse complement strand
TTTTATATAAAAATTTAGATTTATTTTCTATATATAATATCATTCCTGCTCTAACCTTAGATCCCGCCATCAAATTCGTACCGGGTAGGTATGCAGTCAGCAATTGACCAATCTTAAGTAAACAATAGATGACTCCAAATAATCGCTTAGAACATTTCCGGCATAACAATAAAGCACCGAAATATAACTGATATAAATTAAGTCCCTAAAACACTCGTAATCGTCCTCTACTATTCAAATATTTAGTACCTAATATAACTTCCGTATTATTTCCTAAATATTAAAATCCCTAATGTAGTAGTGGAAAAGGGGGTGTGTCACGTGGTTCGCAGACACGTGCCACCCAGCTATATAAAGGGTTTTCCTGTACCTAGTTCTTGTTCTTTAGTCAATTCTACACCAATTGAACTCCCTCCATTTATGGTTGTATATTTGCCCTTACACCGTCTCGCTTGCGAAGCCGTCGAACCACCTATCGACAGGGCCTTTGGCGAAAATATACATATTGGTAAAATAACCAGAGAATTTTCAAATGTCGAGTATGAAAGGCACAGCATCGAAGGACCGCGAAAGAAGTTCTCCCATCTCTAGAAAGAATATTTCGAGAGCATCAATTCCCAGTAGCTATTTAAATAGAACGGGCCTATCAAAAACCCCACATTTTATACAGTCGTGTCCCAGAGAAATTCTCTTTCATACTGTCCATCTTAACGATTCATAATCTCGCCATTGTGGTTTGCCTACCCCAAATGTCAATCTCTGCCTGGGTAGTTCCTGGTGTTGCCCTTGATCATAAACGATATCGGGTTCCAAAGGTACCTCTTTCATGCGGCAAGCTGCCAAGACATACTCGACGGCACTAGTACTAATGTATATCTAAATTAATTTATCAGAAAATCTCCTCCGGAACTCCGTGAAATCTTAGAAGAGTTACATTTCCCTATATTATCTACTCGATCTTATTGCGCTGCTCTCTAAAGAAAAATGAGCCGCACGCCCTGGAGTATAGGGCGCTCCAGTATAGCACTACCCTCCCTAAAGCTGCAGGGTTAGCACCCCAGAATCAGAGCATACATATCATTCGTAAATTTTCAATACAGCAAATACTGCACTTTAATACAAAATTCAAATAACGTATTCAAGCATCTAACAACCTCAGGTACAAATCACTACTTCTCTACCCACGGCTTGACTTCTAACTCGTGGGTGAAGCCGGACCCATCAATGATGACATGACCAACAGACACCCTATGAGGAGAGGAAAGCTTGACCGAAGGTTTTGGTGAAGCTGTAGCACCAGTGACTAAAAGCGTAGGCGGATATTTGTGTTCTGTGTAAGGGCTCTAAGAAAGACGGCCTGCGAGATATAAACCCCCTCTTCGTTTTCGGTAAGTGTTAATAAGCTGATGGGTCCAGGCACCAGCTATGGTTACATCCTGTAGCTGATTACCATGACATATCCGATTCACTACCAGGCGAACGTGTTTTGATGTAGATGGTCCTCGATTTTCTCAACAGACTTATTCACAAGTCGGAAGAGATGCCTACATAAACATCATGCTTAACCTCGATATTATCAATATGAACCAGATTTGAGTTGATGGTTCTAGAATCGACGAAATCACTTTTGCCGTTCGAAGTCTTGCCGTCGTTGTCTAGGCGTGAGAACCTATTTTCATTGATATATCTGGAGTTCAGAGATATCATGTCCCTGCTGCCAAGCCTGTAGATTCTCGAAGCTCTCGTCCCATTGGTAGTATTATGTCGAACTTTTCGGAAGAGGGACCGGTAGCTGGGCATACAGGCTGCAATGAGATAAGCTCCGCCTTCGGCAATACTAACGCAAGATAGCTTGACCGAAGTGAAAGTGAAGTCTACTTGGTTACCATCGTTGATGACTTCGAAAAAAGTAATGAAGCGTACGATGGAGGTGACAACACCACTAGAAACTTTTGTTAGTACTTTCGGAACCTGAACATCGAAACTTATTATTCTGAAACTTACACGCTTCCGGTACAAAAGGTAATCACTAGTCCAATCTTGTCTCGTCTGGACATTCGAAGCTTCCAAATACAAGGGAAAGGCAGGAAAAACATTACGACGTCCGTTAAGATGTTTCCAAAACTGAACCATTTCCAGAATTGGTTGATGTTGAAACAGTGTCCGTTGGGGTGACCAGCCGGGTTCCAAAGGTAGGCGATAGGGTTGCATTGCAGGCCATTGGCAATGATTATCGATATACACTACGAGGAAAGGACTGCCATTAAAACGTACGAAGCAACCCGATCTCTCTTCTCAACGAAGATTCGTAGATAAAGGCCGAGGATAGCGAGCTTCGGAAAGGTACACATCAGGGCATAGATCATAGGGTAGGCGACCTGAATTTTGTGGTATATCGTCAACCCATTCGGGTGGTTTTTAAGGACCCAGGCGATGTGGTGCCCAACATAGCATTCTTTAACCATAACTGTGACCACGCCTATTAGTTACAGATCGGTATTGGGAAGCAGAGCTCACCAATACAGATCACGCATATAGTCAAGTTAAAGACTAATCCAAGCGGGATACAGAAGTCGTCCAATCCAACACCACGGTGTTTCAAATATATCGCGACGTACCATAAGCCGACAAAGAATAATTCCAGTACAATGAATGCTATGGCAACATCTACCAGGGTGGGGCCGACTGTGTAGTCGGAGATCGCCTGTTGACCTGCCGAAGTCATATTTTAACTTTTGTAGAGTCTTGAAATAGGAACAGGAAGAGAAATTGAACAGATTTGTCAGGCAAAATGAGCTGCAGATTGCTAGGTCCAAAAAGCAAGAATAGGAAACCAGGTAGGCTTTATATTGGCATGAGGCAGAGCCCCTTAGCTAGCCTATTTAGGCCGAAGTCTGGGCCCGACCAGATTGGATCCCAGAATGTATAGTAGATCGAAAACGCGCAGATCAAAAATGTGCAATTGCGTAACTTTGGAGTGCAGACTTGGATATTAATATGCGCATAAGATGTTTCAACTATATGTGGATTCGATTTGTTAATAGGCCAGTGCGACTCGCAATGTGCTACTGTGCCACTGTGGGATTTTAACCGCCCTCCCAGTATTGGCTAGCATTTGGCCCCCATATTTCATAATGGTTGCACCCCTCACTTAGGTAGCATCAGAAAGGGGCTCAATATTATGACTAATCTCTAAATATAGCAAGTCTTACGCGCATATCAGGCAACATTCGTGCTTTTCTGCTCGAAAGGGTTGTCAGTATTACAAGTAAATCTCTGACTATAATAAGCCTTATGCGAACGTGCTGTACCTACTGTATATATTCTCCAGTCAGTTGACTTAAGAATACTATCAAACATTGCGTCAAAAAGAAGCGCAAAGATGAGCACCACCATAGAGACAGATATTTTCATCGTAGGAGCAGGCCCCGCCGGAGGGTCACTAGCTTCTTTCCTCGCCCAAAATGGTATTGCGACACTGGGAACTTGGAAGATCACCGCTGAATTAGATTGTAGGTTTGACGGCTCTGATGATATCAAGCGCTCCTGGAACGGCCGAAACACCCAGAGCCCATCTGGTAAATCCATCTACATTAGGTATGTTGAGTATATTGACACGTCAAGTACAGCCGTGGAATACATTGCTGAGCGGATGTAGAATGCATGCGCGATATTGGCCTTGAAGATGCAACATATAAGCTCGGCATCCATGGAGAGAGAATCCAAAACATGAGATGGTGCTACAGCTTGCTCGGTCAGGAGTACGCACGAGCACATTCTTGGGGGAGCGCACCCAAGACAACTGTGGTACGCGAAGATGAGGATGTTGTTGGGTCCGATTCCGAGTCACTAATCTTTCGTAGGGGGACCTACTAGATTCCACACCATCCAGGTTTGTCGATTTGCCGCAAACAGAGATGGAGCCGTTGTTTATCAAATACGCAACGGACAATGGAATTAAATGTCGCTTCAGCACAAAATTGATCAGTGTCCGGCGCAAAGATGGCTTCATCACTAGCACTGTTGAGGACTTGATTACCAAAATTGTATACCAAGTCAAATCGCGATACATCTTTGGGTGTGATGGCGGGCGTAGCACCGTCGCCCGTGAGCTAAATTTCAAGTTCGAGTCCGCACCGTTGGGAGGCGTGGCGTGTAACATTATGCTGGAAGCGGATGTGGGCGAGAAGCAGATGCAAGATCGGTTCGGCAACCTTCATTTTATAATGCAACCAGACATCGATCACAAATTCGGCGCGGCACCAGTAATCCGGATGGTGAAGCCGTGGTACCAGTGGATGATTGTTTGCTTTACGCCAGACGCGGTAGAAGATCCCTTCAAAGGTTTGACTCCAGATAGTCCCGAATTGATCCGGTATGCCAAAGACTTGTTTGGCGACAAGAGCCTTGACGTCAAAATACTCCGAATAGACGCTTGGACTATCCGTCAAAGTGTCGCTGAAAAGTTCTCGGACGGTTACGACGCCTTCATGGTTTGTTAAGCTCCGTGTCTCTCTTGCAGTGCATATTTCTGATATTGACAGCTGGGGGATTCTGTTCATAGACATCCACCTACTTACGGGTAAGTGCTTCTGCAAAGATATTGGAAGAATTCAGCTAATACTCAGAACTTGACGGGTTGGGAAGTAATACATGTGTCCAGGAAGCGTACAATCTTGCCTGGAAGATCGCGTACGTTGAGAAAGGCATCGCAGGGCGCCATCTGCTAGACTCTTATAACGAGGAGCGCTGGGAAGTTGGTGCACAGCTGGTGAGAGAGTCTAATGAATGCCTGGCACGATCATTTGATGTATTGGCACCGCTGGGTATGCTCGCAGGATCGCCAGAAGCGGGAGCACAGGTGCTCAAGGAGCTGGCCGAACCAACAGACACTGGGGTTACTCGCCGGGCGAGACTACACCTTGCGGTCGAAGGAAAAAGACGTGAAACGGAAAGCTTGTGGATAACGAGGAACCAAGTCTATGTGTCGAACGCCGTGTACCTCGACGATGAGGGCCCGGCACCTAAGTTCGAAGGCGACCCTATTGTCGCTATTTCCATAACATCGCGTCCTGGGAACCGACTTCCGCATGCTTGGTTGAGTAAAATGATTCCTGGCAAACAAATTTCTACTATTGACTTGGCCGGACACGGGGCATTTGCTTTGCTCACGGGCCATGGCGGAGATCCGTGGAAGCAAGCTGCCGAGAATGCCACCAAAGTGTTGGGTGTGCCTATCAACTGTTATTCGATAGGTTGGGGCTTAGATTACCATGACGTATATCGTGACTGGGTCAAAAAGAGAGAGGTTGAGGAAGATGGTATAGTGCTCGTACGGCCGGACAGGTATATCGCATGGCGAAGTCCCAAGTTGATACCGAATACCGAGCAGAAACTTTTGAGTGTTTTCAAACGTGTCCTAGCGAGAGAGGAATTGGCTTGAATTTTATACTTCCTCAGATAGATTTGCGAGATGTACGTCGAGATCTGCAGTCACTCAGAAATCAGAATGTTAATTTGCTGTTTGTACTGGGATTGAATTATGTTTCACTATATACAGCATCCATTCGATAAAGCGATTAATTCCTAATCTGAACAGTTCTCATAAGCGAGTGACAAAAATTCGACAGTTCTCCAACCGCCATCGTCTATGAAATGGTGAATATTTCTCTCCCAAAATACTTTCTATAACAAAACGTATTCAATGAAACATGTCATTAAACGGAATCGCGATATTTGTCATGCCATCAGCTTGAACTGTTCCCTCTATAACTTCCCCGCTCTTTACCACTTCTGCATAAAGATCATTTCGTTCATCCATCCACCCTGAGAATCACCAATCTTTCCCTTTCTACTCCCTGAAACCAATCATATCCGCTACATGCACCCAAAACACTCTATCTAGGCCTCAAACACCCCAGCAAAAGTCGGTTTCTACAGACTGCAAGCCGAGCAAGATCATCGACGATTCCCTCGCTCAACTCAGTGTCGGGCAAACATGCCTGACATGTCGAGGCCTCCTAACACCCCGCAGGGGAATACTCCAAATGCAGACACAGTCAGCGCTTACCTTAATTCCAAAGAGTACCAAGAGGCAGACAACGCGTCCTTGCCATCTGATGAAGAGGGTCTAACGGAGCCTGAATCTGGAGATCCAGGACCATCGACTTCCAAGCAACAACGTCATGACAGTCCCTCAAAGGCTAGATCACAGCCAACTGGTGTTAATGCAGCAGATGGTGAATCTAAACGCTCTCTGGTAAGTGTGCCTTGTGCACTTTTTTGTGTCCATCAATATTGAATGAGATCCGTCTAACTTTGGCAGATTGCAAATCCCGTAACCGGTACGGCCACTCTCGACCGAACACACGCCGTTGCATCTCAACCAGCCAAGTCAGCCTCCAAACCAATCACAAAAGCAGTATCTGCTCAGCCTACTCAATCCATGTCATATCGTACACAACTATCGAACTCGAGAGCAGCCACGCGGAAACGAGGTTCCTCCGGTTCCCAATCATCTAAATCCAATTCATTTGGTACGCGTTCAGAGCCAAACCCGTCAGAAATGAAAAGTGGATCCAAAGCTTCAGAACCCACCTTCAATGAGGGATCAAATCATTGGCTCATTCATCCTTACCTGATAGCCATGTTTGGTGGTGAGCCAACTTCTCCGTATGAGGGTTATATCCCCATCACGACTGCCATCAAGGTCAAAGATCATTTTCTCACTCAAAATGAAGTGAAACAGCATAAAATTCAGGAATTGGAGCAGATGTTCGACACTTTAGGACTAGACATAAAGACTGCGCATCGCTCTGCGAGGTGGTGGAGAGACCGCTTTCTCGGTGTGGCCGAATCACCCCCTCTATTCGCGCCAACGAAGCTCCGTCGCCTGACCGACATTGAAGAGCTCAGTACACTACGAACACTAATTACCCTCATCCCGGGCTCCGGCTTTTTGGAAGAGAAGTTGAAGGGATACCTTCTTGCAACTCTGCCCGAATTTGGAAGACAAGCCACAGATCTTGCGGGCGCATTGAATGGACAACGGCAGCTCGAAAACTTGTTCGACGAGGTCGCGGCACAGCGTGATGAAAATTCCAGAGCTGTCATCAGGGAGGAGGCTATCAACGAGCACCTCGGAAGACAGCTAAGGGAGTCAAGGGCATTGCACAACGCCTATCAACATCATGCATTATTCCACCCGCCACTTGGCGAGTACGAAAGACTCGAAGTGGAAAACGTCAAGCTTAAGGATCAAGTCATTGAATATGAGAGAATCGTCACGGACTTGACCTGGGATATCAACCAGAAGAATGCACAACTCGAAGGCTATTCCGACGCCATTGAAGATATGCGGTGGAATTTTCGTTGTTTTCGTCGGACTTGCGGCCGGTCAGAGATTCAGGGTGCTTTTATCCCTCTGGAAATCGCACCAATCGGACGGGAGAATGTCGTGGCCGAACCCTCGAGTACCAAATCTTCTCACAAGAAGATCCGTCGAGCAAGGAGGAAGAATAAGAAGAAAAACCTTGGTCGCAATGCGTTAGAAAGCATACGAGAAGAGGTTTATGCTCAGAGTCGTAGCGATAAAGTTGAGGATGCCAAGGGGGATGAGAGGATGTCGAGGAGGATGGGAATGTCGAGAAGGATGCGGGGGATAAGAAAGATGTGGAAACCGAGGAAGAGGACTTCGAACCCTTGACAACTCAAGACAATTCTTCTCAGGGTCAGGCGGCTGGAAAGTCTCAGGACTCGATACTCCAAGCACTTGTTGGATATATTCTCCTATTCATGACGTTCTTTGGTCTGGGCTTCACCTTCCCGTACAGGAACTTGGATGCAGCTATTAACACGACCTTTATGATGGAAGAGTTGATCCTGCTATCCCCTGAAACCAGCCTGAGTCTTCGTGTTGATGCTGGAACAACCGACATACTTCCCTTCCATAACAAGATGGACGATTTGGAAAATATGACAACCATCCTGCAAGCCTATGGCCAGTCGTTACCAGTGCCTATTGTCCAGGTTTGAACGAGCGAGTTAATGGTTGATTCATCGGTCGACGAAGACGCTGAAGACGCTCCGGACCCACTGCTTGTTTACCGACTAGCCTCCAAGTTGTTCATTGCGAACCGCATGCCGCCTATCTCCTTTACTGCTCAGCTACGTGAACTTGAGAGAACTGTAGCACCTACGTTGCAGATCTTGAGCGGGGTTTGGGAAAGCTGGTGACACGCCTTGATGCGCGGGACTCGAGTGCGTTCTGGTACGTATCACGATCTACCTCGCCACCAACGAGTTATTCCCCTGCTAATGCCACCGAGAGGATATATTTTCAGTGTGCCTTTACTCATATGTCATTTGTGCTTTTGGATCGGACACTAAAATTTTGTACGCGCGACTTCGATCGTGCAGCTGATTGGGCTTTTGGGGGTCATTTGTTCTCAACTCTCTGTAACGAGTCTCAGTACTGCGCCAACACATCTCTTTGCCACATTCCGCGCTCCAATGTCGACAAGTTCAATTCGAAAGAGTCGCAACACCATATCGATGATCACCGGCCAACATCAACGTCCGTTGTAATGTTTCTACTCGGCAAGCCAGCCATTAGCAATAGTGCGGGTCCAACCAATTGGACCGAGCAGCTTGCTTTTCGGCGGCGTTAAGTCCTACGAAACATTTTAGCAGCATCCGGTATCGATTACGGTTCTCTTGCCCTCATCCGCAACGTCGACATCGAAGATGGACGAACATGAAGATGACTTTTGGATGTTTGACTCCCTTTGGGGTACGTTGTAGATAATCTTGAGACAAATATCATGAACTTTGAACATCTCTGGCCCCGCACCGGTCCCCTGATTAAGTGATTTGAGATAAACAGCTACCTCTCCTCGCAGTATACTTCCCAGTCTGCTGCCAGATCTCCCTCCATCTATAACTATTTTGCCAGGTACTTGCATCTGCGGCTGTATCCTGATGTTCGTAAATAGCGGACCTTATCAATCGAGTCAAAGCCCACCATATTTACTGTAACCGGGATAGATCTTGGGCCATCCACTTACCGGGGTCATGATTCGCAGGCGTGCTGCCGAAACCGGCCACCATCTTTGATTCGATTCCGATCACCGCTACTCTTTCAAAACTTCATCGAATGGAGGACCTTAAGTACTAGGGTTTTCCAAACCACGGGCTGGATTGTTCTAACACCGATGCCTAGAAAGCTTTTTAGAAAACTTCGCAGGCAGCTTTGGGGCACAGAAGGCTCAAAACCCCACCCAGCGGAATGGCCAGCGGAAGAATACCATTTTTTTTCGTTTACCTCAGGTATGACGGTGCTCGCACTAGAAAATTGTTACTAAGACCATTGTCAGAAGTCCGAGACCAAATATATTGCTATTTGCTTTGCTGCAATCCGACGTGCTCGTTTCATCCTACTCTGTGGTTTGAGTGGCCTAAGCCGGATGATTCAGATCGTCGCCACCCTTCGATATTGCGGGTAAATCAACGAGTTCACTCGGAGGCCCAATCAATCCTCTACTCGAATACCAAACTCTTCGTGAGCTCCCTAGATAAGCTTTCCATACTGCGTTCGGATGCCACCTTTATGCTTTACGCGACGTCCGGGTATCATCATGATGATTTCTTCCGTCCCAGGAGCAGTAGAAAATCAAAGAGAGGGAGACCAGCACGAAGGGCGCGAGGTTTAATCAGCCCTGACATATTCAGCCTATTTGAGAGAGTTCACATCATCGCAGACTTACATTTCGATTATAATGGCGGGGACATGGTCCGGATCGGAATCGCTAATGATTTCACGATTGATGTCGATGACTTTCAGAAGTTCGAATCAAAGTTATGGGATAATCGACAATTCGAAGATCTCGCCATTATTCTAAGTCGATCACCGATCTTGAGATTCCTCGGGGTAGATGTCCGCGTTCACGTAAGGACTCGTTACCTGGAACTCCCAAATGTGGATGAGCCGGGCTACGATACAGACGATGATGATCAACTGGAGCTTGCAATGAAACTTGACGTTTATCTTAACGACACGGCGACTGATCATCTTATTACCAGCGGAGTACTTGATCCCCTGAAAATGCTGGATAAAGTTGGGAAATTTCAGCTCAGAGCCATCAATGATCAGTTCGCCGATGAAGAGGGGTATCGAAAGTTGGAAGGAACAGTTGAGAGGGCTGCGCAAAGATTGAAGGATGCGATAGAGCACTAAATATTTCAGATAACAGCTTTTTCGACGTTCAGATATAAACCTTTATTATTGCTGTAAGTGAAAGGCCTAGTAGCACTTGTGGTTCGTCAAACGCAGGACGGCCGCTCCAGGCTCGGCTTCCGATCCCGAGGTCAAGGTTGTAGATCATACATCTGGCTTGCGTAGCATTTGTGCGTATACCGAGCACCATCTTGAGAGAACATTGTTGCAGAGCTATATTTTGGGATGAATTGAAGCTCGTTGGATTTCAGTAACAAACCCGAAATATCACTCGTTGTTCCATCTTTCTGGTTTCACGTCACCTCTCGAGTGGGAGTAATATTACTCGCTAAAGCCCCTGAGTTTTAGCGAATGACTCCTAACGAACAAGGTGACAGAAGTCCGTGCCCTCAGGGCATTTTATTCGCCAAAAAACCCCTCCCAAATTAAGACTCTTCTAGCATCACTGCAAAGAATCAAAAGAATCACTTGAAATAACTCTTTATAATTTTATATGTAAATAATTCGATATCGAAACTATTATAATCTCCCAAAATTTTTATTATATTAATAAAATTTAAAGAAATTGAACGAAATGCCCTGAGGGCACGGAGTTTTGTCACCATGTTCGTAAACGGAAATTCGTGTCCAGCGACCGCGCCAGGATCAATGCCGGCGTTAATAGTTGCTAGCCGGTCGGGAAGCGTTCGCACCTTCCTGCGCCACCGGATAGTAAGTTATGCGTATCCGAGTCTCACTGTATAGCTTTATGCTTCTTCATAAATTAAACGACTAGATCCCTAGCGTTCGGCACGTTGGAGTCGGACTCAAGGATTTCCGGTACCGTTCAGCGGGTTGTTCAAGTTGAATGGAGCATCCGCCGCAAGCACGGCGGAGCTTGAGGTTTCCGTGGTGTACCAGAAGTTGTCGCTCAGAGTCATCCCTGTTGATAACGTCATCAGCCTAGGCCCTTCCGGCATCTTCGGTATCCTAATTTACCAGACGCTAATTCGTAGGTTGGAATAAGCTCGCCGCTGATCAGCTAATTGCAGATCACCCGCGTCGTCTTTCCTCTCTGCGAGTCTGCAGGCATCTTGGTCCTACCGTAGTTTCCAAAATAACGCGACCATAATTTCGGAATACGCATTGAATTTATTGGAACCGCCGTTTGTGCAAAACAGTACGTTCCTGCAGTGAGCATTGGCGACGTCTGTCATGTTTTCTTACTCATCTTTTTGCATCGCCAAGGATTGGCATACGCAATTGAACCTTGATCAGTGCAGTATCCTCGGCGGAGTTTGTTGTTTTCCGAACCAGAGGGTTTGCTAAAATCAATTCGGCTACGGTTATGAGGTCAATGGCTGGCGCGTGGCTAGTTCCACACTAAGGTTTCCTCCAAACTTATGAAAACAACACGACCCCACGATATCGAACAAGTTCAGCGTGGTTGAAGATTGAAGTTCTCAACAGTTAACAGTCAGGAGCGTCAACAGCAGACTCTGGGCAGGCAGTGTAGCCCTAGTCTGACACCATCTCCATCCCAAACTCTTCAAATATTTACGTTTCCCTTATCCAAATATGTCGTCAGAGACGCAATTCCGCCCTATACGGACGGGGAACATTCCCAATGACGAGCGACCGGGGCTGACAGCAGCAGAGAGTTCTACTGAGAGTGAAGAGGAGAAGCTTGAGCGAACGGCAACCGGGAAATCGATCTTGGAACGACGTTTTGAGCCCATCAATGCCGGTGACCGACAAGAGTTGAAGAGAATCGCGTCGTCTTTTGGAGGATCGGCAGCTCTATCACGAACACAATCCGCCGCTTCTCCCATCGAAAGAAGAGATACTCTTTCCGGTGTCAACTTGGGCGATCCAGTTCTTGATCCCGAGAGCGAGGAATTCGATGTTTACAAATGGACGAGAATGTCAGCTTTTTGTTCTTATTCGTCTCCATGAAGCTAACTGCCATCAGGATGATGAGACTTGTTCACGAGAATAATGTCGTTGAAAGACGCGCTGGAATAGTATGGAAGAATCTGAAAGTGTGCGGGTCTGGTTCGGCAATAAATCTGCAGAAGAACGTAGGATCTTTGCTGCTGGCCCCTCTTCGTCTCGGCGAGTTCTTCCAGAAGGGGCCCGAAAAGACAATTCTCAATGAATTTGATGGCGTGCTGAAATCTGGAGAGATGCTTGTAGTTCTTGGGCGGCCTGGAAGCGGCTGCTCCACCCTGCTCAAAACCTTGATGGGAGAACTGCATGGCTTGGACATGAAGTCACAGTCAGAAATACACTATAATGGTATTTCTACACCAGACCCTATCTCGAAACCAGCTGATTGTACCAGGCATTACCCAGAAGCAGATGCTCAAACAATTCCGTGGCGAGATTGTATACAATCAAGAGGTTGATAAACACTTTCCCCATCTCACAGTCGGCGAAACACTTGAATTCGCAGCTCGGGTTCGAACACCCCAGCAGCGCCTAGTTGAAGGTGTCGACCGTGAGTCCTGGGCAAAACATATGGCCCGAGTAGTGATGACTATCTTTGGTCTCAGCCATACATACAACACCAAAGTCGGCAACGATTTCGTACGGGGGGTTTCAGGTGGAGAACGAAAGAGAGTCAGTATCGCCGAGATGGCTCTAGCAGGCTCCCCAATTGCCTCGTGGGATAATTCAACTCGAGGGCTCGACGCTGCTACAGCTTTAGAGTTCACCAAATCGCTTAGGATGTCATCAAATCTGAGTGGCACAGTCCATCTTGTTGCCATTTACCAAGCTTCTCAAGCCATCTACGACCAATTCGACAAGGCCGTCGTCTTGTATGAAGGAAGGCAAATTTACTTCGGTCCTTGTGATGAGGCCAAGCAATACTTCATCGACATGGGATGGGAATGTCCCAAACGGCAGACGACCGGTGACTTCTTGACGTCCGTGACTAACCCTTCCGAAAGAAAAGCGCGTGAAGGTTTTGAAGGCAAACTTCCCCGCACACCGGAAGACTTTGAAAAGTACTGGAAAGAATCATCTCACTATAAGAGGCTCAGGGCGGAAAGAGACGAACACGAAGATGAGTTCCCTATGGGGTAAGCAAGTCCTTTGTCGTTTTATTTCTCTTACAGTGTCCCTGCTGTTTTGAAATCATTTCTCAATCTTTTTCAACCCCCTCAGCAATTTTGAGAAGGAACTACAAATTCGGGCATATTGTCGCGTGGTCCAAACTCTCGATGAAGGAATACTAACTTCTAAATATGCAGTGGTAAAACGTTGGAGGAATTCCAACTAAGTCGAAAAGGCATGCAGTCAAACCATGTCCGGCCAGAATCTCCTTACACGATCTCCATTCCTATGCAAGTCAAATATTGTACACAACGGTAAGCATGGCGCATTTTCCCATTATCGTTTAAGGTACAGCTCACTAATTGTTGATATATAGAGCATATCAAAGACTTTGGAACGATAGAACTGCAACAATCACTACCATCGTACGTCTTACCTTCGTCTCTTTTTCCCACAGAAGTCACTCCGAGAGCCGGTTGGGGGCTTTAGAGAACCTGACGCGGCTTCTGATCCCAATTCTATCCCTTAGCGTGGAACTTGCTCTATACTAACCCAAAGGACAGATATCGCAAATTATCATGGCTTTGATTATTGGATCCATCTTCTATGGCACAAGGAATAACACGTCTTCTTTTTTTCAAAAGGGCGGCGTCCTTTTCTTCGCCGTCCTCTTGAATGCCCTTATCGCCATCTCCGAAATCAACACTCTGTACGCGCAACGACCAATTGTTGAAAAGCAGGCCTCGTATGCTTTTTACCATCCATTCACAGAAGCTCTGGCCGGGATTGTCGCTGATATACCTGTCAAATTTGCCATTGCAACCGTCTTCAACGTTATTTTATATTTCCTAGCAGGTCTGAGACGAGAACCTTCTCAGTTCTTCATCTTTTTCCTATTCAACTTTGTTGCAATTTTGACGATGAGTCAAATATATAGAAGTATCGCAGCAGCTACGAAGACTGTTTCCCAGGCATTGGCCATCGCAGGTGTCGTCACTCTAGCCATCGTCATCTACACCGGCTTCGTCATTCCGAGGCCAAATATGCATCCGTGGTTCAAATGGATCAATTGGATCAATCCAGTTGCGTACGCGTTTGAAGGACTGTTCGTCAACGAGCTTCACGGTCAAAGATTCGAATGCTCTCAATTGGTATGTTTGCTCAAGTGTGGAAAGACCTCTTCATTTGCCCCTGAAACATATCTCCAGGAGAAATTACTAACTCGCCGTCGTTCAGGTCCCGTCAGGGGGCGGATACTCTCTTACTGGCAATAACTTCATCTGTGCTGTTGCGGGTGCTGTTGTCGGTCAGACAACCGTCTCGGGTGATGACTACCTTCAGAGCTCTTTCCAATACTCGTACAGCCATATATGGCGCAATCTTGGCTTCATGTTTGCATTCATGATCTTCTTCTTATTCGTTTACCTATTCGCCACCGAGTGGAACTCTTCCACGGATAGCTCAGCAGAGGTCCTTGTATTCCGACGAGGCCATGTTCCAAGGCATTTGAAGGAGGCAGAGGAAGCGGCGAAACATGACGAAGAGGCCCCTGTAGCAGGTGCCGGAACCGGAAATGCAGGCAAGAACGACGCAGAGCAAGAAAAGGAGCAAGACGAACAAGTTCAAGGTTTAGCAAAACAGACAGATGTCTTTACCTGGAAGGACGTCTGTTACGATATCAAGATCAAGAACGAACCCCGACGACTTCTTGATAATGTTTCTGGATGGGTGAAGCCTGGTACTTTGACTGCTCTTATGGGTGTATCAGGCGCTGGCAAAACCACACTACTGGATGTTCTGGCTCAACGTGTCTCAATGGGAGTGGTCACAGGAGACATGTTCGTCTCTGGAAAGCCTCTGGATGAATCCTTCCAGCGCAAAACTGGCTACGTGCAACAACAGGATCTCCATCTTGAAACCACTACTGTCCGCGAGGCACTAAGATTTTCCGCCATGCTTCGTCAACCAAAGACTGTCTCAAAAAAGGAGAAGTACGAATTTGTCGAAGACGTCATCGAAATGCTCAACATGCATGATTTTGCCGAGGCAGTTGTGGGTGTTCCTGGAGAAGGCTTGAACGTTGAGCAGCGTAAGCTTTTGACTATCGGTGTGGAGCTCGCCGCGAAGCCTGCTCTCCTTCTCTTCCTCGACGAGCCTACATCAGGATTGGACTCTCAGTCGTCGTGGGCTATCGTCGCATTTCTTAGGAAACTTGGATAACGGTC
>Ga0247778_1001063_pt1 | contig 15522 bp, 11 predicted proteins | sample UWRJL049202B5_FD_179939 | JGI IMG/M metagenome (GOLD analysis project Ga0247778, IMG submission 179939) | Plant litter microbial communities from Arlington Agricultural Research Station in Wisconsin, United States - UWRJ-L049-202B-5 | ecosystem: Environmental > Terrestrial > Plant litter >... | reverse complement strand
TTCGCGATTTACGACTTTTTCTACCGGTATACATATCTTCGCAAGACATGATCAGTTCTCCGGGAAGATTCTGCAGTTTTGTTTGTTCTTTTTCTATTTATTTACCACCCTCACTCGACGTGTAGAGAGAGTTCTGTGACATGGTAACAAAAGCCTCGAACGCTCCAAAATGAGCTATCCGTATCTTCCGAAGTCAATTGCTTCATAACCTCGTGCATCACAAGTCTCCTTTTTCTTCCAATCAAAGTAGGAAAACATAGTTAACCTCTGGCCCGATAGAAACCGACAAGTGTTGACGCCGGCTAAATTCGTAAGATACGCTGCCGATGTCGCCGTTGCCATATCCAATTGTTCCAGTCATGTTTCACGAATTTTCTATCGATGTGGTAATGCAGATAGTGCATTGGGCGATCAGAACACTGTGACCATATTCTGCTCAAAACATTGGTTTGTGACATGGGAAAGCCCCAGTTCGCAGGGTTTGCTGCATTGACGTGTGGGGGCCACTAAGAGCTACCCCTCCTTCACAAGCTTTGGAATTTGCTATATATGGTCTCTCCCCGCTATCTCATGGACCGTTTCTTGTCTTGATCTTTCATAAATCTCTAAGACTTTACACCAAATAGCGTTTGTATCACCCGTTTTCTCATAGAGCACCAAACTGACTGTTACCATGAGCTTCAGATACCAATACTACGTATTACTCTCCGCAACATTTGAGGGAGTCGTGATGTCCAAGCAATGGAATTATCCCTGAGGGGTCAAGGTATTTAATCGATTGTGAAACATCTTGCATGAACCGGTGTTCGTTCTCAGCGTCATCACAGCCTCCCATCCATCATCCTCACAGATGCGATGAGAGGCCTGATGACATATGCTGGGTTCGTTCTGAGATGATACGGTTGAACTTGATCAGGATAATGCCTGCGTTAAGGATTCATGCCTTCCCTTTCCCCGTCGAAAGACACCACTAACCCCACCTAGGTTTCAAACTTTGATCCCATTCCTAAACAACAGACAAAATGTCTCCACCAGCTGCCATGTTCACTGAGACCCACGCTCCTCTTGACAGCGTCCCCGTCAAGTCCGAATTCGACGTCAAGGCCGTTCCCATCAATGCAAAGAAGAGCAAGACTCTTGAGGAGTTGGCCGACAAGTGGGAGCAAAGCTTCACATTTGCTCCCATCCGCGAGTCCCAGGTCTCTCGTGCCATGACCCGCCGCTACTTCAATGATCTCGACACCTATGCCGAGTCAGACATTGTCATTGTTGGAGCTGGATCTTGCGGTCTCAGCACGGCCTATATGCTCGGCAAGGCCCGTCCCGATCTCAAGATCGCCATCATTGAAGCTTCCGTCTCTCCAGGAGGTGGAGCTTGGCTCGGTGGCCAACTGTTCAGCGCCATGGTTATGAGAAAGCCCGCTGATGCTTTCTTGACTGACCTCGGTGTTCCGTTCGAGGATGAAGGAGATTTTGCTGTTGTGAAGCATGCCGTATGCACATCCCCCTTCTAGATCGAATATAGTTAATTAGTGTTTCTCAGGCTCTCTTCACCTCGACCCTCCTTTCCAAGGTCCTCCAATTCCCCAACATCAAGCTCTTCAACGCCACCGCCGTCGAAGACCTCATTACCCGTACCAACACCGACGGCACCCTCCGCATCGCCGGAGTCGTCACCAACTGGACCCTCGTCACCATGCACCACGATGACCAGTCATGCATGGACCCGAACACTATCAATGCACCCATCATCATCTCCACCACCGGTCACGATGGCCCATTCGGTGCCTTCTGCGTCAAGCGTCTCGTATCCATGCAACAGATTGAGAAGCTGGGAGGTATGAGAGGCTTGGACATGAACACTGCTGAGGATGCTATTGTCAAGCGTACCCGAGAGGTTGTGCCGGGTTTGATCGTTGGCGGTATGGAATTGAGTGAGGTTGATGGTGCTAATCGCGTAAGTCCACATTGAGAACTCGAACCCTCCTTTCTGGAATGCAATGCTGACTCTGGACGACAATCAGATGGGTCCCACTTTCGGTGCTATGGCGCTCAGTGGTGTGAAAGCTGCAGAGGAGGCTTTGAAGGTCTTCGAGGAGAGAAAGCGTCAGAATGCTTACTAGGTTGCGTTCTCTCGACCCAGGACAATGTACTTCGTATACCTTCGTTTTTGATTGAATAGGACACAGCTTATCAATACAAGTACATGCAGCGTACCCACTGCCCCAGAGCCCTTGGTGTCATCGTGAGATCGTGAAGTCTCCAGTGAATGTCCGTGTTTCGATTGAGAGGTTTCCGCAGACTAGAAACTCGCAATAAACCCCACCACATCTATTGACCCTTCACTATGCTCCTTTCAACTCTTTTACCCATGGTAAGAAGACCAGTAGATTTCTCGTTCCCGAGGCTTTCATGATCAAGTGTGCAGTACTGAGCCTGAAAGTCCCAATTCAAGCGGGAGATCAAGAACCTGCATCAGTGTGTGGTACATGTTCACCATGAGGAAGCTGGCCGAACTCGAAAATCTGCGATGTGGTATCTACTTCCGGTCTTAGAGCAAGCCATATCAAGAATCGACAGTACTCCAAGAATCTGAGCTCTTCTGGTCTGAATCCTCTACCCCGAAAACCTCTTCGATATCGCGTGATGGGAAAGCAACAGGTTTCGCTTTCTTTTCCTCTTCATACTCCCTTTCGCGTTTATCGATCTCTCGATGCAACTCCTGCGCTTCCTGCTGGTTTCCAGCTTCTGAGAGAGTATTCCTTAGCCAGACAATACAATTCGTAGTATCCCAATGATTATGACCGAACACGGATTCATACTGAGGAATAAGAGACCTGAAGATCTCCTCTGCCGCGCTGAGATCGCCCTTCTTGTGGAGAACAACTCCTAGTCCATGAAGCGACTTCAAAGTATCCGGATGATTTGATCCCAAGACAGCTTGTCGTCCTTCAAAGGACCGTCTGAAGAACGCATCAGCATCAATGAGGTTATCGTCTTTCAAATACAGGTGGCCTATGTTGTATACAGTGTTCAGCGTTTCGGGGTGCATTTTCCCATATACTTTCTCTGTGCCAAGTAAACACTCTTGGTACAACTTCCCAGCTTCTTTGGTCTTGCCCTGATCTTCTAGCACAAGAGCAAGATTGTTCATACTGGCCAATGTTTCAAGATGCTCATTGCCGAGGGTACTCTTTCTCAAAAGTAGAACTTCTCGATGCAAAACTTCAGCCTCCTCGAATCTTTTCTGGCCTCGTAAACTCTCCGCTAGAAAGTTTTTGCTTGTAAGAATTGCTTCGTGGTCCCTGCCAAGGGTTTTCTCTGAGTTGAGTATTATTGGCTGAAGTAGATGCTCGATCTCTTCATACCTGGACTGGTTTATCAACAGCCCTGCAAAGTTATTCGTTCTTCTAAGAAGCAGAAAGCTATCTTCGCCTTCCACTTTTTTGGTCAATGATATGACTTCTTTATACAACGATTCTGCCTCATCGTATTTTGCTTGCATTTTCAAATACAGAGCTAAACTCCCCATAGAGGCGAGAGTATCTAGATGCTCATTCCCGAGGGTTCTTCTTTCAATGGCCAGGACGTGTCTGCACAGCTTTTCAGCGCGTTCATAGTGACCCATGTCGAACAGAAAGACCCCGAATTCGTGCATGGCTAGTAGGCTATTCTCATCTTCAAGAGCTGATCCTTCGAGTTGGTATTCTTGTCGATTATAAAGCGCAGTATTAACGTGAGCTAGTAGAATTTGCTTTTCTTCAAATCCGATTTTAGTAATTAGATCACTTTTGTCTCGAGCGCTCTGTAAATAAGAACATAGTAGCAAATATGCTTCGATGGCGTTCTTCTTTCGTTGTTCTAAGTTCACTCGAAGCTTCATCCACTCTTGAATAAGAGGATGTAGAGAATAAGAAGCCCCGTTAGATTTGGATTCGAAACTTTCGAGAAGTGAAAGGTTGTGTAATTCTCGAAGGATATCTTGAAACTCATATATATCCCAGTCTTTATTATTCCTACAAGAGGGCAGCCATGAAAGATTATCGGATGCATGAGCTTCGAAGTAAACACCTTTAATCTCAGTATTGTTGAGAAACCCGCTGAGTGCAAGAATGTGCCTCTTATCTTTTTGAGCTGCATCACTCCCGGATATTTGATCTAAAGACAACTCCCAGGTGGTGAAGACCGACAGCTCTATTTCGGCGTCGGGGTTGCCTTTGAATCTCCCAAAGTAAGTCCACTCTTCTGGGATTTCTTTGAGAACTTTCTCTCGTCGGTTTGTATAGTAATCCAGGAAACAACCAAGCTCAAGTCCGCGTGAGCGAATATAAGCACCCGCTTGATCGATAGCGAGAGCATGAAATCCGAGCCTCTTCACTATCTTCGCCGCTTCTTCCAGGTTCGTGTCGCTTTTCTCAGACTTACTGCTTCGGAATAGCAGTTCAAGAGCTTCGGCTCCGCTCAAGGTGGAAATGCTCCGAAACTGGCCCAATCTTGACATTCCAGCAACCCTAGTGGTGACAATGATTGCCCCACACGTTGCTTGCGGGAAGAAGTCCTTGATGCTTTTGCTATTGAAGTTCCTAGGGTCGTCATAATTATCAAAGACGAGCAGCCAGTATTGCTTTGATGCGCCCGCCTTCTGTATAGTTTCCTTGAAACGCTGAAGGTTGGACTCATCATCTGTGATCGCAATTCCAGGCGAGATAAGCTTTACAATTTTGGCGATGCTTTGCCGGGCAGTGGTCGCGGAATTCGCATCAATCCAGAGTACATGTCGTTCCGGGGTTTCATCCGCTGTCTTTTGGCAGTACTTGAGGGCCAGTTGTGATTTTCCGCACCCGCCTAATCCTTGGAGCACGTAGACTGGCGCCTTGGATGAGTCTCTCGAAGAATCCAAATGCTTCGCCATATCGTCTAGTACTTCCTTGCGCTCTACAAAGTGATTCACGAGGTATGGCGGGAAGCAATGAAAGCCCAGCTTGCGGGCATGTATCGGTAATGGGTATGGCACACAGTTGTCTAAGAGAGTTTCAGTGATTGTGAAAATCGCCGTGTAATTTCAAATACCTAGTTGACCGAAATGGTATGTCTTCTCTGCCTTGCCCAGTAAGGCGTCCACAATCAAATCAATTCTTCGATCAACGTCCTCGTGTTTTAAGTACTTCTCAGTATGTGTTTTCACTTCTCCCAATTTGCTCCACTCATCAAGCGATGTGCTTTCAAGCCCGAATTCAACGTTCAACCGTTGTAACAGTCCGGGACAAACCTGATACTTTTTCTCCATGTCTTTCGCGATACCCTCAGACGACGTTGTAAATGCTTCAAGAGCCTTTACTAACTGAAGAGGGATCGTCCGTTCATACTGACTCGATGGGTTTATCTGGGATACCTTCCGTCGTCCTGTACCTATGCTGACTATGCACGATATCCTAGCCTCTGGTCCGAATTCGGTCGCTGCTTCCTTTAGAAGGGTTTTGACGGGATTATTGCATCCCAAGCCACCATCTACATACTCTTCTTGTAAGTTGTGGTCGCCGATGCTAATTGGTTTGAAAAATCGTGGCGCGGCAGCAGTTGCGCGACAAGCCTCCCAGATACAGCAGTTATGTGAAGGAGTTTTGGCCGTTTCCCAAGTGCGGAAGGTATATGGATCACGATCTAAGTGTTTCGCAAGCATAGCGCAAACGAAGCTTCCAGCTATGTCAGAAAATCAGTGCATTGGGAGAAGGGGTAAACCTACGTTTTGCAGCCTTCACTTCCTTCCTCGAACATCTTCTCTTCTCCATGGCCAGGTCCAAATTTTTCTTCAAGCACAGTCTTTATAGCTTTCTCTAAATTTGAAGCCTTGAAGTTTCCATCCCTCAAGATATTACCAAATTTCTTTCTCTCGCCGAAAACCTTTTCAGACAGCCTTGCGTATTTCTCCATGGCGGCGGGAACAGAAAGGCGAAGGCGTCCAAGAAGGATAGCGATAAGGCTGAAAATGATTACCAGTTAGCGCGTGGGTTTTGAATAGAGATGAGTGTCTTGCAAGTGTATCTACGAAAAGGAAATCTTACCCCCCAGTGCTTGTGCCACCGATCATATCAAAGTAGTCCGCTGGCAGGAGGTCTTCTCTCGAGCCCATCCTTTTCTTGAGCCGATGCATGATCTCACCAAGAATAACGAGCTCCGAAATGCCTCGAATGCCACCACCGTCTATCGGTCAAGTCAGCTCGTGTATCATTTGCGCAAGCGCTTGCACGGGCGACGAGGCTACGCACCTAAAGACAACAACCTCAACGGACGGCGTTGCAGGGACGTCGCAGACTCCGCCATGGCGAAACAGCATTCCCTGTGAGCCCAGCATGCAAAGGTCGAGAACGAAAGATGAGGCTGTCAAATCGTAAATTCGTTGAAGATGGGCGGGAAGCAAAGTCGAGGTTCCATGCAGGTCATCTCCAGCCGCCAACAATCCGTGTGGCTGGCTGCCTTGCAGCCCACCAATCATGTCACAATGCTGTAGATACTGATAATCGCAAGGTTTATGAGGCCTATACGATGGTACATTGTTATAAGAAATTTATCGAAAGCCATTTATGCGGTTACCCAGGACAAGAACGAGTCGATCGTTGGAAAATGACGAAAAAGGGAGAAAGCAGGCTGAGTGGCGCACTACACCATAAGGACGGACAACCTAAATCAGGCAGGCCTGCAAGCATCAAACGAAGCATTGCACGAATCAACGTCTGAGTTCCAAAGTAATCATCTATCTAAATCTACCCTACCTAGCAATTCCATAAAAAGATTCCTAGCACCACCATAAAAAAAGCATCGCTGACTCACACCACCAATCTCCAACGCCTATGGACGAACATGCATACCACTTATACCAACCCACAACCTCAGAATCTAAATAGTCTCCCAACCCCCATTATTGATATCCATCTCCAACTTCCTACTAATAACACTCGGAATACCATGACTCAACCAAACCGTCCTCAGCAACGCATCATAACGTTTCTGATTCAGGAACAGCTGGCGCGAGTGTCGCAGCCCAGGATCCACTTCGCCGTATTTGTCGATGTAGGGGGCTACCATCCAGGAACCTGAGGTGTGGTAGAGATAGAAGACGCAGCATTTGCGGATGTTGATGTAAAGGCCTATGTTCTTTTGGCACCTGTTTATCGCGAGTTAGAAGCTGTAGCTATGGAATTGTTTTGGGAGAGGGGGAAAAAGGGCTTACTTCATCATATGCTGTTGCGCACCACCAATCGACGGTTGGCTCCCACTTCCCGGCGCACGTTTCAGGCAGCATATACTCTGACCGCAGAAAATCTCGCCGCAAAAGAGACAGAGCATGGGGTCCGTGACATCTTTGCCTGTAGTGGGGCACCGCCGTTTCATGGTTTCTTCCATAAGGGTATCATAGTTCTTGGGGAGACCGATGAGTTCGAAGATACAAGGGTGGCCGATCGTCATGCCAGATGACTTGCCCATGCCGGCCGGGTAGGCGTTCATAACCCAGTTGTTGACGAGATGGGGGACTGTAGGCGGATTGTGGGGGGATGGGAGGGCAGATGCGCACATTTCGTCGAAGGTCGGGAGGCGTAAGGCTTCGGTGAGACGATCTAATTCGTCGGCGTCGGGGTTGAAAGAGATATGGTGTTGGAAGATGACTCCATAGCGTACTTGAAGTAGCAGGGCGACTTTTCGGACAAATACGAGCGCATACTTCCGGGCAAACTCGCGGCAAGAGCCCGGCGTTGAGAAGCACGGCTGGCTGAATGCAGTGCTGAGGGATCCATCCTCATCGTCTAATTGTCCACGGTCTGCTTGGCGGAGGGTGAGGCACAATTGGGCAAAGGCATCGTGATTCTGAGAAGCATAAGCGTTATCCCAGTCCGATGTGTCTTGATTACGCCCCATCTTCAAAACCACCTTGACTAGTTCCGCGAGGTAACATAATCTTATAAAATGCATGATGTCTAGGTTATCAACAGGTGCCAAACATAATGAGCACTCGGCCAAGAACACAAAGATATCCCTCTGGAGTAAAGGTAATGGCGAGACAGTAGGTCGGTTCGTAAAGCGTTCACTGCCGGGGCTATATGGACTCCTCAGGAACAAAGCCCAGTGTTGAGCTTCATAGTCTCGACTGAACTCCTGGGTGACTCTATTGTCACCTGCAAATCTGATACCGCCAACAGAAACATATGAAGCCGCAGTCTCTGCCAAAACTCTCAAATGGGTGATGGCTTGTTGAGGAATATTGTCAAGGAATGTCATACCAGATGCTGATGCAACCCCACGCTGCTGGATTTCAACGGCAGAGATAGAGCAGCCAAGTGCCTGAGCTAAAGTATCACTTGCACAGAAGTCATTGGCGCTATCATTTGGCGGGGTCGTCAGGCCGCCAGAGTGATGTGTTGGGAGCTCGTTCTTGCTCATAGTATCCCGTAGTCGACGGTATATGTCTACTAATTCAGTCATTGGTGATACGGCTGGCTGTGCTTGGCCGGCACTCGAAGATCCAGGATCGTTGGCCCAGATGGCAGGCACCACTGCAGCTGCTATCGGATTGCTAAGAATAAGTGGAGGAGGACCTGGAGAACTAGGATTCCAAGCATCAATGAGCAACTCGGACATTTTGGCTGCTAATGGAGCTGCCAGTACAGCATTATTGTGTTCCAGGAACAATTCAACACTTCGGCTGCTACCGACTCCTCTGCCAGCTTTGGCGTCTATCTTTACCGCCCTCGGGCTGGCATTTGGACCGGCGATCGCATCCATCCACTGGTCAAATGTGACTTGCCCTTGAAGGGAGTGAAGGGACAAGTCTTCCTTCGGCGACCAGATTATAGGTAAGAAGGCATTGCCCAGAGCTTTGCACAACGGGCAGACAAATTCTTTCAATCCTAGAGTCTCAGGGTGGTGTCTAGCAATTTGGTGCTGATGTCTTCGGTGCGAAGCCTCATAATAAACCTCAAAACACTTATAGTGCATGATATGGCCGCATCCAACAGACACAGGGCCAGATCGTGACAAGCTAGACGGAAATCCTTTACCAATAAATTGACGCTCAGACACGATATCAACGCCGCTAGAAGTTACCTTGTGTACTTCTTCGCGGTTCTCTCCAGATACACCGAATGGTCGAAGACCATCTGCCGATCGGTCCAGAGACGATGGTGTGTTGATGACTTCACGGACAAAATCGTCATCCTTAAAGTCCGTATGGCGCAGTATGCTGCTATTTGTCATCAGAGCGAATGTGCCATATAGTCGGCCATCCTTGGTTTCTTCTTGGCAAAGGATACATGTTCCACTCGGGTATTGCCAATAAGTCTTTTGGTTTTCGCCTTCATCCTCCATATTATCATCACTAGTCTCATCCTCACCCCAATCAATATCACCTTGGTTGTCAAGGAAGTTCTTCTGTTGCTGTTGGAACTGGGCCATAACCTTGGCTTGACGCGCCAGAGCTGCTTGCTTCTTCTTCTCTCGGTCTTCGAGCACAGTGCTGTTCGCAGGCGATGCAGTAGAAATTCGATCAATCGGAACTCCTAAGCGAGCAAAAGCAGTCTCGAAATTGTGCGGCCGCTTCTGTTTCATTCTACGGAGAACAAGTGTAATTTTAGGATGGCACGCTTTGAACTCGGACTTCCTGGAAAGAATTTCGAGGATGGCAGCAATGGTCTTTGATGATGGGGCATGCGCTAAGAAGTTGCTTCGAGCCGGACGTGAAAGGGCAATGTAAACAAATGACTGGAGCGATTCCTCTGACATATCATCCTCGTCGGTCTTGTCTTCAGATATGGCAATAAGAACGAGGTGTAGGACAACTTGAAGGAATGCCTCGAGGCGAGTGACGGGCACCATCGGGACAAAATCTTGCGCCTTCAGAGGATACAAGAGAGCGTAGTATATAATTTGTGCAAAAATACCAGTTCTTGTGAATGCCGATAGATCTGAAAATGCACCTGTCTCAATCGGCCGGAGTTTCGGCTCGAAGACAATATCTGACGCAGGCCGACCAGTCTTCTTGGCCATCCAGGCTTTGTATGCATTTTCTGACTCTTCCCTCTGGTTCTTGTTGTAGTGCGAGATATAAGGATCAATATCCTCAAGGAACTGTTCCTTCAATTCAAAAGTTCCAACGTCTGATAGACCCTCTGGAGGCTTGAAGGTGGTCATCTCGTCGAGAATATCTTGGCATTCTTCCTGGTCTTGGAATTTGTCAGGGAGCTTCCCACATATTTCCGAGAATGACAATGGCTTGAAGCACAGAGTATGGGTAATATCCCGACGCATGGCAAGCACATGGGGATTTTGCTCTTCCTCTGCAGAAACGAGTGCTGTTCGGTCGCTGATCAACACAATCAGAAGATGAATCAAATCTTCAGCGACATCTAGGATCTGCCCATCATCGACGCCTTCGGATTTTTGTTCGTAGAGCCCTTTCATCCAATGCTCCAAACCATAGCGATCAATGATGGAAACTAGTACCCGAGATGGGGGACATACAACCATGGCGGTTTGTAGAAGGAAGAGATCTCGGTGGTGAGATACATCTCGTTGGTTCACGCCACGGTAAGTGCTGTGCTGATGTCGAAGACTCATGCCATTACGGACCCACATACTTGCCTTCATCTGTGCCAACCAAGCGCAGACACGCAAAGGATAGTCGAAAGCAGCCATCAAATGATCCTCTGGGGAATACTGCTGGCTCGGCATGACTCGCTGGCCCATAGCTTTGGGTTTCTCTAGGAGCTCTGCGGTCGTGAAACTCAGTAACTGAATAAGTTGTTCGCGAGACATATTCTTGCCACTTTCGATGAGCCACGAGAGGGTGTAATGCAGGGCATGATGAAAGCTAATAGGCTGCGCTTCAACAACGAATTTGACAACGGTATGCTGAAGCATAGTATGCTCCGCATATGTCTTATCAAACTCATAATCGCCGACTTTCTTGAATTTAATCTCATCCTTGATCTCAGCTTGCTCGAAGTGCTTCCTTTCCGTTCCTAGCGAGTTGAGGATCACTGCCTTGGCTGACAAACGAATCGCCTTGGCGATATAAGTATGGTCCTCTCCAACGTTCCATTTGAAAGACTCTGAGAATTGCCTGCATAGCCGATTGATTTCACGAGTGATGAGAGAAGCACTAATCCAAGCATCTGTCTCGTACTCAACATGCTCGCCAACAGCTCTAGTGTTTGGGCAGATTCCTTGGTGCAATTTCACAAGATCCAAGAATTGTAGCATGTATCTGTCCTCTGTGCGGAGCTTCTCCTGGACATGTTCTGAGCTGAACAAATACTTTAGGTCTAAGAAGAAATGGTACATGCGTCGATTCGTGACGGTGCCTGAGTCAAAGGCAAGCGTGGCGTTTGGAGATATCTCATGAGGATGTCCAACTTGGCGTGTTGTGAGAAATGTGTACAGAATCGCCATGAGATTTGTCAAGAAATTTCCTCTCTCGACAATCTCAGCAGTTATGGTTGGCGTTGTTAGCATCTGCAATGAAATGTTGATGATTGAGTGATCGGGTTCACGGTCAGCAATGAGATACAGCTGAGCTAGTGTGGTATAGAGACCAGCAAAGCGTAATCCAAGTACCCGTTTGAATTCGGGAACTGACACAACAGTTGATATGTAGAGATCTCTGAGGTCGATTCGAACCTTTTTCCACATTCTTAGGTCAAACAATATCATCCAGTCTAATCGAAGGCGCTCCCACAAATTCTCATGCAGTGGCACAGAGTCCTTCTCACTGAAAGCTCGTGGTGTTTCTAACCAGTAGCGGGCTGGTTTCGGCGGTGCTTCCGTCTTGGCTTTTCTCCCCGGCGTTTTGGGAATTTCCATATGGGCCTTGACATAAACATTGTGAGATATCAAAGGTTGCATCTCGGCAGTATCCGAATCAGAGGGGGTCAGATCTCGATCTCGGGTCGGTCTTTGAGGGATCGGGGGTGGTGGTGGAGGTGGAGGATAACCTGCAGTAGTTGCCTCGCCGTTTTCCATGGGCCCCTCATCGTCCATATCCACGTCTCCATCTGGATCGGTTTCGGATTGTGAAGGCTGGAAGAGATAATTATGAACTGCAGTGGCAAAATCAGATGCGTCGTCGTCCTCATCATCCTCATCGTCCATATCATCATCCTCTTCTGATTCTGGCGGTATAGGTACAGGACCGACTTCATCGTCACTATCATCCTCAGCGTTCTCTGCGGCCGCTGCAACGGCGGCAACTCGTCTAAGGATCGCCTCTTGGCGGTAGATGGTTTGTGAACGGTTATCGTTTGATTCGTCGAACTCGTGATCATCGAGCCCCTGCATTCCTACATCTTTGTTGCTCGCTTCACTGCCGAAGGTCCATTTCTTGAGCATTTCTTCACATATGACCTGGCGTAGGATGTTGTGATCGGGGCCGACACTACATCCAGCGATATCCCCTAGCCATTCGATGATCGTTCCGCACATCTGTTCTCTAAAGGTATCTCTAGCAGACCGAATCGTAACAGTAACCTTGATCTGCTCTATTACTTTGGAGACACGAAGTAGCTCGTCAACGTCGAAACTATATTTGACGATGCTCCGGCCAATATCATCAGTCTCGTGAGCCCTCTTTAGTCCTTCGTCCTTGGTGGTCTTGCAAGCTCTCGCAACCTGATCTCTAACCTCGTAGACCGTATGCTTCTCATCATTCCAGAGTAGTAAAGCAAATTCACAGGGTTCCTCCACAATATCGCCCTTGTAAAATTGGGAACCGAGTCTTGACATCTGCTCGTCTAGCAAAATAGATTCCTTAGACTTGGGTAACCGCAACTGCTCGGGGGAGCAGGATATAACATCGCAAACATAGTCGAACACTCTCCCAATAGTCATACGAATAGACTCAACCAGATCCGGGGGCAGAAATGCCGATTTTCCCTTATCTCTCGCCTGTGACTGTCCATCGTGCGCAGTATGGATCGAGCAATGTACAGGCAGTCGCCATGCCTCTGGATCTCCACAGTCGCAGCAACCGCTATTGCCCAAAGAAACGCTGACATAGACCATATGCCCCGTGTGGTCTGAGGAATCGTAGCAGCGACTACAAAGCACGCATGTATCATCTGCACTGCATGTCTTGCACCTATACGTCGCCTCTCCCGCCTTGAAGATATGTCCGCATGCCTTGCCTCGAGCAGCCTCGGTGAACTCGTCCCCATCTGCCCCGCCTTGTGCCTTCCTTAGTTTCCATGTTGCAGTCGGTAGAGGCCGTGTGTTATCTGGAAAGAAGAGCTGTAGATAATCTGATCGTCCACCGGCGAGGGACCAAAAGAGCGACTGGAGCAGTACGTTCTCCGCCTTCTGGGTGTATCGGTTTTTGTGGACGCGGGGTTGGTCCCGTAGGAATTCGCAGAGCTGCTGCTCTTGAGTTGACAAAAGCTCCATTATTAATGATGGGGAGTTCTTTGCATGTCCTTCTCTGCGAATAGACGCAGACGGAAAGTGCCACGTCGCACAGGGACGTCTTGAGAATTCGGGCTCGTTGGATGCTTATCGTTAATGGCACCGAGCCTGGGCCTACGGCACTCACTGAGAGCCGGGATTCGTTAATGTCGTAAATTGCAAGCCTCAAGCTTGTTAGCAAACCCGTTGCCGTGTATCGTGGTTCCAAAAATTCGACGGTTTAGTTTGCTGTTGTGGCAATATCATAAATCTCGATGGCGGGAGGTGAAGGTTGATATGCTGTTTTGTCACGGCTCGGCTTTGGAGAAGGCTGCAGACGTAGAGCATCAGCCAATGAAATTGACAAGAATTCGTGTTTGTAATTACACAATAAAATGGCGATAATTGCAGATGAATTTCACAGATATATCTTTCTAAAGGCATCAAATTTGATAATGGCGTAATTTGGTACAATTCTTGTCTTTTATACACCGCAACGAATCCTCTAATTCCTATGCAACGCTTTCTTGACCATGCTGATCGCAACTCCCTATCCCATCCATTCCCCACAGCTCTGTCCCTTGAGTTTACTCGTCGTCATCTCCAGCTTCGATGTATTTCGCCCGGATATCCTTCCATTGCCGCTGTTCATCGTCAGTTTGCCATCCGCCCAATTTACCATTTCGAAAAACGTACACCTTTGTTGAAGCTATCCCAGACCTTGTCCATAACATTGTCGTATGTCCTGTCATTGCGATTAGATCCAGTTCTGTATCCATAATGCCGGCCTTTGAACGTACATCTCGAACGCGAATGCTCCGGCAAAGATGACACCGAGGAAGACGAAGTTCTTGCGAACCAGCGTGCTGCAGAGGAAACGATGTTAGTGATCCAATCGAACACATCTCTCTTATTTCCAGGAGCTCCAGCACTTCCTTCCTGATCGATTGAGGGGCGGAATGGGGTGACTTGCTTGTAGATAGGACGACCGGCGGCAGGCTGCCATTGAACGGGTTAGCTAGGTCTCAAGGCGGCATAAATCCCAGGAGGAGCTTCAGGTACCATTGTGATTATGTGCAGCAGTGCGCGCAAGATTGAGGATCGTGTGAGAGGTTGCGAGAGGTGATTTGAAGTTCTCGCGATTCCGAGCTCTGGTCTGGCACGACGATTTTCGGTCGGAACTAAGCTTACAGTGCTATTCAGTATCAGTGTCGTTTTCCCTAAATTTAGCGAGACCTAACACTTTTTGGTGGCACACACACCAAAAATTGTTGCACCCTGCTAAATTTCGGGAATATCCATACCATACTATATATTTGTGTTTTTAAATTATTTATATCAATTTTGAAACTATTTTGAATTATTTTATATATATAAAAATAGGCCCAAAACAAGGTTTTAATAGAAAAAATAATAGAAAAATTAATAATCTATTGAAAAAAATATTCTTTTTTTTTATAAAATTTAAAATTTTTCTTAAAATAAATTTTATAATATTTAAAATAATTATACCTGATCTTTCTTTTTCTAATATATTTATAGGTTTATCTATAAATTTAATTTAAGATATAATTATTATAAATATTTTTTTTATCAAATTTTCGAAAAAATTATTTTTATTCTTATTTTGCTTTATAATTTTTTCTTTTTTTCTTAAATTATATAAATTTTTTATTAAATTAAATATTTATATAAATAATAAATTTGTAATTAATAAACTATAGATTATAAAACTTCATAAATATTATTAAAAATATTTCGAAATAATGGTTTGAACTAAAAAATAAATATTAATTTAAATGGAAAAAAAAAATTATAAAAATAATCTATAGAAACTTATTTATTTTATAATTAAATATGAAGTTTAAAAAAAAGGTAAATCCATGAAATATCGAAATTTTATAAATTAAAAAAACTAGGAAAAATTTATAAAATTTATCAAAATAAATCAAAAAAATATTAATATTTATTATAATTTGAAATATCTCCCTGATGAAATTCTAGAATTATCTAAAAAAAAAAAAATAAAAAAAAAAAATTAAAAAAAAAATAAAAAAAAAAAAAAAAAAAAAAAAATAAAAAAAAAAAAAAAAAAAAATA
>Ga0247778_1001062_pt1 | contig 15561 bp, 14 predicted proteins | sample UWRJL049202B5_FD_179939 | JGI IMG/M metagenome (GOLD analysis project Ga0247778, IMG submission 179939) | Plant litter microbial communities from Arlington Agricultural Research Station in Wisconsin, United States - UWRJ-L049-202B-5 | ecosystem: Environmental > Terrestrial > Plant litter >... | reverse complement strand
AAAATACTGGAATCTTGGTACAGAGACTAACCACCTAGGTTGTTGAGCTTTCTCGGTAGCCGTTTCTGTCATTGTAGACGTTGCAGTTGGATTTCAAAAAGGGATATGGAAGATATTCATGCGTGTCTCTGTGACATTTGCGGCCGGGGGTACTTGGGATCTCCATATCCTATACATACATACATGTAATTCCTCTACGATTGACATTACTACATCTGGCCAGACTGCCAGCCTTACCGGTCAAGCCAGAGAGAGCTGCATCATCTGCTGCACATCATCTACAATTTTTTTTGCTTCCTTCTCTTGTGAGAGGGTTTATAGGTATCTGTATCAGCAAAACCCCATCATTTGCATCCAGTTCCTGCACTCCGGACTTTTGCCAGCAAAAGCTTCGTCCCGCGTGCATACCGCGGATCAAAAACCTTCTGCACAGTGCGGCAGAAAGAAGGCAATCGGAGAATTCCTATGACCAACCTATTGTCCGGCTTGTGCTCTGTGCGTTGCCTCCAGGCTTGATGGCTGTTTACTGCAGCTGCAACTGTAGTGCGTCTGCGAGAAGATCCCCTGTGCATCAGACCTCTTGGTCACCAATCCCAACTTTAGGATAGGCGTCCAGTATTACCTACCCCAAATTTCGTGCGTGGAGATGAAGCACAACGTAGGTACATTGACGACATAGCTCATCCACGAGCGTTCATCAGATCACTGGACCGGACGAAAAGAGCTTCTGCTGTCAGCGCGAGATCGCATTGCATGGACGGGCGCTCATGCAAAAGTCCTCAGTGCCGGAGAAACACTTGCGATTGCCGGACGGCACAATTTCGACCGCGAGCTGCAACTGCCACCCGTGTATTTGACTATTGAACGAAAGTAGAAAGAACTGTTCTGAATTCTGAAGTCCCATGAACCTGCTCTGCCACCACGGCGGATAATCTGATTAATCATCAGACGAGAATAACAGCCAGCGATTAACGAGCAACCCAAAGTACGATTATTGCGAGGTCATCGGGATCGGGTTAATCGAGCAATCGCTATCATGTTCTCATCGGCGTCAGGCTGAATTTGGCGCAGATCCGCACTGGCTAGAACACTTTTGCAGGCTTCGTTACCGGCGCCTGCTGCTTCCTTCAGTCCAACCACTGCTCCATTTCGCCGCAGACACACAGCTTTCTCCCTTCTGGAATTGGCGCGGAAGGGCTTTCCCAAATTCCCAGACATACCGCTTCCCTTCTACATTCGATTCTTCCAAGCGCGGTGCTGCCCTGGAGTTTCAGACAGAGAGCTTCTTGAGAAACAGCCAGCCATCAAGACAACAACCGTCCTGATCAGGGTAGGCTGATGTTGCGGCGTCTTACGAGGATTATTTTTATTTGTTGTCAAGACAAGGTAGGCTTGCCAGCCCCCCTGGGAGGAAAGTGGATCGCGGCGCTCAGCGACTAGATGATTAACGTTAGGCGTCGATTTTAGCAGCTCCAGCATCTTGACAGGGTGTGCAAAGAGCACACTACGACACTACACTAGATACCGGACAGGCTACGGCGGGCAGAGGGCAGCGGTGGTCTCCCCACTTTGTTTGGCGATTCACAAGCATCGAAGCACAGCACAGAGCACGATAGCTTCAGCCATTCGCATTGTTGTTGGCCATTATTCTTCCTGCCCAGTGCTTTCCCTCACTCTGGCCCCCACCCCGGATCACGTTACAGTACATCCGCACTGTACAGGAAAGACTTCCCTCGTACACAGGCCACTCCACTTTGTACCGTATACCGTACTTTTGCGCGAGACCGGACCGCTCGACGGAGCGCCTCCAGCGCTACCGCTATTCCCAGTCCTGAAATTTTGGCGGCCAGAGCCAGACAGAGAAAAATACCACACGTTGAGCTAGGACCCGCAAAGCTCGGCCAGTCAGTTTCACCCGCTCTGCACCCTGGTCCTCTTGTTTCCCTGTGTCTCCAGTGCGGGCGCCTCGTCTAGCACCAGCAGCAGCCAGGGCCTACAAGGCTAGCGCTAACAAGGGGCAAGAATTGGCGCGAGCGCTCGGCTTGCAAAGAAATCAGAGCCAGTATCGGCGTGGGTGAGGTGCCAGCTTGGAGGCCAGGCAGGCGTGTGAACAGCGAGAAGGCAAAGCTCCTTCTACTTCGAAGTAGTCCCACACCCCTCCCCGCCCCTCCCTAGGTGCCACTAAAATTCTCGTTCGCGGCTTAGGAGACTTCTCGGAGCTAGCAGAGAAAGTCTAGCAAGCAAGCAGTGAGCTCTCAGACTCTGAGTTATGTCTGGTGAGCCTGAAAGCTTAAGTCCAAGTCGTTGATCAGCCTGGCAACTTTTCGTTAGCTATCTTTAACCGCGCTCTGTCGCTTTCTGAATACGTCCCAGCCACCCAGACAGTCACTAAGTCCTTGACCAGAGCGGGCAAGAGGCCTAGGACAACAACACAAATAACCCCCCAGCCAGCGGCCGGCCAGGCCTATTGTTCTGTTTTGCCCTCTGTGTCCCTCTACCCAGTCCCCCAGCGCACCCCCCTAACACTCAACCCTCCGGGCCCCCCAGAACCCAGCAGCCAGCTCGTGGTCCCCCTCGCTCTTCGCTACTTGCCTCTCGTCTAAACCCACGCCTCTGAGTGGTTATCTCGGTCCTAACTACACTCCTTCCTTCTCCACCACCACTACTACCTCTGATCCCAACCTCCTCCTCCCTCCTTCCGCGCCGACCCTTTCGATCCACCTCCCTTCTCATCCCCGACCTCTCTCTTTTTCCTTGGTTAGGAAGGTTGGTCTGCAGAAAATGTGCGTGCCCTATTGAGACTTCCATCCTCTTGCTTCTCTTGCGCTCCTCCAGCTTGAATCCTCTTGACTTTCCTGCAGCGCTGACTGGTGTACCTGCATTAGAAGTGGCAGAACCTCTCCAATTCTTCGAACGACAACCCACCCTCATCACTTCTCTCTATCCGCTCTGCTTACGCGTTATCCTCACTTGCCGGCGACGATTCTTAACGAGCATCACGATTTCCCGAGACTTTGACGACTTTCGCATCCTCGAATCGAAGCACGGATCAAAAACTTTTCGAAGCGATCTCAAGCACAAGCATACCTGCAGCTTCGCGTAACTGCCATCGATCCTGTCGTGGAGCTTCAATCGCATTCCCAATTGGATTGGATTGACGGGCTTCATTTTTCAGAATCTGCCTCTTAACGACTTCTACGAGCTAAACGTCTTGCTTTTCAAAGTCTTCAAGTTTAACGAATCATTCTGCGGCCTATGCATCATTTTTGACCATATTGATAAATACCACGATTATCATTCGCGCGCCCGTTGGAAACCATCAAAGCTAAGATCTTGAATGAGAATCATTTCGCGGGACTTCTATGACAAAATATTCTATCTTCTTGCACAAGAAAAAGTCCTAAGAAAGCATCTTTCGGAGTCGTCGGAAATCAGTTCCACGATCCATTGGTGATCCTTCACCAAAGATCTTGACTTTTTCCACGTATACTCACGAGCTTCTCGTCGAGTTTCCAATTCATTGTCCTCTTCGGACTTGACCGTTCAAACCGAAAAGCTGGATCTCCCGTCGATCTCACAAGTGCAAACCCGGGGACCCTCTGACGTACCATATTACAATCATCACGCCGCGCAACGACCATTGTATGTGAATGATAGGTTGCCTTCACTGCCTTTGCCCCAGCCGCAACAGGCATACTCCTCCGGTACCTCGTCACCCCGGGTTGGTTCTCTCAGTTCACACGGATCATCGTCGATTTTGAACGGGAGCTCACACTCCTCCTATACGACTGCATCCTCCTCGAACGGTCCCAAAACTCCCTCACCAACTCTTCCTGCGAGTACTGGTCTCCCAGTGTCCTTGTCACAAACTACCTACAGCAATACTCCTCCATCTGGTCCGGCATACTCCTACAGCCAAGACTCATATAGCAACATGAATCACGCTCCACAGGATATGTACTATCCACACATTTCAACTGGACAGCCTCCACCACCACAAACTGTCACCTCCAGTGGGATGGGTCATTATCCACAGCATCAGCAGCAGCCTCCATTGCTGCAGCCTGCAGCTCAGTACTCGCCAGCACCTGGGCCTTACAATCAGTATGGGTACTCGAACGGATTGACTTCACCTCAATCAGGGGGTCATCAGGTGCCAGGCTCAATGGGCCAAGGGAATGTCTTACCCCTGCCAGCGATGGCAGCGGGTCAGCCAGGCATGCCAGGGCAAGGCTATGGAGCGCAACAAGGATTTGATACCACTGGTCAAGTCGCTCCTCCAGGCATGAAACCTCGAGTGACAGCGACTCTGTGGGAAGACGAAGGAAGTTTGTGCTTTCAAGTCGAAGCTAAGGGAGTTTGTGTTGCTCGACGTGAAGGTATGTAGATGAATGTTTCAAGTTGAGCCGGAACGAACTGACGAGAATGTTACAGATAATCACATGATAAATGGAACAAAGCTGTTAAATGTTGCCGGGATGACTCGAGGTCGAAGAGATGGGATTCTTAAGAGTGAAAAGATGAGACATGTCGTCAAGATTGGACCGATGCATTTGAAAGGCGTTTGGTGAGTGGAGAAACATACAATTGTGATCCAACTGTGCTAATAAGAAATCTAGGATTCCATTCGAGCGTGCACTTGACTTTGCAAATAAGGAGAAAATCACAGAGCTTCTTTATCCATTATTTGTTCATAATATTGGTGCACTCTTGTACCACCCAACCAACCAGACTCGGACAAATGCGGTGATGGCGGCTGCAGAGCGTCGAAAACAAGAGCAGAATCAGATGCGGAACACGCAAGCACCACCTGGTTTACCTTCTTTACACCAGCATCACCATCATTCCATGACCAATTCGATTGGAGGTCATCTCCCAGGTCCGCAACATTCTCTTGCACCGCATCCCAGCAACGTTGGCCGCCCTGGCCTTGACCGAGCGCATACTTTCCCCACGCCACCAACAAGCGCTTCAAGTGTGATGGGCGGCAATATGGGTAGCTCGGATCAGAATTTTCAACAATGGGGTTCGCAAGGGGGAATGGGTGGCGCTCAAGGTACAAATCCCCTGTCTATCGACACGGGTTTAAGCAACGCACGCTCAATGCCTACCACTCCAGCAACGACCCCTCCGGGGACCTCAATCCAGAGCATGCAGCAGTATCAACAGGGCTCACAAGCTTATGATGCTTCTCGTCAAATGTACTCTGCGCCACCGTCACAACAAAATGTGTACCCCCAATCGACCGCAAGCCAGCAAGAAATGCCACGGTATCAGCCAAACACCTATAACATCAAGAATGAAATGGGGCCACCACTTGCGAGAGCACCGGGATCAGAAGCGGAGCACCACGAGACCAAGACAGCGAACGGACTGCTCCATCACCCCCAAGGACAAGGTCAAGTCGGCCACGGTCAAGGCGAGGAGGAAGCCGATCATGAACACGATGCGGAATACACTCATGATAATTCTTCGAGTTATGACGCAAATCGTGGGCCTTATAATTACCCTAACGGTCCAGCAGTCGGATCTATGCCGGGAGAGCACCCCCATTTATCTCCCGAGATGACTGGTTCTCCTAATCATCCAGCATCTGGTCGCGCCACGCCGAGAACAGCCTCAGCACCTCAGTCGTACTACACCCAACAACAAGGCGGCTACAGTACACCTCCACGGGTTGCACAACCACCGTCCAGTAATCTGTATAATGTAATTAGCAGTGAGCGTGGAACCGCGAATGGAAATACCACCGCTGATGTGTATGGCTCTCAACCTGATCTGGGAAACTCGATACCCAACGGCTATGCAGCCCAACAGACCGTCATGAACGGTGCCCCAGCGAGCAACAAACGCGGACGAGATGATGACGACGATGCGCGACCTTCGAGTAGAGGGCCGACGGGCGATATGGACCCCCTGAAAAGACGTAAGACGGTCCGTGAGGGATCGGTGTCTGGACCAACTTATGACCCTTCACTTAATCGAGCTCGATCCGCCATAACCCAGCGGCGTCGATAGCTTTTTTCACCCTCTTTGGATCAGAATTTTTGCACATTCTTACCGGAATCAGACTGTCTCGCCTAGATTCCCGCCGATTTGCCATCTCCGCCGTGGCTTTGGCCTCCGAACATATCCAAAATCTCCATCAACACACTCATTAGACAAAAATTTCCTTACACCTTCATGATTGTTCTTGTATTGGCTGAAAAACACCAATTTCGGCATATTGTTCTACTTCAGACGACGGACGAGTTTACGACCTGATATTTATTAAGACGGCTATGTGGCTATGTCATATGGCTGATGATTTACGCTTTGCAATGGAATGGGGGAATAATCCATACGAGACGATCCCAAAGACACAGATGCAAGCGGGGATGATTTGGAAAAACGCCTGCTTATGAACCTAGGCGTGATGGACGGGCTCAGACCGCCTCGATTCCATCATATATTTCTTTGAGTGGCTATTACATTTTAACGACGACATGACTTTTCATTTTTCCACCTTGCTGGTTCTCTTATGTAACTCAAACGACTTTATGAGAGAATTAAAAGCGATTGTGTTGCATATCATCATACAAGTTCTATGTGGGCATTTGTTTTTGGTGATTCTCTTCGTCTTTTGGGCGGGGTTAGCAGATGGATCATTGCATGGGGGTTGCAAATTCTTGCAATGTATTGTCCAAAACTCTATGAAACTTGATATCTCTGAGTGATAAATTTGTGACAGGGTGATTTTATATATATATCATTGATGCAATTCAAACCCTTGAATGTGATACCAATATGCTTGCCACTTGAACATGTATCACTGACAGTCTTTGCAGCCAATTGACATATTCTCCTCCGTCAATTGGACATCCCAAGCATTTACCCTACCAGCACCAATGAGTGGCCGCAGTGCAAAGACTTTTTCTCACCGATGAATTAAGTTAGGTCTCATCGTCAGAAGTGCCATGCTCCCCTTCCAGTTCCACCCTCTCGCTCGGTTTCTAGGGCCAATCAATCAACCCTATACACTAAAAAGCTCACTTTACCTCCACCCTCAACATCCATAACCCCCTCCATAAGCCTCTTCTCCTCAACCTCATCCACCGCCTTCTTAACACAAGCACCCCTCTGATCCTCCTCCCCATCCCTCTTAACCCTCAGATCCTGTCTCCCCGCATCCTCATTCTCCGTCGAGTACACAATGCCTAGCACCACGCCTTCCAACGTTGCGTCGTTCTGGAGGAGTCCGAGATTCAGCGTCTGCATGCTGTTTTGCTTAGATGGCGAGAGCGTGTGCGGGTTGTTGAGGTAGGCGGATAGGAGAGAGGAGATGTGTGGCCATGCTGTGCGGGGGATTGCCGAGTCGGGGTGAGAGGCGTGTTGGGGGAGGGGCTTTTGAGCGCCTGGTGGTGGAGGGACGTTGGATTGTGGGTGGAAGGTGCAGGTCTCTAGGGACTTGGTGAGAGCGGGAAGGGGTCTTGGAGGGGCGATGGGGACGTCATTGGAACTTGCTAGATGGTTGTCAACTTTGCTTTTTTGTGAACCGAGTGAGAGGCGAAAGAGTCCCTTGAGAAAGCAATATTTGGTCGCAATCCCTTGTTCGAGACTTGACACCAAGGAATGAGATCTATCGAGACTTACGTCTAATTTGACCAATTGATCTCGCCGACACACCCATCACCATCATTAAGGAGTAAATAAAAGTAATACGCAACATCTTCAAAAAATCTCACCAGGAGATTCTACACTTCCAGAGGTAGAGAACAGAATAGAATAAAAAACACGAGAATGGCCCGCGTGCCAACAGAAGGGGGATCGCCACACTTAAGTCTCCCAAGAACGCATCCACATTCCCCAAAACGTGCTCGCCATTCCCCTTCCCCACCGCCTGCCTTAGCTGCCTGCCAACCAGAATAACGGCGCAGTAGCGTTGCAGTTTTTAAACTTCACACAGCATCCGCATCCTTAGGGAAGATCGAGTAGAAGAGAACGCCACAGTGTAGGGGTCTCAAGGCTGGAAATGTGCCTGTGTAAATGCTTTGGGGCTTCAAGCGTTGCATCTGTGCTCAGGGGTGAGTTTTGATCATCGGCCATCGCTCTTTTGGGAGACGACTGTGGAGTGCTTCTGTAGCGGATGTGAGTGATGGAGTCGCTTTTGGCTATTCTTGGAATGGTTGACAGGTGGTAGAAACAGACCTGCGACGTAGTGGCAAGGACGTGCCCAGGGGTGTTTCATTACTCACGTGTTAAGGCTTGGAAAGGCTTGGCTGAAAGATAGCCATATTCGTATTTGATTTCGTGGAATCGTTTAAATTCTGAAATTGTTGCGAATACAATTTTGGGAAGAAGTTGGGTGCCGATGCTAATGAATAGAGTTGGAAGAGCGCGAGAAAGTTCTATCAGGGTAAACCTCGCCAAGGCTTATATGTCAACCGGACACGCCAAGGGGAAGGCTGAAGACACCCAAACAAGAACCTGAATCCGCCGAACGTGATGCGACGCTGAACGGCAACGCCTTGGCTTAGGAATGCTCAAGCAACCGAGTTTGACTCGGACTCGAAATCTTACGACTTTAAACGACATTTTTGAATTTCTGCATTGCAAAGACAAGCACGCCGAAATTAAAGTCACGCCAACTGAAATTGATAACATCATGAAGAAGTCAAAGCAACAGAAACCATGCTAAACTTAGCCAGGCGGTTCAGACGGAAGGTCACCGGATATGAAAAAGAGGAACGTTTCGTTCACGATAACTCACTTGACATAGGACATTCAGCCCAAGACTGCGAAGCTAGAGTTGACCCTTCCTAATTCATCATGCATCTGCAAATCATAAATCCTTAACGCCAGAATACTCCCCTCAATGCGATTTCAACCAAGCCAGCATTTGATCGAATGCCTTAGTCTGCGCGGTCTTGATCGAAGCATCCTCATAGTCCCCGATAACTGCAAAGCCGTGTGGCACTCCCGAATAAGTTTTGAACTCGGACTCGATATTGTTCTCTTTCAAGTATTTTTCACCGTGCTCTCGAATTTCTTCGGAAAAGAGTTGATCATCTTCAACGCAGATGAACGCCAGCGGGGCTTTGGTTCCCTCGAAATCCTCTCTTGTGACTGAGGTAGCTTTGATGTGTTAGAACTGCATTCCACCGATATTTTTGAGCATGCTGGCCTAGGTTATAGAGTTCTTACCATGAGCGATCGCGCCTGCCTTTATAAAGGGCCCCTTCTTGGCAACACCGGCCTCCTCATCCGTTGGTTGTTGTTGGCCCCAGGTCACCGTCTCTGACTTCTCCCCAGCGAGTAAAAGAGTGATTCTTCCACCAAAGCAATATCCAACAGAGTAAATACCTCCACCATTTGCCACGGCGTCTGCGTACTCGTCCTTGGCTGCATCGATGACCTTGTAGAGAATAGGGAGAGCCTTCTCAGGTGTGTTTCGAGCTAACCAGAGGTCGATCAAGAAGCTCTTTGCTGTCTCTGCTGCGCGCAGCTTGACTTGCTCAATGACGGAAGGATCTTTCTCCTCTGAATACGTAGCTGAGCCGGGTAATGGATCACCAGCAAACATGTCTGGCATTACCACCAGGAACCCCTCCTTCGCATAGTTGTCCGCCTGTATTTGATTGTTTACGGAGTGTAGACCTGTCGCGCCAGTCAGAAGTAGCAGGAGCTTCGACGGTGCATGCGGATAATCGGCGGGCTTTGAAATATATGTGTCGATTCCTCCTAGTTGTGTGATTTCTCCAGAGGGTCCTTGTCCGGAAGCTGAATCCTGTCAGCACGGCTGCTCTCAGAGCGGCATTTCTCAGGATACTGACGAGTCGGTCTATCGGTTACACAGTGCTCCTACATAGCATAAGTAAATGAATTGGGCATAATGAGGCGGTTTAGCTTACTCCAAGACTTGCGCCAGTCTGCGCCGGGGTGTCTCCAGGTACCAAGCTTTGGGGAGCTTCCTTTGGGGTATCTTCTGCAGCATCGCTCTCAGGAGCTTTTGTTGCGACTTCAGGGTCCGCCATGTTTGTGATTTTGTAAGTTCTTTTATGTAGGAAGAAGTGTACGGAGAAAGAGAGGTGTTGATGTTGTAATTGTATGCACGAAGGAAGCGTACAAGTACGCCGTCCCATTCCAGAAGGCGGGGTGAGTGGTGGTCTAGTGTGCCAAGGAGGAGGCTGCCTGTGCCTGCCACTTTACACGGTCGCGTCCCCAACGCGTATTTTTCATTTCCATCAACAACGAAACCACCAAAACTACCACCAGCCTTCGATATCTTCCCCGTCCGCGCGTCACAATAGACTCGACTCAAGATGGCAGAGGAAGTAATTACTCAAGGAGCTTTGAAGTATGGTGCTCAAAATATTTACAGCTTTCTATGCCTATGTCTAACAATCTTCAGTGCAATCTTCAACGACCAGGACTCTCTGGCGCGAGACTATCCCGTGCCGGTCTGCCAATGTGTCCAAATGAAGACCCTCGGGTCGCAGACCGAAGGTGCTCCTGAACGATACAGACTCGTCTTGAGCGATATGAAGAACTTTGTACAGAGCATGCTTGCCACCCGTAAGTCTCCAACTCACATTCCACTGGCACTGACTAATCGATTTTCAGAGGCAAACCACGTCGTGCACGAAGGAAAATTGAAGAAAGGATCGATTGTCAGATTGAAACAATACCAGGCAAATGCGGTGAAGGGCAAGAGGTTTGTGATCTGCTATTTTTGGGGTTTTCACATCTAACAGTCCCAGAATTCTTATCGTCCTCGATCTCGAGGTTATCGAGAGCCTGGGAGAGCTGGAAAAGATCGGAGAGCCAGTTGCTTTGATCACCAAGGACGAAGAAGACGCCAAACCCGTGAATACAACTATTGCCCGTGATGGATTCTACGGCAACAAACCGGAAGCTCCTGCGAAGCAGCAGCAGGCTCTCCCATCGCGGGCCGCGCCAACAAGCTCTGCATCACACGCAAACATATACCCTATCGAAGGCCTATCGCCATATGCCCATAAGTGGACAATCAAGGCCCGGGTGACCAACAAGTCAGAAATTAGGACCTGGCACAACACAAATGGCGAAGGAAAATTGTTCAGTGTCAACCTACTGGATGATAGCGGAGAAATCAAAGCCACTGGATTCAATGATCAGTGCGATCAGTTATACGACGTGTTTCAAGAGGGCTCTGTTTATTTCATCTCGAGTCCATGCAGAGTCAATCTCGCCAAGAAGCAGTATTCTAACCTCTCGAATGACTACGAGCTTACATTTGACCGCGATACTATGGTTGAAAAGGCGGAGGATTCAGAGAATGTCCCCCAGGTTCGATACAACTTCACCGAAATTGCTGGACTTCAGGATGTCGACAAAGATGCAACGATCGATGTGATCGGAGTACTCAAGGAGGTTGCCGAAGTGGGCGAGATCATATCCAAAACCACGTCAAAGGCTTACCAAAAGCGTGAGCTGACATTAGTGGACAAAAGTGGCTATTCCGTGAAATTGACTGTCTGGGGCAAGCTTGCCTCAAGTTTTGATGCCAATATCGAGTCAGTAGTGGCCTTCAAGGGCGCAAAGGTGTCTGATTTTGGCGGCCGAAGCTTGAGCTTGTTGTCTTCGGGTTCCATGAGTGTTGACCCCGATATTACCGAGGCTCATCAGTTGAAAGGCTGGTATGATTCTCAAGGTCGTTCAGAGACGTTCATGGCACATACTGGCATGTCCAGCATGGGAGCTGCGGGAGGTCGTCGCGACGAAACGAAGACCATTGCTCAGGTTCGAGATGAGGGTCTGGGAACAAATGAAAACCCAGACTACTTCAGTGTCAAAGCCACAATCGTATATATCAAGCAGGAATCTTTCTCATATCCAGCCTGCTTGAGTGCGGACTGCAACAAGAAAGTCACCGATATGGGAGACGGCACCTGGCGCTGCGAAAAGTGCGACATCAACCACCCTAAACCTGAGCACAGATATATCATGACTTTAAGCGTCACGGACCACACTGGCCAGATTTACCTCAACGCCTTTGACGACGTCGGCAAGATGGTCATGGGAAAGACTGCTGATCAGATCATGGAGATTAAGGAGAACGGCGATGCGGCTGAGGAGTTCGAGAATGCCAATCACAGGACGTATACCTTCAAGTGCAGAGCTAAGATGGACACATTCCAGGATCAGCAGAGGTATTTCTCCTTATTCCTGTCTTTTAAACATGTGCTAATCTCACGTACAGAGTTCGTTACCAAGTTTTGAGCGCCATTCCCATCGATTTCAAGTCTGAGTCCGCCAAACTTACAGAGCTCATCAAGCTGTACAACATTGACTGAATGCGAATTTGACGAGCTTTCTTGTTATGACTGGGCAAAAGGGTTTGGAATGGTCAGTAATATATGAGTAATTTTTACACGAGGCAAGGCTCCCTGCATTCTCAGTTGTAGATTATACTATACATGAGGCAATGTTTATGTGGGGGTATTCATTGAAGTCGGACCCGGCGTTGGTAGTTTGTTTTTCATGGCATAGTAGGAATGAACACATAAGACATCAAAAGTTGCCTGGATCATGTCTTGCTTGATCGATCAGTCGATCTACCATCCTAAATAGGCTGATTGTGGTAGTGCTCGCTATGGTGTATCTATCATTCGTGTCATGTCTTCGTCAACGCCAGCAAGCCTCATGCTAATGCACCGTCCATCCATGCAGTCCTCAAATTCGAGAGACTAAATAACTGATGCCGCCAACATAACGCAACGGATATATGCGCTTTCTTCATTGCCAAAACTTTTTCACAGCCGTTCGCTCGCTCGTGAATCAATAAGGAGCCATCAGATCCTCATCATCCCCATTGTCTTCCCAGTCCATACCCGTACCGGCAATACCCATATCGACAGCACTGGGGAGGCCTTTGTTTAACAATTGCCTCTTCATCTGCTTCTTGCACCAGGCGATGTAGTCTTTCTCGTGCGTTAACATGTGATCCGTGTTCTTGATCTCGTCTGTGAGTGCCTTGACCTGCACCGTTGACGCCGCTAACTCGCTCTGGAACTGGGCTTCTGACAGCACGGGGCCGGTGGCTGAGAAGCTCAAAACTTGGTTGTTCAACGTCGCGTGGAGGGTGCCGTCGGAGATCATGCTGCGAACGAGAGTCTCTGTAGCCTGGACATTTGGCAGGCGAGCCCCGGTCTCGGCGCTGGTGGTGTTGTTGTGCACTTCTTGGATGGACATCTTGGTGTAGACGTTTGCGAGGCAACGGATTTGGTTCTTCTGGTACGCGGCGAGGACGTGGAGGATAAGGCCCATATTACAGTCATTGTGCCAGACACTGTTGCCGGCGTCAATTTCTGCCTTGAGTCGTGCTGCCGTGCCGGTCTCGAATATCTGAGCGACGCTCTCGTAGGGTCTGGCGATTATGTGAAAGGTTTTTGCTGCGTTGCTGTTGGTGATTTTGGGGAGGGTCAGAGGTTTGCCTTCTAGTAAAAGACCAACTAATACCCATTTCTTATATGCGTCGATCATGATCTTGCTTACAGCGCCTTCTTTCGTTGGGAAGGTGACTGCATCCTCCAAGCTTTGGAGAGCCTTCTTCCACTGTCTCAGACCGATATAAATCATTCCTCGGCACAAAAAGTATTCCAAAACCTCTTGATATTTGAGCTTTCTAGTGAAGCCAGCTTCAGGGGTTATGTATGTGCTTGGAGGGTTCGTCATGGTGCAGAGCAGCTTCGACTTTGGTGGCTTTTGTGCTCCTGGGAAGTATAGAATGGGTTTGTCTAAGACCGCCGTCGAAGGAGCCAAGTTTCGCGAATGTAGAGCCAGCTTCACGAGGACGAGGTGCTTTGCTGTGAGCATGCCTCCAGTCGGATCGTAACGTAGCAGCGCATCTCTGATGGGTCCAATTGCAATACCGGGCTAGGATACATTAGCAATTGAAGATGGTAAACTATCATAGGGAGCATACCTGGTTGTTGCGACGACCATAATCCGCGACTATATCAATAATCTGAGCCAGTTCTCCCCCCAGGTATCGGATCTGCCGCACATCGAAATTTGCCAGGAATCCAACCAAGTTTTGCCATATTGTGTCGCCGTTGACGTTCTTGTTTCCTTTCTGTATAGCGTTGATACTTGCAAGTAATGTGAAGGCGTATGGTACAGTGTTTATGGCGGGGTTGATGAGCTAGTTCACAAATTGTCAGCGATAGGGAGCCCTAGAGCAGCTTCAAAGAGGCTCACATCTAATACGGTCTCACCGCTGGATGTTTGCTGGAGCAATTTGTTCTCGGATGTATTCTTGACAAACGCGACGTGGGATTTGATGGCATCGTCATATTCGCTATCTGTGAGAGGAGTTGAGGGAGCAGGATGTTGCGGAAAAGCGAGAAGCTTTGGCAGAAGGTCGTCCATATTGAAGATGTCGATATAGTTATTCTTCGGGGGCTATGGTGTGTAGATCGACCTTCCTCGTGTGCTGGTGGTTGTAGTGTGCCGCCTAGATAGCTGCGAGCGTGAAGCTCCTCCAACAGCTAGCTCCTGGAACAAACAACCGGATCTCAAAGTATTGTCCGTCCAGACCAAGCACACGAATATGGGACTGATATGGCAGTCCAGATATCTTGTTGTGTTTCTGGGAGATGCACAGTTCGCGGGGGCGTGTGGGGGATTTAAAGGTTGAGGTTGCGGCGGCGAGGCTGCCTACAGTATTGAGCTCGATAATTCTGGGGTTCGCCCGACCACTGGCGTCCCTCGATTGAATTTGCGGGGTCGCCGTAGAAATCGACATCAGACTTTGCACGCCGGTAATACAGAATTGATTCAAATTCTTACGTCCAGAGTCTGACTTTCGAAAAGCAGATTCTTTCTCAACGAGTTCGTCCCAAGATGTCTCTTACCAATGCTCTTCCTGCCGATGCTGCAAAGGCCGCCAAAACTGCTTCCCATACCCTGGCGATTCTCCCTACTTCCGCCAGGAATGACGCTCTCACAGCTATTCACAGTGCACTTTCTCAGTCTAAAGATGATATTCTGGCTGCCAATGCTAGGGATCTAGCGCTTGCAAGAAAGGCAGCTGAAGATGGGAAGTTAAGTTTAAGTATAGTATCACGGCTGGACCTTGGCAAGAAAGGAAAATGGGAGGATATGCTGAAGGGTATCTTGGATGTCCGCGAGCTAGAGGATCCTGGTATGGCGAATCTGTGTTCTCAAACGATCCTTGCTGAGTATGGGGAACAGTTGGCAAAGTCACACTGAAAACGAGGCTTGATGAAGGACTAGATCTCGAAAGAGTCTCATGTCCAATAGGGGTCCTTTTGATCATTTTCGAAGCGCGTCCTGAAGTAATTGCAAATATTGCCTCACTTGCAATCAAATCTGGCAACGCGGCTATTCTGAAAGGTAGGAATTGCGTTCTCCCTGGTAATCAGGTTCTGATAAATCCTAGGCGGAAAGGAGTCAACAGAATCATTCATAGCGATCTCCAAGGTGATTTCATCAGCCCTGGAATCCACGGAAGTTCCAAATACTGCCATTCAACTCGTCACAACTAGAGATGTGATCCCTCAACTGCTAGCACAAGAT
>Ga0247778_1001061_pt1 | contig 15571 bp, 10 predicted proteins | sample UWRJL049202B5_FD_179939 | JGI IMG/M metagenome (GOLD analysis project Ga0247778, IMG submission 179939) | Plant litter microbial communities from Arlington Agricultural Research Station in Wisconsin, United States - UWRJ-L049-202B-5 | ecosystem: Environmental > Terrestrial > Plant litter >... | reverse complement strand
TTTAGTTCTTTATTTTTAGATTCTAAGGAATATTGAGTATTCTAGTTTCACGGTCTACCACGCTCACAAAATTTAATAAATACTAAATATTATAGTTTTCCTACAAATGCGAATACAAGTATTAAATATTACAATTTTTTTACAAATATAAATACAAATATTAAATATTATAATTTTCTTGCAAATAGTTTGAATAAAAGTTTCAATCTTTTTACTATCCGGGCTTATAATTTATTAAATTATAACAGATATAGAAATAAGGGTATAAATTTTATTAGATTAGAAAAAATAGAAACTACAAAATGAAGATATATATAGGTAGTTGAGAGGAGCTCGGCTACCACTAGCCTCCCGCTCACATACCTTAGAACAGGACCCTTAACTTTATTTCAACATAATTGTAGATTTTTTTATATTTATAGATTTAATAATATAATAATTGGAATTATTTAATATTAAGAAAAAGAAGAATGACGTATTAATGGCCAGGACTATACTACGCACGGTCATACTATAAGAGTTAAAGGCACTACACGTGGCCTACTCTATGAAAATATACTCAAAATAGCGAAAATATACACTTTTATATTATTTATAGATCAACAACGAATTTGATTAAAAGTCTAAAATTGAGGTTTATAAATGAATAAATATTTTATTTTATTTTTCAAAATTGGTTTTGTTTTGAATTATATACAAAATATTTATAAATTTTATAAATTTTAATTTTTAAGATCTTTTATTTATATGAATATAAAAAATATTTGAGGTATATTTCAAAATATTATTAATTATTATAAGCTTAATTTTCGCTTAAAATCGCACCAAAAATTCCTCACTAGAATTTACCAATTTTTAATTATAAACTAACGAATTAATAAATTTATTTCAATAGTAAGAAAATAAGTTATTTTAATATAATTAATTATATATTAAACGAGAAATGCAACGGCGCCTCCGGCGCCTTATGCTTTTCTCACTTATAGTATATATTTTAAATTTTAAATAACATTAGTATAATAAATAAATAAATAGTTATTATTGTTCTTGTTATTGGATTCGGGGTGTCTTATCAGGTCCTTATCTAACCTCCGACCACCGACGGCTCGTCCCACATTTGTAACCAATTAAGGGCCGCTACGCGGCCCACCGCACCTCAGCCTATCACTGCGGCCCTAAATATTAGAGCTTTATTGCGAGTTTATAAAGTCTACAGGAGAGCCGCATCTGCCGTAGGTGGCGCACTTGCTGTAGTGACCCACTTTAGCGAGTCGATGCGGCCAATCGCGCGGGGGCCCACTTCAGAATCGATGCACCCAATGGAAGTATTGTCGCAATCACGACCCTTGCAACCCGTAGCGCCACCAAAAAAAGTCGACACTTTGGACGTCCGCATCACTCCCAAAAGACGTCTAATTAAGCTGTAAATGCAAATGTAGCCTCTCAAGTTTATATCAATATAATTTCCTTTTTCAGCCCGAGTTTTAAGGCTCAGATGCGGCTGATGCAGGCTACTAGAAACTACGTAGGGTCTATTAAAGTTCGGTCAGAATTAAGGTTTGGGCCTAAAATACTGCTTAAATGGCTCACCGCCTTCCTGATACGGATATTGATGCCTAAGGCGAGATGCCAAGATTAATTCTCAGCCCGTAGGGATACTAGAAACCTATAAAATCCAGGAATTCTGCCACCCCTCGCCCCACACCTTCAAATTTATCCTATTCAGATTTTTAAATTTTAAATTATTTTTAAAGAAAATTCGGCCTATGTAATCAAGATATTTTTAATTCATTAATTATCTTATAGTTAAAATATTCATTTTTGGGAATTTTATGAAGTTTTATTAATAAATAATTTAATTATAATTATTAATAGGTTTGGTGTCAGACCAAATCCTGCAACCCCTAGTGCTCTAGTATCTACAGTACAGGTACTCGGGAGAAACTGGTACCACGTCTGCTGACGATGAGGTGCAGTTTACTTTCCTCCACAGGTTGTTTGTGGAAGCATAAAGACGCCATGCGTATTTCGACAAAAGGCTAGTACGACACTCTCGAAAGCATATTCGCCATGTCTTGGACGATGTCACTTGTCAAGTTCGAAGAGCTCCGCAAGCAGTAAAAGTCCAAGCCTCAAGCCTCAAGCTTCAAGCCACTAAGACGATGATCCCCGCTTTTGGTGCTTTGATGCCAGGATGCTCCTTCTTCACCGCAAACCCGAGCACGACACTCTGCCCTCCTCTTGACGTCTCTTAGGTCTACGGAAATTACTACTAACCTATCAGCAAGGCCCCTCCTTATAAGATTTAGGCTTATGACTGTGCTATCGCAGTCTATTAGCGTTGCCACCACGGGTCGAAGTGGACTACTTGACGTGAGGATAGCGTCAACGTTTAACCTTAATGGTATCCTGCTTGGACCACGCGTCGGCCAAGGAAACTCTATTTCATTTCTCACCATCCTCTAAATTACAGCACTAACCTTTCTCCCCACAGACTAAGGCATGATTTCGCATGAGCACCGGTGCCACCAAACATGGTGGAGAATTCGGAGCAGCAACCGAACCTATGGAGTCCGGGGCTGGCCGTCACTACGGTCAGACCTCACCTCCATGAGGATTGAATGGTTCACCAAACAAAGTCCTTTTTCAGGGCCCCTAACACACGCTTCCGAGAAACGTCCTTTGGTTGCTGGAAGAGGTAAACATGTTCATTTGCTTTGTCCAAAGTCCTGTCTAAGGCACTTCGAGTTTCACGTCAAGAAAAGTTAACCTTATTTTCTTCGTAATTTGGAATTATGTCTCACGGCATCACCATTTGTTCGCTCGCTAATGAAGTTCTCGCTGCTGATTTCGCGACGAGATGAGTGGCCTAGGAGAATGAATACGTCGCCTGCTAAGCACTGGAAGTACTGTACTTCTAGCTCTTTACGTATGCGTGTTGCTGTGCAATAGGAGAGCTTCTCTATTTATCTGGCACAAGGGTCAGCCTGACCTTTGTTGCTTCGGAAAGTATATCATATGCGCATCCACTCCAGCAACTTCACCACGCCCCGCAGCAATCAACATAACAATGCAAGACGAAGAGACGAGTCCTTCAAAGCTTACCTTCACGCTCCCCCGCTCTCAACGTGACTCCCGCAATTTCTCCGGCAGTGTATTTCTTATCTCATCAGATGGACGAATGCTCAGCCTCCCTATCCCCACAAGCTCATCTCGGGATCCATTGAATTGGAGCAAGATGAAGCGGGCTCGTGCTTTCATAGCCATCTTTTTTTTTCTCCATATCTGGGCTCATCGTAGTGCAGGGTCCAAGCCTGCTATTCGTCCCATTGAACCTGGAGTTCTCATCTGAGGTAAGGTATCCAAAAGCCTGGATAATGCCGATTATTTGTTGACAAGCCATAGGACACCAAGCCATTTACTCTAACGCTGCTCCAATCCGCTCCTACGTTATTCATGGGAATAGGGGCATTCTTATGGATCCCACTATCGTTGGCAATTGGGCGAAGACCGGTGTTCTTACTTTGCACAGTGATCATGCTGGTGGCTACATTGTGGGCTGGTACTGCTGGGAATTTTCACCAGCTATTGATTGCAGTCTGCCTGCAGGGGCTTGCCGAGGGAGTAAATACGAGCATGGTAAATCACTCAAAGAGAGAAAGCTCTAGGGAAGTATCTTAACATCGATAGGCGCTACTTATGGCCATTGACCTGACCTTCATCCACCAACGACCGCAAGCCATTGCCATGCTGTGGCGCATTGTAGGATTCGTCACCGGCATCATCTTCTCCCTTTTTCCTCAACTCATCCAAGCCGGGGCGAGTTGGCGCACATTTTACCTCATCTGGTTCATTCCCTTAGCCGTCTCGGTAGCACTCGCCTTTTTCTTCTTCCCCGAGACATACTTCATTCGTCCAGCCGTTGCCTTTGACGGACACATACTCGTGCAAAGCGCGACAGAAAAGGTCCAAATCTATCAAGACTGGGAAGAGGTACCAGGTGGCAAGGCCTTACCAGATACGCCAAATCAATCGCCATGGATTCAAGACCTCAAATTCTGGGGCACCACACGCGGAGGGTGGAGAGCTATGCTGATGTGCTATCCACAAATCCTTGGATGTCTCATCAACCCTTTGATATTCTGGGTCGCGATACTCAATGCGATTGTCTTTGGCAGTATGGTATCAATTGGAGAGACTTATGTCGCCATCTTGGCCGTCGCGCCATACTCGCTCAACTTCCGTATCGTCGCCCTCGTTAATCTGGCTGGAGCACTTGGTTGCCTTCTCGCATGGCCAGCAGCAGGAATCATGATCGCAAGGGTCTCTCGTCGGCTTGCTATGAGCAATGGAGGCGTCCGAGATGCGGAGCATTATCTCCCGGCCTTTATACTACCAATAATCGGCGGCACCGCTAGCATCATTCTCTATGGTCTTACTGCTGAGCAAAAGTGGCACTTCATATTTTTCTACATCTCCTTTGGCCTTAACAGTTTCACATTCACTAGTTTAGCAACAGCTAATACTCTTTGGATTACTGAAGCATTTCCTCATTGGGCAGCACCGGCATTGGTTGTTATTAATGGTGGGGGTTACATGGCTAGCTTTGGAATCAGTTTTGCGATCCAGCCTTGGGTGGCCTCGCAGGGTATTGAAGGTGCGAATATTGAGATTGGTTGATGATTGCGGTTGTTGGGTTTATACTCGTCCCTATCGCATTTTGGGGGAAGAGATTGAGGCAGCGTATGCATGGGAGATGGGGATCAAGTGAAATGGGCGCTTTGCGGCCACAGTGATTGGGCTCAACATTCTTCCCCTTGCAGTGTTAAGCATATGCTGGTATACACTTTCTTTCAGTCCCTGAAGCATATTTTAGTGCTATTAGTATACATCATTAAAACCTACAGTTTTAGACCGAGTTTTAAGGGAATTCGATGGCATGGATGTGTCTCTGATCGTAGCTCCCAGCACGAGTCGCTGAGAGAAGCGCAGTTATCATCTATTGGTCTACTCTGGCTTGTGTCCATAGACAAGAAATCTACTATGTGTTAGCATCTAACTAGAAAATTACAACGAAACCAAGTGCTCACATGTTTCAATACACGTGAATCTTAGTATCCTTCATTTCTTTCTTAACATCACCCAAGAAAATATCCACTTCGAGCTTTGTGCAGCCTAAAATGCGAGTGAAGATTGCCATACTGAAGGCTTCGAGGCCAGAAATTAGGTTCTCCAACTGCCATGCTCCTAACTTGCATTTAGCAGCGAGTCCGCCGTCAGGATATAGATTTCCCCAAAACTTTACAGTAAACAAATCCTCCCAGTCCTCGCCTCGCCTATGCATTTACCTCCTTTCCCAAATAGCTGATCACCTTGAAAGCATTCACATCTTTAAATAGCGTCTTGGGGAAGGCTATTCGACTCCTGTCGATGTTTATATCGCGGCCGTGATCGAGCTCTGGCGGGTGTAGGTCGCGCACGGTAATAATAATACAGAGAATCCCCGCGGTGCCGGCAGTGCGGCAAGCTCGACCGCGCGAGCTATAAGGACCGCGGCAGCGATGGCATCCAGGCGGGCTATTCTCCCGAGGAGTGGCTCCGCATATAGGACCTCCTCTTAGCGGGGCAGCGTACACCCCGCAGAACCTCCGCACGCGCGTAGACCTGCTCTTCGGCCATTATCACCTTCTCCGTGGAGAGCACCGGCGGAAGATGGAGCTTGCGGACCTGTCCCTGCTTGAGTACCCGCCCCCAGAGGGCCGTACTTCATGCAGCTGCCTTGTGAGCCTTCTGCAGGACGGCAAGATGAATAAGACGGCGAAGAAAGAGTTTATGGGCGCCTTACGCCATAAAGATCCTCTGTTCTGTTCACCGGGCGCCCTGGCGCAACTTCTCTTCTGGCGCTGGCATATCGCTGGCGAGGCGCCACCCTCTTTCCAGCGCCGCAGCGACTGGTACCGGATCAAGGTCCTTGTCGGCCAGAACCGCGAGCAGGAGCTCTCATACCCCACACAGCTCCAGGAGACCTGGCGGGTCTTTGGCGCTGCCGGTATTATCTCGTCAAAGAAGACGCACTTGCCGCGGCGTGTAGGCGCTCAGAGTGCCGAGACGTACGGCACTTCCCTTGCGCAGATCTCGCAAGCCGGCCGCTGAAACCAGAGTGTGCTATGCCAGGTCTCCCTTACCCACCTGCCGCGGGAGTTTATGCGTGTCGTCGCCGGCTTCTCGACGTCCCGTGGGGACTACTTCCTTGCACGTGCGGCTCATCAGCCGCCGCATGCTATTCAAAAGCAGCTCTGGCCCTGGATTGAGGAGTGGGAGCTGCGTTTAGAAGCGCGTGCGCACCGGTGCAACTAGGCGTAGGGCCGGCTTGATGAGGACGACCTTGCCGCTGACGGTTTCCTTAAGCTTATGCGGCACCTACGTATCGTTCTCCTGCAAGACCTTGCTGTCCTGCAGCCGCGTTATCCAGCACTGCCATTTTTCGCTCACGCCCCCTTTTACGGGCCAGAATGGGACGAATTTGCCCTCCTTGTCCAGGCCGAGGCGCAGGGGCAAGCGAGCCGCAGAACTTGCTCTTGCAACGCGCGTTCCTGGAGCTAAGCAGCGTCCTACAGAGCTTGCGGGAGGCAATTCTGCAAAACAACCAGCGGCTAGTGGCCCGGCTTGAAGGCAAGGTCCAGGGCTTGCAGGGCAGGCCAGAGAACGCATACGAATTACTTTACTCAACGGGGAAATAAAGCCAAAAACAGGGATCCGTTCTTTCGTGTAAATAATACCCAAACAAGTAACGATTCACCAATTTATCAAATATTATTGGACAATCCCCCCTGCAGTCGAAGAAGTCTCCTGAAGGCTTGGCGGAAGTATTACCCAGACTACCAAGTATGCGGGCTTTCCAAATGGGTTCATGGATATATTCCGCAGATAGCGCAGGAGGGTCGAGCTGTGTATGAAACTTAGGTGACTAGGGTGGTGATGGGCTATGCACCCAGTTTCTATTTCGTAATAACAATGTGCTCGTTACGAATCTACCAATCGAGGTATGTGCCGGCGCACGGTCAAAAGGTGGCGTTGTGGATATACGGAGTATGAATGTCACAGTATTTGGTTTCCGGCGGAGTAATAGCTTCACCAAACCTTCAAGGTGTTGTTTCATACTTTCGGGCTTCCCTTCCCCGGCTCTCAGACGAAATATGTGGCCGAATTTGGCACGCATGCCAATACGAAAGAACCAACACTTTTCTTGAAAACAAATCTGCTGTTTTGCTATTTTGATTCTTGATACGTCAAATTTAATTTTGCAAGCCGTGGATATATATATATATTTTAAATATTTTCTGCCTGCAAAAATAATTCAAAAGGGGTTGGTTTGGCGTTGGCGCACGTAAGACTTACCACTTTCGGCCACTCATTTCTATGCCGGAGAGCCCCGGACCCACTGAATCTCATTCAAAATTCGCATAAACATATGGATGACTAAATATCAACTCGGGCCTGTTTATATTAGGACATGCCCCACTCGTCTTCTGATGGTGATTTCGACTTGATTACAGCGCAGTCTCTGGACTTTCCCTAGTTCAGCGTTAAGCATCATGGAGCCAGGACCGGTTAGTTGAATCATACTCCTATCTCCCTACAACTCTACATATTTTCATACCTTGCTGACTAAAATTTTACTGTTCATAGATATTGATCATTGTTTGCTTCATCATAAATTTCTTGGCATGCGGTACACGCTTCTATATCCGTGTTATCAAAGCAAAGAAACATCAACTTATCGAGTATATTTTGCTATTGGCCTTGGTAAGAGCTAGTTCCCCCGCCCCCTCCCTTATTACTCGTAAAAGTAGCATGCTGCAGAACACGGGATAAGACTGGCCCAACTCCCAGCGGAACATTGAGCTATCTTTTAATATCCGACTTCTGATCTGGATAATGATTTCTTGGAAACGTCAATTCCCTAGCAGGGATATGCGCATTGAGCAAGCGCTACCTATTGGAATTTAAGACTTCTATGCTAGTCCCTGACCCTTTTGATAGCAAAGTTAGCAAGCCAATTAAATATACAGCTACTTATACCTTTGTTTTTCCCAGGTCATGCAACTAGCTCTCGGCTCTATGCAACTACGCACGTTCTCACTTCTTCCAACCGTGCAAGATCCATTAGTCGCAGTCGAAATTGCAAAGGTATATTCAGATATAAATTTATTATTTTCTTCGAAAACTCACAAAAGACTATAGCTATCCTTCTTTGCTGCCATCTTCTATTTCGGTATATTGTGGAGCGTCAAAATCTCGATAAATTCACTCCATATTCAACTCACTCGGGGTTTTAAACACATCAATATGTGGGCTGTTTGCTCTATGTATTTTTTAATTGGCTGTGTGTGTTTCGTAATTATGATGTACCTTCTTGCATGCCGGCCGCTCAAAAAAAGATGGGCACTTCCATCGGATCCACAATGTACCCCTATAACACATGAGTGGGATTTTGTACGTATGCCTCTGAAATGATCAAGAAATAAATTATTAACAAAATATAGTGGACCCATCTTAGCTTGCATATACTTACAGATATCATCCGTACGTTTCTTCAGATCTTCCTACAAATTAATATTTGTTCGATTTCCACTTGGAGGAAGTGAAAGTCTCTGAACTATATAGCGCTCTTGACCCCTCACTTTTATTTTCCTTGTATTGTATCTTCAAGTTTGCTTGGCTAACAAAATACCCTATAGTCTGCATCCTCCCCTTCCCCGTCCTCCTCAAAATAACTGTACACCGCCTCCGAATTGCCATCTGCGCTGTCTATAGTCTCGCTATCATCTCTATTATCATCAGCATCACTCGCGCTATTATCCTAGCAGTAGACAGCCAAGACGGCTTAAAAAAAGTTATGGTTCTTAGTACGATCGAGGTAACAGTTTTCATCGTCATCAGTGTGCTCCCTGGCATTTCATCCACATTTACGAGGAAATATCTGAGCCACTATTCGGGATCCTCTCAGCAAGAGCCACCGACTTAGGGCGTCAATAATAACATTCACACCAACCGTGTCGTTTCAAAACATTATTCTTCTGTTAGGGGAATAGGAACTAAGAATGTTGAACTTGCTGAATCGTTGCCGCAGGTAGTGGCTTTCGATCGTAAGAGGGATGGATGCCCAAGCTCGAATGGCTCTAACGAGCAGATTATTTTGAAAAAGGAGGGCGAAAGAGCGACTATGGAAATGAGCATTGGATAAGCTTGGGACACTCATTCTACTGGCGCAAAAAATCTTGTAATTAAACAAAGAATAGGGATGTATGTAAATCAATTGGCCGAGCGGTACGGGCAATCAGTTGCAGTTCTACCGCTCTTTTACCAATGTGGCGTCCCAACAATGTTTATGCATAACAAAAACCCAAGACACTGGGCTGCCCTCCAACTACAAGACGACGTACGAACACAACCAACACGCATTGTCCAGAACGTATGGAAAAATTGCGATGTATTTTTCCTTCGGCAAGCGCTGATCAGAATTGTTAATGGGTGGGAAGATCATTGCCCGGACTCTGGTCCATAATTAAACAATTACTCCAATAATCCAATCGTAACATCACCCTTCGCTCTTGCATAGAGATCAACTTCAACCTCGAGATCCAACTCGATCTTGATCTTCAAACTGCTCTTTGTTGCTTCCATTGTCGTTGGCCTATCCTTAATTCTCGATTCTCTGGTTGCTCCTGTCCTGGTTCCAATATTTCTTTCATTCCCTCCATTAGTAAGAATCTTATGGTGATCATTCCTAGCATTATATAGTGAGACTGGCGCTGTTGACGGTGTGGCGTCGGTAGCTTCGCGTCGTTCGGTCTCCGAATCAACTTTTTGAAGCTTTTCTTCTGTCTCGGATTGACGCCCCGGCTGGTCCTCGTGATCTGACATCGCTCTCAGTCCGTCCTTAGATTGAAAAGAAGTGAGTCAAGGATCTCGAGATACAGAGGGACCTGACTTGCCTTCACTTGTAACTTAGTAGATAAGATTTATCAAAAATTCGGTCCTAGTATAAGATATTAATTGTCTTGGAGGTCGTGTTGTGTATATCGCAAACATCTTCCTAGTATTTACTGAGGTAATTTATAGATATATGTGGTTTGTGGGTTCCAAGGCGTGTGGCAAAAGGGGTGCCACATCCTCATGCTTTTTCGCAGAAGGGTTCTGCACGAGCCATTTCGGAAGGGCCAGAGCATATTCTACATAGGAAGTATGTCAAGTGGTGATTTCATAGTGACGCAAATCCAGTCGTTCATTCCCCGAACCCTGTATTTGCCATATTAATCTGGTAGCTGAAATTCAGCTCTGTGCCTAGTTGATTCTCCGTGATCTCGATTGAAGAAGTGGGGACCAGTGGCCTCTTCAAGATCGTTAACCTTGGAAAACAATTCATCGATGCAACGCATGATGATTTAGTCGGAAGATGCCAGGAGATTGTGAAGACAATGATGGACTGACGTCATTCAATCCATCCCGAAGGACTTGCCGATGGAGTAGGTGATGTTCGAAGCTGCGGGACCTGCAAGTATTCAATTGGTATAGTAGGGAATTTGGAATTGATGTCAGATTACTCAGCTCACTTGTTTGAGATGCGGGGTTTGAGGAATGGCTGATACGTTTGGCAAGATTGCTAGCTATAGCTATACATTTGAACTTCACGGTGACAAGAAACTCTTGGGCTTCTGAACAATCCACCCTCCAATCTGCCTTTGCCAAGCATAAACTAGTGGCTGGGCCAATCACCTCTAGGTAGGACCTTATAACCAATCCATTCATTGGCCTGAAGACAGGGTCATCTGGTACGGCCTTTCAATAACCAACAAAGTAGTGAAGAGGGAGGTAAGGCTGCGACATCTAATGACCCAGAAAGTGCGACTTGTGAAAAGCAAATTGCCGCTTCTAACGCTAACCAAATTTTCTGCTCCGAAGCATGAGCTTGAAAACTCCCCTGCAAAACTCTCACGACTCTAACGTTCTCTGACCCCAACTGAGATTCTGGTGTAGCAATAGACATTAAGGAGGCAAAAGCAGCGGTAGATATCTTATATTTTATTGGGTGGAACTCCCTGCTAGCGTAGAAAGTACCAGAAGGCTTGGCGAACTAATACGCCGGAGGGGAAGTATGACTTAGGACGATATAGCGAAACAAAAGGACGATGCTGAGTTGGTGAGTGGTATGCCCTGAACATCGACGTCAAGTCTACAAGCGTCTTTCGCTCAATTTGGAGAGATCCGCCTGGGCGGTATGTCACCGGAGTTACCCCCGCGCACTCTGAGGCTTTAGCAGGAGGATTTGTGATCTGTAACTGTTGAGCAGAATATGACTAGCTAATGAACGAGAGTCACTAGGCCAGAACGCCAATGGCCAAAAACGGGGAACCTTGCGTGGATCTTCATCGCTAACGCGGGGGGAAAGCAAGGGTTATTTTCCTCGGCACAACAGATAGCCCCGGAGGAAGACAGACGCTAGGAATAAGTGTGAACAAACGAAAGGCACGGCCCGCGGAAATGGCAAAATATATTTTTATTCCGCTTCTACCCCGCTCTACTTTCGACGATCTTTACCCTTGATTGTGGCTTGATCAACACGAGTACAAGTTCCCGAATCCCTTGGATGACAAACAGCAGCCAGTTCACGACGGCAAATACAACTTTATTTTTGCTCACATCGACCTCAGTCCAACGAGCTTATTAAAGATCTTGCTTTTTCTCAGCACGGGTCGATCTATCTTCTTTTATTCAGTTATTATTGCTTTGAACTCTAAAGGGGATATTTTGAGCTACGCACAGTTGCTTGCTTTTGCACACGGACTGGGGCGAAGTTTATGATGGGCAAATCATTATATTTTATAATATAAATAACATGGAATATAACTAATACTGGAATTTTAAAATAATATCACGAAAATATTAATAAGCACGATATAATATATAAATATATTGTTTTGTTTTTAATAAATAACTAACTTATTACTAATAATTGGAAATTTTTATAATATTTTTTGAACTATATTTTAGATACTAGTTATATTGATCTATTCATATTATTTGATCTTTACTAAGAATTTATTTTATACACAAATGCAGATATATTAAAATAATATTCTTATAATTATTATAATATTATTTAAAATATTTATAAGCCAAATTATATATATTAATATAAAAAAACCAATTAAATCGAATAATGTTGGAATCACAGAGGTGGAAAAGGATGTAGTACTAGTACTTGGGTAAAAGATGCAATTGTAGATGATAAACTAGTATTAAGGATTGAAGGGAGGTTCTAATAATTATTTACTTCTTAATTAGGTCTAGTATCCACTTTACGTGTAATTAGATATATATATAATAATATATAATCCTATTGTTACGATATTAATAATTTTTAAATTTTGATATTATTATAGCGAGGTATATTATAGCGCTTGTAGCGCCTGTATTACAGGCCTAGCCTCGTCTAAACATTTAAAAAATAATTTTTATATATAAAAATTATTATTTATTTAATTAAATTTTTTAAATTTATTTTTTTTCAATTTATATAATAATTACAAATTTAATATATAATATTTTTTAATATAATATATATAAAAAATAAATTTTTTTAATATTTTAATTTTTTTTATAATAAATATTTTATAAATAAAATAATAATTTCCAATTATTTTTATAAATTTTATAAATTCAATAACAAATTTAAAAATAAAATTAATTGAATTCAATAATAATTAATATTTAAATATTTTTGAGATATTAAATCAAAATAATTTTTTTGTTAATTTTTTTTTTTATATTTTTAATTAATTATTATTTTAATTTTAAAAATAAAAATATAAAAAAAATTTTAAAAAAAAAAAATTATTAATAAAATATAAAAAATAATTATAATAAATAATTTAAAAAAAAATAATTGAAATATTAATTTAAATTTTTTAAGATTTTTATATTTTAATTTTAATTTTTTTGAATATTATAATAATTATTTTATTATTATATTAAAAATTTATATATTTAATTATTTTATTTTTAAATAAACCAATTTTTTTCAAATTTAATAATATCAAAAAAATATATATTATTAATAATAAAAATTATATAATTAAATAAAATATTTAAAATTTTGTAAATAATAAATTAAAATTTTTCATATAATAATATAAATTCATATAATTTTAAAAAAAAAATATTTTTTACGATTTAATTATTAAATTAAATTATATTTATAATATAGAAAAAAATAATTTTATTATTTTTTTTATATTATTAATTATATAAATTTATTAAATTAATACAAAAAATAATTTATTATTTTATAATTAATTTAAAAGCTAAATTATATCAAAATTCAAAAGACTTATATATTTATAAAATTTTATTTAATTATTAATAAGAAATTTATGACGGTTCGGTTCTTGGAGCGTCATGGTCACATGATAAGTCATATAACGCCCAAACATCACCTATATATTAGTTTCATTTCTTTTCTCTTTCTTAATTTTTCATTTTTAAATTCTAAAAAATATCGAATATTTTGGTTTTACGGTTTATTATATTTATATTATTTAAAGATTGTTATAATTATATTTAAAAAAATATTCCAATATTTTATAAAATAATATTTATTTTAAAAAATTTTAATTATTTTTTGAAATTATTTATTTTTTATAATAAAAAATTATAAAATATTAAATAATAATCAAATCTTTTAAGAAATTATTTTTTTTCGATAATGAGCATTTTATAATCTTTATATAAAACCACTAATATAATTATAATAATAATAAAAAAAAATAATCTTAAAAATTATAATAATATATTTAAATAAATTTTTTGAAATATAAAATATTTTAATTATTAATAAAAATAATATTTTTATTTTTTTTTCGGATTTCGATAATTTTTTAATATAAAATAATTTATAATATTTTATATTTTTTTTATTTATTTTGTTAAATTTTAAATTTTATTTTTTACCAATAATTTATATAATAAATTAAAATAATTTTATTTATAAATAAATTTTAAAAATTTCTAAAATTTTTATAATTTTTTTTAAAAATATAAAATAAAAAAATTTCGAAAAATTTTATAAAAATTATTATTTCGTTTTAATTATTATAAAATATAAATTTGGATTATTAAATAAATCTAATTTTTTATATTATTTAATTTTTAAATTTAATTATTAGATAATCCCCAAAAAAAATTATATAAAATATCAAAAATAATTTAAAATATAAAATTTAAATATTTCTAATTAATTTTATATCAAAAATTTTATTTTTATTATATTAAAATATATATAATATTCTCGCTAATTTTATTTTTAAAAATTTAATTATTTTTTCCAAATTAGTTTGGAAAAATTTGAAATTTATATTTTATATAAATTTTTTAATAAAAATTAAAATATTATATATTAAATAATAATTCTTTTTTTAGTTATATAAAATATATAAAATTATTTAAAAATTAATAAAATCTTTTAGTATTTTAAAAAAATTATTATATTCCAATTTTTCGATAATAATATTATAAATTTTTTATTTAAATTTTGGAAAATTCAGATAAAAAAAAAATTTATTTTTAATATTGATTATTATTTTATTAAATAATATTATTAATATTTTGTTAAATAAATTATTATCGATAAAATTAATAAATATTTAATTAATAATAAAATAAAAAAGTTTTAAAATAATAATATAATAAAAAATTAATAGAAAATATTAGAGATTTTATATAAAATTTTTTTGAATTTAAAAAATATAAAAAAATTTTCAAAAATTTTAATTATAATAAAAAATTTTTTTTTTTTATAATTTTATTATTAAATTCTAATTTAAAATTTTTAAAATTTAAATATTAAAAAAAAATTAATTTAAAAAAATTTAAAATAAAATAAAAAATAATTTAAAAAATTTTTCTATTAATTAATAATAATATATTTAAAATAATTTTAAAATTATTATTTAAATAAAATTTATTATCAAATTCTAAAATAATTTTCTAAAAATTCAAAAAATTAAATATTATTAAATTTTTATAATAATTTAATTTTTCCAATTTATTTTTATTATTATTTGAATATATTTTTTTATTTTAAAAATTAATTTTTTTATATTAATATTATTTATATATAAAATATTAATTATTCGATATATTAATTTCGATCTTTTATATAAATCAATTTTTATTAAAAATTTTTAATTTTTTTAATATCGACTATTTATTTCAACCAATTAAATTATTTATTATTTTTATAATTAGTCTAATTATTTTATAAATAATCTTTTTTATAGAAATTATATTATTTATATTATTAAAATTTTTTTTTTTAAATTTATCAAAAAAAATATTAATAAAAATAAATAAAATATAATAATAATAAATAAAAATCGACTAAAAAATAATAATATTTAAAAAAAATCTTTATTTTAAACGAATTTTTTAATTTAAATTAAATAAATTTAAGAAAATTGATGGATAACCAATATTTTATAATTTTATATAATTTAATATCAAATAAATT
>Ga0247778_1001060_pt1 | contig 15580 bp, 9 predicted proteins | sample UWRJL049202B5_FD_179939 | JGI IMG/M metagenome (GOLD analysis project Ga0247778, IMG submission 179939) | Plant litter microbial communities from Arlington Agricultural Research Station in Wisconsin, United States - UWRJ-L049-202B-5 | ecosystem: Environmental > Terrestrial > Plant litter >... | reverse complement strand
CAATTCAAATCCAAACCAAAGCCCAAGATGCTTCCCGACCTTCTCACCGAGAGCTATCAGGAATATAAGTCCGACACTAATACCTTTGTGAACTGGCTATCGCTCACGGCGCTTTCGAACGGCTACAAGTTTCAGTCTGCAGAGGGGAAACCTACAATTGGGAGGCTGAAGGGCAAGGCCCGTAAGGAAGCAAAGAAGGCACAAAGAAAGACCCCGAAATTAGCCACAAAGCATAGAGTATCCATGAAGGAGCTACAAGACCAGGCGGACTATCTTGTTTCCTCTAAAAAGGCTCTGGTCGAAGTTCCCATTGGGATTCAATTTGTCTTAAAACGCGCCATCAATGCTCGCAGAAAGTGTGCAGAATGGTTTCAGAATGTCCCAGAAGAACAAGTGGATGCAACACACGATACTTCAAATTTCAACCACCAGCACTTTATCTCGGTCTTAGAGAGCGTATATGGTACCCTGGAGACACGTTTTGCATCGTCCAGGTCGTCAAAACAAACCTCATCCCTGAAAATAGATCCCATCATATCCTCGAGCAGTACAAACACGTCCGAACCCCTCGGCAATTCATTCCAAGCATTAACCCTCGAAGACCTTGATCAAGACTCAGTGGATGAATTAATCTCGGAGGAGACGGTTGCTGCTGCCGCGCAAGCGTCGACATCGAAGACGGCATCTGGCACAGCTGACACTTACGAACTAGCCGTCGGAGAAGAGGAAGAGCTATCGTTCATGATCTTTTGCTTCTTCCAAGACTTGATAGAACTTCGAAGCTTCGTACAAAAAGTATGGCGCGATGTAGCGGACGGGAAACAAGATCAGATGGCGGCTTCCTTAGTCACCAATGTTGTTCTTACAATGGTTCGAGAAGACTCGGAGGACCTCGTATCAAACTTGCCGCAGGCTTTTGGAATCAACTCATACCTACAACTTCTGGGGAAAATGAAACAATCGGGAGTAACACCCAGTGCTCAGGACGTCACGACAATCAACTTCTCGGAGGGCTTCGTTGTAAACTCTGCGTTTGGTTACCTCTATAATTTCCTCCACAGCTTCAAAAGGGACTACGAAGACGATTCCTATCCGCGGGTAACACCTGCACATAAGAGATGGACTCAGGAATCTTTTGGTGCGGCAAGAATTGCGGAAGACAAGCTGATTGCTCAATTCCTTCACGAGCTTATAATCAAGAATACAGTTCTAGAAATGAAACAAGGCTTGGCTCTTGCTGCACATGCAGGGCTAGTGAGCCCACTTGAACGTATGATCGAACCCATCGTGGACGAAATCGAGCTTGGGATGTGGTCATGTCTACCAGAGAAGAACGTCGGACCGGAAGCAGTTTTCGCGGCTCGAATATTACTCGATATCCATCAAATTATGGGTGAAGAAGTGTCCAGCGGCTGGACACAGTTGAGACTGAGATGCACAAACATCTCAAAGGCACTTGATTTCAATTGTATGGACGCGTCAACTGGGGAATGTTTGAAAAGGACCGCTGATGACACCCATCATTGTGCTCAAGAGAGACTTGAGTGGGGACCAGAGGTTTTCATTAACCAAGCAAGAAGGGTAGCAATCACTGCAAACGGAGTCTCGATCAACAGCCAGATAGTCAGAATGAAGGGGGTTATCTCGGAATTCTCGGAAGTCCCCTCGTCGCCTGAGTTTCTCGCCCATCAAGATGCAATCCTGCCGTCCATGGATCTGTGCTTCATCCACAAAATCAACCCTGTATACTGCGGACTAGAATCATTGAATCTAGCAACGAAGATGGAGATCGTGGCCATCAATTATGCAAACCATTTCGGCCACTTTGTAGGGGTCGCTCACATCTACAATGCAGCGAAGCAGCTCGGATTAATTCATGGGCAATGGGTTGATTTAGACACAGCAATCAATGCGCATATCGGATGTTTGTTCAAGGGAAGTCTGCCGAAGACGATACAGCAAATATATCGACGACTGTGCTTGGTTTTGAATGTACCCGCAGCTAAGTTCGCACGGGATTCGAGGAATTCAAGCGTGGAGATTGGTATTGGGAAGTTGCTCCAAAGCCATGCCCTTTTAGAGAGCCATCCACTGGTGGCCGAACTCAACAACTATTTCGACGGGGATGCGACCTTCGAGGAACTCGTGTCTGTGGCTATCGCTGGGGCAACCACTCAGGATTCGGGCACCAAGAGTCGGAGGCTCACGCAGATACAGATGCTTGAGCAGCTTCTCAACGCTGCCTCAATCACCACCAAGAAGTTGAACATTGACCTCATGGCACTATCTAGGAAATGTAAGAAGCTTATGGTTCTCATTCGGGCTGCTCTCAAGACCAAACTTGCCCCGGAGAACATGGATTGGGACGTCTACGTCGGGGAATTTTCGAGAAACAAGCGCTCTACACCGCCAAACAAATGATCTTCGAGCTCTCGGCTCAAGAACACGATATGATCATCATTGAGCACCCTGAAAGTGATGGAAGACCAGCTAGGAACGAGATTGCCGACCCCGAAAGCAGACTACAAATTGCCGCCGAAGTGATGCAGTCATTTCTTGAGGAGGCAAATACTGTGGTTTCTGTGGATCCCGTTGAAGTGACATGGAAGCTCAGCAAAGTCGATCCTAAAATGGAACGCAGTTGGAATAGGAACAAAGACAGAATAATGGAGCTTATGGAGACGATGAGACAGAGTCAAAGCCCGGTAACTTATGTCGAGGGAGTGTACAAATAGATTGGAGAAATCAAGATTGTCCCAGAAGAGCTAGATAATTATCCCTCCCTGTTGTTTTTGAAAGCCCCAGTGTTACAAGGGTGTCAGTCATGGTGCTCGTTGGAGACTTTCGGAACAAACGCCCAGGTAATGCCTGTGCCAACAATCAGACCTGCCACGACGGGAGGCAGAACTTGTATTCCTGCATGGGCTGTGATGAGTCCAATTAGAGAAGGGAATATTGCAGCTCCTGCTTGAGCGACCACAAATATCAATCCTAGAATGATCAATTCAGGTTTTTTTTCCAGAAAACTTCAGCAGCAGGATGCGTGACTCACCAAGTGCTGCAGGTTGTATCTTCTTCGGGAAAATTTTAGATGCCACTGAGACTCCCTAAGAGATGTGATGTTCATTCAGTAAAGTGACCCAGAATCCGTGGGACAATGGACAAACTTACTGCTGCAAAAAAAGGACCCACGAGAAATCCTATTAAACTGAACATCGCTATCGTGGAAATGAGGTTGGGTACTAGCCAGAACACCAACTGCATCCCAAGACAAATAATGCAGTATAGCAAGAGCATTCGACGTTCCCCAAATCGATGCGTTGGCTCTACCAAAATCAGTCTTCCCAGGCACAAGCCACCGTAGAAGCCTGCGGGGACATAACCCATTTCTTTCACATCACCGTGGCGGATATCCACAAGATATTGGACAATCCAACCTATAAGACGAGGTTTTAACAAGCTTCCTCAGAACTGATTCGATAGACTTACCTCCTGAGGTAGTGCCAACACCCAGATAGAAGAAGAAGAACAAGCTTAGAATCCACAAGTCCTTCATCTTGAGCATTTGCCTGACTTCCTTCCAAGCGTTCTTATTCCTTCCGGTCTCTCCTTCGCCCACTCCCCTTTGAACAATCGCTACGGAATCCCAGAATGCTACGATCACTAACGCCAAGTTGGCCACGCTCAATCCTAGAGGAAACAAGTAAAATAACTCCCATCTCCTCGCTCCATTGCCTGCGATGGCCGTAGCCACAAAAGGGCTAACGAGCAACCCAAATCCATACATAGCATGCACAAATCCCAGCCATCTATGCGCACCCTTCACCGTACTAACGAAAGTATTCGAAAACGAATCCTGAAACGCTTGTCCCAAGCCAGTAAAGAAAAACGTGACGGCGAATAATCCAAAAGGCGGCTTCCATGATCTCAGGACCTGAGACAAAAGCTGAAGAACGGCGCCTATAGATAAAAGAGCACCGAGCTGAAGGTACTTTGGGGCATGTGAGTTGGTAAGAGCGGCAAGGAACCAGCCTAGGAAGGTTGCGAGGTAGAGGATGGAGATGAGGCTGGGCGGGATGGAGTAGGTCGTCAGCATGTATGGGACTAAAGAACCGAGACAACCATCATTGGCGCCGGCTACGAAGAAGGAGAATCCGGCACTGAGGAGTTTGAGAAGTTGTTTGGGGGGTGGAGATGTGGGCTCTGTTTCAACGGCATGTTCAGGGATGATGGGCGGTGCTTCGTGATCGATAGAGCGGTCTGCTTGCTGATGTCTCTCTTGTAGCTCCATGATAGCAACTATGTTTGATCAGCTGGAAATTCAAAAAGCTTTCTAAAGCTCAGCATCAACTGGAGTCTTTCACTAACCGGTCTATCTTCAAGCTTGGTCGAAGCTGAGTAGTTAAAGAAACGATTTGAAATTTTGTTGTGGATATTTTCGGGACAAGTAGTTATAATAAGCTTAAGCTCACATTTGGAACTGGGAATGAGCAGAATTGTGACCTCTATAAGCATTGTAGTGGCGTAGAAGGTAAGCCGCTAGAGATAGGGGGAGGGGGAGCGGGTAAACTTCGGGTCTGTGCGCGGGGTAGCGGCCCGTCAGGCCTGTCTTCACCGCTGATCATATCATCTCTTTCGTTTTCTCTCATCCCAAATCAGCAACTGATACGTAGAGCCCCTAGATGTTTGTCAGATGCTCACTCTGATACACTATACGGGAATGATCCTCAATACATTGCCTTCCCTCGCATTGGACCAAAAAAGCGGCACTGATTGTCCGCCGCGAGCCTTCCGTTGTCCCCGCTGACGAGGCTCACGCTCCTTCCTGAGTCCCAGCTGGCCTAATCTTTGACTTTGTATCTTCTTTTCTGGGAATTGGATTTTCAAAGGCCATTTGATAACGTGACAATTCATGCAAGACTTGACCCTGTAATTTCAAGCGTTTCATCACACTGGGATAGGTCCTACAGTCCATCTTCCGAAGCTTCCCATACCTATATGTAAGTTGATTACCGGATCCATGCCGCGGTAGATTAGCGCAACAGGATCCAACGTCGCCCTGCAACACTTCGGACACGATCCTATGAAGCCGAATACTATTACCTGCATAGGTAATTGTAGGTTTTTGGTGTCTATGCTCATATCTGAAGACAGAAGCAAACCCTGGCCGACCTTTTCTTGTGGGATCTCCGTCTTCGAGTGTTGCATTCCATACCTCTAACACCTCCAGTTTCGGCATGAAAGCGACAGCTCGGTACGCCGCCGTTAGAAGGTTTCTGATGGCTATGCGGTTTACGCGTGTGTGCAGAAACTGCGAGGTCAGAGTCAGGCTGCGAAGATTCTCCCAGGGGACGACTTTAGAATGTTCGGGTCTCAGAAAATTGGGACTTTGAAGCGGCCAGAACTGTATGAGAAAGTCTTTGGCATCAATAAGGAAAGCCACTGATATGTTTTCGAGCGAACGGCTTCTAAGTGAGAGGTTTAGGCCCAGAGTTAGCTTCCATCGTTCAATGAGCTCGGCGGCGTCATCCGGCGGGTGTAAGACCTTGTTGGACTCCTCGAAGATAAAAAAGTTCCGCAAGGTTCTTGGTAACTTTTTGTTGTATAGGTAAATACCAAACCCTGTACGTCGTAATAATATATTAGCCAGAATGTTCGTTTGGTGTTAATCCCACGTAAGTTATATACCCCTTTTACGATAGATATTTAACGTACCTCTATCAAAGCCCAATTGCTCCTGTGCATCGACATCCAACCAGCCCTCGCGACGAAACTCTATGAGGTTCGTAAGACTATCAAGAAGAATACCAAGGGAACGTCCAGAAATCTTCCTATAGAACTGTCTTCGAATAAGCAAGCATGTGACAACCTTAACCTGTGGCAACGTATAGAGTTCCTCTGTGATGAACCCCAACGTGCCCATCAATCTCTGCTTTTCTCTTAAGCATATCACACTTTCACTCTCTCTTCTGCCATCAACCCAGCCGTGAAGCTCATCATTGAAGCTTTTTAAATGTTCATTTCTTTGGCTGTATGCTTTGCTTGCATCGTTTTGGATTTCTCGAATTTCTTGGAACGGATAATTGGGCTCAAGATGAAAATCTCTAAATGAATGTCTGCAATCGCTTGGAGAATAAATGCCGAGTTCTAGCTCCAAGCCCTTCATACTGCGACCGTAACGGCCCGGACTTGGCCCGAGTACTGTCCATTGAGATAAAATTGACAACAATTCCCAGAGGGATATGTTAATACGGACATTGTTCCTATCGAATTCAAGTCAGAGATTTGAGACTGGCCCAAAAATGAAACATAAAATGCATTGATGGACCGTGTTGTGACCAAGTAACAACAACGAAAACATGTTACTTGCCCAGTCTTTGTCCGGTCATTCTCTTTTCTTTTACAGACTGAGCAGTCGTACTCCTCAAGACGAACACGAAGGAATATCTGCTCAACATAGCTTCGTCTATCATTCTTCGCTGTAAACTTTTCCAGTTTGGGTAGTCGATGATAGTCGAGAACGAGCCGTCGAAAATTCTGTTTTTCAAATACCGGCTGCCATTCTCGACAGACGGTCGCATAGCCGGTACGGAGGTGTGGTTTTGAAGGTTGAAAATAATAATCCTCTACCACCTGGTCAAGGATAATCAATCTGAGCTCGGCGGATAGTCTTGTCCAGTATTCCGGCGATGATTGCGGCGTGAATAAACGATCAGAAGAAGGCTCCCGAGGAGGCGTCTCGGGTGAACCGCGACGACGGGGTGCCATAATCTCGGTATACGAATTATGCGTTGTGTTTGGCGGTTGAGAAGCAATTAGCCAGCAGCTTGGGGCCTGAAGCTTGGATGAAATCTCTGTCTTGAAAAGCATATGATAATTGGAAAAAGTTACTTCGAGAAAATTGTTCTAAAATTTGGGCGTTTATATTACGCTGTACTCGTACCCAACCCATAAAGTAATCTAACGAATCCAGAATGTAAGTCAAGGTTAGTGTTGCCCATTGGATATGGTTGCGTCAGAGTTGAAATTGGAACACCTACTAAAGAAACGGCAAGTAAAGCCAAGAACTTCTAAGATTATTTCGACCATGACTATGGTTGTTAGCGTAGCGATAAGTTTAGTTAAAAAATGCAGTTTCTATACTAGCGTCCGCAAGGACAGGACTTTCCATCTCGGGACCTAACGAATCCACAGAATTTATTCCACCACACCCAAATTTCAAAATATATTCCGCGGTGAGTTTCAAACCCAACCGCTGTTCTCGAGTCTCGACACCGATATATTCCTTCTAGTTTTAGTAAAGAATTGAGAACTTGCGAAAGATAGAGTGCCGTCCGGGATTGGTTTGAGTGGATCAGCTGCACAATTCATCTCTCAAATACAACGTACAATCACGCAGGACGAGTTCATTCTTCGGACGCTTCTGGCTTCACACTCTCGTTTTTCAAAAAGTCAAAGATCAGAACAAGATGTCGCACATACCCGAAGCAGAGGGAAAAAAGAATCGCGTTGCAACCAAATTTGAATGCTTCGCGGTTCTATCAATGGAACTTCGCCTTATGGTTTGGGAAGAAGTCGCTGCTACCCCACGATGTGTTGATGTCTGGCCTGCCAGCATGGAGGATGATGATGGGTATGTCCAATATATGAACACTGACCATAGTCTCGAGTTTGGAGAGCCTCTCAAATGCAGAAGTCATAATCCGGTGCCCCCAGTCCTCCAAGTATGTAGGGAAGCTCGAAAGATTGGCTTGAAGTATTATACGCTCTCATTTGGTACACACATCAAGTACGAGGAAGGGGATTCTAAAATGGAAATAAAAGTCCTACCTCAGGTAAGGAAATTAAATTATAACGCCTACTACATTCTATATTCAGCACTGAGGCATTTAGCAAACTCAAACCTGGTTTTATCCCACAGGAGCTAACTTACCTCCAGATATACGCAAATTTTGACTGCGATATTATTTGTCCCATAATCAGCACGCCCCGAACTCACCTATGTGAATGGTTCCAGCAAAGGCTTTCGATGAACTCCATCGACATGATCACGCCAATCCCCATCAAACGAATTGCACTTCCAACAACAAACACATGGAATGACGGCTTCTGGGAGGATTTGGATATGATGGATTGGCTCGGGTCCGGAGAAATTATCCTCTATTCAGGAAGGCCCGCCCCGTTCAAGACTATGGCCAAGCCTTTTGATCCGGCAACCGCGAAACCCTTTCATATGGACTTGATCTCCTTGATCGAAGCAAAAGAGAGGAGAATGATTGGTAGCTATGAACACGAGATGGTGTCACAAACGCTTGAATTCGCTGAATAGTGGATACTAGACACCATTCGGAGCGCCACCTTGAATGGCGATGACCGTGTACGCAACCCAATCATCAATAGGATGTATCTGGTCTCAACGATGAAAGGGAATTGAAACGGCAATCTACTGGATAACTGGATAAAATAGAATATAGCTGCGATACAAATACTATTATGGTTATCGAATATTGCCCAAACTTTATGAATCGAAATGTAGTAGTTGGTAGTGCGTGGATTGCTGGAAATCTTCCTCCATTTACAGCTCTTCCTGAATGGGTACGTGTCTCAATGTTCCACATGAGGTGATCTTCTCTTTTCAACGCTGCAGCATGACTTTTGGGCAATTTACAATCCAAGCATGAAGAAATTTGATGGAACGACAGGCCTGATGAGAAGCTGTCAAGAGCAGAAAACTACGTACCGGCTTGTGTAACAGATCAACCCAATCACGTGTTTCGGCTTGCCTTTCGTGATTTCTAGGCAGCCATCGCGTTTGCAACTTCCATCATCAAAACAACTTCGTGACAACTTTACGACAAAATCTCGTATGACATCTCCTCGAATGAAACTGGGCGTCATATCCTCTCGATCAACTGCCTCTAATACGGAGCTATAACCAGATAAGCTCTGCCTCGCTCAGAGGTTGCAGCGGACGCGCTGCGTGAATTTCCGAGACCTCTCTTTCGTGATTCAACGCCGCCGTAAGTATGGCCACCGACATCCATCGTTCTTAACAATATCTCACAAAAGTATAGCCACTATCAGACCTCTTCCAACCTTGTCATTTCGCACCTGAAGTCCGGCCATGGACTCTCAAGATCAAACTTCTCCATCCAACGTGAACGCAAACGCCAGTGATCATACGATTGAAACGTTACACAGGGAGTCCGAGCTACCGGGATTCGAATATTTCCCCAAACTTCCATTCGAAATAAGTCAGAAAATCTGGAAAGATATCTGCCACATTCGTCGTAATATCGGTCTTTGGGCTCGCTATGTTGGAGGTTATTGCAATATCTTCTTAGAAGACATCTACCAGCCCGTCAGATTCGGGACCAATGCCGGCGTTCCAGCAATTCTTCACACAAGCAGCGAGGCCAGGAAGGAAGCGTTGAAACATTACACGTTGGAATTTGGAGACGAGAGCTCGGGCAGAATAGACGGAGCCGAAGTATCATTATACTTGCAGCCAAAAATTTACGTCAATTTACATGTCGACTGCATTTGCCTGGTTAGGGACCAGAGCGAATCTAGGTCTGAATCTGGGGTTGGGATGGAGGATGAACGGGTAAAATCACAGGTAGTGGCCATTTATGATCGTCTTTCAGAAATTTGCAGAGGACAGAAATTACAAGAGGGGAAATTGGATGCTATTGCGCTATCGGAATCATTGTACAAAGCTTCGCTTGCGAACAGAAATGGCGACTATGACTTCCAGTAAAGTCATACTCAACTTTTTTTTTCGCTGATTCTATTTTAATGTTTGGACGTGAGTAGTTGCCGCTTTAACCTGAGCCGAGGGTAAGTATTCCTAAGCATGCCTAAATACATCCTAAGTTCGGCCTGAGTAACCTAAGTATACGACAAAATCAGTTTAAGCATGCGCTGAAAAGCCATTTTAGTAAAGAGGCCAAAACAAAAGAAGAGTATACCACATCTTTTCAAATAATAATTATTATTTAATAATAAAAGGGAAAAGAATTATATTTATTATTTTTCTATTCGAAGAAAGATTTTGTATTTAAATATTATATATAAAATTTAAATAAATTATTTAACAATTATTAATTATCTAATTAATTATTATATTTTTTTTATAAAAATAAAAATATTTTTTATTATTATTAAAAGAAAATTAATTTTAATAAAAAAAAAATATTTTTATTAAAAAGTTTAATTTAATTTCGGATTAAATAAAAATAAAAATATCAAACGTTATTATAATATATAAACATTCGATTAATAATTAAAAAAAAATATTAATATATTATTATTAGATATAAATAATAATAATAATAATATATTAATGTTTTTTTTAATTATTAATAAGTTAATTTTGATAATTTAATTCTCAATTATTTAAATTAATTTATTTAAACTTTTTTTTTAATTTTGTAATATTTATAATAAATTTCATATTTTTTAGAATTATTTAAATAATCCTAAATCAAATTTTTATTATTATTATATTTGTCACAACGAGGTGCACCGTAGTGTACGTATTATAGGCTTAATCTTATTTAAATATTTAAAAAATAATCTTTATATATAAAGATAATTATTTATTTAATTAGATTTTTTAAATCTTAATATATTTTTGTTTTTAATTTATCTTTTGAGATTTATAAATTTACTTTTTTTTTAATTTATGTAATAATTATAAATTCAATATATAATATTTTTTAATATTTCATAAATAAAATAATAATTTTTAATAATTTTTACAAATTTCGTAAATTTAAAAATAAAATTAATTAAATTCGATAATAATTAATATTCGAATATAATATTTATTAATTAAATATTTTCGAAATAATAAATTTAAAATATTAATAAAAAATATTTGTTTTATTAATTTTTTTTTTATATTTTTAATTTTTAATTATTTTATTATTATATTAAAAATTTATTTATTTAATCGTTTTCTTTTAAATAAATATATTTTTTTTAAATTCGATAATATCGAAAAAAATAAAAATTATATAATTAAATAAAAATTTTAAAGATTTAAATAAATCAATTTATTAATTTAAAAATTTTTAATATAATAATATAAATTTATATAATTTTAAAAAATATTATTTTTTATAATTTAATTATCGAGTGGGATAATATTTTTAGAATTAATTATATTTAATATATTTATTGTTGGAATCACAGGGGTGGAAAAAGGTATAATACTAGTACTTGAGTAAAAAGTGCAATTATAAATAATGAACTAGTATTAATAATTGAAAGGAAATTCTAATAATTGTTCGTTTCTTAATCGGGTCTAGTATCCACTTTACATATAATTAAATATATATATAATAATATATAATCTTATTATTACAATATTAATAATTCTTAAATTTTGATATATTATAGATCTTTTCTTAATATAAAGAAATATTATTAAATATTATTTTCTTTTTGTAATATCTCTTATTTTATATTATATTCTAATCTTATTATATATAAAACAAAAAAAAAATAATCTGAATAATTCTTTCTTAAGAAATAAAAAAACATAATAATAATAAAATCTTAATCAATTAATATCTAATATCTTTTTAGTAATTCTCAAAAATTAGATAAAATTAAATATTCAAATTTATAAATTATTTAAAAAAAAAATCTAATATTATTTCGTTTTTTAAAAAATATCTAATTATATTTAATATTTTTAATTAATTTTAATATCCGAATTAAAATAAATTTATTAATCGTTATAAAATTAATTAATTATAAAAGATTTTAATTTTTTTTGTTTTGTAAAAATTAAAAACGAATATTATTCTTGATAAATAATCTTGAATTTAAAATTCGATTTATATTATTAAAAATTATAATTATTTCTTTTTATTTTATTAAATCCAAAAAATTAAAAATTATATTAAAATTAATATTCGTTATAATAATTGAATTTGAAATAATCTTATAATTTTTATAATAAAAATAATATAATCTTAATAAAATACCGATAATTATATTATTAAATAATATATAAGGAAAATAATAAGATTTAATATATAAAATTAATTTAACAAATTCTGAAATAATATAAATATATAATTATAATATTTTTATATAATTATCGAAGAATTATAATATTAATTATTAAATATTTGATGCAGTAAAATGCTGTGTGTGTATGTATATTAAGAGATGATAATGCCGTAGGAGCAGGAAGTAAGGTTATTTATATATGTGGTGCCTCAGGTACCAAGGTAGCCAGTATATAATATAATATATACAATAATGTTATTTCAAAAGAAAAAATCTAATATATCTTTATACATTATTAAATATAAATTTAAAATATATAAAAAATTATATTTTAAAATATCAATTCAAATATTATTTAATTAGATTATTTGATATATATATAATTCTTAAAACGAGTTTGCAATTTTATAATTTTAGATAATTATATATTTGGCTAATAAAAAAATATTAAAAAAACTATCAATTATATTAATTCCATTATTTTATTTTATTTGGCAGATATTATAAGATTTGTAAAATGTTTAGAAATATCTGCAGGTGAGGCAGGAGTAGGAAATAACAATATTAAAAAAATATATTCAACTAATAAAACAACAATTGTAAGAGGAAATTCTATTATAATAATAAATATAAAAAAAAATAGTTTTATAATTGAATTCAATTATAATAATATTAATAATATAAAAAAGGAGATAAAATATTATAAAAAAAATTATAATATTTTAATAATAATTATAATAATAAAATTTTCGAAATAATATATTTATTAAAATATAAAATTTATAATAATATTAATAATAACAGAAAATATATCAAAAAATTTAATAAAAAAATTAAAAAATTAATATAAAAAATTATAAATTATATTATATTAAAAATAATTATAAATTTTATAAACAAAAATTCGAAAAATCGAAATTGCAATAATTAAAAAATTTTATAATAAAAATTTAAAAAAATTGGACAAAAAATTATTTAAGTTATTATTATTATTGATATAATAAAATATTATATATATATATATATTAAGAAATAATGGTATTGTAGAGGCAAGAAATGAGATTATTTATATATGTAGTGCCTCAGGCACCAAGGCAGCCAGCACGTAGTGCAATACGTGCAACAATATTTCTTTTTTGTAATTCCAAATTTGATTAAATAATTATATAAAAAATAAAAATCGATATAAGTAATTATAATTATTTTATAATTATTTTAAAAATTTCGATAATAAAATACTCAATATTATGTTTTTTAATTATTATATATATTTCAAATATTAAAATGTTTTTTGTAATTTTATAATATTTAATTGAATTTTAATAAATTATATTATTAATAATAATAATAATAACAAATCCAATTTGCGAATTTAAATCCGAATTATTTACAAAAAATTTATTAATAAATATAAATATTTTTAATTTTTAAAAATCTAAAAAGATCTAATAAAATTTTCGATTTATATTTTTTATTTATTATTTTAATTATTTATTTAATTTATTAATATTTTCGGTAATAAATTTTTAATTTAAATTATAATTAATAAATCGAATATAATTTTCGATTAATAAAACGTTATAATATATATTTTGTAAATATATTATTTAATATATTCTTTTATTATTTTCAAAGATTTAAAATTAATTAATATAATTTTCTTATTTTGTTTCTTTTATTATAAATATATATAAAAAAAATTTTGATTTAAAATATATTTATTAAATAAAAATAATTTATTTAATAATAATTTTTATAATCGTAGATATTTACATTAATATTATTTTCTTTTTAAGATCAAATTATATTATAATTATTAATTTTGATTTTTCGAATAAAATATTTATAATTTTATTTTTAATTTTATTTATTATTTTCAATTTATAAATATTAAAATAATTATATTTTTTATATATTAATATATCTCGATTATTTAAATTATTTATTTCTTTTTTATAAAAAATTTTAAATAATATTTTAAATATTATAATAATATTAATTTTGCAAAATTGAAATAATAATTTTTTATTAATTTTTTTTTGATTATTATAAAAAATTTAATAATTTTTTTAATTATTTTAAAAATTATTATAAATATTAATTTAAAATTTTTATTATTTTTTTCGATTATAAATCATATTATTTTTTTTTATAAAATAAATCTTTTATAATTGATTTTAATTATAATATATTAATTAAAATTTAAATTCAAATTAAAAAATTTTTATAATTAATAATTCTTTTTTAATTTTAATATTTATAAATATAAATTTAATAAATCTTTTAAATATATTAATAAAATATTATCAATTTTTAATTATATTTAATTTGAAAAATCATTTTTATTTATTAATTTTCGGATTTTTATTTTATTAAATTAAAATTTTTAATTAAAAAAATAAATCGAATGTAATTAAAATATTAAAATTATTATATATTATAAATCCGTTAAATAATTTTTATTTAATTATTATTTTACAAAATTTATTTATTATTTTCTTAATAATTTTAATATATTTAATAATTAATAATAATAATAATAGTTCTTTATTAGTTTATAAATAAATTCTAAATATTAATAAAATAAAAATAAATTTATTTAATTTTATTATATTATTTATTATTTTTATTATTATTATTATTAATATAATATCTTTATATAAATAAAATAAATCGGATCGAATTACTTGATAAATTCGATATAAAAAATTATAATAATATTATATAATTCGATATTAATATTAAAAATTTTATTAAATCTTTTTAAATATTATATTTATATTATTATTAATTTTTATTCGATTAAAAAATCTTTAATAAACCAAGATTTAATAAAATAAAAATATATTTTATATAATATTATTCGATATATTAATAAATTATTTTATAATTTAGAATTTTAGAGTTTTATCGATTATATAAAATAATAATTTATTATTAATATATATAATATTAATAATAATTATATAATGAAAATTATATTTATTTTTAAAAATAAATTTAAATCGATATAATAATATTTTATATGTTTAATAAATTTTATAATATTTATTGATTTCTTTAAATATAATATTATTATTATTTTTTTAATTCGTTTTTGTTGCACGTATTGCACTACGTGCTGGCTGCCTTGGTGCCTGAGGCACCACATATGTAAATAACCTTACTTCCTACCCCTACAGTATTATTATTTTTTATTATATATATATATACAATATTTTATTATATTAATAATAATAATAATCTAAATGATTTTTTATTTAATTTTTTTAAGTTTTTATTATAAAACTTTTTAGTTGTTATAACTTCGATTCTTCAAATTTTTATTTATAAAATTTATAATTATTTTTAATATAATATAATTTATAATTCTTTATATCAATTTCTCGATTTTTTTATTAAATTTTTTGATATATTTTTTATTGTTACCGATATTATTATAAATTTTATATTTCAATAAATATATTATTTCGAAAATTTTATTGTTATAATTATTATTAAAATATTATAATTTTTTTTACAATATTTTTTTTTTTTTTTTATTTTATTTATA
>Ga0247778_1001059_pt1 | contig 15598 bp, 21 predicted proteins | sample UWRJL049202B5_FD_179939 | JGI IMG/M metagenome (GOLD analysis project Ga0247778, IMG submission 179939) | Plant litter microbial communities from Arlington Agricultural Research Station in Wisconsin, United States - UWRJ-L049-202B-5 | ecosystem: Environmental > Terrestrial > Plant litter >... | reverse complement strand
GGGCCGATTGGGGACGTGACGGCAAGGCCGGAGGGCCACGCCGGAACCAGTTCATGGTTGACACGAGGCCCGACTTCGTGCTAGCCTTTCCGTTAGGAGGAAGCCGAGGCACCAGGGACTGCATCCGCAGGGCTCAGGTGGCCCGCCTGCCCATGATCGTCACCGAAGGAGAGGTCAACCTTGGCAAAGAAATTCCGGTGCCACGAACGGGGCTGTAGGGCCTCGTTTGACACCTACGAAGAACTGCTGCTACACTGGGCATTCACCCACGACCGATAGGAGAGAGACATGGCAAGGCGACAGTGTCCGTACTGCAACTTCTACGCCACCTGGGGTGGCCTCGCGCTGCACATCAGCCTGAAGCACCCCGACAAGAGCGGGGTCATCACCGATGAGGACTAACCTCGGGCTGATCAAGCACTGCAACGTGGACGGCTGCAAGTGGTACGGCTACTCCGGCAAGGCGCTAGCCAACCACATGCGAGATGCTCACAGCTAGTGGGACAGGACATGATCAAGAAACACAAGTGCAGACTGTGCACCTTCCAGAGCATCGGGAAGCTGGCACTGATCAAGCACTACCGAGAAGTACACGGAAGGAGGTTGTAGTGTGGCAAGAAGGTCTGATACTGTGGCTGGGGAAGTTGTTGTCGAAGGCATCCGCCTTCGTAACGTCCATTCCTCGCAGCAGTGTTACGGAAGACCATGCGTCATCCACGCTCCGACTGCACACCATATGCGTTCGATGCGGCTCCACTGGCGAGATGACCGTGGGATCTTCGAACGGATCTGTAGTCACGGAGTGGGACACCCAGACCCAGACCAGAACCATTACTTCGTCGAAAGCGGACAGGACTGGCACAACGTCCACGGGTGTGATGGATGCTGCTCTAACGTCACAGGAAACTTCCTTGGCGAATCCGAACCGAATCAGGAGATAGATGCTAGCGGACAGCAGGATCAGGGAACTGATCCTCAGCGAGAAGATCGGCTTCACGAGGCCGGGGTCGGACTGGTCATCCTTGATGACCCAGTTGCTCCAGCCTGCGAGCGTAGAGGTAACGCTGGACCCAGAGTTCCTTTCACAGTCCCCAACTCCTGGGGAGTGGAACTCGGTTACGGCGAGTCCTGGCACACCGGCCCTCCTACTTCCGGGCAGGTTCGCACTTGCTTCAACTGCGGAGACGATCCGAGTTCCCGACTTCCTGGTCGGGAGGATCGAGGGGAAGTCTACCCTGGCTCGCCAGGGCTTGGTGGTTCACTCGACAGCGGGGTTCATCGACCCCGGTTTTGGTGGGACGCTGACACTGGAACTCTCGAACGTTTCGGCCTGGCCGATCGAGCTGACTCCGGGGATGAAGATCGCCCAGATCAGCTTCGAGTATGTCGACGGCGTGGTTGACAACCCGTACGGATCTGCTATCCTGGGATCACACTACCAGGGCCAGCGGGGACCGACCCCCGCTGCAACGTGATTGGCTTGTGGACGTGCGAGGATTGCTCTCGCATGTTCACGGTCAAGAGCAAGTACCTACGACACCTCGTAGAGTACGGACACCAGAAGAGGAGATAGGCATGGCAATCTGTAAGGAGTGTGGCTACAAGGCTTGGAGCGGCGATGATCGCCGAAACCACACCTTAGACACGGGCCACGCCAACTGGCGACCGGGGCTGTTCTAGATGGGCAAGCACTCGGGAGTTCTGTGCGGTACCTGCAAGAGGCAGTACGGCTCCGAAGCCGCACTGAAGATTCATCAAACCATCAAGAAGGGGCACACCGGAATCATCCGGCCCTGAGAGGAGAACACGGGGAATGGGAGACAGCGCGAAGAACAAGGAAGCGAAGAAGGCTGCGCAGGAGGCGCAGAGTCGACTTCGCAGGGAGAAGCAGCAGCGCGAACACGGGATGAGCTGGCTTCTGGGTCAGGAACTCGACATGATCCACAAGCAGAACGGCAAGAAACCGTGGAGCGGTAGCTGGTTCACTGGCGAGGAGCCGCCCGGCCCTCGCGAGCACCGTGGGGATGACGACGGCAAGGACAACAGCTTCTTGGGGTTGTTCTGATGGGGCTGATCGAGTTCCTGTTCGGGATCAAGGAGGACTCCGAACCTATCGACAAGGACAAGCCGGTTAGCTGGTTCGCTCTTGGCGACAAGGAAAGCGAAGAGCGCCAGGATCGCATCCAGAGAGAACGACGCAACGGGCGGAGGTGGTCATAGTGACATGCTCGTGCGGAACCTACTTCAAGACCAAGTGGGCACTCGATGCCCACAAGAAGATCATGCTGAAGCTTTACGGCGAGAAGCACTGAGAGGAGAAACGATGGCGAACGACACGAACAACAAGCCGGGCAAGAACGCTGGCTCGAAGGACGCCGAGACCGTGGTGTCGTCTGTAGCCAAGACGATCGCCAAGCTCAAGGGAAACAAGGGCAAGTCCTAGTGGCCATCAAGTGGCGCTGGTGCAAGGTCTGCAAGAAGGTCACTCGCTGGTACGAGGACGAGTACGCGAAGCACTGCATGGAGTGTTTCAACGACTAGATCGTAGGTCGGCGTGCTACACTGTAACACAGCAGGTTGACCCCGGGGTTGAGCCCCGGGCGAACCTGTCTTGCGTAGAGCGCTATCGGTCAAGCAAGCAGCCTGTAAAGCTGTCGGTCTTAATTGGCCTTCCAGGTTCGAATCCTGGTCTACGCACAGTGTGTAGAGCCAGCCTCTAGGAAGACTGCCCCTCCTCGGTCTCCGGTGAGTGGCTGGTAATTCGGTGCCAGCCTTGGCTCCACACGCAGAAAGGACCCCCTCCAATTAAGGAGGGGGTCCGCTTCTGTTTACTGCTCGTCTTTGATTGTCTGGTCCAGATCAGTGTAGCTACTCTCGATGAGGGCCGCAAGACTGAGGAACACCAGATAGGACACACTGGTCTTGAGGTCAGTAACAAGTGCAATAGGCACCTGAACGATCCAGATCGTGAGCCTTATCGAGTGGAACCGGCGGCGCTTAGACCACTTCACCGATGACCTTGGAAAGCTCCTCGGTCACCTTGCCGTCAGGGTGCAGGTCATGCTCAGACTGGAAGCGTCTGATGGCGCTCTCCAGGTCTGGATCGTATCGGTCGTCCCGATTGCCCAGGCCAAGCTTGCTGCGCACTGCACGGACATCCTCGCCGCTCTTGGAGAACAGATCGGCCGGGCCGAACTCCTCCACGAACCAGGTCGGGGTTAGGTCTGACTTATTGGCCTCGGATTCTCCGAGTGCGATGGCAACGTCTTCGTTGACTTCGCCGTTGGTCTGGATGTTACGCTTGCGAGCCATGCCGATGACCCTTTCCTTGGTGGACCGGTCATACCAGCCGGTCGGCTCGATGCCCAGCTTGCGCTGGACAACCTGTACGTCGGGGCCGTAGTCCCCTGAGAAGATCGTGCGCCAGAACCACAGGGGCCTAGAGCTTGAGGACTGTGACATTCGCTATCCCTCCGAAGTTCTTCCTGTTGCGACTCGGGGGTGTATCCCGAGTGAACTGGATCGTTCGGATCTGAGCTGAGTACGTCTCACCGTTGGTGAAGTCCTGGACCTGAACGACCGAGTGGGCGTTCTCCAGTTCTTCCAGGGCCAACAGACGAGTGCTCGCACTACCAGACCGGCCGATCTTGTTGCCGTTCCGGTCCTGCTCGATGTCCTCGATGATCAGTGGATACTTGATCAGCCGCTGGATTCGCGGCTGAGGAGTAGCCTTGACCTGAAGAGATTCCAGTACCGGAGTCTCTAGTCTATCATTCGTCGGCGTGAGCGTCAGGAGAATCTGAGCGTAGGACTGGCCTACGTCTGCGATCGTCTTGAGGGTGATGTCCTCTGAAGTATTCCAGCTACCGCCGAGAGTGATGATGCTCTCGATGTTGCCAGCGGAATCCACGGTGGCAAGGTTAACCCCGCCGTCCTGTGGAATCTGAGCCCTGATCTTAGCACGGTTGAATGCCTTGGGCTCGGACGTACCGAATCGGATACGTCCGGATCGGACGTATCCCTGAGTCTCATACGTCGTAGCCGACTGGAGGTACAGGCCGTGGTCGGCCACGCCCAGTGCAACCCGATCGGTCAGACCAAGGAAAGCAACAGACAGAACCACACCGCTCGTGTGAGAGTTGGCGTCATACGCCCACGGATACCGCAGATCTTCGAGCTGTTCACCAAGGTCAATCCTGGCACAGCCAGAGTTGCCGTCGATGTCTGCCTCGATACCAGCGTAGATGAAACTATTCCTGGCACCGAAGCAGCGCACCGGCTTGGTGGTCTCGATAATCAGGGGACCGTACTGCAAGGTTCCTTCTACATCCAGCACGCCAACGCGAACGCCTCGGCTTGTGCCGATAGCCAGATAGGTAGACAGGTAAGTCTTGATCGCGTAGACCTCTTCCCCAGGGGGGAAGTCTGCTATCTGCTGAGCGCCACCCACCACAGGGCTAGCGCCGCTCCCAGGGTCAGTGAGAGAGAAACGATAGATAAAGCCATAGCCGTTAGAGTAGCCCGAAGCCAGAATGGCACCCGGCGCTTCTGACACTCCTGTCCAGATCCAGTTAGCATCAGGATGCGTGTAGAGCGGAGTGGCTCCTGAGAGCGCGCCACCGGCGAGAGTGAGGTCATATAAAGCTGGTCCCTTGGATGCGATGATTCGGGACTTGACCCACCAAGGACGCACAACAGCACCCGTACTGGTCCACAGCGAAGCAAGCGACGTCCCGGTTGTATCGCCTGAAAGAATACCAGCAGTGGTCCCGGTGAGAACCTTGGAACCGGCGATGACCGGTTCCGTTCCTGCTGTACCTGTATAGGTAGTCTTAGTAGTTCCGTCGTGACGGAACAGAGTACTACCCACGATCCCGAAGACTACCTCTGCGCCACCGACACGAGCGGGAGTAGCGTAGACGTTCTGCCCACCAGAGGCAGATTCGAGCAATGGAGAATCGTGGAGCAGCGAAGCCTGCCCCACGGTCCACACGTCCATGTTGATTGAACGGTCGTACCTGTACTTGGTAGCCGCCTCGTTAGAGCCCGGCTCGTAGTAGTTGGCTCCGGCACCTCGGTGCCAGGAATCCTGATCACGCACCCACCACTGAGCGAGCGTCTGCTCGCCCGGCTCGGGTGACGTGTCAATCTGCTGACGTCTGAAGTCAGCAGTCTCGCGCTGGTATGGATTCTGGTCACTGATCAAGAACCGGAAAGGAAGATCTGCGATGGCGATATCCGCCAGTACACCCTTAGCGACATACTGAGATGCACCAGTCCTCGCACTGATGTGCGTAGGAATAGTTTCTGTGATGTCCGGGGGTGCCGGTTCAAGGAATGACATTATCCCGCCGCTGCGCTAGGGGCCATCTGGATAGCAACCCAGTGGACGTCGTAGTTGGTGTTGTCCGGCACAGGCTCGTTGGAAGTCTGGTGAACGCGAATGCCGATAGAAGAAGTATTCAGGCTGGCGATGTTGACAGCGACGCGCCGCTTGAGCGAAGACTCCTCGAACTGCTGAACGGTCAGCATGACGATCGGGTTAACCGTGAACCCGTAGTCAGAGATGTCAATGCTGGCGAACTGGCTGACGTTGCCAGCGCTAATCTGAACAGAAGCCTTCTTCCCACCGTGAACCTTCCACGGAACGAAGTCACCACCAGACTGGAACAGACGGAAGTCTGTAGCGTCTCCGGTAATACCGGTCTGAACAACGTTAGAACTGTCACGAGTCACCAGTGCGTAGCCCGAGTGAATCGGGGGAGACTTGATGGTGACCAGGCTGTCAGTGCTGGTAGCCGATGTGAAGTTGGCAGCACCATTGCTGGCAAGAGAAGTAACGTTGGCGAGATTGACGTTGACCTGAGTCACGTCAATAGTCCCAGCCACAATGCCGGGAGTATTCAGTCGGCCAGTAGGCTCAATGAATGCAAGCTCAGTGCTCGTGCTGTCGCGCCAGCTCTGAAGGTGCCCGGTCTGAACCGGTGCACCCTGGACCACCAGCGGAACGGTGGAAGCGTTGCCAGCAAGCATCGTGCTGGACGCACTTGAATCCAGGCCGGGTGTGGTGACACGCCCAGTAGAAGTCACGGTGGCCAGAGTGGCGTTAGCCGAGTCGGAGAAGACCACCAGAGGCGAACCCTGGGACGCCGCCTGCTTCACCCGCAGGGCGGTGTGATCGGTCAAGCTTGCCGTGAACGTCTTGTTATCCAGCACCTGGGTGTCACTAGAACCCACAAGTGCCCCTGAGACGCCGTGTACGCCTGATACAGCGCCTACATGGACTCCCGCTTCCCGGTAGTCCCGGGCGGTAGCCATGTGCCTTAGATCGGCACCAGCGTCGTGAGGCTGGGCAGAGCTTCCATCCTCGCCACGGACCACGGTGAGGTTCAGGCCCACCACGTTCGTGACGGTGACGATCTCTTCAGTCGACCGGCCTGGGTCGGCCACCATCGTGAAGGGGGCGGTCGGGAATCCGGTCGTGTCAGTCACCGGGAACACGTTGACCGATCCGTTGACCGAAGTGGTCAGCGTGGTCAGTCGAGCTACCGAGCTGTAATTACGGGCAGCAGCCATTAGCGAGTCCGATGTGCGCGGGTGGGATAGCGGTCGAGCTGGGCTCGCCGCTCTTGGTCTAGGCGGGCTTGGAAGATCGTACGCATCGATCCAGCGACCTGAGTCGCTGTGCCAACAGGCTTACCCAGATCCAGCGCGTCCGAGGGGACGCTCTCAACCGGGAGTCGACTTGTGTCCTGCCACGGAATCAACCGGGAAGCAGTACCGAGAACAACGACGTCACGAGCACTGGCCGGTAGGCCGGACTCAGTGAACAGAGAAGTACTCAGCGGGAGGACACTGGGAATCTTGGCGTACGTTACGTGAATGGTCGCATTGATCGGCAGCGGATCACCGACAAGCAGGGCCTTGCCCGATGGGAAGTCCACGGTAGAAGCGGAGTGAACCGTCTCCCATGCCTTCACTGTATTCCAGGAGTTGGGATAGTTCCACTTCCATTCAACAGCGAGCACGCGCTCGCAGTCTGCCGGGAGTTCGTACTGGAAAGAACTAGAACTCGACTCGATGTCCACAGTACCCACAGCGAACAGCGATGGGTAAAGTGAGCGAATCGTGTTGTTGACTTCTCTGGCCACTGTTGAACGCGGCCAGGTGGGCGACACCCACACAGCAACACCAGCGGTGTGCGGGATGGGTGCCGTCCCCTTGAATCCTCTTCCGAACGCGGGGACGTAGACGGTTCCGTTCTCTCCATAAGAGACGTACAGAACCTCGTCGTCGATCTCGATGATTCCCCGTGAGATGTTGTCAGAGTCATCGACGGTGAACGACAGGTCGTCGGCGTCCATGTTGGACGTCAGAGTGCAGACCTGATCGTTGTTCGTCCCGAATCCCTGAAGGGAGGTAATGACCTCATCGACCAGCGACGAGAATGTATCGGTGGTCGTGTAGGCCACAGTGACTCCAGACTAGAGGACGTTGACTACTGCCTCGATCTTGCGTTCGTATTTATCCATTTCGGCATGGGTGGTTCCCGGAGGCTCCAGGCCCTGGGCTTCTAGCCCACGGAACCGAGCAAGCTCTCCGTCCCAGCGCTTCTGCTTAGAAGCGTCCCACCCATTGGCCGAGTTAGTGTAAGCCACCCGGGGTGCAGAGTTACGGCAGCAAGCTGCGTAGCTTCCACAATCCTTCGTCTTACACCCCGAGCGACAGCTCACTTGTTCGGAACCCGGAACACGACGCCAGCGGCGACCAGAGTGGCCGCAATGACCCCACCGATCTCAGCGCCGTCAAGATTCCCATCGGCAAGGGCGGTGCCCAGAGTACCGACCAGGGCGGTGACGCCAGCAGCAATGGCCTTGGCCACCTCGGACGCCTTGTAATACTCGTTCATGTTAATCCTTCAGAGATTGACGTGCATGATCCTGGATGTGAGTGTCGACCTTGTTCTCCACCCGCTTGACTGTCTCCTTGATCTCGGTGACAGCCTCTCGCATTTCCTTGGCGAATCCATTACCAGTGGGGAGGGCCAGCTCAGCAGCTCTTGTAGCCTGATCGCTGACCTTGCTCACCTGTTGCTTGGAAGCAAGATAGGTGAAGATAATTCCCGACATGAGAACGAAGTTCGCCAAGAGCAGGGAGACCCACCGAAAGATTGTTCCTTCGGTGGCTCCCGATAGAATATCGACTAAGTGGAACGTCACTTCTTACTGGTCGACAGAGCGGTGAGGGCGTTGACCTTGTCGATCAGCTTGTCGAGCTTGTCGTTGACACTCTTGATGTCTTCGTCAACCTCGCGCCGCAGACGAGCAACGCTCGGAGGGAACCGAAGCAGCTCGTCGTAACTCTTGGTCTCGCCCTCAAGGGCAGGGTCACCGTACGCCTTGGCGTCGGCTTCGGTCAGCTTGTGACGGTCATCGAATGCCACGTCGTCTTCCTCTTCCTTTACGATCTTGCTGGGGATGCTGGAACGGAAGGAGTTCATGCTGAACGAAGGGTCGGACTTGCGTCCCCTCGGAGAGCAGGTCTCCTTGTGTCCACGTACGTCGGAGACCGAGAGGTTGAACTCGTCGATCAGAACCCGACACAGAGCCGCGTACGCCCTCATCTGGACGTCAGGCCAGTCACTGTCAATTCCAGTGCCCGCAGCCTCGGCCTCGATGCCGATGGCGTGCGGATTGGTGAACGAAGTCTGGAGGCTGACACCAGCGTGATAGCACAGGCCAGCAGCCACGACGTAGATCGTTCCACTGCGCCCGAGGACGAAGTGAGCCAACGGCCCATCTAGCCCGGGGCGACCGTCACGAACCACAGCGAGACTTGGTGCATCACCCTTCGCACCGCCGTTAGCGGTGTGATGACAGGTGATTGTTTCAATGCCGGACATCTGACCGTGGCCCCGAGTCTTCCAGCCAGATACTTCGACGACTGGAAAGCCACTCTTCCGAGCGACGTCAGCCAATTGTGTCAGCATGGTCATGTTAATCCTTAGATGTCTATCGGCGTAAATTCTGGAGCCTCAGAGATCCAAGCCCCGTAACCAGCAGCGGTGAGTGCCGCTGCTTCGTACTTGTCTATCCTGTAGGTGCGTCCGCCCAGATAGACCTTGTCAGCGTTTATGATGTCTGTCTCTTCTGGATCATCGAACTGCTTGTAGCTGGTACCGAACTTGAGTACAGTCCTGCCACGAGATAGATAAGTCCTCGCCCAGAGGCCATGCCTTGTGTAAGGCCGTTCCCTCACGGACGGGGTGGTAAAGTAGATCGGCAGGTGTTCATCGATATCGATGGTCGCGTTGAACGCTGTACCCAGCGCTTCAGCAGTAGGTGCTACTGGCTGAGTCGCACGAATCTCTATGAGTACCGTGGCGTCCAGGGCCGTGCCCTGTCCCGCAGCTTCCTGACCAACCGCCGTACCCAGTACAAAGATCTGCGCGTTATACGCAGTACCCGTACCAGTTGCTTCGATGGAACCAGTGGTTCCATTCTGATCGATCTGCACTGTGGCGTTGAACGCCTGGCCAGTGCCCGATGCTTCTACGGAACTAGACTTGATCTTTACCGTTGCATCATAGGCTGTACCAACACCGACGATCGCATCATCGACCAGGTATCCCAGGCTGATGCTGTTGCCGGTAGAGTCGAACAGTGCTTCACCAACACCGGACGCAACACCTGCGAAGGCGCTCGCGCTCAGGTTGGCAGCCTTGGTCACGTCGTAAGCGGTACCAGTACCAGCGGCCACTTCGGCGATGGCCTGAGTGAACACACCGGACAGAACCACAGCGTCGTTAGCAGTACCGACTGCGTCAGCAACGATTGCCATAGCGTTGGCATCGAGGACCAGTCCACCGAGAACGGCAGAAGAACCGAAGTTAGCCTGGATGTTGTCCAGGTACATGACTGCGGTCATGGTCGTAGCATCGGCAGGCTTTCCCAGCCGGATGCGCTGTACGGTCGATACAGTCGTTGTACCGGTCACCCCGGTACTCAGGATAGGCGAGCCGCCGTAACCAGCGTAGACCTGCCACTGAAGGCTGGAGGACGAGGTTCCGAACCCGGACCACTGGACTTCCGCCCGGTAGAACGTGCTAGCCGACAGGGCACCAGCCGTGAAGCTGGAGCCCGTTCCTGCGATGGCGTTGATCTGCCCTGAAGTGTTGATGTTCAGGGAAGCAACGTTGGCACCGAGCGATCTGATCTGAAGGAACGTCAGCTGCGAACTCGGCAGTGCGCCGAGGTTGAAGAAGAACGACATCGCCCCATCGGCAGAAGCCGACACGTCGTCCCAGTTGATGAACTGCGTACCGGTTACACCAGCAAGCCGGTAGCCCAGCTTGCCAGTGAACGCAGCAGCAGAAGAGAACGTAAGGGTAGACGAACCGCTGATCGCGGTGAACGCATCTCCAGAGTCTCCACCAGTACCAGTACTGGCTAGAGCGGTGTCAACACCACCCTCGGCGGTATTCCTGAAGTACCCCATGTTTACGTCCTTACGGTGATGTAAGCACCATCGTTCTCGTAAACGTTGGCATCAGACCCAGTTAGCGGGATGTCACAGTGACCAGCCCAGTTGCCCAGCAACGCGAGGGTGTAGGTGTTGTTGCCACCAGCGCCCTGGCTTCCTTGCTTTCGATCGAACCGGTTCCTCTTGAAGGAACCGAGGTTGACGCCAGAACCGGGATACGGGTTACCACCGGCATTAACCGAGAAGTTACCACCGTAGAACCAGTTGTCTTCGACAACCATAGCTGCGGTGTATCCGTAGTTGGCACCGATCATCAGGCAAGCATCGTCGTCCCAGTTGTACCGGCCGTTGGCTTCGTTGCCGTCGCCACGATCGGGGATGCCCTGGTAAGGCCCACCATCAGGCAGGCTGTGCAGAGCTACTGAACTGTACGGCTCGGTGAGAGTCGTAGTGATCCAGTGTCCACGCTGGCGGCTGAAGGCTGCGTCGATAAAGTTACCGACGATCCGAGTACCGGTACCTCCCAGATGCTGGATGCCATCGTTGTGGGTTTCCGTGTCGGTCGTGTGAACGACACCAGAGGTAGCGGCAGTCCACCAGACAAGATCGTGAATCCAGTTGGCTTCGATGACACAGCCGGAAGCGTAGGGCTGTGCTGCCGAGGTGTTATACACCTCGATGCCGTCAGTGGTCCCGGAGATATCAGAACGCCTGACGGTGAAGTCGTGACCAACGATTCCGTTCCACGTCCAGTGAGGAGTGTTGGGAGCGATGGTGACGTCTTCTATAATGCAATTGGAAACTGCGGCGTTGGCGCAGTTGATAAGACCAGCAGCGGGTGTCTGGCCCTGACCATTCACCAGAACATTCCGAATGGTGACGTTAGCCGCCTTGACGGAGATCCTGCCATTCACGGTCACATTCTCGTACACCTGTCCAGGCGTAGAGAGCGTCACGTTTCCGGAGGCTACAGTCCGGACCACCCCAGGGAGAACTCCCGTGTTGGATGGACCCGGCTTGTAGGTGCCGGGGACAAGCGTTGAACGGTCGCCCGGAGGGACTGACCATCTATTGGTGACGGCAATAGGCACAGCGCCATCTCCAATGCTTAGAGCGTGAAGCGCATGATTCCGTTAGCGGACCACACGATCGTGAACGTTCCGTTGACAACCGAGTTGGTGCCACCGAAGTAGTTGTAGCAGACACCCTGGTCTGCCACCGGAGTGGTCAGAGTGTCGTCGTAGACCAGAGTACCGAATACGCCGGTAAGGTCCGCAGCAGCGCCCGATGCGGTATCAGCCGCATCGAACATCACGACACCAGCAGTAGCAGTGTCGACGACCACAGAGGTCAGAGCAACACCACCCTGGTTCCACTGTCCAGCTTCGAACTGCTCGTTAGCGGTCAGCCACTGGCTGGAGCCAGCATTGTACGCCGACAGCGCAGCAGTCACGTTCTGGTCAGGAGTGATGCTGTTGGTGTAAAGGGCCGCCTTGAATGAATCAGCATTCAGATCAAACGCAGCCGTACGGTTCAGTGAATCGGCAACGTACTGCCGAAAGATCTTAGAGTTAGACCAGGCCACGAGGCGGGACCTTTCCATTAGATACAGCGGTTGGAGCCATGACCATGCAGTCCTGGCCGTCATCCCTGATTGTCACAATTGACATGACTGGACGGCCTTCGCCGTCAGTCTGTACTTTCTCATTACCCACGTAGTCTTCGCGCTCACGCACTTCGACTTTAGCCTTTACGCCGGTCTCGATCATCGGAGCACTAAGGCCCCGAAGACCGCGACAGGTGTGATAGCGAGTGTGTGGCTGCGCCTCACTGGTCTGATCAACTGCCGTGCAGTTGGGACAGTACCAGTGCTTGGTAGAATTCAAAACAGGAACAGCCACAACACTCACCAATCAACTAGTTAAAAGATGAGCAGCACCACGGGATCGAACCGCGTACCCTTTCGGGGATGTGCCACCCTATGCTGCTCATCTAGATTACGGGGTACCGGTCTGGAGCGTCGGGACGCTCGAAGCCGACATGATGGTGACGAGGGACTCGTCACGGTACAGCGCCCAACCAAGCACGCCGTACCAACCGATGGTGCGGAAACGCTGGAGCTTGTCCGTCACCGGTCCGAGGACGGTGTTGGGCTCTTCCACAACCTTCTCCGCAACAGCCTCGCGGCCCAGGATGAAGGTCCGGTAGACCTTACCCGAGGACGCGCCGTCAAGCGCGGTACGGGTACGAGTGTTCGTAACGAACCGAACGCCCTCGAACTCGCCGAACTCACCGGTCCAGATGTTGGTCTGGTTGGTCCCGTACTCGTTCGGGACACGCCACGAGCCGGAGCCCGTCTCTTCCCGAAGGTCGTGCAGAACGTGCGGGTGAATACCACCAGCGTAGAAGTTCCCACCGAAGGTCGGAACCTTGTTGGCCGCCAGCCAGACGTGAGCCTTGCGCACGTCGGTAGCCCGGATCAGGTCCGAGGCGGTGATGTTGACGTTGGCCGCCCGGCCCTGCGCACGCAGAATCTGCGTACCGGTCACCAGAACATCCTGGACCAGCTCGTCCATCACGTCGGCCATGTGAGCACCAACGGAGCGAACGGCAATCTGGTCCACGTCAGCGAAGCTGAACAGCTTCAGCTTCTTGGTCCGAGTAACGGCCATACCGTACTCGTTGACCGTCAGGTTGACGGTAAGTGTCGCGGGCAGCTTCTGGCTGTCCACGTCCATCTCTTCGTTCAGCGGGGTCTTAGCCGCCGTCACCGAAGTGCTGTCGAAGAACTGCTGCTTCTGGAGCTGGACAGTCTGCCCAGGACCATTCACGTCTTCGGGCCGCTTGTCGGCCCAGGTACGATACATCGGGGTCTCGCGGTAGACCATGCCGATGGCAAAGTCATACATCGTCTTGACCGTGTTGTCACTAAGACCTGGGGTCGTAGTGATTGAGGTGTACTGGTTAGCCACCGTTTAATCCTAGCTCGTGGGGATTGGAACTTCGCCCTTGAGATAAGCGAAGTACTTGTCAGCGTCTCCGTTCGCCGCAGTAGCGGCAGCCTGGAGCATCGCAAGCTGAGCAGATTCCGCATCCGGCGTGGTCACGCCTGACTGAGAACCTACGGTCTGAATCCGCTGCCATTGGGCAGCAGCATTCGGGTCAAAACCTGGCCCGTCCTCTTCGTCCTTGTTGGATTCGACAGAGGTAGCGGCACCTTCGTCCTGGCTCGGCGCTGCACCGAACAGGTCACCGTACTCATCCAGCCACGCCTTGACGGCTTCCTCGGAAGCCTCCACGTCGGAGGGGATGACCTTGGCAATCTTCGGATTGACCTTGAGCCCACTGAGAATGTCAGAGACAGAGGCGTTACGAACCTGAGGACGGAGCTGCTTCAGCTCGGTCTCAAACTCTTCGTTAGCCTTCTTGCCCTTCTTGATGACCTCGCGGAGCTGCTTGACAAGATCGCTCTCATCTTCGGCTTCGATGTCATCGTCCCAGAAACTTGCCATGTGTGTTGCACTCCCAATACATTTCTCGCTGACCAGTGTCTTCCCCGGGGGAGGGATGATCACGCTTCAACTACCGGTGACTAATTACGCAGCTCTGGGGCCGGTCGATCCAGAGCAGGGCGCGGGTGCTAGGACTCGAACCTAGAACGGCGGTTTTGGAGACCGCTGTTTTTCCAATTAAACTACACCTACTTGGTGCCGTTTTTTTAACGCAGGTCGACGGTCACCTAAACTGCGTAGTTGCGGGGGCTGGATTCGAACCAGCGACCACTCGGCTTATGAGGCCGGTATGCTACCACTGCACTACCCCGCATCCAGTACTCTAGAAGAGTACTGTTCGCACTAGATCACAACACCCGAAGGAGCAGGACTACCACGATTACTACTAGAACTACACCGAGTAGACTCACTTAGATGCCACCACCATTCCTGTTGAGGCTTGTCTTCGTCTGGCTACTGGTTGTGCCGAACGTTGCTCGCTCTTGAGAAGCGAGCTTCTTGCGCTTGGCTCCGGCCGCAGCGTTGTTGCTGAACACCTCGGAGACGAGGTCGTCAGTGGTGACATCATCGCCACCGTAGATCTGACTGAGCTTGTCTGTCGTCTGCTTCTCTTGTCCGATGAACCCGAGACCAGACTGGATGTCAGTGAGGCTGGTACCAGCACTGCCGATAAGCTCGGCGTTGCCCTTGCCAAGGTTGAAGCCCTGGCCGCCAGCGATGGCGGCTGCTTCCGCTGCCTTCAGTCTCGACTCAACCAGGGGCTTAGCCTTGTTGGGATCGAGGGCGAAGGCCACGAGGTCTCCGATGTTGTAGAACTGCTTGGCGTAAGCCAGAGTGTCCTTCGGCGCTTTATCCAGCGCCTCGGTCACAGCGTCTACACGAGCCTTGACTTCGGTAGGACTGACGTCCTTGACCAAGAAGTTCTCGAAGTCCTTGTTCGTATCGTAGAAACCTATAGGCAAACCAGCCTCAGCCATCACCTGTCGGTACGACCGCTCGGTAGCGATGTACTCGGCAGGGCTCAGGGCATTCAGTCCAGCCTTGACGCGCTTATCGTTGGCCGAGAAGCGCTCCTTGTATTCCTTCGTCTCCTGCAACTGGATGCTGATCGTGTCAGCGGACAGGCCACCCTGGATCATCTTGATGATCTGCGGAGTGAGACTCTCCAGTCCGTACTGCTTGAACACCTCGGCCAGGGCGATAGCCGCGTCGCGGTCATCACCGAGCAGGGCACCGAACGGGTCAGCCTTTCGAGCCTTGGCGATTGCCAGGGCCTTCTTCCTGGCGGCAGCAAGAGCTGCCTCTCGCTTGAGGCGAGCGTTCCGAACAGCAGGAGTTTCCAGTCTGCGTACCAGTTTGCTTGCCTGGGCTGCTCGCCTGGCGGCGTCAGCGGCTGACTGTGCCATCAGCTAACCCCCTGGAAGCCGAAGTCCTGAAGGACCTTCTTGGCAATCGACTGTGTCGAATCTTGCGCGTTCTGGGTCTTGAGCCATTCAGGCTTCTTGCGCATGTCCTGCTCGAACTGCCATAGTGATTTGGAGCCAGGCTTCCCATCAGCAGTAGTCGAGCTAATCGCGCCCCTGATGTCCTTATCGAAGAGATCG
>Ga0247778_1001058_pt1 | contig 15606 bp, 10 predicted proteins | sample UWRJL049202B5_FD_179939 | JGI IMG/M metagenome (GOLD analysis project Ga0247778, IMG submission 179939) | Plant litter microbial communities from Arlington Agricultural Research Station in Wisconsin, United States - UWRJ-L049-202B-5 | ecosystem: Environmental > Terrestrial > Plant litter >... | reverse complement strand
CGACATAATTTTTTTAATATGTGATAATTAGGTAGTTGTAAATTAAAGGGTTAAAAATTGATTAAACGTTTGTTTAATTCAAACGTTTGTTTAAATTTGCTGCTCATTTTCAATTTTGCATCATTTGGAATGAGATCACCATCCACATTCTGAAATTTCTGACGATTTTTGCCATTCCCTGAACGTATCGCGTCAAAGAAGATTGTCAATCTATAGCATCCATAATATGAAGAAAATATTTTACGTAGGTTTCGTTAGCATGGCCTTCTGTATTTCTTTCCTGGTCACCAGCGCCCAAAAGGCTCCCGATACCGTTATCAACAGTGCTTCCTTGCAAACCATCGTCCAATACGCGCTTAAGCATTATCCCCAGGTCCAGCAGGCGCTGCTGGATGAACAGATCACCGACCGGCAGATCAGGAGCAAGCTGGCCGATTGGCTGCCCCAGTTGAACCTCAACGCCACCTACCAGAATAATTTTCAATTGCAGAGCATTTACTTCAATGGAAATTATTCCAGGAGCGGGGTCTATAATCAATCCCAGGTGGGTCTCGGTTTGACACAGAGTATCTTCAACCGGGACGTATTACTGGCCAGCCGCACCCGCAACGATGCACTGAAACTCAGCCGCCAGACCACGGCGACGGACAAGATCGATATTGCCGTCAACGTCAGCAAGGCTTTTTATGATGTCCTGCTAACGCAAAAGCAGATAGAAGTATTGGATGAGGACATCCGCAGGTTGGAACGGAATCTCAAGGACACGTACAACCAATACCAGGGTGGTATTGTGGACAAAGTGGATTATAAACGCGCCACCATCTCCCTTAACAATTCAAAGGCCCAGCGCAAGACCAACCAGGAAGCCCTGAAGGGCAAATATGCCGTCCTCATGCAGTACATGGGCTACCAGGGAAAGGATAGCATTCACCTGGAATACGATAGTACGCAAATGGCCGGAGAAGTGATCGTCGATACCACCCTGGCCCTTGACTACAACAAAAGGATCGAATACCAGGCCCTGCTGACCCGGAAGAAATTGCAGATAACCAACCTGCAATATGAAAAATGGTCTTATCTCCCCACCTTATCCGCCGATGCAGCCTATAACTTAAATTATCTGAACAACAGGTTCTCGAAACTCTATACCAACAATCTTCCCAATTCTTTTGCCGGGCTCTCGCTCAGCTTCCCCATCTTCCAGGGTACCAAAAGGATCCAGAATATCCGGATCGCCGAACTGCAGGTGACCCGCATGGACTGGGATATCGTCGAGTTGCAGAATGCCATCACTTCCGAGTACACACAGGCGCTGGCCGCCTACAAAGGATATCTCAACGATTATTATATTTTAAAAGACAATCTCGAACTGGCCCGGGATGTGTTTAATACCATCGAATTACAATACCGGTCCGGTATCAAGACCTACCTGGAACTGATCACGGCCGAGACGGATCTTTTGAATGCACAAACGAATTACAGCAATGCCCTCTACCAGGTACTCAGCAGCAAGCTGGATGTTCAAAAAGCTTTGGGAACCCTGCAATATTAATTACCATGGATAAATTATCTTTTTATATGAGAAATAGTATACACTGGATCGGAATTACGCTCGTAGCCTTCTTTTTTAGTCTGGAATCCTGCGGAGACAAGAAGCCCGCTGCGCAACAGGCGCCCCCTCCCACATCCGTTGCGGTCTATACGGCCGAAACAGGCAATGCCACGTATTTCGATTCTTACCCGGCCACGGTGACGCCCCTCAATGAAGTGGAGATCAAGCCCCAAGTTTCCGGAAATATCATCGCCATCCATTTCAAGGACGGACAACATGTCCGTAAAGGCCAGCCATTATACGAGATCGACCAGCAGCAATACCGCGCCGCCGTCGAGCAGGCCGTCGCCAACCTCAATGTTGCAAAGGCCAACCTGGCCAAGAGCCAGCAGGATGCGGACCGCTATACGGAATTGTCCAAACAGGACGCCATCGCCAAACAGACCCTGGATCATCAACTGGCCGATCTGGAAAGCTCGAAGAGACAGGTAGAGGCGGCCCAGGCAAATGTGGCCAGTGTGCAGACCAACCTGAAATATTCTTCCATAGCTGCGCCCTTTGACGGTACGATCGGTATTTCACAGGTAAAGATCGGCACCGCCGTATATCCGCAGACCCTCCTGAACACCATCTCTACGGACAACCCCATGGCCGTGGACATTGCAGTCGACCAGTCGGAGATCGTTAAGTTCACACAATACCTGAAAAAAGGGGCGAATACGAAGGATACTCTCTTTACGGTCTCCCTGCCGGATAATTCCATTTATCCCTATCCCGGACAGCTATACTTTTTAGACCGTGCGGTTGATCCTCAAACAGGGACCATCAAGGCCCGGTTGGTATTTCCCAATCAGCAGAACGAACTGATACCCGGTCTGAACGCCAATGTACGCGTGAAGCATGATGCGGGCGATACCAGTCTTTTGATCCCCTTTAAGGCGGTTGTCGAACAGTTGGGTGAGAACTTCGTCTACATCACCGACACATCCCGCGCCTATCAACGTAAAGTATTGCTGGGTACAAAGATCGGGGACAAGGTGGTCATCCGTTCGGGCCTGCAGGCTGGTGACAAGGTCGTGATCGAAGGAGTGCAGAAATTAAGGGATAGCTCGGCTATCAGGATAGCGCCCACAAAACCCGCAGGCGCCAAATAATGTTCGCCAGCACAGGCTATCATGAAGACAGGATCTTTTTTAAACTAAGCAGAATATGAAATCTTCAAATATATTTCTCAGAAGGCCCGTAACGGCCATCGTGATCTCGCTGGTGATCTTATTGGTCGGAACACTGGCGATCTTAACGATGCCCGTCAGCCAGTACCCGGATATCACGCCCCCTACGGTCCAGATTACCAGTAATTTTACGGGTGCTGATGCGCAGACGGTAGAACAGACCACGACCACGGCCATCGAGACCCAGGTGAACGGGGTCCCCGGTGTCGCCTATATGCAGAGTAACAGCGCCAACAACGGTAACTCCCAGATCACGGCGACCCTCAATATCGGCGCCGATCCCAATATCGTAGCCCTGGATATCCAGAACCGTGTGGGTATCGCCACGCCGACCCTGCCCAGCCAGGTACAACGTTTGGGTGTTACTACGCTGAAACGTAACCCGGCGATCCTTATGCTGGTGGCTGTCTACAGTCCCAATGGCACGCACAGTGTTCCCTTTATGGATAACTATGCCAATATCTATATGCGTGATATCCTTCTGCGTGTACCTGGGGTAGGCGACGTATTCAGTCGCGCGGATAATTTCAGTATGCGTGTATGGCTGCAGGTGGATAAGATGGCCCAGATGGGTCTGACGGTAAACGATGTCCAGAATGCCATCAATGAACAGAACCTCCAGGTGGCTGCCGGCTCCGTGGGCGCGCCGCCGCAGAACTCCGTCAGCGCCTTTGAGTTTACCGTCTTTACCAACAGCCGGCTGACGACGGAAAAACAGTTTGGCGATATCGTCATCCGTTCCAATCCCTCCCAGAGCTCTATCGTTTATCTGAAAGACATCGCCCGGATCCAGTTGGGCAAGGTCAGCTATACGAGTAATTCTTTCGTGGATGGGAAAAAGGCCTCTTATCTCCTGGTCTACCAGGCTCCGGGCAGCAATGCACTCTCGACGGCCGAAGGGGTCTATAAAGCATTAGAGGAACAGAAGAAATATTTCCCGGCGGACGTGAACTATGTAGTGCCCTTTGAATCAGTTTCCGTTGTAAAGGTCTCTATAGAGGACGTTGTCAATACCTTACTGATCGCCCTTGGCCTGGTGACCATCGTTGTGTTCCTCTTCCTCCAGAACTGGCGTTCTACCCTGATCCCTGTGCTGGCGATCCCTGTGGCCATTGTAGGGACCTTTATCTTCTTTATACCGCTGGGCTTTACCATCAATACGCTGACGATGTTCGGCTTTGTACTGGCCATCGGTATTGTGGTGGATGACGCCATTGTGGTGGTGGAAGCCGTACAGCATTATATCGATACGGAACATCTTTCGCCTAAGGAGGCGACGGCCAGGGCCATGCAGGATATCTCCGGGCCCGTTATCGCCATCGCCCTGATCCTGGCGGCGGTATTTGTGCCAGTGGGCTTCATCCCCGGCATCGTGGGCCGGCTCTACCAGCAGTTCGCCATTACGATTGCGATCTCTGTACTGATCTCCGCCTTTGTGGCCCTGTCGCTGACACCGGCCCTCTGTATGATGCTTCTGAAGGAACAGCATATCACGAAGGAGTCGAAGGGCGTGAATAAATTATTCTTCAAATTCAATGAATGGTTCCGGCGTTTCAGTCTGCGGTATACCCTTGGCGTGAAGAGCTGGATCAAGCATTCGCCCCTGGTCATTATATTGCTGGTCTGTATCTGCGCGGGCGATTTCTTCCTTTTCAAGAGTAAGCCTACCGGCTTCATCCCCACCGAAGATGACGGTCGTATCTATATCGCATTTGAAATTCCCGAGGCAGGTTCCACCACCCGTGCTTTGCGGGTGCTGGACAGCATCCAGACGATCGCCCAGAAGATCCCCGGGGTTTTTCATACGGCCGCACTGGGTGGGTTGAATATCCTCACCTTTGGATCAAAATCCAATAGTGGTACTATTTTCTGCCAGCTGAAGCCCTGGGATGAGCGAAAGGAGAAGTCCGAACAACTGATGGGCATTATCGCCGAGATGAACAAACGATTCGCCTCCGTCCGCGAAGCCAGGATTGTTGTGATCCCACCCCCGGCCATCCCGGGTCTGGGTAATGCCGGAGGTTTTAGCTTCCAGATAGAACAACGGCAATCCAATGATGATATCAAGACCTTTGAGAGGGTGGTGAATGGGTTCGTCGCCGAGGCAAACAAACAGCCGGAGATTTCCGGCGCCTTTACCTTCTTTAGCGCTCACACACCCGGCTACCAGGTGGAAGTGGACCGGGATAAAGCCAAGAAGCTGGGACTGAACCTGTCCGACGTTTACAATACCATGCAGATGTTCATGGGAAGTACCTATATCAATCAGTTGACCATCTATGGCCGGAATTTCTATGTCGTGGCCCAGGCCGACACTAATTTCCGGAACGATATCAGCCGCATGGGCAGCTATTATGTGAAGAATGCCGCCGGGACCATGCTGCCGCTGAGTACCGTCGTGTCTTATAAGGTTACGGAGAGCGCCCCCCTGATCTCCCATTTCAATATCTATCGCAGCGCCGAAGTGGATGGAAATGCCAAGCAGGGGTTCAGCAGCGGCCAGGCCATCGAAGCCCTGCAGCGAACGGCTGCCAAGGTCCTGCCGGAAGGGTATGGCTATGAGTTCTCCGGTCTTAGTTTGCAGGAGATCAAGTCGGGCAATAGTGCGACCTATATCTTTGCCCTGTCCATCGTATTTGTGTTCCTGTTCCTGGCTGCCCTCTACGAGAGCTGGTCGGTGCCTTTCTCTGTATTACTCGCCGTGCCTATCGGGGTATTTGGGGCCATCCTGACCCTGACCCTGATCCCAAGGCTTACGAATAATGTCTATGCGCAGATCGGTCTGATCACCCTTATCGGGTTATCGGCCAAGAATGCCATCCTGATCGTGGAGTTTGCCAAGGAGAGGGTCGACCGGGGGATGGGGATCGTCCCCGCTACCCTGGATGCGGTCAAGCTGCGATTGCGACCGATCCTGATGACTTCCATCGCATTCTTGCTGGGCGTATTGCCCCTGGCCCTTGCCTCCGGCGCCAGTTCAGTCGCCCGTAATACCATTGGATGGACCGTACTCGGGGGGATGCTGGCCGCTACCAGCCTGGCCATCTTCATTGTGCCGGTGCTGTTCGTGGTGATTACCCGGTTGACCTATGGGAAGAAGAAGCTGGAAGAACTGCGGAATCAACAGTATTCGCTCGCGGAATAAAAAAAGGGGATCGGATAATAAAATGGAATCGCTAATTTTATCATGAATTAAACTAATAAGGATCATCAGATAACCGCCTGAGCGGGAAATATTGGGGGTAAGATCCCGGAATGATAAGGGCTACTTTTTTTTAAAAAAGGTAGCCCTTATTTTTTTGTGTAATCAGACGGTTTTTTACCCGTCCAGCGATAAAAGGGAAGAATATGCAACCTGATACATATGAATATATCAGAAATGGGAATCATTTCGTCTATGAGTTTTTTAGTGAAGGTTCCAAAGGGGGCATAAAAAAAATAGTCAGATTCGCCTTGAGATTTTCTTATGGAACACCGTTTTATAATCTTGCATTAGGGGATTTATTGCAGGTCACAGGAGGCATTAATGATAGTATTGAGAGCAACAATGGTGATACTCTAAAGATACTCGCTACCGTTGCGGCTATTGTAATAGATTTTACCAACTATTTTCCGGACGCATTGGTCTACTTTGAAGGAAGTACCCGGGGGAGGAACAGGATGTTTCAAATGGTAATCAACAGATTCATGAGGGAGATTGATCCATTATTCGAGGTTTTTGGCCTTAAAGATGATGGAGAGTGGGAGCCATTTCAAAAGAATAGGAACTATAATGGGTTTCTTGCCAAACGTAAAATCTGATAGTTTTCTAAAAAAGTGGTAAATTTATACTATTAACTCATTTACCATGGCTAAAGTAGCTGATCCTAAAAAAAATATTTCGAAGAAAGATTCTTCTTCGTCGATTGAAGCAAGAGATCGTATAGAATTTGAGGCTATTGATGCCTATTTTGAACGAAAGGCCGATGCTGCTAAAAAGACGCTGGATAGGATAGGTTTTCCAGAACAGTTGGTCCCCAAGAAATAGACCTGTAAAACCCCTTCCCCCGGACTGCCTCAAATCATTTCTTTCCATTCACTCCACCCGCAAGCTCTTCACGGGGTTCGCCGTCGCCGCTCGTTGTTTTGCAGGACCGGGTTTTTGTAGAAAATACCCAGTCCCGCAAAAACGTCTATTTGATTGGCCTATCGGCCACGGGACCTGTGGTGGTCCCTTATCCTCGCGCGATGGCGCCCCCTCACTCCACCCGCAAGCTCTTCACGGGGTTCGCCGTCGCCGCTCGGATGGCCTGAAAGCTGACGGTGAGCAGCGCGATCACTACCGCCGCTGCGCCGGCCGCCACATAGATCCACCAGGGCATGGATGTGCGATAAGCGAAGTCCTGCAGCCACCGGTGCATGGCCCATCCTGCCACCGGCGCGGCGATGACGGTGGCCAGCCCTACCAGCAGGGTGAATTCCCATGACAGCAAAGACACCAATTGAGAGACACTCGCACCCAGGATCTTGCGGATGCCGATCTCGCGTGTGCGTTGGTTGGCCGTGAAGGCCGCAAGGCCGAAAAGCCCTATACAGGAGATAAAGATGGCGATCCCCATGGCGAGGTTCATAATCTGTGACGTTTGTTGTTCCCGCCGGTAAAGCTGCTGCAGCGATTCCTCAAAGAACCGGGACCGGAATGCTGCCTCGGGAAAAATTCTTTTAAAGGCTGCTGCCATTTGCTTCATCAGTGTTCTTACTTGCGCGGGCGACAGGTCAGCGCTGGACAATTTCACGCTACACATTTCGGTCCATTGCTGCTGCGTGGAGAAGAAGAAAGGCTGGATCTTTTGATGCAGGCTGTGCGAATGAAAATCCTTTACGACTCCGACTACAGGACCCAAAACCCCGCCGAAACCGCTGCTCACCTGCTGCCCGACGGCGTCGGCAGGCCGGCTGAACCCCAGGGACCTTGCCGCCGTTTCATTGAGGATGAATGCCCGGTACGGGGGTTGCGTCCCTGCGATGCCTACTGAAGACGGGTTGCTGCCCTGCCGCGCTGTATCGGTCACATAGAAATTCCGGCCGGCGACAAGGCTGAGCCCATATACCGACATATAGTTAGTATCTATCTGGTCGCAGCTGGCCTCGATCCTCACGTCGGTAGTGCCCTTATGTTCGAGAAAAGTTCCCCCATGGCCGGATGCCTCGGGACTGCCAGTGCTGACGCTCACCTGCTGCACGCCGGAGAGCCTGCGGATCTCCGTGGCGAGTACCGCCTTGCGGCTGGCAGACTTGTTCCAGGGAAGATCGATGGTAACGATGGCGTCCTTTTTAAAACCCAGATCGGTATTGAGCATATAGTGGATCTGTCGTCCCACGATCATAGTACCAATGATAAAGAGCAGACTGACCGTGAACTGGAAAACGATAAGGCCCTTGCGAAGATAGCTTTTGGAGTTGAGTTGGGTAATACCCTGCCCGCGAAGGGTGATGAGGGGAAGGAAGGAAGAGAGGGCCCGCGCGGGGTACCAGCCGGCCATCAGACAAGTGACCACGATCGTCGACCCCATGAACAGCAGCGTATTTGGATCACTCAGGCGAAGCCGCACGCCTTGGGGAATAAAGCCATGCAGGGCCGCAATGACAGGCCCCGTCAGAAAGAGCGCCAACGCCATGGCTGCCACGACGATGATGGTTGTTTCGGTGAGGAACTGCCGGACAAGACCGCCGCGGCTGCTGCCCAGCACTTTCCGTACGCCTACCTCTTTTGCACGCAAGATGGATTGCGCCGTTGACAGGTTGACAAAGTTGATGGCGGCGATCACCAGGATGAATAGCGCAATACCGGCCAGCGCCACCAGCGTAGGCCGGTGCGCCCGGCGGCCGTAGGGATCGGTATAGGCGGCATTGAAATGAATGTCCGCAAGGGGCTGGAGCGACAGGACGCCCTTCTCATCATCAGAGAAATGTTTGTGCCGCTGTAAAAAGGCGGGCAATTGCCGTTCCGCCTGCGCAACCGTCGTGCCAGGGGACAGCCTGACATAGGCGTTGACACTGCTCTGCCACGCATTCCACCCATTCATATCCTTCTGCAGGAAGCTGTGCCCGATGGTGCTGTAGGAGATCAGATCTTTAAAGCCAAGGTCACTGTTCTGTTGCCAGTCTTTCACGATACCCGTAACGGAAACCGTGAGCGAGTCGTAATATACCAGGGAACGGCCGACCCAGTCGGTTGGTTGGCCGTGGTCAAAATACCGCCGTGCCTCTGACTCGGTGAGCACAACGGAGAACGGTTGCTGCAACGCCGTCGCCGGATTGCCCGCCAGCCACTGATATTGGAAGATCCTCAGGTAATCCGGATCGGCAAAGCTGATATGCTGGCGATCATGCTCGCTGATCCCGGGGATAACCCGGTCTGGTTTGCCTGCCTCAGGAATCTTTACGCGGGAATCGTCGGTATAGAGGCCGGTGACGGCACTGAATCCGGTGGTCTCCCGCCGCAGATCCGTGGCAAGGGGGGGCGTCATTCCCGCCCCGTCATGATGCGTACCGTTACGATCAATAATCGAAATGACGACCCGGTAAATCCGGTCGCCTTCGGTGTGGAACTTGTCATAGCTGAACTCGAAGGCCACATACAGAAAGATGACCAGGCAGGACAGTATCCCGAATGTGAGGCCAAGAAGGTTGATGCTGGTGGTCAGCTTATGCCGGCCTAAACGGCGGATGGCAAACAGCAGCTGTTTCTTTATCATAATGCAGAAGGGTTTGCCCAATCCGCTCCCAGCTTGGGGCCATTTTTATAACGGGTTGATAAGCTGTTAGTTAATTATGAAGCCCAGAGGCTGGCTGTTCTTTTTCGATACAGATGGTGTCCGGTAGTTGCAGACTGCCATTATGCCAGATCTGGAATGCCTTTTCTAGTCAGAATACCTTTCTCATATAAGCTCATTAGCGTCGATTTACGGGTCTCATTCTTTCGATAGGGTAGGCACCTTCTATTTTTCTTTAGGCTCCCTCAGCGCGATTTTGTAATTTCAGATTTTAGTCTTTTTTCTGCTAAAATACTTGGAGTGCAAGACCGTGGAACACTCCGACTAAAGCGAAAAAGTTGGCTAATTTTAATGGTAATTTTTCGAATATAGTTAATAATTGATTTTCAATATATTACAAGAATCTATACCAAATTTTAGTGCGATACTAATGGCCAATAATTGGTATTAAAAACCTCGATTTCCCCAAGACGTTAAAAATATTCAGTTAAATATCACATAAATGATCTTAATAATTGATTTACAATATTTTCCATCAATTAACTCATTTAAAATTATAAATAAATCATCAAATGTTATTTTTGAGCAATACGAATTCTATCAAAAAATGAGTTTTCGCAACCGTTGCCAGGTTGCGGGCGCCGAAGGCATCATCAATCTCAGCGTTCCTCTGGAAAAAGGGCGGGATCAGAAGACCCTGATGAAAGATGTCAGAATAGCAGGTAAGGCCCCCTGGCAGGCGCAGCATTGGAAGACCCTCCTTTCCTGCTACAGCCGGTCACCCTGGTTCGAATTTTACCGTGACGACCTCGATGTCCTTTACCGCCAGCCCGTCCATTTTCTACTTGACTGGAACCTACAATGCTTTGAATGGGCTTGCCGGGTACTTCCATTAAAAATTGAGGTGGGGCTGACAGAATCCCATATCGGGACCTATGATGAAACTACCCGGGTCGATTGGAGAGGAAAGATAGTCCCCAAAAACAGGGCGGAGAGCCCCGTCATAAAATACCATCAGGTCTTCGAAGAAAGGATTGGATTCCTCCCCAACCTATCTATCCTCGACCTTTTATTTTGCGAAGGGCGGGCGGCCCGGTCCTTGCTGGAATAAATTGCTTACATTAGAGTAACTGCTTGCATGATTACCTGGCCCTTTTATATATCAGCCTGATGGAATTTTTTCTAGTGAAGAGAGTGGCTCCCCTGATCGGGCTGTTTTTCGCAACCACCTTGCATGCCCAGCAGAAACCCCAGTATACCCAATATATCCTCAACAACTATATCCTTAACCCTGCTCTTACCGGGATCGAGAATTATACAGATGTCAAGATTAGCCACCGCCATCAATGGGTGGGTTTGCAGGATGCACCCATCACGACCTATCTGACAATCCAGGGGCCTCTGGGTAAGAAGGATGATCGCGAGACGGCCACCTCCTTTCACAAGCCGGGCCATAACCCCAGGGGTAAGTATTATTGGGAGGACTATAGCGCTGCCAAACCTCATTCCGGCATCGGCCTGACCATCCTGAACGACAGGACGGGGCCGCTGAACCGGTTCTCTGCCTATGCCACTTATGCCTATCACCTGGGCATCAGCGCCCGGACCAGCCTCGCGCTGGGATTTGCCGCCGGCATCAGTGATCTTGGCCTGGACCGCAATCGTCTTTTCTTCGATGTGCCGGTAGATCCCGCCGTCTTTACCAGCGGCGATATCAATAAGATCCGGCCGGATTTCAATGCGGGGCTCTGGCTCTATTCCGCCGACTATTTTGTCGGCCTCTCGGCTCAGCAGATCATTCCCCAGAAGATCGCCTTTATTGACCGGCAGGTTGCGCCACAACCTGGCAGGCTGGTGCCTCATCTTTTTGGCCAGGCCGGCTACCGGTTCCTGCTGGACGAAGACTTCAACCTCATCCCATCGATCATGGTGAAATATGTGAGCCCCCTGCCGGTACAAATAGACTTCAATGCCAAGCTGCAATACCAGGATTTCCTTTGGATCGCCGCCAGCGTCCGGACCTATGATGGGTTTGCCGCGATGGTCGGCATGAATGTATCCAATACCTTTAATATCGGGTATTCCTATGACCTGACGACGTCCAGGCTCAATACTGTCAGCAAGGGCACCCACGAGATCGTCCTGGGTTTTCTGATCGGCAATACATACGGGGACTGGTGCCCGAAAAATGTGTGGTAATTTCTGAAAGATCCGGGAATAGGTAGCGCCTTAAATGATCACGATCTTCCGCTGCTTCTTCCCGTGGGGGCGGATGGAGGAAGCCTTCTCAAACCTGATCTGCAGGTCCTGCTGTTTCCGCAGATACTCCTGCTGCAGTTGTAGCTGCTCTTCGAGAATCTGTTTTTTCTCCTTTAACACCTGTTGTTCTTCGGGAGAATGGGAAAGCTGCAGAATATGTAATTGAAGCTGCAATTCTTTCTGCATCCGTTTCACGGCTATTGCGGCGTCCTGATAGGCTAACTTTTGCAGGTAGACGAATTGCTGGTCGGGACGGGTGCTGTCCTGTATATATTCATAAGACCAGCTGGAATTCGGGACGAAGGGGGCCAGGTCCTGGCTGCGGGCCTTCTCTCCGGTTGTGCGTGAAGGTCTCCGGGCAGCGGTCACTGCGGTGCTGATTGAATATTCTCTTCTGTCGGTATGCGCAAGGGTGGTGGTGGCATAAGATGTTGCCGATGCTTCGTACTCATCGGCATCCTTTTCACTGACCTGGATATAGCCGGGATCTTCATCGTCCGGAGACTCGATCGCTCCGGAATGAGTTGGCGATGGCTTGCATTTTGGATGGGCAGGGGCCGGTTTGCGGGCAATGATTGGTGGATCGATGCTTTCTCTCACCAGTACGGCAACGGAAATGATCCTTGTTCCATTGGATTCCGTCGCCACGATGGCGGATATGCCGCCCTGTTTTCTCACAGGGGCTCTTTCCGCGGCCGGGACTGCCGCTGGTCGTCCCAGGCCCAATCCTGCGAAGCAGGTGATGGATAAGGTGAAGAAGAGGAACAACAGGGCCCTGGTGCCAGGACGGTCTTGCGTCCTGGGCATATTCAGGATCCTCTTGACCCTTTGCAGCAATAACTGGTCATTACCCCCGGTTGCGGCCAACGCCAACTGCGGGTTGCCCTGCCGTTGGGGCGAGGTCGCCAGGGACAGGAGCGCGGAAACATAGGACTGCGGATCATAGCGGAACTGCATGACCCAATCGTCACAACGATGTTCCCGCTCTCTTTTTATATCCCGGATCAGCAGCCGCGAAAAAGGATTGAAAAAGAATAGGATTTCCAGTGCGGCGACCGCCAGGTTCAGAAGATAGTCGTTGCGCCGTATATGGGCCAGTTCATGCAGCAGGATCGCCTCGATCTGTTGCATACTGAGTTGGCTGACCGTTGCGATGGGAATGAGGATCACGGGTTTCAAATAGCCCAGGGTGACAGGCCCTTCCACCAGGGAGGACAACCAGACCTGTACTTTTTTCCTGACACCCAAGAGCTGACGGGTCTCTTCCACGAACAAACGGCACTCCGGCTGGATCCTGGACAATCCGTTCCCTTTCAGTCGCCTGGAATAAAGATATTGACCGGAGTAACGGATAAAAAGACAGAAAAGGACCAGGAGATAGGCAAAGGAACAATAAGGGAGGGCTTCTTCCAGCAGCCGGCTGATCCCGGGAACAAGGCCCGGTCCCGGCTGCGCCTGTGTGATGATCAGGTCGCTCAGCCAGCTGGCTGCATCCATGTGACCGGGGAGGAATAAGGCCTCGGCAAAGGATATTCCGGACCAGCAGGCGCCCGTTGTCAGCATCAGCAGGGCCATCCCGTGACGGGCATGCGCAGATGCCCTCTTAAAAATATTGATGAAAATAATATACAACAGCCATAAAATGGCCATTTGCCAGAAACTATTAAACAACGACCAACCCAGCGACCTCAATACAGCAGATTGGGTGAGCAGGTGCATGCCTATTGATTTTTCAGGTTATTCAATAATTGCTGGATCTCTTCCAGTTCGGCAGGAGAGGCCTTGTGATTACCCAGGGCCTGCAATACCAGTTCGGTCGGGGAGCCGCCGAACAGGGAATTGATCATTTTTCCCAGCAGATGCCGTTGGGTCTTTTCCCGGCTGACTGCAGCCTGGTAGATATGTGTTTTAAAGGAGTCATCTCTTTTGACCAATCCCTTCTCGTGCATGATCTGCATTAGTTTCAGCGTGGTGGTATAACCGACATCCTTACTCTTTGCCAGTTCCTCATGTACTTCTCTTACACTGGCCAGGTCCCTGGCCCAAAGAACCTGCAGGATCTCCAGTTCGCTTTCCGTAGGTTTTATATATCGCGTGGTCATAGAAAAATATTTGAACACTAATATACGACATCTTTCGTAAGATGCTGTTAAAATATCTGAAAAATTCAGGGTCACTGAAACCCGGGATAACGTCTCACAGGGGGGCATCGGGATGGGTTCGCCGGTAGGCATCGATCATCTCACGGGTTGTCTGGCTGGACCCGTCATGGCTCCAGCCGGGTGGCCGGATAAAATAGGGGATGGCATTTTTCAGGGAACCAGCCCGTGTGGCTTTGCGGAACAGTTGCCCCCAGGTCTTCAGGGCGACGAGGATGGGATTAAAGGTGCCGATATCCCGGGTGAGGCCATATCGGGGTCTGACGGCTTCTTTTTTAAAAGTGCCGAACAGGCGGTCCCAGATGGGGAACTATATCGCGAATGGGGCGAGTAAATAGTCTTCCAGCGCTTTTCAAAAGCAGGATGGCCACAGGCCGTCCGCCCGGATAGGGCAATAAAACAGATTTTTTTCGCGGGGGTATTTTCAATACACCCCCAGCGAAAAAAAAAGCCCCGATGTAGAAACATCGGGACTTTTGGTATTTGGATCTGATTAGTGTTATTCTTTGTGTCGTAAAGATAATAAGCTGATCGAAAACCACCGAATTTTTTTTTGTTAAAATCTGGTTACTGTAACCTTATCCGTCTTTTTGGGTTGCTTCATTGCCGCATCACCCGTATGGTGGATGGATTTCAGGGTGGGGGCGATCACCAGGGAAATGATCGACATCAGCTTGATCAGGATGTTCATCGAAGGTCCTGATGTATCTTTGAAAGGATCACCTACCGTATCGCCCGTTACAGATGCCTTGTGCGGATCTGATTTTTTATAATGTATCTCACCGTTGATCTCTACACCTTTTTCAAAAGATTTCTTGGCATTATCCCAGGCGCCCCCGGCATTGTTCTGGAAAATACCCATCAGCACGCCGCTGACGGTTGCACCGGCCAAGAATCCGCCCAGCGCCTCGGGGCCAAGGATGAAGCCGATGATCAGGGGAGAAATAATGGCGATCGCACCCGGTAATACCATTTTCTTAATGGAGGCCTCGGTGGAAATGGCCACACACTTGTCGTATTCAGGCTTGCCGGTTCCTTCCATGATGCCTGGAATGGTGCGGAACTGCCGGCGAACTTCTTCAACCATCGCCATCGCAGCCTGCCCCACGGCCTGGATACAAAGGGCGGAGAAGACAAAGGGGATCATACCCCCTACGAAGAGGCTGGCCAGGACCTTAGCCTTATAGATATCGATACCGGGGATACCGGCCACGCCTACAAAGGCTGCGAACAGGGCCAGCGCAGTAAGAGCTGCCGAGGCAATGGCAAATCCTTTACCCGTAGCCGCGGTCGTATTACCCACTGCATCCAGGATATCGGTACGCTCGCGGACTTCTTTGGGTAACTCACTCATCTCGGCAATACCGCCTGCATTATCAGCAATAGGACCAAAGGCGTCAATCGCCAGCTGCATTGCCGTTGTGGCCATCATTCCCGCTGCAGCGATGGCAACACCATAGAGACCTGCGCATTCGAAGGATCCCCAGATACCACCGGCGAGTACCAGGATGGGCAGAAAAGTAGATTGCATCCCGATGGCCAGACCGCCAATGACATTGGTGGCATGACCCGTGCCCGACTGACGGATGATGCTAAGTACCGGGCCTTTGCCCATGGCTGTATAATATTCAGTGATGATGCTCATCAGG
>Ga0247778_1001057_pt1 | contig 15609 bp, 21 predicted proteins | sample UWRJL049202B5_FD_179939 | JGI IMG/M metagenome (GOLD analysis project Ga0247778, IMG submission 179939) | Plant litter microbial communities from Arlington Agricultural Research Station in Wisconsin, United States - UWRJ-L049-202B-5 | ecosystem: Environmental > Terrestrial > Plant litter >... | reverse complement strand
CAGTAAGAAAGTAGGATACCTTTTTGTCTCGGTGCAGGAATCAAACCAAGTTCAAATACACAAAGGGCGAGAGAATTATAATGGATCTTTCTCCATTGCTCAGAGCTGGCCGATCGACAGCTTAACACGGGTAGAAACGTTCGATATGGTTGATGATGACGTGTCAAAAGCACAACATGCGGGAGCAAAGGGCTTTACGCTTTGGCTAGGCAAGCCTTATTATTGGGAAGCTGATATCGTCGAGACGAAACAATTTTTTTTGGCCTCGCTCGTCAATATTTGTACTCAGCCCATCGTTGGAAAGGTTCCTGAACTTGTTGGCTTCACGAAGGAAGGTGTTGATGCAATGGCAAAGATGCCACCACCGACCTGGAGTCGCAGGCAACTTATTTACACAACCGCAGTTCCAACACTGGCGGAGCATAATGTGTGGAGTAACCAGACTCCGCGTTCCCGTCTGCCAGACCCCAAATCAGATGTGGACCCAGATCCGTCACCCCTTGTCCAAAAGCCTGGCAAGCTACAACCAAAGCTGCTCTCGGCAGGTGAAGTCATTCTACTTTGCCAGGAAGCAATGATTGATGCTCGCGCTCTCTATGACTCTGATATTCCTGACAGTACTGAGTCAAAACTAGGACTCACAGTAGATTTGAGCCATAAGGGAATTCAAGAAATTCCAGAAGAAGTTATTGATACAATCAATCGAGTGGAAAGGTATTATGCGGTTCAGCATCTCGAATATAAAGCTAACTACTTTTCTAGACTTGCGTTATCACATAATCAAATTCATACACTACCATAGAGGTTTTCAGAATGCAGCTCCCTCCGATATTTGAATATTCGAAACAACGGAATTCGGAAATTCCCACTTGTTGTATGTCTTGTGAATATATAAATAGAAGAATGTAGTACTAACTAACTTATAGATATGTCAAATGACTTCGCTTGAAATATTGGATATTGGACGAAATAAACTTACGACTCTCCCTCCTGAGCTGGTCAAATTGACTTCACTTAAAGTGATGGCAGTCGGGAAGAACCGCTTGGAAACCCTTCCTCTTTATATCGCAGACATGGCTGCTTTACAGGTCCTTAAATTGGAAACCAATCCGATCAAATTTCCTCCCAAGGAGATTTTCGATGTTCAACAACCCTATCGAGAGACACATCAGCCTTCCGACAACGACACCGATGACGTCGCCCTTACTGTAAAAATCAAAAGATTCCTAAGCGAGACACAGAGACGTATTGCAGAGGGCATGGAGACAGAGCCATCAACAAGTTCAATAGTTCTTCCAACGGATTCGGGATATGTATCTTTCGGGAAGAGCAAGGATGCAAACTTCCAAAACGAGAATGACGATGTTAGATCAATCCTTACAGACAACGAAAGTATAGAATTTGAGCCAGGAACCAAACAACAGCTTATTTCGGCGTTTACTTACGAGATATTTCAAAGTCTCGGGGATTCCTTCAATGATAAGTATGAAAGCAGTATGAGAATCATTGATGCTCTTCCTGAGCTATTGAAGGATTTTTCCATCGAACTGAGAGATGGTGCAGCGCCAGGAATTCAGCAAAATACCACCGTCTTTGTACGGCATTACAGAAGGTAAGTAACTTGAAAATTCTTTCCAGGTGGTTCCGACATCGGCATATATCTCTTGTAGCAAGCCACTGATGGCTTTTTTTGCAGGCATATCGCCCGATCTTTTCAGAAGTATCTGGAAGCCTTCACTCTGGATGTAGATGACACAGGAGGGAACCCTGAAGATGGTCTTACCCTAGACGAAAAAATGAGTCTCTGGCACATTGAGGAGCCAAACACACCTGACGAGGAGCCAGCATTCTCAGAGGAACTTTCCAAATACTTGGAAGATCTGACGGATGACTTCGCGATACCATACTTCGAAGAAGCCAGGCCCTTTATCGTAGAAAGCAATGCTTACAACCATCTCTTTGGAAAGATACGCGCTCTGCTAGATATAACAACAACTAAGGGTACAATTATGGACAGTATAAGGAGAGAGATTCTTTTTGAAACGGAGATCCACCGCAAAACTTTATCTAACAACTTGTCTTCACCTCATCTCACTATCTCTCTCAACATTTCTTGGGATCCCATCGCTTTTTTCAAGACTCAATTTCAAGACGAGGAATTTCCATTGCTTCAAGATATCATTACTCTTACCGGTGATGGTGTTAATGCTCAGGGAGTAAGTGTCCAGAGTAGCTAATGCTGCTGAATGTCTCGCAGCCCATAAGAAGTTCCGATATCGTTGACTAACATTGGCTAATCCCGAGATCACATAGGCTACGTGTGCCCAATACATGCAACAAACATGGCCGGCAAGCGGCATGCAGACTCTAAGAGTCCTCAATGAAGCTATCTTGGCGAAAACTTCGAGGCCTGATCTCTCTCAGCCATATAAAAGTATTTCGTACTCACGCTCCTTCTGACGACCCAGCTGATTATTATCAGGTAAACTCTCTAATAGCGTTGAGATCCAAATAGCACTCTCCGAGTCTATTATTTCAGTAGACATGTATGGGCCTGGCCATCTTCTGGCGGAAATCGGACAACAGCTGGCGTGGGTCGGTGCCGCTTGGTATGGCGTTTCCTCTCCTTTCCTCTCGTTTCTTTTCTTTTCTTTCCTAGAGCTCGCATGTTTTTAACCGCTCTCTTTACCTCGAGGAAAATTCCAGCGAGATATGAAATAATGCCTTCCAATCCTATCAACTTCTGACATATGATGTTCTTTAGCCGCGGATCACCTCACGAAAACAGAATAAACCTTTGTTCCACACGCTTTGCCGTCTTAGGCAGATCACTATTTACGACAGGACTGCCCCAAGTGCATTGCGAACTCAGCTATAGTTTCCATGATATCGGAGTTAGAAGTGGCGATCAGCATAGCATTTGCTGGCATGCCCTGTTCAGAGACCCGGTTATCGTCGAAGGCTTCCCAACCGCAAATCGATGGAATGGAGAAAGGGGTCTAGAGATCCCACTACCCATGATGGCCAGTTTAGGGTTGGTTGAGCGTGCTACGATTTTTGACGGTGCCCTTGTTTTGAAAGGTTTCAGTTCAATGTTTGTGCCTACTAAACGAAGCAAAGACTCGATCCAATGGCACTTTGTGCGCAGCGGCGATGGAACTCGAATGTCATATTTTGAGGCCGATAAAGTGTGTCCGGAAAGATTGAAATCTGATAGTGTTCATACCAATTGCCTCGAATATGTTCGGAACTTTGTTGGATAGGTGTCGTCGGCAGTCTTACTAACTGGTAAGAGTTATATCTCTACTTGAACATCTTTGAATGGATTTGCAAAATCCTACAAATGAAGTCCCACGACACTCATATATTATATTACTGATACAGTTTTGCAGGAACGGAGAATATCAATTATGAGAACATCAATTGGACGGGCTCGAATTTCTCTTCTGCTGGCTGTGTGTTGGGAACGGTGTCGATTTCAGGAGTCAAATTCAGTAAGTAGATGTTCAGCGGCTTTTGAAAGCTTAAGTACCAGGTGCTAGGCTAGGTGGGGTCAATCTAGAAACAGACTAATTGATGATATAATAAATGCTGGGTTCACCTTCGCAAAAGGGAACAAAGACACTCCAGTTTATTTATCCCATGCATCTACCTATTCCCTTGAGATGCATTATGCTCGTGGGATTAACGTCGTTCTATACGACATTCAGGACCGTCGAGGCTGGCTTGTCGATGGATCATCCGCTTTATTGCACATCGCACGTACTCAGTTATCCTCTCAACCATTCATAAATAGCACATTATTCAAAATATCAGATTTTCATCATGCAAACTATGCGGATGGAATGAATGCAAGTCACAATGCATTGATAGACGACCACAACTTGAACTTGGTACTTTTTGAGGAAACCGAGACCTGGGAGGAGGTGACCGAGTCGGGAACAACGAAAACGTCGGAGATAAAATCAAAAAAGAAGAAATGGTGCTTTCGTCAATTAGTGCAACAGACGTGGTATATTCTGGAACAGATCCATGATCACCAAACCAAATTACTCGCCGCCACCGGAATCAATTTGCGGGGCACAGATCGCGATAAGCTTGAAGGCTTTGGCTTTAGGGATATCGTTGAAGGAGAGAACCCCTTGCGGCCTCGTGTTGCCTTCCTGAAGTCAAGTGGTAAGGGATGGGTGGACTTCACCAGAAATATTGACGCTATAACTCTTCTCGGTCGAGGGTTTGGGGAAATCATTAAGCCTGTGGACAACTTCAATACTCTCTGTAGAAGTTGGCAACAGGTGCCGATTGGACAAGATTATCTCGTCGCACCTATTTCTTTATTAGAAAAAATATGTGTGAAGCGCGGTAATGTTGATGCCAAGTAAGTAATCCTCGAAATAGCCTTTCCAGATCTGAAGAATTAATCAAATTTGTTTGCACAACATTCCATATTGTTTAGCATCAGGTTGCGATACGCTGGCTGACTTTTGAATTAAATTAGGCCGCTTGAGCTTGCACAAAACATCTATTGGCACAAAGGGTCAAAGCTCTTCGAACCTTGCTCTGACTGTAAGCCGAACAAATGGGGGGCCACTTGCGATCGCGTTCAAGTCCTGCTTCCTCCCTCTCTGGGCCATAATACACAGCCGAATCCTTTTGGCATGACAAACGGTGGTGAGTAGCTGCACTCGCAAATAAAATTTGAAGAGTTATACGTCATTTCCCGAACTTCCTGCAGCTCTGCAATTGAGTAAGATCTGACTTTACACAGCTGTGGTGTTTGGACGAAGTGCAAGATATGATTGGCGATGGAAAAACCAAGGAGAGCCTACACAAGGCATCCGAAACGATGAGGTACCAAACCGTACTCGCTAAGCTATAGTTTCTTTATACTGAATGCCGCGCCCCTTATGGAACATTCATGCTCACTTTGGAAAGATTGGCTGACATGATAATAGGTACATGATAGTGGCATCGGCACTAGTATCGGATCTGAAAATGTCAGTACAAGTAACTTAGGGACGGCTACTCCTCTCCAGGTCTCAATGGAACCGTCGGGCCCCTCACAGCAGGGCTCAAGCATTGAGGATGCCGCACCAGGAAGCGATGCAGTGGAAACCATCGCAGAAAACAATGTAGTTGTGGCAAATGAAGCTGTGAGTATTCCAGCGGAGCTAGACATTCCGCTTTTCATCTTTTTACAACCTACCGGAAATTTGAGCGGCTAGAGCCTTTTCATTCACTCCACAAAACTAAGCTGATTAAGATGCATCTCTAGGAGTGTTCAGAGCAGACAGCAACGTCAGAAATGACTCAGCCTGTTCAAGCTAACTCCTCGAAATCGACCCTCAACAGGAGGAGCAACTTGAAGGATTTTTGGAAAATATCAAAGGGAGCACTAGGGAAATGGCGCATACATCGAGGGCAATAGAAAACGAATCGCCTGTTTGTAATTATCAAGCCACTCAGTATCAATCTATAATAACAATCTGTTATAATATTCTCCGCCACCGTCCCCCAAATTAAATACGTCATACTCCTCTCTTTTATATGTATCATATCGACTGATTTCATCCCTGAGCTGGACCGAAACGGCCATATTCTTAGGCCGCAGCGCAAAATTTGAGATATAACCCGTCTCCATTCAAAGATCGATTTCCCGACCTTCAGGTGCTGACACCTCGAAGCCGCAAAGGAACTTCGCCATGCCGAGCCACAGGTTCTTCTTAGCCGACTCATAGCCGGGACACATCCGTCTCCAGCACCAAAGGCGTACGTTTTATTCATCCGGACGACTCTAGTTTCTTCGCATTTTGATCCTCGAGATTGCATTGCCGCATGCCGAATGAATGGTTCAGCTATTGCACGGTCCTCCAGAGCCTGAGACCAGAAAACAGTTACGCTTCCTTTCTCGAAAGGCACCCAGAGTCATGACATTGAGGGAGATTAGGAGATTCATTCACTCTTCGAAAGTTGAAAATGCTTTCGACGCCAAAGCGTTTTTCCCCAATAGCCTTTTTACAGGGGTCAACACTTGAGAAAATGTGAGAAGGCTCCTAAGACCGGACTCGGATGAAAGGCAAGAATCTATCATCGACTTCATTACAACCAAGGCGAAGATATTTGTTACTATTCTTGCCTTGACAACTCTTGGGCGGGAGGTTCTAGCTCTTGCTATCGATATGCTGCACTAATGTAATTTGACGAATGACTTCCTACCTACATTGCAAGAGCCTATTGATGATAGTTGCGAGGAGATATGGATGGAGAGAAGCTGTACACATGCCCCCGAGCTGGAAGCCTTTCATGAGGAGCCTTGGGATTTCGGCACGCTCTCAGATTCCTATGGCCGTCAATAGGAGTTCTTATCTCCAATCCTCACAAGAGATCACCAAGTATATGAACTTCAACTGAGAAATGTGCTGCCCTTTGTCTACATAGGACCCGATCGTCAGTCCAGCTTCTGTAGTGATGTATACGAAATCCAGATCTACCCAGACCACCAAATTCTGGGCACAGAGGTGAGAATTCTAGTCACACAAAATCATTCCTGGGATAGTATAGGCACTAACTTGTGCAGGTTGGAATTTCAACTCCTCGGATGGCATTAAAGAGTTACGTTGTGGATTCTGAATTGCCCAAAGAAGCCGATGTCTTCAAGGCGTTTGAGGCTGAGGCAGGAGTTATGCGGCAGCTGGGAACCTCGAAGCATCAGCACCTTTTGACAGCCGTTGTCACCATCTATCGAGGCGACAGGCGCTATTTTCTGCTCCGGTGACCTCAGATCTTTTTGGGGCGAGATGGACAGTTTCTGGCCACGGGAGGAGCGCTTTGCCCTCGAAGTCATGGAACAATTCCTTGGTTTGGCTAATGCTATTGAACAGCTGCAGGACAAGTCATGCAGACACGGTGATGTGAAGCCGGATGATATTCCCAGATTCAAAGATGAGACAATTATAGGGTTGCTCAAGCTTGGAGACATGGGACTTACCAAGCAACACGGGGTCAACACCGCGTTAAGACCAGATTCGACGATCACAAAATTTGGAACTCCCCGTTACGAAGCGCCAGAAGTCGACCTTCACCGTGACGAGCCTAGGTCTAGGCTCTATGATATCTGGTCTTTGGGTTGCGTTTTCATCGAGCTTATAATCTGACTCATATATGGTCTTGATGGGCTGGATACCTTCTATAAGTCACTCAGTAGCGACAGCTCTGTCGCGGGGCGTTTTTTCGTCATGTTAGAAGAACATGGGACAGAGAGAGCACGCCTTCACCCCATGGTTGAGAGTCTCTTAGAGCAAATACGCCTTCATCCAAGTTGTGGGGATAGAACGGCCTTTGGGGATCTTGTTCATTTTGTACGAGACAGAATGCTGGCGGTTGCTTTGGTGTCAAAGCTAGTTCCTCAAACCCAATTTGAGATGGCATCTTCTGATCATATAGTTCCAATTATAAGGATATCAAGCGACCCGCCCCCACTTGAGGATGGTACAATCGTCCGTGCTAATGCAAAGACAATGGCCGCAATTCTGAGCAGTATTTGCACGAAACCGCGGACTGATAGCGGTTATCTAATTCCCGGTGGCAATATCCATCGCGGGACACTCGTTTTGGAAGCTTCTCTGCCTGCTAAGTCGGAATTTCTTGGCCACCTCGCTAAATCCCTACAGCAGCGGGAGGTATCGAATATCAGGACGCTGCCTACATCGGCTATGCTAAACATAGAGTACCCTGTTTCCAAGGTACGTAGCTGCACACGCTCCTTCTGTACCAATACTCTAGCTGTAGTAAGGTCATGCCGCTAACGATTGGTCACAGCCCGCACGAGAGCTTGCCGTAGAGAACGCTTTTGCCCACGGGTTCATCTCCCGCTTTACAGATAATATGCGAATTCTAACAGATATATACAATGGAATTGACGAACCGCAGCTCTGCGGGGAGTGCAACAATATCAATGTCTGCGATCCAGGCTTTCGCGTCGCTTATCTCATGTCTTACTTGGAAGCCCAGGAAAATCACTACGGCTTGTGCGCTCTGTTCTTTAAAGTCGCTATTGCTTCGGGCGTGCCGATGCGCCCAACTGTACGGTTCGTGCGGGCTAGATCTGTGATCACACTCGGCGTCGACGGTCCGCCCGTACTATCTATTGTTGCTGCGCTAGGTGAGCATGTTACCAGCAACTTTCTGCACTTGATTGTGGCCTAATGTAAGTGTGTAATGCTCTAGGTCTACCTAACTCCTCGATGGCCCTAGCTTCTGAGATCTAACTTGGCTTCCCCAAGCTGCCTGAGCCAACCAGCATTGTTGCTTCCAAACTTACGCGCTACTGGCTTGAATCCTGCAAATGTATGGAGATGGTGGCCGATGGCCAGGAGCCATTACGACTGCCTGCAAGGCTGCTGGATTTAGGACTAGGCAGCTCCTCTGATATCAAACTCCAGAGCATGACAAATATGAGTCCAGGAGTGCGCTATGTCGCCCTTTCCTTCATCTGGGGCACATGGATGAGCGTGGATAGCCAGTTATTTCCGCACAACATCGCCAATTTCGAACTCGGCATTGATTTCAACAAACTTCCTAAAACCTTCCAGGATGCTGTTACTATGGTACGTCAGCTTGGTGTCCAATATCTATGGATCGATAGTCTGTGTATAATACAGGGTGCGACGGGGGATTTTGCGGAAGAAGCGCAGATTATGGAGAGTATCTTCAATAATGCGACTCGTGTCTTGGCGGCGTGTTCGTCCCCTAGTGTAAATGGGGATTTCCTTGGACTACAGCAAAAACGGGGAATTGTGCCCATTAAGTCACCCCAAGGCGACTCAATCTTCGTGTGCGAGTTTATTGATGATTTCGAACAGGATGTCGAGTCTTCTACCCTTGGGCACCGGGGCTGGGCGTTTCAGGAAAGGGTTTTTGCTCGTCGTACGATATTTTTCACGTCGACGCAGATTTACTGGGAATGCGGCGAAGGGGTTCGCTGTGGATCTCTTACCAAGATAATCGAGTGAGTATTTGCCAGTTAATGGAAACTCAGGAAAAGCTGACGCCTTCCGATTCTAGTTGCAAAACCAAATCGTCCGTTAGGAATTTCCCACAGTCAGCCTTGACGAGGGGAGTACCTCCTGTCTACAATTTCTACCAATATTCCTTTCAATTGGTCTTCAATCGGGTTTCCGAAAGACCTTATTTTATTGAGGCCCCAGAGAAGAGGATGATCTCTGCATTTGGTTGCGCCGAATATCATAGCATTCTGGCAGGCAAGATGGGGTATTTGGGAAATAGCCTACTATAACGAAGGGCGGAGAGGGAGGCTGAATTCTACAAGGTCGAATTCCTATCCCACCGGGCATAGCTCATCTGCGATGCTTTTCAAGTCATACCACCTGCAGTCACTTCATGTCTTAAAAAAGGAACGTTAAGGATCCTGTGTTCATGGCAAGCATGTCTAGTCGCACGAAGTTCATTAAAGCTAATGATGAGTGGGCGTTAGTAATTCAGAATTAGTTATTTAGAAGTTCTCCGAACATGGTGCCCCTAGATTCCACCGCTGTTTTGAGCTTTGTTGTCAGTGAATATTCTACTTTCATTCCTTCTTGCCGTCGACCATTCCTAGGGGTGAATTGGAGGTATGGACGTGGGAAGCGAGGCAGTGAACTTGAACCAGGAAGACGCGGTCCAGTTTGGGAAAGTGCACCAGACGATGACTGTGTTTACAGCCAGGGGTAGTTTTGTTGGAGGAAAGTGACTACATGGAGTTTCGTTTCATCAAGTCCCCGTGATTGTGAAACAGTGTACTGGAAAACAGTCTCCGCCGCGATGGTGGCAGGTCTGTTTGGGCTGCCGGTTTCAATTTAAGTGGATCTAAAGGGCTTTTGGCCTTTGCTATTTCTTCGATTTCGTCTCCAGATTCAACTCATTGGGGCTGCCAGCCTGAAAGAAAGGAGGTGTTTCTCACAATATGGCGTTTGCGCATCCAAAATCACACAGTTTTTCATAAGTTATTATAACGGAAATAAGACTCTGGAGTTGGCAAAGAGATTGAAATGATTGAATATACCAATACGATAGTGCGAACTGCTACTTTGCAGAATCGCTGTCAGCCACTGTCCGGTAATCCATATACTGCTAATTATATCTTCGGATCTTCCCCAAGAATATCTCTTAGGCTTCCTCGTATCTAGAAACATTCGTTTAGTATCACAATCATGTTAGAAAGGGTGTTTGTGAGCTTCTACCCGAAAGGACACTCCTCTCCGTCAGCGATACCTTCGCAATCCACGCCCCTATTGTTATTCTGTCAGCCAAAATGTATTAGACGTAGGAGATATCTCGGATAAGAAGGTAAGGGTCTTACACTGAGTCAGGATCAACAGCCCCTGGATGGGCAATTACCGCAGAAAAGAGCCCTAGGAGAGCAAAGATGCTGAGGGTAAACTTCATCGTGGCGTTTGTAAGGATGAAGATTTGTCTGGATGATTTGAATTTATAGGAGGCGAAGATTTGATCGCTTGATGTTCAGAGTAGTAGAATTTGGAAGGGTTAAGAGGGTATTATATAGGGCTGGTATTATTTTCTAGAGCGTAAGACTTCAACTAATTACCTTTCGAGGGGCATACTTTCCCCACCGACGACTAATCCCTCAAATAGTTCTTACCTTCCTATCTAAGAAAAAAATTCATCATAAAACTACAGGCAGATATAGCCTGAAATCATTGGCCGAAGCTTGCTCCTTATATCTTTCAATTCCATCACCGAGGGAAACTCAATTGGTTAGCTTGGATCAACTTCAAGGGTTAATTAGCTGCTAAGTTTCCTTTTAGGGTTACTATTTTTAAATGATGCCAGTGTGTGTGTGTGTGCTACATGGGGAAAGTATCTCCTTATCATACGCCGGTGTTAAGATCGGTTCATGACCGGCATTTAAATTCACAATCTCCAAATCGAGTTGTGCGCGATAAGGCAACATGTCAAGCATTCCCAATCAAGTTATTGATGTACGATGCTACCTAATCTATTCTCCTACCTCAGAAAATTGACACGCCACGCCCGAGAAAACTGGGGCCGTTGGAATATCTGTCGGTCGTATGCGTTTGTGCTGCTGTGCTACCCCATATGTGCCTCGTGTATACCGGTTGAAGCGGTCATCAATTACGAGGCGGAGCTGATCGGAACGAAAGGGTCTGCATTCAACTTACCGAGACCCCATCCTTGGCTTTCGGGAGAACTTTTTCCGTGATGGTGTGTTGGACATTCAACCCTGAGAATCAGTTTCCCCAAACCCCCAGCCCCCTCCCAATTGACGTTCACTGAAAGTTGACCTCATCACTATTTCTCCATCATCATAGTCTTAAGTTCCTGAGTTGGACTATATTTATGTATTCTTCCAAAGTCAAATCAGATACAGCTTCGGAAAGTGAAGAGGCTCGGGAGCTTCTGAATGATTCGCAGCAAGATCCCGACAAAGCCTCAGATGTCAAAGACTACAGCTTCCTTGAACTTACTCTTCGTAACAAAAGAATGAAGACAAGGATTTGTTGGTTGTCAATTGTTTGGCTCTTGCTAATAGTTTCGAATGGCGTATGGGCGTTCTTTCTCTTCAGATCCCGCGGAGAATCGACTTATTATACGACTCCTGTCGATTCCATATCATGTATAGGGTTCCTTTCATTTTAAATTCTTCTAGCTGATTAGTTACAGACAGTAATGCGCCGTATGTTTCCAAGGCACTGTATTGGGAAACTCCGTACGCTGCGGAATCTAAAACAGAAACCAACAGGCTATGGGCGAATCTTTTCCCTAGTAAGTAAAGTTTCTGGACACTGTAGAACGATATAGACTAATTGATCTCGGAAGAGGGCCAAGGGCTTATGTCTGTGGACAAATACTGGGCGGAAAACAATAAGCTGCCCCCAACGACGAATGATAGACATGATCCCACCCGCGGAATTTACTTTGTAGCAGTTTTTCACCAACTTCATTGCCTGGTAAGAAAATCAATCTCAAATTTTTGCTGTCACTTTCTCACTCGGAGATCTAGTCTGTTATTCGAGCAGCTTTGTTTCATTACTACGAAAACCAGACACAGACAGTGGAGTGGTCCCACATGATACATTGTGTAGACTCTATTCGACAAGCACTCATGTGCTCAGCAGATGACACACTTCTTTTTTCGAATAACTCCCAAGTTTACGGAGACGGTCAGCTACATATTTGTCGCGATTGGAGGGCATTGGTTCAATGGGCGGAGGGGACGAGACTTAGGGTTTAGATCATGGTGTTGTTCAAATTTTACTGCTCAACTTGCTTGGCTAAAATCTCTAACTCATGTACTGCCTCACAAAAATATTCATTCCAACTTTCGAGCCTGTCCCAACAGGTAAGCCCGCGTGCTTGTTTCTAATGTCACCACTTCCATTCACATTCAAATTTGCCCAAAAAATACCACTTCCAGCCCTAGGGACAACTGCCAACCCACGACGATCCGCTGTAGTACGGTACATGTGACCTTTCTCTGGCGGAGGAGCGGGCAAGTTTGGAAACCATGTCTCCCCAGCAGTGCAACTCGCATCAAGATAGATGAAGAAGGTTCCCATTCGATTATATTCCCTTCCTTCCGAATCTCTCGGCAGTGGAGGTTTGAACCAGTCCGCGTGAAGTTTGATCTTGTCATTAGGGCTGCTATAGGCTGTGAGTTGAATAGTTTCAACAATCGAGTATTCTGCGAGGCCAAGAAAATCTTCAGCGCGGCCCTTAATGGTGGCAATAGTGCTGTCGTTACTGTGTAGAAAAGCGGTTTGCGATGTTCGACTGTCTGATAATCGGCCTTCGTCCATGTCCGAGGTAACGAGGGATGCCTTATAGCGTGACGAGCCGAGACCTAAAACGTGGGCGACTTCGTCATTAGTGAGAAAGCCATCGATATAAACCATGAAAGGGTCGATAGAGACAATGTGTGTAGTGTATTTGTGCTCCCGAGGCGTCTGGAAGGATGCGGGAAAGATGAGATATGGGGACGACCAGATATCACAACATTGACCCGAAAGAAATATTGCGATTGCGGCCAAAGAAATGGATCCGAGCAATACCAAAAACTGGGGCATTCTTGTCGTGGTCACTTGATATGATTATGATGTTGCTGAAATTAAAACGAGACCACGGCATTCAGTAAACATGAAGTTTGAATCAGCTGTGACCGCGAGCAGTTTCAAACACGATCTCAAGTTGCATGAAAAGCTTACCAGTATCGGCATAGGACGGGCTGTCAAATGACAAAACGACACTTATGTCGTATCCCATTTTAGAAGGTGCTATGGTATCAGAATAAGATGACCCTAGTCTTTCACTGCAGGTTTGCATTGGCCCCAAACGAGGTTTCCAGTCCACTTTTGGCAACGAGAGGAGTACGAATAAGTTCGCATTTCCAGCGCCGCTGATGTAACAGTTCAATAGATTATAGACTAAATAGCATAAAGGAGGGGGTAGATCCAAGACGTAACGCAACCGGTGAGCTTGCCTACGTGCAATACCATAAATGGTATTTTAATCCTTTTATGACACCACCCGGTCGTCCATCCTCTTGCTCATCAGTGCTGCAATGCAAGTCATGCTTCTTCGAAACAACCTTCGAGACTTTCTTTCAATTCGAAAGTGGCCGTCGGCACGATGCCCGGAATCCCAGATGAACCAAAAGCCCCTCTGGCTGGTCTTCGTTCTGAGTCTCATTTTTGTTACATCCCTTGCAATGAATGTCACCACGGTATGGGTGTCATTAATTACGCGCCACAAAGTTGCGTCACCTGAAAACTACAGTATTATGACTTCTCATGTTCTCAAGCCAGGCTAACTAGCGATTACAGTAGATCTGCGCCCCATCGAAGAGCACTTCCAGGTATACCGTGCATACACGGAGTTCAGTCACACCGACCAAAACATTTCCAACCAAGCCTGGTCGAGCTTGAACCCAGACGAGGGATGGGTCATGTTGACCTATGACTGGATCGTTCAGCACGGTCTTCCGATTGCGGGCTTACATCCGCGGGAAACTGACCGGGGTGTTTACATATTGGATGCGTATCATCAGTTACACTGCCTGGTAAGCAGACCCACCCGACAGCCTTGTCAACACACCCAATGGTGGTGCTAAATGGATAGATGGCGATCCGAAATTTCACTATCGCTATGATGCGTGAGGAAGAATCCGAATATCATTTCCAACATATCAACCATTGTTTTGATAATCTCCGGCAGGCCATTATGTGTCGCGCAGACGATACACCCTGGTATGCCCTTGGTTTGGGCCCTACTGGCGATGGACAAGTTCGAAAATGCAGAAGTTGGGATCACCTCTCCAGCTGGGCCATCAACAACACAGCCTGCTATCGTAATGAAATGGGTACACCTCTTATGGAACGCTTTCATAATTGTACGTAAATAGCTTGGAGGAAACTTTGGAGGAAACTTCTATTAAAGAATGCAAAACCTAACACCCTGAAAATTGTTTCCGAGATTCATTCCAGTCCTTCGCATATTCACCTCTCCGTAATTAGTCGCTTCGTTCCGGCTGTCTCACTACCCAGTACAGATGTTTATCGATCTTTTCTAGCCTCTTCCATTCTTCACTCGGCGTCTCAACAGCCATGGCTGGGTCCATCACACCTTCATTAACAAACCCAAATCTCTTATAGTAGGTCAAGGAAGCAGGCACAGCATCTACCACAACCACAAGCCCAAGTTTATCAGCTTTCTCTAGTCCCCAACGGAGAAGCATTTCACCAGCTCCATAGTTGCGATATTTGGGATGAGTGGCAAGCTGGTCGATCGCTGTAAATGCTTTAGCACATACTGAAATTTTAGAAGGAGCACGGAAGTAGATTTCTATTCACCTAAATGTGGCTTACTCAACCACGACATTTGCAAATCCTGCAGTGTCCCAAGCCACCGTGACGTGAATTTGCGAATAACAGATCCTTCCGGTTGCCATGTGGCATCAAAGGGATCCTTCCGAACAGCTGGTGCTTTTTCGTAAATGGACCACGATGCAGCAGCAATGACAGCGTTGTCATTTGAAGGATCGGTAATTTTTAACCAATGTTGTGCAGCGTTTGCGGTCCAGGCTTTGGCATGACGAACTGCTTTTGCTCGGATTTGTTCTTCATATGTACCTTGTGTGTTGTTCAAAAGCTCATAGAACGGGCTAAAAGGTTCGTGGAAGGCAGCGTAAAGCACAGGTGCAATGCTCACGAATTCGTCCTCAGAAGCGACTTCAGAGAGTTGGAAGGCCATCTCACAGGAACTGTAGGGTAGGAAGTTGGGTGATGGTCAGAATCGAAATCAGAATCTTGGAGTTTAGGGATAATCGATAATCAAACTGAGCGCAGGACGTTTCGGTCGGAAAGAGAAGCACCGAACAGTAAGTGCCGGATAGCCAGCCCCGCCTACCACCCTGTTTGCTACAATTTACCCATTGCCCCTTGAAGCTCCCCGTGCTACCCCAAGAAGATGAAGAAAATTCAATCTACCCAAATATCCCAAGATAATTTGACCGACTCGTTAAGGGAACATGCTCAGAGCTTTTGGGAGGGGGGGGGGGGGGAAGCCCACCCCCCA
>Ga0247778_1001056_pt1 | contig 15641 bp, 14 predicted proteins | sample UWRJL049202B5_FD_179939 | JGI IMG/M metagenome (GOLD analysis project Ga0247778, IMG submission 179939) | Plant litter microbial communities from Arlington Agricultural Research Station in Wisconsin, United States - UWRJ-L049-202B-5 | ecosystem: Environmental > Terrestrial > Plant litter >... | reverse complement strand
TGAACAGCCCGATATCAATACCGGCGACGGAAAGGTATGGGCCTACGTGGCGGATTGCACCGGAGGACCGGGTAATACAGCACCTGTCATCAACATCACAGCACCCGCGGGCAATACCAGCTATACAGCCCCGGCCACGATCACCATCACGGCTACAGCCAGCGATGCAGACGGTACGGTTGCAAAGGTGGAATTCTATAATGGCGGCACGCTGCTGGGGACGACTACAGCCAGCCCCTATACCTACGGCTGGACCAACGTGTCGGCCGGTACCTATAGTATTACGGCTAAAGCTACCGATAACGCGGGCGCAACCACCACCTCCGCTGCGGTCACCATCACGGTCAACGGTAGTACCGGTACAACCAACTGTACCGGAGTAGCGACCTATCAGCCTTATCCGGCTGTTTACAACAATGGCGATAGGGTCGTTTACAACGGGGTACTCTACCAAAGCCTGTCGGATGCCTTATACAATGTTACGCCCGGTACGGCGGACTGGTGGTGGAAACCCCTGGGGACTTGCAGTGCTGCATCGGCAGCTGCGACTACCCGGTCCGGCCAGGTGATCGGACAGGCCCCTGCATCTCTCAGCGTACATCCCAACCCTGTATCCGGCAGCAACCTGCAGGTCTCACTGAATGCCGGCGGCGGAGAAAGATTGCGGATTGAATTATCGGATATCAGTGGTCATAGCCCGGTAGTGAAGAAAGATGTTACCGCCGGTTTGCAAGGACAACAGTCCGTTACCCTGGATATCAGCAGGGTTCCGGCCGGAATCTGGATTCTGAAGATCATACATGTGGAGAGTGGCGTCATCAATGTTTTGAAGGTGACAAGACTATAAACTTCCACCAAACTTCCAACAACCCCGGACCCCCAAAAGGCCGGGGTTGTTTTTATTTGATGATGCGAAAAGTAAGATTGATCCTGGGACCGATCTCCCTGGCCGTCTTCGGGATCTGGTGCTCCCAGAAATGCTGCGTACTACCGGCCATTAAGAGATAGGATCCATGCGTTAACGGGATCTCAAGCTTATCCAGCTCTTTCCGGTACTTATGCCGCAGCTGGAACGGCCTCGTTTCACCCAGGCTGACAGAGGCAATGACAGGATTATCTCCGAATTCCTTTTCATCGTCCCGGTGCCAGCCTACACTGTCCCTCCCGTTTCGATAAAGATTCAGCAGCACACTGTTAAATGAAACGCCGGCCGCCTGATCTACCTTATTCCTGATATAGATGAGATCTTCCGTCCAGGGATGCGGATGCCATTTCGTGCCGGAAAAAGTATAGGTATTGTCGGGATCTCCATACCAGGCCGTGAGCCGGGGCGTTAAATGCCTTTTATTATAGACGGTGATCTCGTCCTGTTTCCAGTTCGTGTCCTTCAGAAGAGCCTTATACAGCCTGTCCGCCTCCTTTTTTTCAAAAAACCCTTCGATCAGGGAGACACGCGCATCCGGTAATTGAAATTCTTTTCGGGAAGAACCGGAACTGAATAGGGCTGTATCGTCGAATAGAGAGGCCATCGCCCTGTAAAATTAATTGTTTAATTTCCATTTTTATCAGATCGCATGCAACGGAAGATCATTCATATTGACATGGACGCATTTTATGCTTCTGTTGAACAACGGGACCACCCCGAATACCGGGGTAAACCCATTGCCGTCGGCGGTTCACCTGAAGGACGGGGCGGGGTAGTGGCCACCGCCAGCTACGAAGCCCGGAAATTCGGCATTCGTTCCGCCATGACCTCAAAAAGAGCCCTGGAACTCTGTCCAACAGTAATATTTATCAGACCGCGTTTCGATGCCTACCAGGCCGCATCCGCCAGCATCAGGGATATCTTCCGCCGCTATACAGACCTTATCGAACCCCTCTCGCTCGATGAAGCATTCTTAGACGTTACAGAAGACAAGTTAGCCATCGGCTCCGCCATCGATATCGCAAAACAGATAAAAGAGGCGATCAGGGCCGAACTGCAGCTGACGGCCTCCGCCGGCATCTCCATCAACAAATTCCTGGCGAAGATCGCGTCCGATATGAACAAACCCGATGGATTGACCTTTATAGGACCCTCGCGGGTTGAGGCATTTATGGAGGCCCTGCCGGTTGAGAAATTTTTCGGGGTAGGGAAGGTCACAGCAGAGAAGATGAAGAACCTTGGACTCCATACAGGGGCCGACCTGAAGAAATGGGAAGAGCCGGAACTGGTCAAACACTTTGGGAAAACAGGCCGGTTCTTTTATAATATTGCCAGGGGCATAGACGACCGGCCCGTCCAGCCACACCGGGAGACAAAATCCCTGGCCGCAGAAGATACCTTCGCCGCCGACCTCCTCACGCTGGAGGAAATGATCCCGGAACTGGATAAAATAGCAGCAACGGTGGCGGGCCGCCTCCAGCGTTATGGCCTGAAAGGAAGGACCATCACCGTCAAAATAAAATACAGCGATTTTCGGCAGATCACCCGCAGCCGGTCCTTCCCCAACCCCATCGACGACCTCCCGACGATCAGGACAACAGCGGTCGAACTCCTGGCCGCCACGGACCTGGCCGATAAGAGAATACGTCTCCTGGGCATCTCCCTTTCCAATTTCGACGAAAGAGGCTCGCGGCCCGGCCCCACCCACGCCGGCCAGCTGGAGTTGTTCTAGCCGCCGGCCCACCCACCAAAAAATAATTTCATCCAAACTAGGGGTAAGCCCCTGTTCGATTGTCATACCTCCAAAGAGATTATGTTCAAAGGATCTACCTTTGATGGAAATTATCAAACAGCCAGGATGACAGTGAATGTTACCGGAAGTTTAGCGCAGCCAAACCTTAACCTGGAGGAGAACTTTGAGGAGGTCTTTAAAACCCACTATAAAAGCCTGCATGCGTATGCCTGTACCCTTGTGCGGGATCCTGCCCCGGCAGAAGAAATCGTACAGACTATTTTTGTACGGCTATGGGAGAAGAAAGAGGCATTGACGATCCGGGAACGCCTGTCCTCTTATTTATACAGGGCCGTGCACAACGAGAGCCTGAACTACCTGCAGCAACTGAAAAGGAAATCCGCCTATCAATCGCACGCCATGCGCCAATATACAAATAACAATGAAAATGCATCCGAAAAGATCCGCCTCCGCGAGTTGGAATCCCGCCTGGAGAAGGCCATGAATGAATTGCCGGAACAATGCCGTACCATTTTTCAACTCAGCCGTTTCGAAGAGCTGAAATACAAAGAAATTGCCGACAGGATGGACCTGTCCATAAAGACAGTAGAGAACCAGATGGGAAAGGCACTCAGGCTCATGCGGCTGAAACTCCTTGACTACCTCGCCGTTTTCCTGGTAGTATTATTTCACCTGATAAAGCAGACACATTGAAAGAGTTTTCCCCTGATACCATCGATGGCTTGCTGATCAAGGTCATCCTCCGGGAAGCATCCGAAGAGGAAGTGCGGCAGGTGGATGAATGGATGAGCTCCTCGCCTGCCAACGGACTCTATTTCGAAGATTTTAAAAAGATCTGGGAAGACAGCAGGAACCTGGCGATTCAGAGTACCGTCAATGAGGATGAGGCCTGGATCCGGTTCCGCCATCGGGTGGATATTCCAGTGATTCCCATTCAGGGGCGGATAAGAGTCCCCTGGCTCCGTATCGCCGCCGTTTTCTTTATTCTGGCGGCCGCATCCTGGCTATATTTTACAAACAGCGGCAACAAAACGGATCAACGCTTCTCCCTTCACTCCGGAACCGCTACCCGCATCGATACGCTGGCAGACGGCACGATCGTTACCCTCAACAGGAATTCGACCCTTAGGGGTAAAATAAACCCGGGAGAGAACACAAGATCCATACAATTGGAGGGCGAGGCCTTCTTCCAGGTGGCGCCGGATAAGACCAGGCCTTTCACTGTGTCTACAAAAGATGCCATCATCAATGTACTGGGGACGTCCTTTAACGTCCGCGCCGTAAAGGGATCGACGGAAGTGATCGTGGAGACGGGTCAGGTTCAGGTGGGTAAAGACCAGCATTTCGTCAACCTGCGGCCCCATGAAAAGGCCCAGGTATTCGAAAACACCGCGGAACCCAGGAAAGAGAATAACCCCGATGATCTCTACAACTATTACCGCACCCATGAATTTGTCTGCAATGGCACCACCCTGAGCCGGCTGGTGGAGATCCTGAATGAAGCATATGGCGCCCATATCATCGTTGACGACAGCAGCCTGAAGACGCTGCCCCTGACGACTACCTTCTCCAACGAATCCCTGGATGAGATCCTTTCCATCGTGTGCAAGACCCTGAAAATAACATCCATCAAAAAGGACGGACAGATCATCCTGAAACCAGCATAACCATTGGCATGAACCGGACACCCGATCGGATAAGAATCATTTGTCTATTGATCTCCCTGCTTCCCCTTGCCGCCCTTGCGCAGGGACACCTGGAAAAAAAGATCTCTATCCGGGTCCATCGCCGGACATTGGCCCAGACCCTGCAGGACGTGAGTAAAAAAGGAGATTTTTATTTCTCCTATAATAGCAATATCCTGAAAGGTGACAGCCTCGTCAACCTGGATGCCACCAAAAAAACAGTCAGACAGATCCTCGATATCCTGTTAGGGGAAAATTATGAATACAGCGAGAGCGGACGATATATTATCCTGCAGCGCAAAGCCTTTGTCCAGTCAACCAGGGGCTATACGATCAGCGGCTGGGTGGTGGATGCGGATACAAAAAGAAAGATCAGCCGGGCCAGCATCTATGAGGCCGACCAACTGATCTCCGTGTTGACCGATTCCAACGGCTATTTCCGATTGCGGTTGAAAGAAAAAGGCAGCCATCCAAGGATCATGGTTAGCAAGGAGCTCTACCGCGACACATTCCTGGTCATCCGTGAAGGATACGACCGGGATCTTACATTTAGTATTGTACCGGCTTCTATCTCGGAACTGACGCCCTTTGTCGTTTCTTCCCGGGTGGAAAGGACCTGGTTGGGGCATCTTCTCCTTTCCTCCAGGCAAAAGATCCAGAGTCTCAACCTGCTGAATTTTTTTGCCAGCAAGCCCATACAATTCTCGCTCACACCAGGCTTGGGGACACATGGTCAGATGGGAGCGCAGGTCATCAATAAATTCTCATTGAATCTCCTTGGAGGCTATACCGCGGGCAGTAACGGACTGGAGCTGGCCGGCCTTTTCAATATCGATAAGAAGGATGTACACTATCTCCAGCTCGCCGGCCTCTTCAATATGGTTGGGGGCAATATGAACGGGGTCCAGCTGGCCGGCCTGCACAATCACGATCTGGGCGCGGCAAAGGGTGTGCAGATGGCAGGGCTCAGCAATGTAGTGACAGGAAACTTTACAGGGATGCAGGTTGCCGGAATTTACAATAATGCCCAGGACTCCATGAAAGGCGTACAGATCAGCGGGATCGTCAACCGGGTTCGGCATACGATGGGAGGTGCGCAGATCGGCCTGGTGAATGTCGTGCGGGGAAGGAACAAAGGCCTGCAACTGGGCTTGGTCAACATTGCAGATACTTCCACAGGCTGCATGATCGGCCTGGTCAATATCGTCAAAAAGGGCGATCATTCGTTCTCTGTATCCGCCAATGAGATGCTGCCTGTTACGCTTTCCTATATACTGGGTACCCGGAAAACCTATAGCGTCCTGATGGCCGGATCGAATATCCGGAGTAATGAAAAAATGTTCATGCTGGGCTTTGGCCTGGGTGCCCGGGCCGCCCTGTCACAGAAATGGGATGTCGCTACCGAGCTTACGATGCAGTACTTCTATGTGGGCAACTGGACAGGGGTACCCGTCGTCTATCGCCTGCAACCTTCCCTGCAATGGCAATTCCGAAAAAAGATCGCCGCCTTCGCCGGCCCTGCCCTTTCCCTCTATGATGCAGATCATGCAGTGGCCGCCCATGGTTTTAGGACACCGCAGGCGCCATCGGCCTCCGCGACCTTCAACATCGGGAATACGCCGGCCTGGTGGGGCTGGACCCTGGGTATAAAATTTCTATAGACGCATAGGGGTAAGGCCGCCCCTGGTTGTCATATCTGTAGTCACCTTAAAAGACTAACAGATATGAACACACTAAGAATTCTTTCCCTGGCAGCAATGGCTTTATTTGCCTCTTCACACGGCAGCGCCCAATCCACAAAAGTGAAAGATGTACATTTGGGCCTTGTATATCCTTTGAGCACCAACGGAAGGGCCGCCGGCGAATATAGCAACCGCCTTTCGTTCCATGTCCTGACCGGCCTGTCAAAGGCCGAGACGGGCCTGTCCCTTGCCGGTATTGCCCTCGACATCAGGGACAGCGCATCCGGTTTGCAATGCTCGGGATTCCTCAACAGGATCGGCAACAGGGCCGACGGTGCGCAAATCGCAGGGTTTATGAATATCGTCGGCTCTTCGAACGGCATCAGCATGGCAGGGTTCGCCAACCTCTGCCGCGACAGCTCGTCGGGTGCGCAAGTCGCGGGCTTCATCAACAGGTCGGGAAATACCGGCAGCCAGGTCGCCGGCTTCATCAATATCGCCAAAAAGGTCAGAGGGATACAATTGGCCGGCTTTATCAATATCGCCGACAGCAGTGACTATTCCATTGCCCTCCTCAACTTTATCAGGGATGGCGAGCGTTCCATCGGCATCAGTACCGATGAGACCCTGACGACCCTGCTCAGCTTCCGCTCGGGCGGTCATAAGCTTTACAGCATCCTGGCAATAGGTTATAACAATAAAGATCATGACGATCTCTTCGCCTGGCAAACGGGCCTCGGCATGCACTTCCCCATCACGCACAGCTTCCGTGTCGATGTCGAAGGCGTGACGACCGGGCTCACCGATTTTAAGCGGGAGGACTATTTCCGGACCACGCTGCGGGTGCTTCCTTCCATACGCTTTGCCCGCCGCATGCTGCTTTTCGCAGGACCCAGCTGCAACTACATCCGATCGGACAGGGGCGTGGGCGCCGGCCTGGTCAGCCACTATACCTGGAAAGAGAGGGAGCCCAGCGGCCAACTCCATGGTATCTACTTTGGCGTCAGCGGCGGCATCAATATCGTACTCTGATCCGTAATATTTATGGAGGCTCCGTTATTCCCCTTTGCCCGGCGTTGAATGTGCCGAGGCTTGATAGAACTAGAGGCTTGATAGAACTAGAGGCTTGATAGAACTAATAGTCCCTTTTATCCGGTGCGCATGATTACTATCGCGTTGATTCCTGCCCGTCCCGCTTCTTGGCCAGCCTGACGGTTGAGTCCACGATCAGCTTTGAAGCCCTGAACGCAACTTTCACCATTCCTGCAAACAGCTTGAGGGCGGAAAAAGAAATATGGACCATGGTAGCGCCGATCTTTCCGGCATCCTTCATCAGCAGCGCTTCATTACTCGGTGACGGTTTAACCGTTGTATTTTTTGGCTTCATCTTGTGCATTTTTTGGCATGGTAGACTTTTTGAGGGTGGTGTTCCGGTAGATAGAGGGCGATTTCCGTGCCATGAGCGCGGAACGCGAAAAACTGAACGTTAACCAACAAAAAAAGTAGACATGAAAAAAGGACTTTTGGGCATTATTCTGTCCAGTTTGGGTATAATAGGCCTCATCTTCATTACCTTCGATTTTATGAGCGGAGGCGGCAGTACAAAGAATGTCGGCGGCCTTTTCCTGTATACGATCGCCGGGGCAGCCCTCTTTTTTGTCGGCATCTGGCTGGTCGACAATACCCGGAAGGCCGATGACAAGGTCAGTTGATAAAGGTGGTATCGGCGCCCGGATGGGATCAGCTCATTATTGACCTAGAGCCTTCCGGATCTCTTTTTCAATCGCTGTCTGACTAAAACCTACGAATACACGGCTGATCTTTCCGCGCTGGTCCAGCAGTAGTGCCGAAGGACAGCCAGGCAGACCCAAACGCTGAAATAGTTCCCCACCCCTGAATAGCATCTTATAGGATGGACTGAATTTCCTGTAAAAGAACTTCATGTCGTCAGGGCCATCTTCGATATTGATGGTTAGTAACTGAAATCCGTCTTTTCCATAACGCTGCTGCAGGGCGTTGTAATGCGGCATGGCTACCATGCAGGGGCCGCAGGATTTGAACCAGAAGTCCAGCAATACTACCTTCCCTGCATATTGATGAAGGGATATGCTGTCGACCCGTTCAGGAGAATAGACGGGTAACGTGAAATCAGCCACAACGGCTCCCTCTTTGACCAATGGTGGCTTTTCTGTGTGTTTATAGGGTCTGTAATGGTCGGCATAGGCTGCGTAATGCCAGGACGTCGGGGCAGGCGCGGCAGGACTGGTATTGATATCTGCATAGGTAACGCTGACAAAATCCCGCTGATCGTTCCCCCTGATATACCTGGCGATGAATTGGAAGGGGAAAAAGGTGTTCGGATCCACAATGAGAACATAAGGCCTGCGCAGATCTGCTACGCCAATATGAAGAATGCCTGCGAAAAGCCCAAAGTACATGCCGGGACCCTCAATATCTATGCAGAGGAAACCTCGCCCTCCTATAAGTGTGTCGCGTAGCTGCTTTTGAATGCTGTCATTGCCAATGATCACCGGTATTATATTTCGCAGCATGGCCAGGGAATGGTACAGGTAGCTGTTATTCTGCATTTTTGCCGCTGTTTCGGCGGATGCGCTATCGATGGTCATTGTGCTGTCATCGATCCGCAGCGTCAGGCTGCCATCATAAATGAAGAATTTTTTCCCGTCTTTTGCCTGGAACCTGAGGCCGATGGGGCTATTTGCCACCCGCTCGATATATATGCCGGCATTTCTTACAAAATGATAATTATCGTCATAGTACCACGTTTCCATCGTATACCGATAGCTAAGTTTGGTAAAGCTATTTAAACGCGCTTCGATTTTTTCGAGTACAGGAATAGCCTCGTTCGACGTATCCTTGGTCTGCGAAAAGCCAGGAAGCGTGAAAACTAATGCACCAAACAAAATGACAATTTTCATAATACTGACGGTTGTTGGGCTATAAAACTATTATTTTAATCCATAGAGTACATCCCCTGATCATAAAAAACGGTCTGCGACACCCCGCTCCGGCCCGCCGATCTAGGGGTTTGCGCTTAGTCGGCAGGAGCCGAATTAAAATTGTCCCACATATATAGTACCCTCAGCACCTTTACAAGGACCTATAAATTGTACATAGGCCTGGAAAAACACCCGAAAAAGCTTGCAGGAATTGAAGTTGCCTATTACTTTTGTATAACAATTGCATCAGTATTCAATCAGCGCAGTAACGTACCCAATCTCCTCGAAAACCTCTTTTACTTTTTCCGGATTTTTTACATCCCATTGATTTCGTTTTTGAATTGCAGTTTTCAATTTTCAGCTTCCCAATCCTTTGAATGTACCTCATTCCAATGACTATGACTACTCAATAGTATCTATTAATTAGTCGTACCATTTATTACCTAAAAAGTACCCAAATGAGAACATTCATCAGCCTCCTTGTGCCTGGCTTCTTTGCCCCAACCCCAATCCCGGTGCGCATTCCAAATGCATCTCTTACGCCGGCCCAATCTTCCGGAACAAGATCACTGATCATCAGCGCATAACGGCAGCAGTCTTTTGTTTCTTCCTTAACGCTTCAAATTCCTACTATATGACAACGCTATATACATCGTTCAGTAAATTCCTATGCCTATCCCTTTTGATTGTTCCGTCCACGCTCGTGGAAGGCAAAAAAGAGGATCCCTGGGACGTTACGGTCCGCACCAGCCCATATTCTTTCTATCATTCCACTGCCGCTGCCAATAAGAAGGCAGTGACCTCCACCGCCCTCACGGCCAGGCATATAGCCACCCGGCGCGCCATATGGAAAGTCGCCACGACGGCCTCGGCAACCAGGGCCGCCGCTAAAAGGGCCGAACTGCGCATGATCACCATGGAGGCCATGGAACTTTCCAGCGAGATGCAGCTGGCCGACTCCGGCCTCGATGCAAAAGTCCTCGAAACGGCATTATTAGGCTATCACCGCCTGCTGAAAAGGGGTGTCGTGCAAAGATCCGATGTACTGTCCATCTGTGATTTCAGTCAGTCATCCAGTTTTAAGAGAATGTATATCATCGACGTGGCCAATAAAAAATTACTCTATCGGTGCTATGTCGCACACGGCATCAGCTCCGGCAGCGAATTCGCAAATTCCTTCTCCAATACACCCGACTCACACAAGAGCAGCCTGGGCTTCTATGTGACCCGCGACATGTATTTCGGTGGGAATGGTCTCTCACTCCGGATCGATGGTGTCGATCGCGGCTTCAATACCCTGGCCAAGGAAAGGAACATCGTGATCCACGGCGCCCCCTATGTCAGCGAGCGTATACTGCACAAATATGGTGTGATGGGCACTACCTTCGGCTGTCCCGCTGTGCCCGAAGAATTGACGAACCAGATCGTTCCCCTGCTCAAAGGCGGCACCTGCTTCTTCATCTACTATCCCTCAAAAAAGTATTTGTCCCAATCGTCCGTCCTGAACGGATAATCCTAATCGCTACTCAAATTACATTAAAAGTCGCCCCGAATGGGCGGCTTTTCACTTTTCCAACTTTCTCAGCATAGCGACTGATATCCCCAGGTAGCTGGCAATATCTTCCTTCCCCGCCAGGGAGAAGACCCATGGTTGCGTTGCTCTTAGATGCCCATATCTTTCCGGAACACTCATGGTTTCTAAGATCCGGATCCTTTCGTCTACTTTGATTGCGTAGCGTTTCCTCATTTCCTGATAATGTATTCTGCTTTCCGGAAAGTTTTTCAATGTCCGGATCAAAGTACCATAGGTAAACGGAACCGAATTAACTGGATCCAGTGAGGCGATCGAAGAAAAATCGGGGTGACACCCTACGACGAATTCATCAGGTCCGAAGAATAGAGACACGATCCTCTTTCCCTCGGAACCGAAACGAATATACTCTATGACATGACCCTTACTGATAAAGAAGTAAGATTGCCTGTCAGGCGTCAGCTTTGCACTGTTAAATGGGATCTTTTGCCCCGGCGCCAACCCCATCAAATGAGAAAACAATTTGTTATTACGCATTTATTCGAATCCGATTTAGTTGAGATAAATGTAGAATTACTCAGATGTTTTACCTATAGGTGCATTCTCCTAATCTTGGTTAAGCATATTCTCAGATTGGTACTGATATATTGTAAAAATTCTTTAATATCGAACCGGAAACAAACCATCGATTCACATGTGCAAATCTGTAATATATCTCCTGTTCTTCTCATGTATGATGTGCCTGCACAGCCTTGCCCAGCAATTTGCCCCGGCTTCCGGAAATGAAGGCTATTACCAGATCAGGACATCGCTGCAGATTCCGGATTCAAAAGAGTTAGCCACGGCAATCTGGCATTTTAAAGTGACAAAGGTCATCGACAGCAGCCTGTATGTCGACTGCAGGCTGATCAGCTATAAAGGAGAGATCAACTACAAAGGAGGAAAGAATACCCAGGGCTTCAGTACGGATGATCTCCTTGCCTGCCGGCTAAACAACACCAGGGACCTGGAAATGCTGTGTCTCTTGAACAAAAAGTTCTCATATATTTTAAAGAAAGGCGACATTGTGAACCAACCTGACATTGTAAAAATATTCGAGGCGAATATTGCAGCGTGGCAGCTGCAGGACAATATAGCCGGTATAATGAAAAACAATGCCTGGTATTATCTCACCGCCGAAATGGCGCTGCTCTTCCCATCGCTGCCAACCGGACTTAAGACCCTGCCCGATTCCTGGACTTCACCTGATACCATGACCCGATACAATGTCGCAGAAAGGACGGCCCGGTCTGTCAGTTACAAGGCCGTTCGGAGCACGACAACTGACGCAGCAAAAAGTTCTGCAGCCACCTATAAAGCACAGACAGAATTAAGTCTTGCTACAGGGATGGTGCTGAACGCCGGCTTCACCAATACAATGACCGGGCCATATGGGGTCAGCGGAAAAAAGACCGATCAGGTGCAGGAGCTGACGATTACCCAACTGCCTTCTGCCGGGATAAAAATTTCGCCGTTAAGCGAAGATATCAAGGCCGCCATCGTTACAGCCAACCGTTACAGCAAGGCTTTATTCAACGATCCCTCCTATGATTCGGCGAAGGTGGCGAGTTATTTTCGGCACTATGATCCCTTGTTCGGTAATGTCGGCTGGTATCAATTGATCAGGCTGGATTTGTTGTCAGGGACCCATTTTCGCGCCAACATGAGGCAATATGACTCGCTGCTGGTCAAAACCCCCGATAGCGTGTTAGCGCCCTATTCCATGCACTTGTTCAACAAGGCCCAGCATGTCAGAAACATCAACGCCGACAGTCTGTATCACACCGTCTACTATCTCAGCAAGTACAAGAATGATTTCCGCAGCTGGGTCCAGGAGTCGTATGCGCAGTCTTTTATGCAGATGCCGATAGAGGAGATGCTGGCGGAAGCCAGGAAACAGGGAATTTCAGAAGAAAAGATCGCCAGTATGTTAAAAGAACTGACAGACAGCCGGGCCATCGCAAAAAAACTGATGGAAAAACTTTTGCAGGACGGCGACACGGCGATCCGCCAGGAAATATATCCATTGTCTTTATGGGTAAGGACTATACAGGATTCGCCCAATAAGGACAGCCTGCTATGGATTGCCGGGGAGCTCGGACGACTCGGGCATCATAAAGAATACAGCAATGTTCACCGTTACGGTCTGCTGGTTTACAAGCAACTGTTGGCAGCCGACAATACAAAAGAAGCCGCGGGTTTGCTGGATAATCAGATTGCCGGCATGGAAGAACGGGTAAAGGACAGCACGGACAAAGACCGATATCCCGAACAGAACATGCTGGCCTACGCCTATAAATTAAAAAGCGATGCGGTAAAGCCCACAGATCCCAGGGCAGCCATGACCTACCTTTCCATGGCTGCGAAATACTCTCCCGGCAGCCTGCGTGAGAAAGCACATACCAGTTTTTACGACCGCGCATTCCTCGGTTCGGAAGAGAGCTATCGTCCGGCATTTGCGGAGGCGCTGATAAAAGAAGGCAACTCAAAAGAGGGCCTGCTGATGCTGACAGAACAGCTGAATGTCGACCCTGCGATATTGGGGGAATTGCAGAAATCCTTCGCCCAAAATTTTCCGCAGTTGGATTTCTATCATTTTTTTAACGATGTCGTGATGAAGACATGGAAGACTGCGCCGGATTTTTCCCTTCGGAGCCCTGACGGCAAGATCAGCTATAAGCTGGCCGACTATCGCGGTAAATGGCTCCTGATCGACTTTTGGGGTACCTGGTGCGGCCCCTGCCGGGAAGAAATGCCGAAGATCAATGAATTCGTAAAGAAAATCAGGGACAGGAAAGACCTCGCATTTCTTTCCATCGCCTGTCGCGACAGCCCGGAACCGGTGACCCGGTATCTCTCTGCCGCCAACTACCACATACCTGTTTGCATGGCTGACAATATGGTGGAGAGCAGTTATGCAGTGCCCTATTATCCTTCAAAATTCCTGATCAGCCCTGCCGGTGCCATCTTCCCCATTGCATTCGGTCAGGACTGGGAAAAGGCTGTTGAAGAATTTGCATCCCTACAGCCGAAGAAGATCGAATCACATTTGCAGAAACAAAAAAATAATTGATCACATACGCCACACCGGCGAATAATCAATATTAAAAAACAGTAAACTCTGCGATAAGGAATCATTAAATAGTCCTTCCGATGGGTTAAGCAAATGTTAAAGGGGACAACTTTGCATTCCAACATCGCAAAGGCTCATGATCTCTTCTACTACACGATCTATTCTCCGGTCTTTCTTTTTTTTGCTGCTCTTCACTGCGCAGACCGGGTTTTCACAAACCATCCGTCCTGATGTCCATTACAGGTTGATTAGCGGCAAAGACTTCGTTCGGTCGAAGAACTATTATCTCCTGACCCTTTTCCAGGAAATACGGGAAGTGAAGAATCTCCTTTCCGAAGACGCCGCACTACATACGCTGGCGGTCACTAAAGGAGATTCACTCAAATATGCGCTGAAAAACTGTGATAAAGATGGACTCTGTTATACGACCTGTCTGAAATTCAGCGAGGCCGAGATCCGGCGGGTCGGCGAAAGGCTCCGTACGCTCTACCGGCCAGACAACGCCCTCGGCAGACTGGTGAAGGACCATGTCAAACCCTCCGGCACTTACATTTTATTCCAGGAATTGCCGGCAGCAGAAATGCTGGTCAGGGCATGGGAACAGGATGCAGCAGGCGTTAACCATGCGATCAGCGTATATGCAGAAGGGAAAAGGCCCAATTATCCCAATATCGACTCCATTAGCTTCAACACCCGCGATCCGCTAGACAGTAGCAAATATCTCAACGGTTACGTCGGCCTGCTATACAACACCACTTCACTCATAGCTGTTGAGCATTCAGTAAAGGACCCTTTTTTCGACATACCCCTCCGGGCGGCCTTACACTTTATAGAGATGAACGAACGGGAGCAGGCTGCCGATTACGAGCCCATGGATAAAGGGGAGAACCGGGCGGCCTTTGACAGGATCGCAGGCATCAAATGGAATACCTATAAATATTCCCTGATCCTTGTGCCGGGGGCCGGCCCTGAAGAACCATCAGTGGCCCTGAGCGCCGAAGGGATGCTGCGGTGCAGGCTGGCGGCGCTTCAATATCAGAACGGTCTGGCTCCCTTCATACTGACTTCAGGAGGCAAGGTACATCCTTATAAAACGAAGTATTGCGAGGCCATAGAGATGAAGAGATATTTAATCGAAAAACTGCATATTCCTGCCTCCGCAATATTGATAGACCCTCACGCCCGGCATACCACCACCAATATGCGGAACGCAGTCCGGTTGATCTATCGTTATGGCATTCCATTCGACAAGGCCGCCATCACCTGCACGACAAGAGGACAGAGCGCCATGATCGGCAAAACACTGATCGCCCGCTGTATAAAAGAATTGAACGAGGCGCCCTATAAGAACGGCAATCGCCTGTCCGAAACAGAAATTGAGTTTTATCCCCAGCTGGAGGCCTTGCACATCAACCCCCTGGAACCCATCGACCCTTGACGAAGACAGGATCATTGGAGAACGCTGCTTGCCTGGCATATATTAAAATAAATACTGCACATGAGACATTTACTAAGCGGCATAGCCGTACTGATGGTCGCATTCCTTCCCTTCTCTGCCCCAAACCTGGAGATGACGATAGACAAGACGTATACTATTGATTCCCTGGGCGCCTGCCAGGGGATTTCCTGTCAAAAAGGGAGGTTGTTTCTATACGGAGACAGAGAAGTAGGCATGATCCGGGAATACCGCATGCAGGGCGATAGCCTCACTTACCTCAATAAGGAGATGCGTCTGACCTTGAACGACACCGATGTGATCAATCATCCGACCGGCTTTGCCATCCATGACAGCTATCCTGTATTTATCGGCAACAGTATCCGGCTCAATAAAGAAGGGACCTCATGGAGGGCAGTCATCTATTGCGTTGACTGGACGGGTTTACAGCGGACCGGACGGCTCGACGGGAACCTGCTGAACACCATCGAAGATGATGCCTGTATCCAGGGAACGAGACCGGAATACGTGCAATACAATAAGAAATGGTATGTGGCC
>Ga0247778_1001055_pt1 | contig 15646 bp, 9 predicted proteins | sample UWRJL049202B5_FD_179939 | JGI IMG/M metagenome (GOLD analysis project Ga0247778, IMG submission 179939) | Plant litter microbial communities from Arlington Agricultural Research Station in Wisconsin, United States - UWRJ-L049-202B-5 | ecosystem: Environmental > Terrestrial > Plant litter >... | reverse complement strand
TTATAATTTTATAATTAATATTTAAATAAAATATTTTTTTATATTTTTTATATTATATTAATATTTTTTTTTAATTTGATTATCGATTAATAAAAAATCTCAGATTATATATTTTAATATTTCGTAAGAAATAATATTAACTTTTTTATTATTATATAATTATATCGGGAAAACTTTAATTTATATATTTCCTAATTTATTTTTAGATTATATTATTTTATTTAAAATATATTTAAAATAATTTGATTTATTCTGATTTTGATAATATTTTAATTTTTTTTTTTAATATATTTCGATTTTTATTTATATAAAAATAATTTTATATATGATTATTTTTCTGTTTTATTTTATTATTATTTTATTAATAATATTAAATAGGTAAGATTTGTTTTTCTTTCGTATTAATATATTTATTTATTTAACTATTTCTAAAGAGATAAGATTTTTTTATATATTAGAGTCAAATATGATCCATATTTTTTTTTTTTAATATTAATATTTTTTGGTTATATTGATTTCTTTTAGTTCAATATGGAATTTTAAAATATTATATTTTATGATCTGGTTTTTTTATAATTTATATTATAATTTTTATTTAATCAATTTATATAATATATTAAATTCGAAAATCAATCTTGTATTTTTTTTATTTTTATAATAATTATATTAGTATTAAAAAAAAAAAAATTTTTTTAAATTTTTTTTTTTTCCGTTATTATTTTTTATATATTTTTTAATTTTAAAAGATTTAATGACTTAGATATTTATTTCTTAAATATCCCAAATATAATTCATAAATTATATTCTAGAAATATAAATATAATCCAAATTATATCTTTATATATAATTTTATAATAGATTTTTGATTTAGGTTTTTTAATATTTAAATTTATTATTTTTAAAAAAAATCATTTATTTATTTTTTTAGATTTTTATATATTCTATTTCTATATTAGAATCTATTTTTATTTTATTTTAGATAATTTATAATTAATATTTATTTTTTAATTTTTTATAATAATATTTTTTTATTATAATAAAAACAGATATTTATTTTCTTTATCTGATTTTTTATTATTATTAATTTTCTTCAGTCCCTCAAAGCCTAATATATATAATAGTAATAATTGTATCCCATAATCCTATTCCTTGGGATCTGATTTTAAAATTATTTTTATAATCCGAATTATTATATTAATATTTTTTTTTTTGGTGGCTTTTTTTTATTTTTTATAAAATAATATTAAATATCCTGATAAATTATAATTATAATATAATTTGTTTTTTATTTATTTATTTTTAATAATATTAATTTATAAAATATTATATCAAATTATATAAAATCTTTATAATTTTTTATATTTTTTTTATATTTATAATATTAATAAAAATCTTTTTTCTCGAATATTTTTTTATAAAAACGATTATTAATTTTAATAATTATTTTTATTATATTTTCGAGGATATTTGGTCAATTTATATATATAATTTTATTTTTTATAGATTTTTTTAATTTTTTATAATATATAATAATTAAAAGATGGTCGTCCTATTTTGTTTTATTTATATATTATTAGAATTTAATAATATATTTTGAGGCTAATATTGTTTGCCGGAGTTTTTATATTTTTTATTTTATTATTTATTATTTATTAATATTACCGAATATTTATTTTATTTTATTTTTAAAATAATTATAATTAATAAATATATTAATAATAATTTTTCTAATTTTATTTGTGACTTTTTTTTCTAAATTTTTATTATTTATAAAATTAACCAAATATATTTATATCTAATTAAAAACAATCCCTTAAAAATAATTAATAATATATATAATTTTGATTATTTTAAACCCAAATAAATATTAATTAAATAAAATATAAAAAATAAATCAAATTTATTTTGTTTTTTATAATATAAATTTAATATTTTAATATAAATAAACTTTTTTTAAATTATAATAATATTGAGAAATATAATATCGGAAATTATATTATTTTTGAATAAAATTTTTTTTATTAATATAATAATAATTATTTAAAAAATAATAAAATATTTAAAATATAACAATTATTTTGGGTATTAATTTAATATATATATTAGATTTATATTTAAAAAATTTTAAAAAAAATTATTATTATATTAATATATTAAAATATTATTTGAATTAAATATAAAATTTTTATCTAATAAATAAAGATTTTATTTTATATAAAACTTTTATATTTTGTAAATTTTTTTTTAATAGGGATCCAAGGGATCCCCCCATATAATTCCTAGGGGATTTTTGTCATGTGATTTCCTAGACATCGGCTTCTCTATGCAGTGCTTATTGCCGAGCCTCAGGGCCGTGCTGTCCATGCCGAGAACTACTCCCTCCCTGGGTTCCGTTCGTAACAGGAAAAATATCTGCCTCATAGAAACATTCTAGTAACCCAGCTCTATTCTGTGGCAGCCGAAGATGCCATTTGTCTTTTTGACGATGTCAAAAGTGGCTTGCTTCAAAGGCATTCACTCCCTCAAATGGCGCTGAATTTCGGTACGAAAGACGTTGATCAGAGTGGAGAAACACAGCTCACCTCTAGGTGCACATCGTTGCCAGGGAGGTCGGCGCCTAGGCAGCCCGCCTTGCTCCGCCCCCGACTCAGCTTCAGCCTCCCCAGCGCTAGTTGAGTAACGAGCCTACTCGCATAAGTCTGGGCACTTCAGCGCATTTTCAGCGCCTACCAAACCTTGTTTCAAATTGCAAAAAATCAAATTTTATTATTATTATTTTTAATTCTCAAGTAATAATAATATAAAATTTTTATTTATAAAAGGAATAAATAATTTATTAATCAATATTTTTTTTTGTTATTAAAAATTCTAATATTTAATTATTTGAATTATTTGGGATTTTGATTTTGGTGCGAAATGCCCTAAACTGCCCAGACTTATGCGAGTAGGCTCGTAAGGTCGTTAAGTACGAAAGGGGGTTGCAAGCCACCGTCACCCCATATTTTCTGCCATTACTAAAGAAGGGAATTTGTGGGGCAAAATCAAGAAAGCTTGCTTCTGGATTGGTCAAATGTTCACCGTTTTACTAGGGAGGTGACGGTGATTTCTTGCGGCCCCTTTTCGTACGGCTAGGCGTGCCCTAAGGACAGGGTGTATATAGAGTTAATTAAGGGAAATGCTCCCGGTCTTCGGACCATTCAACAACTCTAATACCACACCCCCCCACCTTTACTACTACTACTCTATATTTTCTAGGGTGGCCTTAAATCTGCACAACAGAAACGTGAACTATTCCCAACACACAGCCGCACAGCGTCCCTTCTAGACTTGCATTGCAACTCGGATTTTAGTCTCTTGCCAGCGTTTGAGGATCGGTCTGTTAACCAGATGATCCACTTTATCGAAAAGTCGAAGCACGTGAACAACGCTTTAAAAGACAAAGCTCTCCGGGTCCTGTCATCAATTTTCCTCTACCCCGCCTCTGAAACCTATGTTTACCAATGCGTCTCCTGAAACGAAGGAACGAAGACGAATTCAGCCTGATCGAGCGTCTAAATGATGACATTCCTCCCTATGCTATACTCTCGCATACGTGGGGAGGGGATGACGACGAGGTCACCTTTAAAGACCTGAAAGAGGATACTGGCAAGAACAAGGCTGGCTATGACAAGATCCGGTTTTGCCGGAATCAAGCTGCCAGCGATGGCTTAGAATTCTTTTGGGTCGACACTTGTTGCATCGATAAGACGAGCAGCGCCGAACTCTCGGAGGCCATTAACTCCATGTTTCGCTGGTACGATGGAGCAGCAAAGTGCTACGTGTACCTCACTGACGTTTCGACGCATGGCGACAGTACAAATCACTTGTACCATCCCCCGTGGGAAGCAGACTTTCTGAAAAGCAGATGGTTTACTCGGGGATGGACACTTCAGGAGCTCCTTGCTCCAGCCTCAGTCGAGTTCTTCTCAAAAGAGGGCGAACGACTTGGTGATAAGACATCGCTGGAGAGGCAGGTTCATGATATAACGGGGATTGATATCCGAGCACTTCAAGGAAGCCCTCTATCTTGTTTTACCATTGATGAGCGAATGTCATGGGCAAAACAGCGCGAAACGAAACGCGAAGAAGACGCAGTACATTCTCTTCTAGGCATTTTCGATATCTACCTGTCGCCTCTCTATGGAATAGGGAAGAAGAAGGCGTTCGCTCGATTCTGGGAGGAGATTGAAAAACCCGTAATGGACGAGTTGTCAGATCTAACACCAACACCCTGTAAGATCGGTCTTTCAGTACTTGCTGATCCGAACCAGCCTGCTCTAGAGTAAGTCCCGCTTCAATTATCTAAGTTTGAAACTGTAATAACCTAAGGCAGCATCGTATTTGTTCACGGGCTCACCGGTCATCCCGAATATACTTGGAGTCAGAAGCAAGAAACCGGTCAGGACCAAAATATGCATAACGACGAGGATGGTGATCGTCTATCTAAAAGACAGAAATGTCTCCCATATACAGCGTCCCATGAAAGAGAACATGGAGACTATAAACCCATTTATTGGCCACGAGATCTTGTTCCAATCTCGGTCCCAAATGCGCGTGTTCTCACGTATGGATACGATACAAGTCCGACTCACTGCGGTGGTTATGCCATGGAAAAGAGCAAAGTCCAGGATATCGCATGGGATTTCCTTGTCGGATTGGAAGCAGCACGCCGTGTCCAGTCGATGAGGCCGCTGTTACTTGTTGCCCATAGCCTCGGCGGCATCGTTGTAATGGAGGCGCTACGAAGATCCAGTGGCTGCAGAAAACACCAGGGCCATCTTCATAGTATTTACGAGGGAACCTCTGGCATTCTTTTTTTTGGGACCCCTCATGGTGGTCCAAATTTTCGCGAATTGATTCAACTTACTACCGAACGGGTCATCAAAGTCAATAATTTTAAGGTTAACGATCACATTGTTAAACCTTTCTTGCTCTATGCGGAACAACTTAAGGAGTGGGATGAGAGGTTTGGCTTGATCGCTCGTGATAGGTGTTGGACTATATTTTCTTTTCAAGAACAAGACGGAGACATAGCCATTAGTAGTAAAAAGGTAAGGGATTCAAATATTCATACAGTATCGAACGCACTAAATTTTAATAGGTTGTTGAAGATACCACTTCTCGTTTGAATGACCCAACAATCGAATTTGCTCTACACATTGCCAGCAATCACATGGACATGTGTCGATTCAGCGGATGTAATGATGCCGAGTACAAGAAGGTTGTTGCGGCTATCAATCGTGTCATAAAAGCTACCACAGGGTCAGCCCCTTCCGGTACACTTACGACTACCGACGCAAATCAACGACAGGAATTTCTAGATCGCTTGCGGTTTAATCAAATGAATGCTCGACATGCGACAATCAAGAACGCTCACACAAAAACATGCAAATGGCTACTCCGCACATCCCAGTACAAAGAATGGCTTGAAGACACCAAGATATCCGACCATCATGGCTTTCTATGGATGAAGGGAAAGCCCGGGACTGGAAAGTCGACATTGATGAAATTTGCATATGCAAACGCTAAGAAAGCCATGGGAGATACCATTGTTATCTCATTCTTCTTTAACGCAAGAGGTGAAGACTTAGAGAAGTCCGTGTTAGGGATGTACCGCTCCTTATTATTTCAACTCTTAAAGCAACTTCCAGATATCCAGAATCCGTTCAAGTTACTTACGCCAAGCGGGTCTAATGACTTTGATCGGGATATCGAGACTGCTAAGATTCTTTTCAGCCGCGTAGTAGAGCGCCTCGGGCGACGTCGCTTGGCCTGCTTTATCGACGCTCTGGATGAGTGCGAAGAGGATGGGGCACGAGATATGGTAGCTTTCTTTGAAAGTCTTGGGAAATTTGCAGTTTCATCCCAAATCCAATTACGCATCTATTTCTCAAGTCGCCATTACCCCCACATTACGATCGAAAAAGTTGTCTCCCTCGTCCTAGAAGACCAGGACGGTCACTCTCAGGACATCGCCAATTATTTGCATAGTGAACTAAAAGCTGGAAGCAGCAAGTCAATGGAGGAAATCCGGGACGAAATGCTTGAGAGAGCCTCTGGAATTTTCCTATGGGTTGTCCTCGTTGTTGCAGTGCTGAATAAAGAGTTTGATCATGGTCGCATCCATGCGCTTCGAAAGCGGCTCGACCAAATCCCGGACAACTTAAGTGCGCTGTTCCGAGATATTTTGACCCGAGATAATGAGAATGTCGAAGACCTCGTTCTGTGCCTCCAGTGGATATTGTACACCAAACGGCCCTTGAAACTTCAGGAACTGTACTTTGCTATGCTAGCTGGAGTTGCAGCTGACGGATTGGCTGCATGGAGCCCTGAAGATATCACTGAGATTGACATGCGAAAGTATATACTTAGTTCGTCTAAGGGACTCGCAGAAATGACCAAATCCGAGCAACCAACGGTTCAGTTCATTCACGAGTCCGTTCGAGAATTTCTCCTGAGCGAAAATGGACTCGATATTCTTCAGCTTCACTTAAACAGCAGCTTTCCAGCATCTAGTCATGAGCGGCTAAAGGAGTGCTGTCAAACCTACTCAAGGATTGCTGCCTCAGAATATCTGTCATCTGACAGACTGCTACCAGCTGCATCTTCTGAGGACGCTATGAGTCTCCGCCAATTAGTATCTACAAAGTTTCCATTTCTGGAATATGCAGTACATAACGTGCTTTATCATGCCGATGCCGCAAGTGGGTATGGGGTCTCTCAAACTCATTTTATAAAGACTTTCCCCCTCAGCGATTGGATCCATTTAGACAACTTCTTTGATGAATATCAGAAACGGCATCATACACCTCATTGCAGCCTGTTATATATCCTTTCAGAGAAAAACCTACCGCACCTTGTCCAGATTGAGCTTAACCAAGTTCAGCAGTTGGATATAAAAGGAGAACAATACAGCTTCCCGTTAAATGTGGCCCTCTATCACAAAAACGAAGTTGCTCTAAAAGCATTTTTGTTACCAGATACTAGCGCCTGGTCAATCGGAATGGTGCCTCTTAACCACTATTTCTCTACAGCCTCAGAGTATCAAGAGTCTTTTAAATCCCTTCTCGAAATGAGAGATGAGATTGATTTTCAAAAGGACAGAAATCTACTCTCATGGGCCGCACAGGGAGGGCACGAGGCAATAGTCAGACTGCTGCTCGAGACAGGCAAGATCGACATCGATTCGAAGGATAAGCTTGGTCAGACGCCGTTATGGTGGGCCGTGCAAGAAGGGCACGAAGCAGTAGTCAAACTGCTGCTTGAGACAGGCAAAGTCGACGTCGATTCGAAAGACAAGTTTGGTCAAACGCCGTTATCGCGGGCTGCGCAGAGAGGGCATGAGGCTGTGGTTAGGCTGCTATTTGAGACAGGCAAAGCCGATATCAATTCGAAGGATAATAACTTCGGTCGAACGCATTTATGGCGGGCTGCGCAGCAAGGGCACGAGGCGGTGGTCAGGCTGCTGCTCGAGATAGGCATGGTCGATATCGATTCGACGGACAGCAAGTTTGGTCAGACACCACTATCGCGGGCTGCGCAGAGAGGGCATGAGGCTGTGGTTAGGCTGCTACTCGAGACAGGCAAGGTCGATATTGATTCAAAGGATATTAACTTTGGCCAGACGCCGCTATCGTGGGCTGCGCAGCAAGGGCACGAGGCGGTGGTCAGGCTGCTGCTCGAGACAGGCAAGGTCGACGTCGATTGGAAAGATAAGTTTGGTCGAACGCCGCTATTGTGGGCTGCGGAGAAAGGGCACGAGGCGGTGGTCAAGCTGCTCGGTGCTAAGAAGGGTTGACCGTTGCCTTAGGAATTGATGGGAAAGTAACATCCATCCCTCCCACTATTTTAATGTAGAATTCTTCGAACTTCTAAAATATTTATGGTACTGGCGATGTTTCTAGATTGGCTTGTCACAGTTCAAGTATTCGCCACTTCCAAGGTACTGCACGTGAATCCGTTACAAATAATGTGTGTCTTCAACCTAGTTGAAGGGTCGCATCCGAGTCTGTCATTTTGTATAAAAAATGAGCCAAGTCGGCGGTCCCATCAGATCAACAACTTCCCGGCGCGCACTTCGGATTCCCTTAATAGGATCACAACTCCCATCATTCCCATCAACCGGGCCTCCATACCATTATAATATTATTCACCAGCAGTATATCTGGTATTTCTTCTTCATAAATCAATCCACAATCAATATATTATTTCCATTAGTCGGCCGAACTAAGATTATAAATCAAGTTTAAATTATAAAAATATATAAACCCGAGTTTCGAAAAGAATTATAACCTTTTTTACAGGAGAATTATCTTATATTTCTTATTTATAAATCGAGGTAAAATTATAAAAACATATCAATATAATTATAAATTAAATTGAAATTATTGAAATTCGTTAATATTATTATAAAAATTTATTATCAGAATTAGAAATAAAAAAAAAATTCAAAAAATACTGAGATTATAAAAACTTATTAATATGATCAAAGGAAAAAAAGAATTATATTTAAAATAAAAATTATCAAAAAATATTTATTCATTTTTTTTATATTTATTTTAATATATTTTTTATCCAAATATATAATTATTATTCTAAAAGATTTATAATATATAAAATTAGTTTGTAAATAAGAAATAATCCTTATTTCCTAGCCAATCTATAGAAACTTCTTTTTATTATAATATTTTAAAAAGATCAATTTATAGCTAATTAATAATATATTTATATAAAATCTTATTTTGCTTTATTTATTATTGTTAATAATAATAATCGTAGGTATGATCGAAAATTGAAAGATTTTTAATATAAGGGTTTTATTAGAAATCAAAATTGACTTAAATAATATAAAAATAGATTCTTTTTGAGATGGAGCCAATAAGAATATATCGGATAAAATAAAGGAAGAAAGTTTTATTTTTGTTGTTGATATTAGTGTTACGTTCAAAGTTAATAAAATTGCTAGTAACGATTTAGATATAATTATTGACGAAAACACTGCAGTACATATTATAAATATAAAAATATCTAATATATAAAAAATTAATTTATAATTATAAATATATTTGATATTATAATAACCAAAATTATAAATTGATTCAATTCTGCAAATTTTGTTGCAAACTAGTTTATTATATAAGGAAATATAAGTGATATCAAAATTATAATATTCGCCACTATTATCGAAATAATTGATTTGACCAATTAAACAGATGAAAATATTCTAATAAATATAAATAATTGATTTCTGCTGATATGGAAAAGTTGTTGAATATTAAGGAAAATAAATAGGGCTAAAAATAAGATATTAATTCTTTATAAATATATTTTATTTAATTCGAAAAATATTAGAAAAAAAGAAAAAGAATAATATGAACTTTAAAAAAAATATTTAAAAATATCAGAAAATATATTATTATATTTATTTTATAATTTCTAGATTATATATAATTTATTCAGACGATTTTTAACTAGCGAAAAGATTTGGTTTATTAAATTAAACAAAAGATTGAGATTAATTATATAACAAATTAAACTATTATTATACAATTATTGTTCTCCGCCAATTAAAATTGTAAATTTAAGTTATATAAGTTTATTATCCCGCTTTATATTTTTGGTAAAAATATAACGCAAGTATATATTATATTATAACCTTGCCAATTTTAAGCAAAGTAATAGAGAACTTAAGGATAAACTAGATTATATTAAAGAGATAAAAAACAGTGATTAATTGGAGATGTAGATTAAATATTATAATCTGAAATTTATAAAGATTTAAATATAGAATAAATATTTATATAAATTTAAGATTCGACCTAGTTTATTTCAAAAAAAATTATCCTTTATATATTTTTATAATTGATATATATAATCCAATTTTCTATTATATAGCTATATATGACAGTCTAATATTTCGAAAAAAAAATTATTAAAATAAATAGGGATCTATACTATAAATTCATTAATAAAATTTTGAACTCTATTATAAAACATAAAATATATTATATTAGATTTGAAAAATATAAAATTACTAAATGTTTTTTTTCTAGGCGATTTTTGGCCAGAAATTTTTTTTTTTCATATTTAATTATTGGTTGTTATTTATAAATTATAAATTAGTTAATATATATTTTGGATATATAAAATCTTTTTTTTTAATCTTATCTAGAAATTTTGTTAAATATATTTATTAATTATAATTATAAATTTTTTTATTTTTTATTTTTAATAATCTTCCTCTTATTTTAACCCTATAATCCCTATTTAATTATATCAAATTTACTTATATTTATACTATTCCCAAACCGAATAATAATTTTTGGGCAAATATTTCGGATTTTATTTTTATTTTTATTTAGATTATAACTTTTATAATTTTTATTATTTGGATCAATTTATTTTTTATACCATAATATTAATTTTTTTAAATTATAATTGATGCAGTAAATGCTGTATATGTATGTGTATTAAGAGATGATAATGCTGTAGGGGCAGGAAGTGAGGTTATTTATATGTGGGTGCCTGAGGCACCGAGGCAGCCACGTCAGTACGTGCAACAATAATATTATAATTAAATTTAATTTTAAATAATTAAAAAATATAAGTATTTAACTAGTGACCTATTAAGCAAAAAATTATATATATATATAAAACAATAGATAAATAATAATAAAAATAATGAAACTATATTATTAATTATATATATTTTGTAGGCAAGATCCAAAACCGTTTTAGTAAAAATTTTATAAAGGAGTAGAAACGGATTCCCGGGCAAAATTCGATAAGGAAATTATAGCTGGTATATATAGGAGACCAAAATGGATTCTATATTATAATATGTAGACTAACTCGGGACCTGCTTAAAATGTTTAGACTCTACTCAAGCTCTGTTTAGGCTTTGCTTAGACTCTGCTTAGGCTCGCTCAAGCTCTGATCAGGTACATTTAGGCTCTAATTAGGTATATTTATCCTCGGCTCAGGCGTGCTCTCCCACAACTCAGGTTAAAGCAGCAGTTGCTCACGTCCGCAGACTAAAACGGAACCAGCGAACGGGAAAATTAACCCTGAGTCTGAAGGTATTCACCGCCTGGCAAAACCTTCTTCATAGGGACTAGCCCATATTTTCACTTCATCTGCACATCCCGCGTTACAAAACTCACAGTTCTGCATGACAATTGAGAAAGTACTCATCATGTTCTGTTAGCTTCACGATATTTCTCGCGCTGTTGCAGGAGGGAAGGGGGCGGTCGAGTTGGCCGTCTTCCTTACCCCACTATTGAACTTTGTTCTACCCCACCACTTCCAGCTAAGCAGCTGTTAGAATGGCCAAGCAGTGATCTAATTCTAGCTCGTATCATCATATCATCGATCTGCAGCTTCTTTGTTCCTATGCAGTACAGCTTCTGTTCGGAATGTCTACGACTGCAGTATCGACCGCCCAGCAGCGCCGCGAATGGAGATCACGACACCTTCGATCCAATGACAAATTTGTAACGGAGTTACCCAAAATTGAGCTTCATGTTCATATCGAGGGCACAATGAAACCAGAGCTAAGATGGAAGCTCGCGCAAAGGAATAAGATTCCTCTCACTGCTGGATCGGAGAAAGTTCTCATTTCCACCCTAGCCGAAACGCAAGAAGCCTACATGAACATTCGTGGAAGGATTGGGGCAGTTTCAGCGGAGGGAAAAAGAAATATGACATTCTTTGAAGCGTATTATGGTGGTTTTGATCTCCTGCAAAAGGAGGAAGATTATTATGACCTTGCCATGGGTTATTTTGAGCGTGTTGGTCAGATGAATGTTCGTTATTGCGAACCGTTCTTTGACCCCCAAGGCCATACCCGGCGTGGAATATCAATGGATGTAATTATGAACGGATTGAAGAGGGCGCAAGTTGAGGCCGAGAAACGCTGGAACGTGAGTTGGGCTCTTTTTCGATATTCGAATTCTTCTGATTCTTCGCAGATCAAATCTCAATGGATCATGTGCATGCTCCGTGACATGTCTCCAGAGTCTGCCATGGAACAATACGAGGCAGCCTTACCATACAGGAATATGATTGTCGGTCTCGGCCTCGATTCAGATGAACTCGACCGGCCGCCATCGCTCTTCTACGAAGTGTTCAAGCACGCCAAAGCCGATGGTTTCAGACTCACTAGTCATTGTGACTTCAATCAAAAGAATACCCACGAGCACATCCGTCAAGTGGCTGAAAGACTTGGTGGTCCAGGTGCGGAGCGAATTGACCATGGAATGAATGCTGCAGACGACGCTGATCTCATGGAGATTATCAAGTCGAAGGACATCGGATTGACAATATGCCCGTGTGCGTACATCCGTCACGCCTCTGAGGAAGCAGTGTTTCCTCGCATCCGCAAGTTGTTCGATGCTGGTATTAAGGTCACAATCGCTAGTGACGATCCCGCGTACATGGAAGATAATTGGGTGCTGCATAACCTTTACATGGTCCGCGAAAAATGCAGCTTCACGAACTCAGAGCTGGCACAACTTCAAAGGAATGCGGTGTCTGTTTGTTGGGCTAGTGATGAATTGAAGGAGAAGCTTCTCGATGGCATTAATGAATTCGAAAAGTCGTATTCAGCTCGAGAAATCTCACAGTCCTCTTGATAGAATTTCTTCCAGCATGGGACAACTTCTCGCATATTGAATTTGTTCTTTCTTTGCAGAATACCAACCAATCGACCCATGATACCGGCATAACTTCGCATTGAAAAACTGTCTCCCTTATATATCAAAATAAGTTGAAACACCCAAACAAAACAAATGAATAGTTGAGGACTAGCAAGCCTCTTCTAGTTCATCGAATAGTGCTACCTCACAGATTTGACCGATGAGGATTGGGCCTTCTCCCAATTTCTAGCAGCTAGCTCTATACTAACTTTGCCATACTTGTACAGCTCCAGATCTGACCGATGAGGATGGGTTGGCAACAACTCATTTCTTAGAGCCAGTAGATTCGGCATGGTCCACTTGCTTATTCTCTTTTTTCTTTTTTCTTTTGCAATTTTTGGCTATCATTTTGGCGGCATACTTTCGAGATAGTCGCCTCGGCCATGGCTTCCTGGCTTTCCTCTGCTTCTTTTCTGTCACGATTTGGTTGCACCTGCCCTGGTGTGCCCCGCTTAATGGCTTTGCGCTGTCGTTCCCAGCAATATTTTTGCCAGCTTTTCTCTTCGCGTATTCATTGGAAACGCTCCAATTTTTCAAATTAATTGAAAAGGGAACGAAAAATGCTGTGCGCATTGATTGACAGGCAGAATGCGGAGGCAAAGCTTCTTGTTATACCTTACGCAAAAAACTTCCCCAGAAAAGGAGGATATGCAAGGCTCCGAGGACTCCCTGCGACATTCTAAAAAAAGATCGGCCAAGGATCCTGTTTGTTTGAAAGGCTCCAAGCCAGCCAACCAACGATGGCTCAGCCCCCCAAATGCTGCGGGGCTGAGGAATTGTGCCAGTGTTTCGGATCACCCGAATGCCCGTGATTGGCGGGATTCAGCCACGAGCATGACACCTGCATAAGGCTGGGGGATGCAAAGGATCAATCCGCCTCGCGACTCGGAAGTCTCACGACTTCTGTCCTTACAGGTTGTTTGGAGGAAGGGATAGGAATATTTGCCCTGGAATTTAAATATGGGCGACTCTCCCCATCTACTTGGCACCTACGATTCCACATCACGAACTTCAAAAAGAGAGATTACAAATTTTGAACCTTCGCGATCGACGACTTCAGCTTGCCACCTCGATCAGCCTCGTGCTACGCTGCAGCTTGCGCCATCCGCCACCTGTACTTCAGCTACCAGCCTCAACAACGCGTAAGCATGGCGTCGTGCGCGCCAGCCTCCAGTATATCTTCTTTGCATCCCCAGCAAGCCATCCTCGGAACATCATCAAATAATACCATCGCATCGTCTTTTCAAAATTGCTGTACGAAAGCCAACGGCGCATATACCTCCCCTGAAGGCGACTGCTATTCCCACTGCTACTACTACAACGCCGCGAGCGCAACCCGTCTACAAAGCTGCTTCAATAAGACTTTGGATAATCCAAGCGACCCGAGCCTAGATTTCAAAATGTTTACCGACGTCCCACTCAGCAGCAGCAATGCAACGATAACTTCTGCAGCATCCGCTGTCATGACTTTAGTCCCTATCGCCACTCCTTCATACGCATTCTCTAATTCCTCATCAACGAATTTGAGTTCCGTGACAGTACTGTCAGGCAACTCGACAATGTTATCGAATCAGACAACTTCCGCACCAATCGTCACTTCCACAGCTCTTGTTTCCAGCAGCGGAGCCGGAACCACCTTTCAAACTAGCATCGTCACTGCTCCCGGCCCCTCGCCAACGGTGGTCAGCCCAGCATCAGGTACTTCGAATGCTCCTGCCTCGACTTCGAAGTCTAGGGCTTCGCGCGGGGTGACTGCTTCCGTTGGTACGATCGCTGTGGTTGGGCTTGCGTTCCTGGCTGTCCTTGTATGAGGTTTGGTTCTGCTGAGGTGTATTTGTAGCAGCATGCATCGGATGGCGTTTGGTCTTGGAGAATGGGAAGCATTAGATGGCGGTTTCCAGGAACATTGCATTGGGATTGGTGTTTTGGAGATTTTGGTTGCTTATATATACCCACATTCACTTAGTCTTTTCTATCAGAAATATCATATCAGAATTACAAATTTCTTTGGCATTTCCTGAGAGTCGCAATTCGTGACATCGTCCTAGTGGACTTGATAGAAAGAAAGCGCCGCTCAAATTGGAAGGAACAAGCGTACCAAGCAAGTGAGCCTCAATTTCCAAGAGGCTCAGAATCCTTACAAAATGTGTGGTCGAGTTCGTAGCTCTCGACCAATCCTCCGCTCTCAGTATGTGCGGCGCAGGGCTTGGAAATACTTGGCAGAGCTACTCACCCAAAACACGAGCAAGTAATCTTAAAGCATTTAAATATCCTTATACCCCTCCTCCCTCAAAACAAAGTTCGTGAAACATTTCTCTTCAAATCTCCTAACTTACACCACTTCACCCCTCAATCCATATCCCATATCCGAAAAATTACAAACCATGTCCTGCCCCGGCATAGTCAACGGCCAACTCTCCACCGATTCCTTCCCACAAACCTGCATCCTAGCCAACATCTCGTACTTCCCCTCCCGCTCTCTCCTTTCCTCAACATTAACCCCACACCAGAAACAACGCAACCCTCCTCTCAACAATCCAATCCTGCTGCCACAACCCCCTAACCACTCTCCCCCCTCCAAGCTGCAGCTACACATACTGTCCCCTCTCCACCCCGGTAGACGCAGATACATTCCGTTCGTGCATTAATAGCACGATTGGGTATCCGAGGCTTGCGGAGTTGGACTGGGGGTGTACTGCTTTTGACAGTCCGGGGTTGTGTGTCAATGGGAGTAGTACGAGCACGAGCTCGAGTGTGAAAGCGACGGCGACAAGTGGGTTGGATGGTTTGCCGAAGCTGAGTAGGAGTTGTGTTAGTAGTAGGGCGACGAGTATTGGGAGTTTGGCGCCGACGAGTGGGGGGTCTGGGTTAGCGACGGGGACGGCAACTGCGACTCCAAGTTCGACTTCGAC
>Ga0247778_1001054_pt1 | contig 15653 bp, 15 predicted proteins | sample UWRJL049202B5_FD_179939 | JGI IMG/M metagenome (GOLD analysis project Ga0247778, IMG submission 179939) | Plant litter microbial communities from Arlington Agricultural Research Station in Wisconsin, United States - UWRJ-L049-202B-5 | ecosystem: Environmental > Terrestrial > Plant litter >... | reverse complement strand
CGGCCTGGAGCCGTTCATCAAGAACGACACGCCACTGCCTGATGTAGGCGAGCTGAACCCGGCCGTACAGGCCTCCCGCGCCTCAGTGGTAAAGATTGAAGGTAAGGGTTGCGGCGGCATCGTTGAGGGTTCCGGCTTCGTGGCGGCGGGGCAATACGTGGTCACCAATGCACACGTTGTGGCCGGCGTTACCAATCCGGTGGTTATGGACAGCCTCGGTGCCCACCGCGCGGCGGTCGTTTCATTTGACGCCGACCTCGACATTGCGGTATTACGTACCAGTGGCTTGGCGGGCAAGCCGCTCACCCTGCTGGACGACACTGCCGCGAACGGCACCAGCGCAGCGGCGTTAGGGTTCCCGGGCGGCGGTGACTTCACCGTCAGCCCAGCAGCGATTCTGGACCATTTCACGGCCACCGGCCGCAACATCTATAACGAAGGGCAGACGGACCGTGAAATATACGGCATAAAAGCCCAGATCGTGGAAGGTAACTCCGGCGGGCCACTGGTAAACAAAGATGGTGCTGTTATTGGCGTTATCTTTGCCCGGTCGACGACGTACGATAAAATCGGCTACGCGTTGACCATGCACGACGTCATCCACGACGTAAACCAAGCCACCCAACGTACCACCGCCGTCAGCACCGGCAGCTGTGCCGAATAACCCATAAAGGAGCCTGATGAAGCTATTCAACCGTTCTGTATCACTTGCCAAAGCCATGCCATGGATTATGATCGTCTGCGGCACCATCGGCCTGCTGTGCGCCCTTATTATCATGTACGAAAAAGTAGAGCTGCTGCAAAACCCGCAATTCGTCCCCAGCTGCAACCTCAACCCGACCATTAGCTGCGGCTCGGTCATGCAATCAGGGCAGTCGCACATCTTTGGCTTTCCTAATCCGTTCATCGGGATGGTAGCCTTCCCGGTGATCATCACCACCGGTGTTATATTGGCAATGGGCTGCAAGCTCAAGCGCTGGTATTGGCTAGGGCTGCAGGCGGGCACTGTACTGGCAGTCATTTTTATCCATTGGCTGTTCTTTCAAAGCGTATATCGCATCCATGCCCTCTGCCCGTATTGTATGGTCGTCTGGCTAATGACTATGTCGCTGTTCTGGTACACCACGCTCTATAACATCCAGACCGGTGTTATAAAACTGCGCGGCGGCCTGCAAAAAGCCGGCTCCTTTGCCCGGCGGCACCATCTGGATATTGCCGGCGTATGGGTGCTGGTCATTCTCGGCCTTATACTGAAGCATTTCTGGTATTACTACGGCCAGTATTTTCATCTTTAGGCTATCGAGCAGCGAGCTGGAGTCCGCTTACGGTTTTCTCTTGATTTTTCTGATACAATGATTTTAGAAGATGGCTAGCCCACAACATAAAATTTTCACGAAAACAGCAGAAGCCCCCGCCGTAATGCTTGGCCGGGCAGTGTTAATGACGCAGGTCATGCGCGAAGCAAGCTCTCATAACCCCGTGCTCAAAAAGACAAAAGACTACTGGCTGATGCTGGGCCCCGGCCTGACCACCGGCGCATCCGACGACGACCCGTCGGGCATCGCCACCTATTCGCAGACAGGCGCCCAGTACGGTTTTGGGCTGTTGTGGCTCGCGCCGTGGACATTCCCGCTCATGGCTACTGTGCAAGAAATGTGCGCCCGTATCGGGCTCGTAACGGGCAGGGGACTGGCCGGCAACATTCGCGTATTTTTCTCAAAGCGGCTGTTATACGTATGTACGGCATTATTATTTGCGGCCAATGCCTTTAACATCGGCGCCGACCTGGGTGCCATGGCCAAAGCCGTACAATTGTTGATGCCACAACTACAATATGGCTGGCTTGTTGTAGGTTTTACAATATTTAGCTTATTACTACAGATATTTACGCCCTATGCTAAGTACGCCCGCTACCTGAAGTGGCTGGCACTTATCTTGTTATCATATATACTCTCGGCCATCTTGGCACACCTGAACTGGGGCGAAGTGCTGAAGGCCAGTATCATTCCACACATCAGCTTCAACAAAGAGCAGATCATTCTTATCTGCGCCATCTTAGGTACGACGATATCGCCGTACCTATTCTTTTGGCAAACCAGCCAAGAGGTCGAAGAGGCCGTACAGCGTGGACAGCTCACCGTCCACGACCGTTCGCACGCCGAGCACCAGACGATTCGCGGCATGATCAAATCAATGCGTATTGATGTCTGGACCGGTATGCTGCTGTCTAACCTAGTAATGTTCTTTATTATTGCGGCCAGCGGCGGCATACTGTTCCCGCACGGCATTACCCACATAGAAACAGCTGCCCAAGCCGCCGAAGCGCTGCGTCCCTTCGCCGGCAATGCCACGTACTTCTTATTTGCGATTGGTCTGATCGGCACTGGCTTATTAGCCATACCGGTGTTGGCTGGCTCCAGCTCGTACGCACTGTCGGAAAGCATGCGCTGGAAGGAAGGCCTCTACCGCAACCTCGACCAGGCAAAAGCCTTCTACGGCATCATTATTATCTCTATGCTCGTAGGGCTAGGCATGAACTTTATTGGCCTCGACCCCATTAAGGCGTTAATCTACTCAGCCGTCGCCAACGCCGTGGTAGCGCCAGTGATTATTTTTGCCATCGTACGCATCAGCAGCAGTAAAAAGTTTATGGGACCGTTTGCCAACAAGAAGGTCACTACCGCCGTCGGTTGGGCGGTATTCGCGCTTATGTTGGCTTCAGCGGTTGCAGCCGTATATGCACTCGCAACCCAGTAACCCCCCAGCAGTAACCGTCTTGATGCGCTGGTGCACAGCAGCGCTGTTGGCAGTGCCGCTTGCAACACTGTTGGTACCAGCGCCATCAGGCTACCGGCCTGGCGTATTCCATAGCTTGTTTTTTATAACGACGTTTATTATCGTGGCTTACCTGACCGCGGCTGCGCTTTTCATTCGCGGGCTAGACGGTTTTACCCAGGAACTCAAACATGCCTACGGCTTATTCGTTACGGGATTTTGCCTTATTGGCATAGGGTACATGCAGTTAACGATTTTACCGTTGATACATCAATACGACTCGTGGTGGGTTAAATACGGCTTTATTGGCATACCGTTTTTTGCCGGCATGGCCTGCTTGTACATGGGCATACGAGGCTACGCCAAGCTGTTCCAGGTGCGCAGCATATTCGTATCCATTTGGGCGACCGCCGGCATTACCCTGGCCGCCGGCATCGCAAGCATCTTTGCGCCGACGGCTACGCCGAACATCCCGATAGACACCATCACGCTGCACACAGCTCAACTGGGCCAGACCGTACCCCTGGTAGTCACCGCAGCTGCCGCTGTATTGTGCTACCAGTCGCGGCGGCGTGCCGGTTCGGCGTACATACCGGCGTTAGCATGGCTGTATATCTTCCTGCTGCTTGACGCTATCGGCTGCGCTGCCGGCATAGTGATACGGCTCATGCAGCCGGGCAATAATATCATTCTCGACAGCGGACTGGCGTATAGCCTGTACGTGGTAAGTAGTATTGCACTTATAAAATCGGCTATTGAATTCAACAAGATACGATACGGGCGCGACAACAGCTTACCGCCAGATGAACAGACATTCTTCGGCAAGCCATTTGATAACGCGGTCAGTACCGACACCGTGGCCGGCGTTATAACCTATCTTGCCGGCTTCGCGTCCGATGCGACCGCCATCGACCCCATACTTGATACCATGCGCATCATGACATCCACCCGTGATCCCGGGCCATTTACCGAGCAGGAGCAGCGGCAGCTTGCCAAAACGTACTTACAGCTTGAATATTATCTGTCAGAGACCGACCCCGTACGGCGCTATAGCCGGGACGAGCTGCAGGCCCTACTGCGTACGCGTTTTGCGGCCGTGCTTGCCGAGAATAAAGCCTTTGCCATCAGCACCCATACGGAGATACCAAATGCTTCATAAAACACATTGCCGCCACGTGGGCATGTACGGTATGGTGAATCAGTGAGCTACAAACACACTGCTGGCATCAATCATTTGGCGTACACCAGTTTTGGCATATCGGCAGGCATATCACTGCTCACGCTGCTAATACCAACGCCCAACGGCTATGCCAGCGGCCCGTTTCACAGCTTGTGCTGCATATTAGCGTTCATGATAGCCGAATACATTGGCGCCGCGCTGCTGTTTTTTGTTGAATTGCGCGAATTTACCGAGCAACTCCAGCGTGCCTACCGCTTGTTTGTGGCCGGCTTCTTGCTGCTCGCCATCGGTTACACACAGCTGCCGCTCATACCGCTCCTTAACGGGGAAGACACACCGTGGGTGATGTATGGAGGAATCGCCATACCGTTCTTTGCGGGCGTTGCTTGTGTGTACCTCAGCATCCGCGGCTTTGCTAAATTGTTCCAGGTACGCTCGATATTTATGTCATTATGGGCGACCGCGGCCATCGTCCTAGCGGTAAGCACTTTAAGCATGCTCGTACCCAACGGCGCCCCCAACATACCCGTGGCACAGACCGTCCTACAAGCCTCTAAATTTACGAATACCATTCCGCTCGTACTCGTCGTCGCCAGCTGTGTGCTGTGCTACAAAGCGCGCCAACGCGCCGGGTCTGCGTATATTCCAGCCCTTGCGTGGCTATTTTTGTGCCTGGTAGTGGATGCGGCATCAGGTATCGGCGGCTTTATCGTCCGGTTTATACAGCCGGGGAATAACCCGTTATTTATAAACGGTCTGGTGTACAGCGCCTACGTGGTCAATAGCGTCATACTGCTGAAGGCAGCCGTAGAGTTCAATAAAATCAAATACGGCCGTGACACTTTGCTACCGCCAGACGAACAAACATTCTTCGGCAAGCCATTCGCCCCGCAGTCCCACGAAAAAAGCGTAGCAGATGTTATTACCTACCTTGCTGGATTCGCCTCTGATGCCAGGGCAATCGACCCTATCCTGGACGATATGCGTATTATGACCGCAACCCGTGACCCCGGCCCGTTCAGCGAACAAGAGCAAATCAGGCTAGCGCACGTGTACATAGGATTAGCGCGCTACCTGGCCGATGAAGACCCGGTACGCCGCTACACACAAGATGAACTGCGTGCCATACTGCAAACGCGTTTCGCCACCGTGCTCGGCCAAAACAAGGCCTTTGCCGCAAGCACCCATACCAACCTGCCAAACGCCTCGTAAATCACGTTGTTGCCAAATGGGCACATACGGTATGATAGGTCGATGAGTTATTCTTACCCCACTCGTGCCATGCACCTACAAGTACCATCTCATGAGCTTCCGACAGTTGAGGCACCGTTCTTTGCTGAATTCCCTAGCGAGCTGTCGCCGGCTATGCTTATTGCAAATGAAGGCGGCCAACAGTTCGCCAATACTGTGTTGGCAATCGGCGCCGAAGCGCTGCTGCGCGCCGATCAGGACCACGTGCGCGTCGCTGACGCGCTCGCCAGCGGGCAACTAGCCATCGGCATTAGCGTGTACGACAACATCCCCCGCCACCCAGATTTAGAAGCGCCCAGCAAACCAGGCGCAACCACGCAGTTAATTAGACCTGAAGAAGCTGACCCTGAAGCCGGGGACTGGGCTATGTCGCTCACCGCCACGGATAATACTATCACTATGGCCACGCGCAACATGCAAACCTACAAAGCGGGCGCGACCTTTACGCGACCAGGCAGGCAGTACGTCTACACCCCGCGACAACTATGGCATGAAGACTTAGCCGTACGCGGCAATATATATACGGGCCAGGGCTGGTCCACGCGATGGAACGGGCTCGTAGCAAGCCGCTCGCAAGATCCCGCCACGCTGCATCGCCTTACGCGGCCGCTTCACATTTTAGGCGGTGCTGCACAGCACTTGGCCAAGCAATATTCGCCGTACACATGGGCAACGCTCCAAGTGTCAGTTGAAGGCAAGGGGATATAAGCCCGCCTATTCGTGGCGCAAGGCTTCGATAGGATCCTTGCGTGCTGCTTTCACGGCAGGAATCGTACCAAATATAATACCGGTCGCCAGACTCACACCCGTAGCAATAGTAATGGCCTGCCAGGATATGACTGGCTTTAGGTCGCTGTAGACGTACAGCAGGCCGTCTACAATCAACGAGAGCGCAATACCGACAACACCACCCAGTACGCTCAGTACAGCCGCCTCAGTGATGAACTGCGTGAGTATCTGGCGGCTCGTCGCACCGATGGCCTTGCGCACACCAATTTCGTGCATACGCTCAGTCACTGTCAGCAGCATGATATTCATAATGCCCACGCCACCGATAATCAGCGCAATAACCGCCACGGCGATGATCCACGTTGTTAACAATTTTACAACGCCATTACCGCTGTCCGCTGTTTCGTGCGGGCCCAATACAGCAAAGTCCTGCTGGCCGCCATGTGCGTCACGCAGGTGCTGGGTAATCCCGGCGACACCATCTTCTACGTCCTTCGCATCAACCGGTTTAACGAGGATTGCATACAATGAGGCGTTGTTATTGGTGAGACTGGCTGCCGTACGGTAGGGGATAAATATAGCATTGTCAAAGCTAGCCGTTGGCGAGAATGGCACATTTGCGAAATCTGATAGCACACCGCGCACCACAAACGCCTGGCCGCGGAAGTTAAATGTCCGGCCCAACGGCACATTTTCTTCAAACAAATTAGCGGCGACATTTTTACCGATAACCGCAGCATAGGTGTTGCCGTCGTCATTGCGGTCGTCCCAGAAGTCACCAAACTCTACCTTATGGCTCAGCACAGCGGGCAAATCCGGGCTAGTAGCGATGACCGGCGTATTCACAAACACCTTGTCGTTCACCTGGACTTCGCCAGGCACCAGACCCAATGGGGCAACCGACTTGGCTTCGCCACTTTTTTGAATAATATCGACGTCGTTGTTTGCCAGGCCGACTGTTGAACCCATGCCAAAGATAGCGTCGGTATTACTGGCCGACGAAATGTTCATTTCTCTGGCTGGCTTGCCGGGGCGAACCGTAATCAGGTCATTACCGAAGTTGCTTAGCTGCTGCGACACCTGGCGTTTGACGCCTTCGCCAATACCGACAACCGTTACCACGGCAACAATGCCCACGATCACACCGGTCATCGTCAGGATGCTGCGCCACTTGGAGCCGCGTACGCTGCTGAGCGCCATGCGGACATTACCGCGAACCATCATACTCATGCTTTCTTACTCCGGGGGCGGCGGGCCTTCGACTTAGCCGGCTTCTTTTTGGTGGACTTTGGCTGGCTGCGCTCTTTATCTTTAGAGGGCAGTGCCTTCATCAGGCTGGATACACCGGCCAGGTCGTCTTCTTCGGTAGTGACAGGAATGGTGTACATCACCTTGCGGGCGGTGTCGGCAATTTCGCCCAAGCGGGTTTGCTCATCCTGCACCACGGCACCGTCGTGCATGTAGACGACACGGGTAGCGTAACGGGTCAGCTCGGGGTTGTGGGTCACGAATAAAATAGTATTGCCGGTCTTGTGGATTTCGCTGAGCATTTCCATAACCAGGCGCGAGCTGGCGCTGTCCAGGTTGCCGGTCGGTTCGTCGGCAATGATGATCTTCGGGTCGTTAATGAGTGCCCGTGCAATAGCCACGCACTGCGCTTGGCCGCCGCTTAAATGGCGGGGGTAAAAGAATTCGCGGCCGCCCAAACCAACTTGTTCGAGCATATTGAGCGCTTGCTTCATGCGGCGGCGGCCAGCGATGCCTTTGTACGTTAAGGGCAGGGCGACGTTCTCCAGCACGGTCAGGCGGGGCAGTAGATTGAAGAACTGGAATACAAAACCAATGGTATCGCGGCGGATTTTGGCCCGGCGTGCCGGACGCAACCGCTCAACGGGCCGATCGTTCAGCATAAATTGGCCATGCGTCGGACGGTCCAGGAGGCCGATCATGTTCATGAGCGTGGACTTGCCGCAGCCGCTTGGACCCATGACCGCCACGAATTCACCCTCGTCTATCGAGAGTGTAACTTCGTCAAGCGCCACGGTTGTGGCATCGCCAAAGCCATATAACTTACTGACATCGCGTAATTCTATGATTGCCATCTCCCCCTATAGTACCCTTGATTGATTTTGTCGGGCAAGGTGTTTCTGTTGTATAATGGTCAAAAGTTTGGAGAGGTCGCATAGTTGGTCTAGTGCGCTCGCCTGGAAAGTGGGTACAGGGGCGACTCTGTCGAGGGTTCGAATCCCTCCCTCTCCGCCAACATACAGGAGCCTGCGGCTGCAGGCTCCTGTATGTTTTTTACGTTTTTGACCTTTGCGGCACTGGAATATATAGTAAAGTCATGCGAATCGTTACGTCCGGCTATCCCTACGTTGATATTGATGCATATGCCAGTATGGTCGCTTACGCCGACCTGTTGAATATTCAGGGCCAGGAAGCCAAAGCAGCCACTAGTTCCAAGCTGAACGAGAGTATTCCCGAAATGCTGCGCGCTATGCATGCGCCCGTCGAAACGACCTATCAACCCGACTTCGGCGAAAGTTTCACCATCGTTGACACCTCCGACCCACGCCATTTTGACCCGATGGTCAACTCCGAGCGTATCGACGAAGTCATCGACCATCACCCCGGCCAGGAAGTGTACTGGCGGCGAGCCATCGGCCGCCGCGCTGATATCGAATTTGTAGGTGCCGTATGTACGATGATGTACGAACGGTGGGCCCGTGCCAGCCTGTTGGACGCCATGAACCCACGGACCGCCACACTGTTGTGCGCCGGCATCCTGGATAACACGCTGAATTTCCAAGCTAAAATCACCACCGAACGCGACATTCACGCCTACCGCGACCTCGCGACCATCGCCAAGCTGCCCGGCGGCTGGGAAGTGCAGTACTTCCAGGACTGCCAAAAGGGCATCGAGCGCGACCTAGAGACCGCCATCCGCAACGACGTGAAGATTGTCGAATTCAAAGGCCAGCCAAACGTCTACGCCGTCGGCCAGATCGTTATATGGGATGCTCAAGCCATCATGAACGACCATTTGGACGTTATCAGCCGCACCGTGTCCAGCGTGCAGCCCAGCTGGTTTATGAACGTGGTCAGTATCAAAGGCGACCGCAGTTACTTCGTATGCAGCGACCCCGCCATCCAAAAATGGCTCAGCCAGCTACTCGGTTTACAATTCAGCGGTAACATCGCCCCCGCGGACCGCCTGTGGTTGCGCAAAGAAATTATCCTTCAGTCACTGCGCCAGCACGACTTCAAACCACACGAATTTTAGTGCGAAAGCAGCATGCCCGCCATCTGCCACGGTGTATTGATGTATCTCAAACTGGGTGAATCACGAGAATCCACCAGAATAATAATTACGAGATGTAACTGCCAATATGCTCGCCAGCGACCACTTTAGCAAGGGTACCTGGCCGCATCGGGTTGAATACGATTACCGGCATGTGCTGTTCCATAGCCAAGCCAAGTGCGGCTTTGTCCATGACCTTAATACTATCGTTGGCAACGGCATCCTGGTATGACACCTTCGCCAACGGCTTGGCATCGGGGAACTTAGCCGGGTCCTTATCGTACACGGCATCAACCTTCGTGGCCTTGAGCACGACATCACAGCCCAATTCCAGGGCAATACTGACGGCACCGGTGTCGTGCGTGAAATACGGGCGGGCAATGCCGCCGCCAATCACGATGATCCGGCCGCGTTCCAGGTGTTTTTCTGCCAGGCGGAAGGAGTACGATTCGGCGACTTGTTCGGCATAAATGTTACTCATACAGCGCGTGGCGATACCTTCGTCTTCAAAGATATCCGTTACGCCCATGGCGTTTATCAGGCCGCTGAGCATGCCCATTTGGTCGGCAGTAACGCGCTTGATGCCGTTGCCGGCAATGTCCGCGCCGCGTACCATATTGCCGCCGCCTACCACAATAATCAGCTGCGTATTATTGCCGCTGATAACTTGTTTACATTCGTTTGCCAGGAAGCGGGCGACCGTGGGGTCGATACCAAACGCATGCTCGCCAGAAAGTTGTTCACCCGATATTTTGAGCAACACGCGTTTGTACATTGCCCATAGCCTAGCAAGCTTTAGCGGCGTTGTCTACAAAAACAATTATTGCAGCACACTGCACGCGTGCTCAAACACCTCTCGCTGCTGCTCGAGAACTGCGCGCGTTGTATAGCATGCCGCAATAATGCTATTTACATGTGACGAACCTATGCTACACTCCGCGCATGAGCCTGACCCAAGCCGATACAGACAAACTAAAAACCGCGATTACCAAGGCGGTCGCGCAGGAAGTCGTTCGTGAAGTTGTTCGTGAAGTCGTACCCGCGGTTACCTTCGCAGTAATTGATATCCTGGAGCCACGATTTAAGCAAATAGATGAACGGTTCAATAAAATCGACGAGCAGTTTGATGTAGTAGACGAGCGCTTTAACAAAATAGATGAACGATTCAATAAGATGGACGAACGGTTCAACACGGTTGACCAACGATTCGACGTGATGGACGACAGATTTAATACGATGGACAAGCGATTCGACGTAATGGACGACAGATTTGGCCGGATGGAATACAAGCAGGACGCAACCCTAGAAGCCATACAAGGCATTAATAGTACGGTCAACACACTCGCCACCAAACCAGATCTTGATACCGTCAAAACAGATGTCCGGATCATACGCACCGTGGTCACGGATATGAACCGGCCAGCAGCCAAGCGCCTAGGCCGGCCCTATAGGCCATAGGCGACTTACATGACGCGGGCTAGAACATCGCTGTAGGCGATAGAGGCGTCTACCAGTGTTGTGGCTGCGAGCTTCATCGCCTCAGGGCTGAGCGGGCCGGTGTCAAACATCGTGCCGGTATCAAAAACGATAGGTACGGGCTGGCCCCACTCGGCCGACAAGCCATGTGACGCAACAATAGCGCTGTTGGCAACCCGGCCAAGGTCAGGGCTGACAACCGAGCGCATAGGGAATTCTATGGCTCGTTCTGGTGGCAGACAGGGGAATTGCTTGTGCTGCGCATCATCGGTGCGCCGCTTATCAAGGCGCGCAATTTGCGCGATGATGTTTTCGGGCGTATGCGGTAACCCTTTTTTCGTCAGGACGCGCTGCGCGGCGACATCAAGAGCGCACTCAGCAAAAAGCTCCATGGTGAGCGGTTGGTCGTTGTCGGTAAACCAGCGCTCGGCTTGCAACACGGCGCGGGGCGCCCGGCCGTTAATGACGAGCGCGTCAGCACCGCGCTGGAGGGCCCCGTCGGCTGTCTTGCGGTACCAACCGCTAGCGTCAGCTTTCATATGCGGGAGGTCAGCAACGGTAGAAACCCAGGCGGTAATTCCGGCACTCTCTAGGTCTCCCCACGGATAATCCGGTTCGTAGGCGACACCGCCGGCAAGCACCTTGTACACGGTATCGGACAATGCTTCTGCGGGCGGCAACGCAAGGCCCGTCGCGCCCATGGCGCGACGGGCCAGTTCGGTAACTTTACGGTAGTGGGAGCCGGCGTCACCAGGCACGACGTCCATGCCTTGTTCTTGCAAATGCGTGACGATATCACCGGTCAAAGTTGACTTTGATGTTGTCGCGGGGCCATCTACCAAAAAAGTACGCAGCATTGCTGCCGATCATACCTCGTAGGATATACGAAGTCAAATACATTAGCGGCTAATAATTGTCACCGCCCGACGGTGTATACTGGGGGCATGAAGATATACTCATGGAACGTGAACGGCATCCGGGCCGTTGTACGCAAAGAACTGTTCAAACCGTTTATTGAGGCCGAACAGCCGGACATCCTCTGTTTACAAGAGACCAAAGCCGAACAAGGGCAGGCCGAAATCGATCTGGCCGGTTACCATGAGTACTGGTTTTCAGCCGAAAAAAAGGGCTACTCCGGCACCGCCATATTCTCTAAGACCGAACCGCTGAGCGTCATAAAGGGATTTCCGGAAGATATCATCAAACAGTACGAAGTGACGGGCGACACCTACGGCGATCCCAACAAAGAAGGGCGGGTAATTGCCGCCGAATTTGAAAAATTCTATGTGGTAACCGTCTATACGCCGAACACCAAAGACGACCTCAGCCGCGTGCCGCTGCGCGAAAAGCACTGGGACCCGGCGTTCCTGGCATACTGCAAGCAGCTGGAAGCCAAAAAGCCGGTTATCTTCTGCGGTGACTTAAACGTCGCCCACACCGAAAACGACCTGGCCAACCCCAAGTCCAACCGCGGCAAGCACGGCTTTACCGACGAAGAGCGGCAGGGATTCCAGAACTTTTTGGACGCTGGATTTATAGACACCCTCCGTATGTTTAAAGAGGGGAACGGCTTTTACACCTGGTGGAGCCACTTTGCCAACGCCCGCGCCCGGAACGTCGGCTGGCGTATCGACTACTTTTTGGCATCAGCCTCGCTTAAGCCGCATATTACAGCCGCCGATATCCACCCGAAAATCTTAGGATCCGACCACTGTCCAATCAGCGTCACACTGGACATCTGATATGCACGATGTCACCTTGTTATTTTTGCGCCGAGACGGCAATATTCTGCTGGCAATGAAAAAACGCGGCTTTGGCGTGGGGAAGTGGAACGGCGCTGGTGGCAAGGTTGAACCGGGCGAAACCATCGAGGCGGCAACCGTGCGCGAATGCGAGGAAGAGATTGGGGTTACGCCCCGTAATATTCAGCCATCAGGCGTCATCGAGTTTTATGCAAGCGACGACCCGTCATTTGGCCATCGGGCCCATATCTTTACCACAACCGAGTGGGATGGCGAACCAGCCGAAACAGAAGAAATGCGCCCCCAGTGGTTTGCCGAAAACGCCATCCCATACGATACCATGTGGGCCGACGACATCCTCTGGCTGCCGTTACTGCTGGAAGGCACGCGTTTTACTGGCAGTGTCACAGGGAACGCACGCAATGAAATCGTGGCAGCCTCTATTGTTCCTATTGCCAAATAACCTGCTGTCATTCCAGCCGATATCTGGTATACAGATAGTATGGAACGTGATTATTGGCAACGGCAGGAAGCAGGCAAACCATTATTTCCTGAACTAGAATGGAGCCGTCCGGAAAACCGGATGACCGCTGGTAAGCTGTTAATTGCCGGGGGCAACGCCCATGGCTTTGCCGCGCCCGCCGAGGCATATGGCGTGGCAGTAAAAGCTGGTGCCGGTACGGTGCGGGTGCTGCTGCCAGACGCCATCCGAAAAATCGTCGGCGTCGTGTTTGAAAGCGGTGAATTTGCACCGTCCACACCAACCAGCGGCAGCTTTAGCCAAAAGGCATTAAACGACTTCTTATCATTCAGCTCATGGGCTGATGGCGTACTCTTTGCCGGTGACCTGGGCCGTAACAGTGAAACTGCCATCCTCATGGAAAAATTCCTCACCAAACACCCGGCAGCCGTCACGCTCACCAAAGACGCCGTCGACTATGCCGTAGCCGCGCCCCGCAACGTCCTGCAACGCAGCAGCACAACACTGGTCCTCAGCCTAAGCCAGCTCCAACGACTGGGGATTGCCGCCGGTTTCCCGCGGGCAGTAACCTTTAGCATGGATTTCTTACACCTAGTGGAATGGCTGCACGATTTTACGACCGAATATCAGGTATATATCGTTGTGCGCCACCATAACCAAGTATTGGTTGCCGTCCACGGACAAGTCAGCAGTACCCATGTATCGCAAGAAGAACGCATCTGGCGCGTGCGCACCGCGGCCATCACCAGCGTCTGGTGGATGCAAAATCCGTCAAAGCCTTTTGAAGCCCTGACCACCGCCGTACACCAGACCGCGGGCAAGTAGTAGGCGCTAGGCGCCGAACCGCTTGGCGATAATCATCCGGTCGCGGGCGCGGGCGGCAAAAGCGGTCTGCCGGATACCGGGCAAGGCAGTCGTCGCGACCGCTAGAGCCGTAACCGCGCGGGCCGCCGCTTTGCCTTTGGCAATAAGCCGGCCGCGAGCATCAAGATCCGTCGTATGTTCAACACGATCGGGCGATTCAGACAAACGGGCTAAGGCCAAAGCACCGAGGCCCATCTTAAAGGACTGTCTATAATCACCGTGGACTGCTTCGCTCATGGCCAGACGGCTAGCCAGGTTAATGGCATGCTGATGCGGACGCGGACCAGTACGCTGGCCCTCAATACCAGACTTTGCGAGCCACAACTGGGTGTCGGCACATCGCTGCATGGTCTTGCCCATTTGCGGTGCGTTTGCCAGCCGTGCACGGGCGGCGGTCCGCATGTAGACCGTACCAATATTAAGCCGCATCGACGGCTGCTGCTCATCCCGTAATACAGCGTCTGCTGCAGCCTCATCGAACGGTTTCGGACTATCCAATGCAGTGCGAGCATAAATCAGCGCATCTTCATAATTACCCAGCCGCTCCTCAGTGAGTGCCAGCGTACCGGCTACACCAGGGCGCGCAGGGTCGGTAATAGCCATAGCCATAAACGTCTCTAGGCGTTGGTCGCGGGCTTCGTCAAAATTGCCAATGGTGTGGTTGGCTTCAGGTGTTAATTCGGGCATAACGCATAGTTAACCATATACCATTAAAAATAAAAATACCCCTGTTTCCAGTGGTACTTTATATGGTGGGCGGGGAGGGAATCGAACCCTCACGAGCAATGCTCACAGGATTTTGAGTCCAGCGCGTCTACCAATTCCGCCACCCGCCCGTAAATCCAGGGTAATTACCCCAAGGCTGCGGTAAGTGGTAGGCTTACAAGTGGCAATTGTACTATACTTATAGGGATAACGCGAGCATTAGCGTATATTTTATGAATCCCTTATTCCCCGACGAACCAAACCAACCACAGAACGCCGCCGCCCCCAGTGGCAATGGCTATGTATTGTCGCACTCGCCAACCAGCGTGAACGGCTCAGCCGTGTCCGGCCGGCCAGGCAGGGACGCAAGCAGCCCCGCCGTAGACCTTATCCGCAGCAAGCTCGTGGCCTTATACGAAGACGAACCGAATGCCACGAAAGAGCTCGAAGAAGTACGCAATGCCCACCACCCGCTATCGCGCCACCAACAGTTTATGAACCAGCTGAGCGCCTCTGGAAAATCACTCGCGAGTATCCAAACTGCCTGGCACGCCTATTACGAAGGGCTCGGCGACGACGAAAAACACGAAGTCTGGCAGGAATTCTACGCTGCGAACGACCAGAAATCGTCATACACCAAATATGTCCAAAAGCACACCACCGCACAACCAGCTCCGGCGCCGGTTACAGCTGCGACACAACCCGCACCAACCCAACAACAGCCAGCGCAGCCGCCCACAACTGCCACACCGGCACACCACCAGCACCAGCCAGGTATAGCCGTAGCACCAGTGCAGGTAATAGCCCCGACAACACCGCAGCCGCCACGCCCCGCCGTGCCACATGCCGCACACCATACCCGCCCCGTCCACCACAAACCAGTCGTATCGGAACACCTATCGCCGGAACCAAAACTGGATAAGCGAAGCTTTGCAGCCATCAAACAAAAGGTCGCCAAGCGCGCCAAAGCCGGGTACAACGCCCAAATCAAAGCCCGCCAACACCTGCAATCACTGATATTCGGTATCGGCCTCGGCACGCTGGTGTTGGTCATCCTGTTATTCGGATTCTTTAACGAAGTGATCGTTGCGCCGTTCATCCACCCCAATGCCCGCGCTGAAGCCACGCCTATCATCCTCAGCACTGACG
>Ga0247778_1001053_pt1 | contig 15662 bp, 7 predicted proteins | sample UWRJL049202B5_FD_179939 | JGI IMG/M metagenome (GOLD analysis project Ga0247778, IMG submission 179939) | Plant litter microbial communities from Arlington Agricultural Research Station in Wisconsin, United States - UWRJ-L049-202B-5 | ecosystem: Environmental > Terrestrial > Plant litter >... | reverse complement strand
ATATAATTTTTATATATAATAATAATATTATTATTTTCGTAATTTTTATATATTAATTATATTAATAAAATATTAAAATTATAAATAATATTTTTAATAAATAATAATAAATTTAATTTAAATTAAATATATTTATTAATAATATAATATATATAAAACAATTTAAAAAAATTTAAAAATTTATTATTAAATTATATAATATTATATAATATTTTTATAATAATTAAATAATTTTAATTATATTTTTTAATTTTATAACTCAAAAATATTTATAAATATATTTTAAATTTAATATTTATTAATTATTTATATATAAGAATTAATTTCGATTTATTTTATATTTATATAATTTTATTATTTATTATTTATTTATATTTTTATTATAATTTATATTATTTAATTCGAATATCTTTTTTATAAAATTCAAAATAAAATTTAATTAAATATTAATAAATTTTTATTAATTTCTTAAAAGAGAAAAATAATATTATAATATTTATATAATTTATTTTATATTTAAAAAAATTTCCTATTATTTTTAATTAATTTTATATTTAATATGTTGAATTATTATATATATGAAATATTTCTTATAATAATATTAAATTTATTAAATTTTGGTTTTATATATTTTAAAAATAAATAATATAATTTTAATATAATTATTTTATTGGTCAATAAAGTATTAATGGCTAGGACCGTCATCAGCACCTTCACATTTTCCGGAAAAAATCGGCTTAGCAGATTCGCGAGTTTCCCGCGATTAGCCGAGAATCTAACCAGATTAGCAGAATTAGCAACTCTTATTTAAGAATTTTAATTTTTTTAAAAATCTGACCTGATTAGGAATTTTTTTTGCTAGTCTTAATAATTAGTTTCTATAAATAGAAACTTTTTATTAATAGTAATAAAATTTAATTTCAAATTTTTTAAATTTTTTTTTAAATTTTTTAATTGGTGCACGGACCATATAATAGACTCGTTTAAGCCCTCATATTATGATTATTTACACTAATATAAATATTTTTAACTGCATCGAATTTTTTTTAAAAATTTATATATATATATATTTGTGCTATATATATAAAATATTATTTAATATATTATATATAATATTATTAAAGTTTGGATTTAATAAATATTGATATTTAATATCAGTTATATAATAAAAAATCGATCATATAAGATCTGGTATTTTTATATCTAAATTTGATATAAATAAATATTTAAATATATAAAATATTTATTAATTCTAAGAATTTAAAAAAAAATTATTAATTTGAACAAAAATTATTAATTTTAAAAATCTCGGCTAATTGCACCAATCCCAACGAGGATGGAAATCTATTAGAATTCTGATATAATCCTAGGATTAGCCGAGAATCCCATTAATCCGATACTTTGTGGGGGTCCTGATGGTGCCACGCACGGTCATACTATAAACGTATTACGCACGGCCCTTAACTGTAGCCCCCAGACCCGAACCTGAGCAGTGATACCGAGTCTCGGTTTCGAAAACTTCATTAATTCGAATAAGAATATATAAAAATCAATGTTATATAATTGTTTTTAATATATAAAATCCGCAAAATAATTTAATATTTTTTGAAATTTGGAATATTTCGTAATCTATTATATTATATATTTATAGCAGATTATGCTATAATTGCCATTCTATAATTACTCTATATTTTCTAGTTTTTCGATGTTTATCGGCTGGCGAGGTTGAACTTTCGACTTCCAAGATTAAGTCCATTTTATATCTATAAATCGCATCTTGCATCCCCTTTATTTAATACAATGATTTTTTCTGATATTTTACGTCGTTATTCTCAAAATTGCATAATATATATTTTCTATATATTTTTTCTTGATATTTTTGTTTTTTTTTATATTATTTATAGTTTGCGAGTCAATAGTTTTTTTTATAAAATCTTTGGATACAATATTATTCCTATATATTCGGCCGTTATATTATTATCTTTTCTTTTTTTGTCGAACCTGAAATATATCATTACTTATTGCTCACTGCACGCGGCTCTGTTTCTGCCTCTTTGTTACTGCTGTCGTTCTTCTAGAGTATTGCACGTTCTTGCAGCAGCTTCCTTCTACGCAGTCCCTCACTGAAGGACGAGCATTTTGATGAGTCTGCCGCAATGTCACTGCCGCCTTTTATTTTGGGAGTTTTGAAAGGCGACTATACGCACTGCTCCTAGTTCCACGTCGTCGCCTTATAAAATAATCTATTTAACAATATCAGTTTGAAATTGTTTTAATTCTCAAGGTTTGCAAATATTGCAGTATTCTTCAACCAAAATTTCTCAAGAGAATACTTTATAATAATATAAAATATATATATTTATATATCAAGTATATTATTGTTTTTATTGTTTTATTATTTTTTTTCGTTATAAATATAAATAACTTTATTATTATTATTATTTTTTTGAATTTGGATTATTATATTTTTGTTGTTTTGTACAAAAATATTTTATTAAATTATATTATTATATTTAATTTTCAAGTATTTCGAAAATCAAAAAATATTAAAATTATAAAATTATAAATTTGTAGATATTATAATATTATTATTATTATTTCAGGTTTTGATATTATTTATAATATAAATATAAATAAATATTAAATATATATTTTGTTTTTATATTTTTTTTTGCAATATTTTTAATATTATTAAATATATATAATTTATTTCTACGATTTTCTAATATTTTTCCTCGACGCTAAAAGTTTTTTTAAACATAAAAAAAGATTTCCTGTCTGTTTTCTTTTTCTGTTTTTTATATTTTTTTATTATTATAACTTCAATTATAATATTCAAATAATATTTTAACGGCATTTTCACGTCCTTATTCATTCTTTGTTATTTTTGCTACATCTGCTGAACACCGGCTCTACTTCCTCCGACATCGGTAAAATATTTAGTGGGTCGCCACCCGCAGCGACTACAGCGACGACCTAGCGACGACCTAGCAACCGCAGCAACCGCAGAAATATTATTTTCGATACTCCGATATCTAATGCAGCCGCATCACGTGACCATTTTTATTTTTAATTTATTAAGTCCCTTAATAAATACTAATACTAGTATTATTATTATTATTATTATTATAATACGCTAATATATATATATAATAAAAGCGGGGCCCAGGACTAAACTTTGCCTAAAACGGCTAAATTTAATATTATTTAATTTTTTTATGGGGCTTTCATAATATGGGAGCCTTACCGAGATTTATAAAAAAGCTATACATTTTTAAGTGCCTAATATATAAAATATTAATATTTTTTTTTAAATTAATATTTTATATATTAAATATTAATATTAAAAAATTTAATAAAAAATTATAACTTTTTTAATTTTTGAATTAATATAAAAATAAAAATATATTTGAATTGCTTTAAAATAGGGTAATATTATTGGTTAAAAATTATAATTTTTTTTTCTAGCGACGCTAGCGACGCCAGCAACGATCTAGTAACAAATCAGCGACGTCAGCGACGGACAGTGAATTTAACGACGCCAAAATATTTTACCGATGAATTTTTATTATAATTATTTCTTAGGAATATTTTTTTGGCTTTTAATTTTTTTGTAGGCCAATTAATATTCTTATTTAATATAGATCGGCAATTTATTGTCTTTCTGTCCCATCCATATTTCCTTTAAGAACTAGTATCTAACTACCCTCGAGACACACACATACACACATACATACATACATACATGGGCATTGGTGGCACCGTGAGGAGTGAGGATAAGAGAACCTTACTATATCATTGATGCTGTAAATCAAAATTAATAATTTCGCACTATTCTAATGAGAGAGCGCAGTCATGCCTATCATCCCCTTCGACTCCGCCTTTGGATCAACTACTTCTTTCGGTTCCATTTCGATTTCAACATGTTCGCCCCAGCTGCAGACGCCCCCTGACTTCCGAGTAGGCTCTTGAATTTCGTCTCGATGCCGTTGGCTTCAGGTTTTGCAATCTCTTTTGTCGGTACAATAGGGTCATCTGCGTTGGGCTTGTCGTCTTCCTTGAGCTTCAGCGTCAGTCTCTTAAGCGCCCACTCCAGCTCTGCTTCCGTGGCATAGCGGATCGGGGATTGTTTATCGTTCCCCTCGGCGGACGGATTTGCCCCCGCCGATAATAGAAGATCGACCGTTCGTTCTCGCGATGCCTGTTGGTCCACCGCTTGCAGCTTGGCCGCGGTCGCGCCAGCAGCCTGTAGAAATAGTAGGAGAGGCGTCTTGCCATCCCTATCTTGCGCGTTCACGTCAGCGCCAGAGTCGAGCAGCAGCTTCGTGTAGCCTTCAGGGTCTACCCCAACCATCGTAGCGTGGAGCGAAGTTTGTCCCGCGCCGTCTTGACAGTTCGGATCCGCGCCATTTTTTAAGAGGACTTCGACCGTCCGCTGTGCGTCCTTCACCTTGACCGCGATATGCAGCGAGGTCTGCGAGGTGCCTGAGTAATATGCCTGCTTTATATTGTCGGTGCTCTTTAGAGCTATTAGCTTCCGAGCTGTAGACGCGGTGCCCATACCGGTCTTCCGCCTGGGATCAGCGCCACCCTTGAGCAGAGCTTCCACTACTGCTTCCAACCCGGGGATGGCCGCCGCTTTGTGAAGAGGAGTGATGCCGGAGCTATTCCTGACGTTTGCGTCCGCGGAAGAGGAGAGCAGAATCTCCACCGTTTCGACCGAGCGGCCGTCGATGGCATAGTGAAGTGGTGTATTTCCTCCCTGCCTCGTTGGCATATTCGCCTTGGCACCTCTTTTGAGCAGCTCCTTGACCATCCGAGGCCCGGCGTCAGGGCTTTTGGCAGCAGCAAAATGCAAGGCTGTGCGACCCGGGTGACTGAACCCAAAGGTTTCGGCGTCTACAGGCGCACCATTTTCAAGGAGCCACGACACCATCTCGACGGCTTCCGAATCTGCGGCAATGTGGATAGCGCTCCAGCCGGACATATCCGGGGCTCTCACCGCGGATGGAAGTGACCGGGTGGATTTGTTCCATGCTGTCGCGCGCTCAGCCAACCACGGAAGGTTGAGTCGCGCGGACACAAAGAGCAAACTAGTGCTGCTGGAGAAACCCGAATCTGAAGGACAGGTTAGCTCTTGAGCATAGAGATAGAGACAGTAAGACTAACACTTTCCAGGTGTCCACCGCTTCAGGAGATCGTACGACCGCACCCAGTGGGATAATGCCGCTGAATCGGCAGCGAAAATGTCCATGCCGCTTACAAAGGTTTCGCTCTGGATTTGACCCTCTCGGAGATGGTGACCCACGAATGCGACCGAATACAGCAGGAAAGGGAATCCATCAAGGAAGCGCAGTTTTACCGCTATAAGCTCGGTCTCATCGATCATCCCGTTGTCTTGAACGGGAGGCATAGGCACCTCACGACTCTGGATTTCATCGAGCTGGAGATAGGCCAAGCAGGCGGACGCCATCTGTTGGTGTGCCTCAGACTTGCTGATCCCGTAGATAGGATATTCTTTCGCGCCTTCGTCGCTAAAGAGATGGCGTAGGAAATCCTTCACCGCCTGATGACTTAGGTGAACTGTACCATCGCGGACCACAAGCAGTGCTCCCCAGCTGTTCTCGATACTATGCTGCAATGCCTCCAGATTCTCATCCGAGCTCGCGCCACCAGTGTACTTCTTTCTTTCCTGCAGAGTCAAGACCACATCCGACTCTCTCAGGGTTATTGGTCGACACGCAAAATACACCCACATCAGTAGCGTCCGCAATCTACTCGCTCCATCCCGCGGCTGCTGTTCCAGTATCTTGCCATAAAAGGCTTCCACGTCCCGAGGAATGCTTTGCAGTCTCTCTTTGACCCTGGTCTCCGTCCAGATGCCCTCCCAAGTGGACAAGTCGTCCAGGACCAGCGACAGCCACATAAACATGCCTTTGGAGCTCTCCCTCAACTGATCAGTAATGTGTTGGCGAAGATTTTCAGAGAAGTTGCGATATTCTTGGATGCTTCTTATCCGCCTGTCGGCAACTTCTTCAACGTCGCGCTGGTTTCTCTCAGGCATATCGATGGTGTACTCGGGACGCATTTTGTCGCGCACAGTCTTACTGAATCGATCAGAGACAATGCAGCGCAGGGTGAATTTCTGGTCTATGCTACTGGCTTTGCTACCGAGCCTTGTGGAAAGCTCATCGATCAGCCGGAGAACCGCTAATATATGAGGGCCGCATTCATCCAAGCCATCAATGACAAGATAGAGAACCTCCACCTCCGGGTCAGCGACGATATCTTCGAATATCTTTTGGAGAATATCGAGGGATTGGAATTCGTCTAGATCAGATCCCATGCGGGCACTGGCATCGAGGTCTTCAGGGTTCTGTACATGAGACAGTGCGTACTTTACCAGATTCCGGTTCTGCTGCAACAACTTGTACAATAAGGTCCTCAGGATCCAGACCGGTGTTCGTCGATGTTCGTTCGTGTCATCACAGAAACATGCAACCGCAATGGTCTTCTCGGTGGCACCAAGCTTGGGGGTAAGTTCCTTGTGCTCGACAGTAGGTGATTGAGGCGTGGTGCCCGGACGCAGCCGTTTCTGCAGCTCCTTGACAAGGAACCTCAACAGGACAGTCTTCCCGCTCCCGGGAATTCCGTGGATATATAGCGGCGCGCTGGTCGAAGGATCCGTTTGGATCCAATCGAGGAATGGTGCGCACTCGAAGATCCATTCACACGTTCCAGGCTCTGCTCGGGCGATGTCATGTCTGTCTGCGGGATCACCGGCAATAAGGGCATTGAGAAGTTTATCTTCAACACTTTTCTGCTCGCCTAATGATTCCAATGAAGTCGTCAGTTTCTCTCTATCCACTAATTGTTTTTTGGGGGTGGGGGGGAGGTGAGCAGTATATCGCCTTGCCTACCCATATATACGGAAGCACCCGCAGTAATAGTAACCTGCTGGATCGACTCGCTGCGAAAGGCAGCATTCAGAGTGCCCATATTCTGACCCAGCTGGAGCCCCTCATTCCTAGATTGGGAGAAATCTGCCGACGCTGTCGGCATTGCCTAGAAAACCATACCACCACCCAGGTCAGCCAGCCATCTCTAACGTTATTTCTTGCTCTCTGGAGTTTGATAACATTTATTAATTACCTTTTGTTTGTCAACTGCTGATTCGACGCTTTCCACCATTGTTGCAGACGAATTCAAATGGAGTCACAGAGAGTTCGGTCTCAAGCTTTTACAGCAGTAAGGTGATGTTGACACCAGTACCTATTTCATTTTGTTTTCGCCCTCGTTAACGAATGACTTTTCATCCTTTGTGGTTGAGGGGGATTTTATCCGTTAGATGGGTTTAGTTATTTAATACCGCCCAATGGCCCGGATTCCCCGAGGTAGCACCTTTCTCAATCCAAAGAGAATGAACACGTAGTGAGGGAAGATGCATGGGAGGGCTGTACGAAGCTAGGGGCAGCCACCCGCTGTTACGACGCTCGACCAAAGGGTAGCACAATAGAACAGCAGCGAATTGGAGATGCATTAGAAAAGCGGGATGATTACGCAGGGTAGCCCGCTGCGCCAAAAGTGGTAGCAGCTTCCAGCGCATGGGCGTTCGTTCGAAGAGCTGAAGTTACTGCAGTTCATTGATTCGTATTTGATCCTAGGCTCAATACGCGAGATAACTACGCTAATGCGCCTGCCAGAGACGGCTTAGGTATCAGCCAGCCACATTCTTATCAAGTAGCTGATCGATTCCCGTTGCGTTTTGCCATTTAGCAGCAGTTTTAAATACAGAATCTCGGAGTTCACCCAGTACAGGGCGCCTGACCAATGGGTGTTCTACTTTCTAAACCTGCATGTCAGGGCGAGAAGGGGCGATCTTCGTCATGTACCAATCTAGTATGTCACGGAAAGAGCCCCGGAAGGGATTGGCGGTCGTGGAAGGGTAGGGGGGTGGTTGATGCACTCGATTCGGATATTCATCTTCTGTCAACTGATAGATCCATGCTTCATTAGATCCGGGGTGAACTACTTGCATTACTAGTTCTGAATCGTTCCTACGCAGTATTCTCTCGCAGCCGCTGATTGTCGCAACCCCTCGATAAATACTCGGTGCATGCCCCGCGTTCCCGGACAGTAGCTATCTATATATCCCAACGGTATCAATTGATTGTCAATTTTTGCTACTTTTCAGACCATTCAGCAAACTCTCTCATTCAAGATGTCTGTGAAAGTAGTTCGGGACCCCGGCGAGGCTGCTAGAGTGGAGTAATACAATCCCGCATCTTCTGCAAAGCTTATATGTACATACTAACAATCGAGCACTGTAGTATGGTTCTCGTCCACGGCTGGCGCGGCGATAAAGCACCCTGGACATCTGTAGAGACATCGGTCTTCTGGCCAGAAAAACTCCTCGCTGCGAAGGTTCCTGAAGCACGTATCCTGTCATATGAATATGACGTGGAACTCGAATCCTTCTGGAACGAGGAGGATTTAATCACTGAGCTTTCGACCGACCTGATTGATGGGCTAATGGAAGAGCGACCTGAGAAAACGGAAAAGCGCGCCGTACTTTTTGTTGCACACTGCCTTGGGGGCTTGGTTTGTGAAAATGTTAGTATGCTCCATCTAATCCACATCTCCGGAACACCAGCTAATCTAGAGATTTTATATTATATAGGCTCTTGTGGTAGGGAGCCAGCACGATGAAAGAAAAAACCTCATCAGTTGTGTCCGGGGTATCCTGCTCCTTGGAACACCCCATTTCCAGCCTGGAACATTGACGGCGGCCACAAAGTATTTCCAATTGGCTCAGGAGGCGGGCCTGAGTGATTCCAATCTGGAAAAGAGGTCCCAATGGGTCATTTCAATCCCCCAGCAATTTGCCGAATTGAGAAAATCAGGGGCTCAGATCGACCTGGAGTGCTACTATGAAGGATCCGATATGAAAGTAGGTGACAGTGACGTGAGGATCGTGGACAAGTCCTTGGCCCAGTGCCCTGAAAGTTCTCCTGCAGAGCGGCTCGCTGGCAACCACCAACGGATAAGCCAGTTTGAAAGCGAGAATGACAAGGACTTCGTCAAGGTGTTGAGAGTGCTTAAAAAATGGGTCGCAAAGATTCCTCCGCCCGAGCAGGAAGGAACCGTGAACTACATATCAAACGCGAGTTTTGCTGGATCGACTAATTCTGGCATGCAGCTCGGGCAGAACGCTGGTAATATAAGTGGATTCAGTTTTGGAAAAAGTTAGTCTTCGTAGTAGAATTTGTGGGAAGTTATTTCTGGGGAGGGTGTGTGTTTTTAATGAATCTATGATCTCTTTAGCATACTTGACGAACAAAAGGATTGAAGCCCGAAGTAGACGTAGTTCTTAATTCTTCTCTCAACTCTTTACTAGAACTGTGAGAATTCAGAACGACATCCGCGTAGAGACTAGCGTTTGCGCCCTGTCGATCGTAATACCGAAAATGGCCGGCATACTGCTACTAGTGCGGCTACAAAACCTTTCTATTCTTGAGATGAAACCCCGTCCGGCGGCCCTGCTGCTGTAAAATACCATTAAGTGTTACTTGTGGACAGATCTACCTCTAATCGTCAAGTGGGAACTGAAGGCTGAACCGCCCCACTTTCCTCGCTTAGACTTACTAAGTTCAGCAATTCGTAAGTTTTTATTTTACGGGTAAAAAAATACATATATATTGAAATAATTTTATAATAAAACAATCTATATAAGATTTTTCTCACTTAATATATTTAGAATAATCTCTAGATTATTCATAATTTTTTTCGGTTTTTTAAAAAATAAAATTACTTATTGCTGACAAAATGAGGAATTGCTGAACCCAACGAGCCCCGTGCGAATTGGGTGCAGCTGTTCCGTGGTAACCGTGAATACGAGAATGGCGGTTTAGCCTTCAGTACCACCCAACGATTAAATGTGCGCAAACTCACTGTCTGCACTCATTTAGCCCCGAACTGGTGTAACATGAGAGGGAAGGGTAAATAGACACAGCTGACTTGGCAGAGATAACTAACTTTCCCAAGAACGCAGGTGCATCTCGCTCAGCTCCGGTCGGACAGCCACAGGTATGCCAGGCTGCTAAGGAGGGGCCAGGGGCGGACATTATCCACTCCTTGTAGCAGCACAACTCCCTACCGTTTTAACCAGTAGGATTGCTACATCCAATACCCGGCAGATCGTGGTATGCATGCGCAGTCTGCACTTTGTAAAATGTACTTCGTCCCAGGCGTAATTATTCCGCCGGGGAACGCCGTGGACAAGGGGTGTTTTGCTGCTTTCGCAACGTTGCCACCCTCCTGTTTTGGCGTTTTTTGGCGGAATTATTTCGCCTGGGACGAAGTATACTGAGTGATCCGTATGTGAGCTGTACGTGGCTGTTTTCCATTGGTTTTATTTCAGATGTTTCCCCGTGCTATGCACCTTGAGAGGTGTGATTTGAAATCGAGGAGAAATTTTCAGCCCTTTCCGTGATACTGCAACTCTTTCAGGCAGCCTCGAGCCTTGTGAATCGGAGCGCTGAAAAAAAGTGGGGACTGCAGGGAATATCCAAGCAAGCGCTGAAGTTGATGAGGCGTATGTGAGCTAGCGTCTAAATAGGAGTGTCTTCGAAGTTCTTATGATCCAACTATTTTATTTCCCAAAATTTCCCCAAGGCTGAGCCCTCAATTTGTATTCCTTATTCTCCGCTCAAAATTCTGCTCCACGCTGATACACCTTGTAAGCATGGCCACTCAGGCAGCAACCGGCGTGACTGGGCAGGTAGGGCTTGACCTCGCTCAGTTATGGAGGGCAGCAGTGGAAGATTACGAGAAAGCGACTGGGAAGAGTCTTCGACTAGAACGGTCCAGAAGTATGGATGAGATCATGAATGAGACTGAAGGCCTGTCAAATAAGTTTAAAGACTTTCGTGATGACAAGTCTAAGGTAGCCAAAGTGCGGACCGCATTGAAAAACAATATGTGGTTGATCAAGAAGATTGTCAATACAGTACAAGCTGTTGGAAATGTCGCATCGGTAAGCCTTGAGATAACTGCAGCAAGAAAATGGACATACCGTTTGATTACAGTAGATGCTTATCGCCCACAGGCCTTTCCCCCTGCTATGCCAGCCAGCTTGATCTTTTCAGCCTTTGGGCAAGTAACGCAGGTACGAGATACTCAAAATTCCAATGCAGTTTAACGATCTTTTCCGTTAACGAATATAGTCTTTCGCAGACGTATCCGCCGATTATGATAAGGTCATGGGATTTTTTGATTTCACGCATCGATTTTTCGACAGACTCTCTTTGATTGAGGATAAGACGCCAAAGCAACTTCCATTTCAACGCTGTGTCACCCGTGTGTTCTCAAGCATGCTGAAGATTTGCTCTGTCGCACAAGAATACGCCAAGGAAAAACGATTTAGTAAGTTATCTTTCTTGACACGTCTGACGTGCATCTACTCTTACCTTTTTTTGTTTTTGTAATAGCTAACTCTTTTTCACTCAGAGAAGTGGTTCGAGACCTTGATGAAGGGATCCGATGGAGCCCTTGCGGCAGCTAACTCGGAGATGGAACAAGCCGTGAACGAGTTGAGCCAAGCTGTCGGTCTGGCCACTCTCAGGACTGTTGAGATTATAGGTGAGGTTCTTCAAAGCATGGACGGGAACGTCGAGTTCCTTGTCGCGAAGTCCACCATCATAGAAGAACGAACAGAGGCCATACAATCCAAGCAGGACGAAATGACAGAGGTGCAACGAGAGACGCTGGAATCGGTGAAAGGATTATCTCAAATGCTCTACGACGGGGTTGGGTATATTGGATCTGTTCAAATGGGACATGACTTGGCCAAAGACTTCCAGACCAGTCTGCTCAAATTCGGCGTGGTCAGGCTCCGACTAACCCGTTGGGGTCAGTCCGTGGGACTAGCCAACCTAGACGAAGTGAAATCCCTCCAGCAGGCAAAGCTATCTCCTGAAGATATACCCCGTGTCGAAGAACTACTGAGAGGTATTCTGGACAAATTTGAGGACGCCGAGGTAACTTCGAAACGGTTTCAAAAAAAAAAACACAATGATCAATCCTCCCTGCTAGTGTTAGATCCAGCGAAAGAGTTAGACAAGGTCTCAGCATCGCTCAACCAGAAGATGTATGATCTCGCCAAGAAGCGGCAGGGCAAGGCAGAGTTAGAGCCGAAGGGTGATTTGACTCTGTATGAAGAGAAGAACTTTTCGCGACTGATTGAGGACATCAGCGAGTTGGTCGACGGTTTGGTCGGGCTGTTTCCAGGGATCCAAGAAGAACAGCGCAGGCTGGTTGAGGAAGATGTATCGGAAATGAACAAGGCCAAGGACACCCTTCCGCTACTGAAAGAGGTGGCTGCTGGCCAAGACAAGTTGCTGAGTGAGGCCGTTATCAAGGTCATGCAATCTTCTTCAACCACCACCTACACTAACAGCGTGGTATTTTCAGGGTCTAACTCAGGCTTTCAGGTAGGGAATAATTCAGGAAGGGTCAGCGGTGTACGCTTTGGCTAATGCGGATTGTCTCATACATATATCAAGCAGATCATAAATTGAAAAGGGCTAGGCTTTTTCTAAACTCAATGTTAGACAAAAATCGAGGGGTCGAGCTGGGTTAAGTATCTGTTGTGGGGCAGGTTATGGAGTGGCTGCGAGCTTCAATTAAGCGTGGGGTGTAAGCGCCCATTTGGTGTGGTGTAGACCCTTGCAGATGCATTCCTCTTGCCTGTAACTTGCGCCGACCAGTGTGAAACTTTGGGCATATCTAACTATAATATGCAGCTTGCCGCTCAAGTGATGATGCCTTGCTATGTAAGAAAATCCTCACGTGCTGTGTGTATTGGCATTCCGGGCATCTCATTGTATATAACACCCGAGAAAGCAAAACCCTATATAATGCTGATGTACTGTCCTTGCCCCGCTTTTGCATTTATCAGTAACTCCTTCTAAACCGCTAATCGTCTTGTGAACAACATTAATCATCTCGTACAAACTAGCCATCTTAGCCCTCAGCTTGGTCTGCAGCATAGGAAGAATAGGTTTTTGTTTATTATTCTATTTATAGTCAGTTTTTGATTCTCCACCTTAATATCGTAGGCAATTTATTAATATATTATTTAATCCTTTTTTATTTAATAATTTTAATAATTTTATTAGATTAAACAAATATTTTTCAAACTAATATATAATTATATTATATAAAATTTCAAAAATAAAAAATAAAAAATTAGTAATTATAAATATATAAATAATAGTTTTATTGAACTTGACGAAATAAATTTTTTAATAAAAATGGAAAATGAAGAACAAAAGGGAGAAAAAAATAATTATATTCTAAAAATAAAATAAGATATTGAAAATCAAATTTTTAGTTAAATTAAAATTCAGGAAATCAAAAATCTTTTTTTATTTCTTCAATTTTTAAATTATTTAATATACAAAATAATAAAAATTTAAATAATTAAAAAATAATAAAATTTTATAATTTTTATTTTATTTTTTGTATAAATATCTTATTATTTCTTATTTTTTATTTATATCCCTAGTTTTAAATTCTCTATTTTCCTATTTTTTTTTATTTTTTTTATTTACTCGTCCAATTCGAGATATTTGTTTTATATTCTTCGATTATACACTTACTATTATTAGTATACTGCAAATGAAATAATATAATTAGAAATATTATATAATTCGAAACCAAGGAATGAATTTATATTTATAATAGCCGACTATAGATTCGTTCATTTATTTCCTAAATAGTAAATAAATTTTAATTTCTTTTATTTTTCTAAGAATTGCGAGAAGATTGTAAATTATATACCTAGAGTTTATTAATAAACAACCAGCAATAAAATTTGTAAAAAAAGTATTTTATATTTATTTCTTTTTTTTTACAACCTCGGATTAATAGAAAATTTTTAATATCAAATTCTATTTTAGCTATCAGTTAGATTTCTTTTATCGCATCACATCCTATCACATCCACTCTATCACATTTATCCTACTCTATTATATCATTGCTCCCAAAACAAATACAAGTATTATCAAAATAAATATTATCTACTAATATTTTCCTTTTTATTTAGTTAATCACAATTGTTTTATTATAGATTATAAATAATATTTTTATTTCTATTTTCACTATTATATCTAATTTATAATAGATTTTATATAAATTTTTTATTTTCGCCAATTATATTAATATTTCTAATTTTTTATAATATTTTATTATATATATTACTGTTTTTTATATAATTTATATTTATATTTTATTTTATATAATATATTTAAAAATTTGAGATTGGAAAAATATAAAAAAATATAAAATAAAATAAAATATAATATAAATTGTAGAAACAAAACTAAAAAAAATTGTTTAGAAAATTATTAATATTTAATTGTATCGGTAAAATATTTTGGCGTTACTAAATTTATTATCTGTTACTAGTATTGCTAACTTATTACTGGATTATTGCTAGCGTTGTTAATATTGTTAGAAAAAAAAAGTTATAATTTTTAATTAATAATATTATTCTATTTTAAAATAATTCAAATATATTTTTATTTTTATATTTATTCAAACATTAAAAAAGTTATAATTTTTTAATACTTTTTTTAATATTAATTTAAAAAAAATTATTAATATTTTATATATTAAATATTTAAAAATATACGATTTTTTTATAAATTTCGATAAAATTTTAATATTATAAAAATTCTACAAAAAAATTAAATAATATTAAATTTAACCATTTTAAACAAAATTTAGTTTTAGATTTTATTTTTAATATATATATATAATAATATACTATAATAATAATAATATTAATAATATTTGAAAAATTTAAAAAAAATCGATTATATAACATAACCGATTATTAATATTTTTAATATTGGATCATCGAAAATAATATTTTTATAATTATTGCAATTATTAGGCCGTCGCTGGGTCGTCGCTGCTATTGCTGCAGGTAGTAATCTATTAAATAATTTATTGGAGAATTAAGCTGAGAGAAAAGGAAATACGAAAATAAAAATAGAAGATATAGGTAAATAGATTTTATTTCCTATAAAAACGGTCAATACAAACACGAATTAATATAGAATAATATAGTAAATAAAAAAAATATCTACATTGGTAAAATATTTAATAAATTATCACCTATAGTGATAGTAGTAACGACCCAATAACAATCTAATAACCGCAACGATCACAAAAATATTATTTTTAATATTCTAATAATATAATATTTTCAAGATTTTTAATATATTATTATATTTATTATTATTCCTGTTTTTATTTCAATTTTTATTATTTATAATATTGCAATAATTATTAGTATTATTATTAATATTTATATTAATCTTGATTATTATTATTGTTTTTAATTTTTTTAATATTTATAATTATAAATAAAATTTTTGTTATTAAAATTATTATATTTTATTATTATATATATATATAAAATTTAAAAATAATTTTAGTTTAGTTTCAAAATATTTTTAACTAAAAATATATTATTAATAATTTATAATTAATTCCTAAAAAAAAAAAAAAATTATAATAAAATAATATATAAAAAATAATATTTTTTTATATTTTAAAATAAAATTTAATTATAAAAAAAAAAAAAATATTAT
>Ga0247778_1001052_pt1 | contig 15680 bp, 9 predicted proteins | sample UWRJL049202B5_FD_179939 | JGI IMG/M metagenome (GOLD analysis project Ga0247778, IMG submission 179939) | Plant litter microbial communities from Arlington Agricultural Research Station in Wisconsin, United States - UWRJ-L049-202B-5 | ecosystem: Environmental > Terrestrial > Plant litter >... | reverse complement strand
CGGTAATATTCGGCACGTTGTCCAGGACACTATTGCACGCCCCGATGTCCATATATAGCTCATACCAATCCTCGGATATCGGCTGATTGTCCGTTGACACGGAAGTAAAATTATCGATCCCGTCGATATCCGGAGCGCTCCCACCCGAATAACAGTTGTCCGCGCGCACGTCGCCATCTATCAGGTAGTTCCAGCTATAGTACCAATAAGTGCTGTTGGCCATCAATGAATAGGCACCCACGATCGCCGCCTCCGCATCGGATGCGTTCTTGAAATCGCCGGAGGAGACGGCATTCTGCGGCGTCTGATTCAAAAAATCTTTCTTGCAGCCGCTGGCCCCTATAAGCATCAGAACAGCGATATATCTAATCATAACGTAACATTAAGACCAAAAGTTATCGATTTTGCCTGCGGATAAGTTCCATGGTCAAAGCCTTGCTGCGTAGCTAGGTTGGCGATCGTGCCCGCATTCACGACGTTCGAGGTCGTGGCCACGTTCAGCTCGGGTGAATAGCCCTTGTACCCGGTAATGATAAACATATTCTGTAAGGTCACATAGAGCCGCAGCCCGCCCAGGCCCGCGCAGCGGATCCATTTCTTATCCAGGTTATAGGCCAGTGTCATTTGCCTGAACCGGAGGAACGAGCCGCTCTCTACCCAACGCGAAGAAATGCTGTAATTGGGCACCGAATTGGGAGGGGCGCTGCTGCCGTACATGGCTTTCGGGATATCGGTGATATCTCCCGGCTTCTTCCATCGGCGGAGGACCCGGGTGGTTTGGTTTATCATGTCCGTCATATCCTCCGTCTCCATCCGCGTGGCGTCATAGATCTTATTGCCATACACCCCGTCGACCAGGACGCTGAGCTCGAACCCATGACTGCTGAACTGGTTGGAAAAACCAAACGTAAACTTGGGAAGGGCGCTGCCTATAAAGGTCCGGTCGTTGTCCGGATCGATCTTGCCATCCTTGTTCAGGTCCCTGAAGTTGATATTCCCCGTCTGCGGGTTTACGCCGTCGTTGATATATCCCCAAAAAGAACCCAGCGGCAACCCGCTTTTTACGATACCGGCATTACCGCCGATGTCCTGGATATAACCCGTCAGGATAGGCGAAGTTCCGGCCGGCAGGTTCACGATATTCGTGTTGAACGACATGTTCAGGCTGCTGGTCCAGTGGAATACCTTTCCCTTAAAGACGTCGGCCGATAGCAGGAACTCGAATCCCTTGTTCTGTACATAGCCCGGCATATTCTCCTCCTTCGTGCTGACACCGGTTGACTGTGGCTGGGGTACGTTGAGGATTAGGTTATGCGTCCGTTTGATATAATAGTCCGCCGATAAGCTGACGCGATTACGCAGCACGGCGATATCAAGGCCTATGTTGAGCTGCTTGGTCTCTTCCCATAGGAGACCGGGATTACCCGCCTGGCCATTCGGCACGGTGCCGGTGACAGGCGTGGTGCCGTTAAAAGCATAGTTGTTCCCCCCGTTGAGCTGGCTGTACGATGGGTACAGATCCGCGGGAAGATTACCCGTGGCCCCCCATCCTGCCCTTAATTTCAGGTCGCTGAGCCACTGCACGTCTCTCAGGAAATTTTCCTGCGAGGCCCGCCATCCTGCTGAGAATGCCGGGAAATTCGCCCATTGGTTCCGGATGCCCAGCTTGGAGGAGCCATCCCTTCGGAGAGAAGCGCTAAACAGGTATTTATCGTCGTAAGCATAGTTCAGCCGGCTGAAGAACGACTCCAGCGTCCAGGCATCCGCAAAGGTCTGATTAAGCGTATACGTGGAGGCCGCGCTCAGCACCCGCACGGAGTAGCTGGGGAAGCCATATCCGCTTTGGGCTGAAGAGTGGTCCTGTTGTTTCGAGGCGCTGGTACCCACTATGACATTGATCGCATGCTTCCCGATCCGCCTGTCATAGGTCAGCGTGTTATCCCATATATACCGGAAAGCCTCGGACGTATAATAGCTGCCTATTCCCCCGAGCTGTTTGGCGACCTCCGAGAACCGCGGATCCTGGTAAACAGTCTGGTAGCCATTCTCCAGCGTAATGCCAAGCTGGGACCGGAAACTGAGATCCAAGGGCAGCTTGACCTGGACATAACCGGTACCGAGCAGGTTATTGCCGATCGTATAGTTGTTAGTCCCGTAAATATCTCCCATGGGATTGGGCAACGCCTGCGAAAAAGCGCTGAACCCATATGTCCCGTCTCCATTGGTATTGTAGATAGCGCTAAAAGGCGGCGTGTTCAACGCGCTAAGCACAAAACCATTGTATTGCGCCCGTTGATTATCATACACATCATGATAGCCCGTTCTGTTATAGGAGACATGCGTACCTACCGTCAACCATGAAGACATCTGCTGTTCTATATTAAGAAAAGTCGAATACCGTTTGTAGTTTGACGTGACGGCAATACCGTCCTGGTCCGTATAGCCCAGTCCAAAATAAACCGTGCCTTTATCCCATCCTCCGGAAAAACCTGCATTGATACCCGTCATCGGCGCCTTGCGATATACCAGGTCCTGCCAGCTGTTGTTGTTGGCGCTTACCAAAGAATCGGGGATGGAAAACCATCTATTGCCGGCATTGACCTGTTCTTCCGTTAATAATGTGGCCAGCTGGCGGCTGTCCAGTAGCCTTATCTTCTTTGTAATTTCCTGCGAACCGGAGTAGGCATTCACGACTACACTGGTTTTACCCTTGATCCCTTTCTTCGTCGTGATCAATACGACACCGTTGGTGGAACCGGCTGCCCCGTAAATACCCGCCGCGGAAGCATCTTTTAAAATACTTATCGAGGCGATCGTGTTCGGATCTATCATATGCGTGTCATAGGACACGACACCATCGATCACATACAGCGGCTGCGTATTGCCCGTCAACGAGGCGATCCCTCGCACGAATACCGTGAAGTCCGCACCGGGCTTGCCGGATGGCAGGAGAACCTGGACACCCGAAGCCTTACCGGCGATGACCTCCGCCGCGCTGATCACGGGACGTACACTCACATCCGATACCGAAACGGTGGAAATGGCAGAGATGATGTCCCTCCTCCTTTGCGAACCATACCCGATCAAAACAATATCGTTCAGCGATGTATTGGTCAACCGCAGGGTCACATTGATCTCCGTACGATCGCCGACGTAAACCTCTGTACCTTCATAACCCACAAAACTAAAATGCAGCAGGGCATGTTCGGGAACATTGATCGTAAAGTCCCCGTTTATATCCGTTACCACTCCTTTCCTGCTGCCCGCAAGGGTCACCGTCACACCGGCCATGGGCTTGCCGCTGCTATCTGTTACCCGGCCATGCACATCCCTGCCGGCCGGTCTCGGTGTATTGTCTTGTTTACGTTGTACGATCACCGTTTTGGCAACAATGGACCAGGTCAGTGGCTGATTTTTGAATACATGTTCCAATGCCGCATCCAGGGATGCGTTGTTGATCCGGATATCTACGTTTGTAGTGCTGCTCAGCACCTCATCCGTGTACAGGAACGAGTATCCGGTTTGCCTGGTGATCTCCGAAAAAACCTTTTCTAGAGAAACATTTGTTAGTGAAAGAGAAATCTTTTGCGAGTAGACCCTGGAGCTGACCTGCAGGCAGGCCGCAACGACCAGGAAAGCAGTTAATTTCATAATCAGCAACATTTGATCGGCACAGGAACAACGGCCTCAAGGTTTGACAATAATCTTCTTTTTATCGATGGTGAAATGAACGGCGCCTGTCAGCTCTAACATCTTGAAAACCTCCAAGGCATTGACGCCACGGGAGATCGTCCCTCTGAAATGTTCATTCGTCCTTCCCTGGTATTCCACGTCCACATCATACCAGCGGACTATTTGTCTCATGACAGTTTCGATAGATGCACCCCCAAATTGAAAAACACCATTCTTCCAGGCCACAGCCTGGTTCGCATCCACCCCAGTCAGCCTGAAAGCATCGGACGACCTGTCGATCCGCCCCTCCTGGCCGGGTTTCAGCAGATGCGCAACCCCTCCATTCGTTACCTTCACGGCCCCTTCCAATAAGGTCGTTATGATCGCTTTTTCATCTTCATAAGCCATGACATTAAAATGCGTGCCCAGCACATTTACCTGCATATTACCCACCATTACTTTGAAGGGCTTGTCTTTGTTATCGGTCACTTCAAAATAGGCCTCGCCGTTTAGCTGTACTACTCTGTCCACTCCCGTAAATGCAGTGGGGTAGGTCAGCGACGAAGCCGCATTCAGCCATGCTTTAGTACCGTCGGGTAATATTACCTGGTACTGACCGCCGCGGGGCGTTTGGATCGTATTCATTTCCGGAGCCAGATGTGCTGAAGAAACATTGTATCGCAATTGCCCATCCTGTTTGTCGATAAGGGTGCCCGCCACCTTCCTGATAACACCGTTCTTCGCAGCCCCTAAGTTTACCGTCGACCCATCGCCCAGCAACAGCATTGCCTTATTGCCGCCGGGCAACAGGTCATTATGCGACACGGCTACGGGCGGCGGACAGCAAACCACATGGCGGGACTTGTACGCCTTCCAGAAATAGATACCAGTAAGGCTCACCGCGACCAGTGTTGTCGCAGCAGCAATCCATCGGGCATAATACCCGATACGGCGGGATGTCTTTTGGGGTTCCTGCCCGATGACATGTTGTAATTGGGCCTTTATGCGCATCCTGACATCCTCTTCCGTTTCCCGTTCGGGAAGAAACACATGTTCGACCTCATCTTTGTCCGCAGCATCGAACCATTGATGCAATAACGCCTTCTCCTCGTCTGTTGCAGTCCCTGATGTGAACCGGTGAGCTAATTCAGCCAATAACGCTTTATCCACGATGCTCCTTTTTTATAGTTGAGTTGCGCAACAAACCTTTACCCTTAGTCAGAAAAAAATAAAAAAGGCATGGTCCTTTAGCCTGCTTCGGATCAGGCGCAGCGCCTTTGTCAGGTGCGCCTCCGCCGTCTTGATCGAAATATTGAGCCGCTCAGCGACCTCCGGCAAGGGTTGGTCCTCTAATTTGTTGTAAGTAAACACCAGGCGGCATTTCTCCGGCAACTCATTCGCCTGTTGTCTTACAATCTCCAGCAGCAGTTTGTCATCGATCATCATCTCTACAGCCGCGACTTCCATCTGCCGGCCGCCCGCAAGGCCTTCTTTCTGCGCCCGGCGCTTTTCCGCAGCAACATAATGGTACACAGCATATCTGGTAACAGCCGCCAGATATGCACCCGGATCTTCGATTGTCAGCGTCTTACGCTTGCGCCAGATAGTAAGGAAAACGCTCTGTACGATCTCTTCGGCAGCCGTGGCTGATTTCAGACGTTTGTGCGCGAGATAATAAAGTTTTTGCCAATAGCGATCATACAGCTCCTGAAATGCCGGTGCATTGTCCTGCTGTAGCAAGCGCAATAGCGCTGAATCGTTTAATTCCGTGCAATCGTTCATATATATATAGCTATCCAAATGTAGGTAATAAAAAATGTCCGGCCAAAAGGCCCTATTATTGTGCTAAAAAAAGCTAAATAGCAAAAAACTTCCCCCCTCACTAAGGGTGATTCCTTCTCTCGCGACTCAACCCATAAAGTCTTCAAAATTATTTGCCATGAAAATCAGCTTTTCTTTCTTTTTTGGATTTGCAACACTTCTCTTTACACAACATGCAACCGACGCCATTAGCCAGACACCCGAAAAGAAAGAAAAGACAACTTTTCAAACAGGAGGGGTCTGGAAACCAACCACCGATACAAGATCAGATGTGGCGATAGTGTATGGTGTTTCCGATCGACCGGGAATGAGTTTTGAACAGCGGGTACAATCCTGGCGCAACCGGGGCTATACCGCAGCTTTTATGACAGGTATTGCCTGGGGAAACTACCAGGAATATTTTACCGGGAAATGGGATGGCAAACCCCATTTTGATGAAGGACAGAAGGAGCAGAACGGAGATACCATCTGGCATGGACCATTGACACCCTATATTGTACCCACCAAAAACTTTTTGACCTATTTTAAGGAAAAGATCATCAAACGGGTTATCGATGCCGGTATAGATGCAATTTACCTCGAAGAGCCGGAATTTTGGGCACGTGCCGGTTACAGCGAAGCTTTCAAAAGAGAATGGAAAGATTTTTATGGATTTGACTGGCGTCCACAGCATGAGACACCCGAGAACACTTACCTCTCTAACAAATTAAAATACCATCTGTATTACAGGGCCCTCGAGGAAGCATTTACATACGCAAAAACCTATGGGAAGAGCAAAGGAATGAATGTACGCTGTTACGTACCTACCCATTCACTGTTGAATTATTCCTTGTGGCAGATCATCAGTCCCGAGGCAAGCCTTGCATCGCTATCCTGTGTGGATGGCTATATTGTACAATCATGGACCGGCACTGCCCGGGAACCCAATTATTTTAACGGGATCGCAAAAGAGCGCACTTTTGAGACCGCCTTCCTGGAATATGGATGCATGCGATCGATGACAGTGCCCACCAAACGCAAGCTATTTTTTGAGAACGACCCTGTCGAAGATGTACGCCGTGACTGGAGTGATTATAAAAAAAATTACGAGACCACCTTTACCGCAGAGCTGTTCTACCCCGATATCGACAACTATGAGGTGATGCCCTGGCCCGATCGCATTTTTGACGGTCAGTATTATACCAGCAGGACCAGTAATGACAAGGCATCCATGCCCCGGACCTATTCAACACAATTGCTGGTGATGATCAATACCCTGAACAATATGCCGGTTTCTAAAAACAAAACATCCGGCACGCAGGGCATCAGTGTGCTGATGGGAAATTCACTCATGTTCCAGCAACTGCCCACGCACGATAATGGAAAAGCCTTCGAAGATCCCTATTTCTCCAATTTTTATGAAAGTTCGGGTATGTTTCACCGCTATCCCAAAAATCCAAAGCTGTCAGATCCCCTGTTGTCGAATTTTTACGGTGAGGCCTTGCCCTTCCTTAAAAGGGGCGTACCAGTCAATATCGTTCACCTGGAAAACACCGGGTATGAAACAGCGTTCAACGATACAAAGATCCTGCTGATGTCCTATTCAAATATGAAACCGCTCGCTGAAAAATCGCATGAGCACCTGGCACAATGGGTCCGTAACGGAGGGATAATAATTTATTCAGGGCGGGATGACGATCCTTTTCAAACCGTTAAAGAATGGTGGAATTCGGATGGAAAGAATTATAGTTGTCCTTCGGACGATCTGTTCGAAAAATCGGGGATCGGTCCAAATCCCAAAGAAGGTATATATCCGGTGGGCAAAGGGGCTATATGCATTATCAGGAAAGACCCCAAAGAATACGTACTGAACGAAAATGGCGACACCTCATTGAGATCCAAAGTGGAAATGCTGTATCTGCAATCGACTGGCAAAAAGATCGGGTATAAAAATAATTTTTATCTCCGTCGTGGCCCTTATGAAATCATATCGGTCATGGACGAATCAGAAAATTCCGATCCTTACATCATCAAAGGCAAACTCATTGATCTTTTTGATCCCACCCTCCCCGTCATATCGGAAAAGAAGGTGTCCCCCGGCGAACAGGCCTGCTTATACAATATTGAACAGGTAACAGATCCGGGAAAACCCCAGGTACTGGCATCCGCATCGCGGGTATACGAAGAGAAGATCGAAAAGAACAGCTATTCCTTTGTAGTCAAAAGTCCGGCCAATACAATAAATGTGATGCGGATCCTACTCCCGGCCGAACCCCAAAAAATCACCCTTCTCAACACTCAGGGCAAACCCATTACCGATGTAAAGGTTTCCTGGGACACCCTCTCCAAAACAAGTTTCCTCAGTTTCCCCAACAACCCCGATGGAATAAAGGTGAAAATATTATTGTAATCTTAATATCTGCCAGGAAAATAAGAGAATAATGTGGGAAATTTGATATTTCCCTAATAAAGTATTTAAAATACACAACTGGTGAAAGCTCAAAAATTGAGATACATCCTGGGGGCAGTTTTCGGCAGGAGATAAGATCTTTTCGAATAGTGAATTAGTCTCGATTTAGCCAGTGGTACCAGGGTCCCCAATTTCAAATTACATATACTCTATATGTATAAATCAAGGAACAATACCCATCCGCCGATAAAAGAGGCTGTCCCTTTCTTTTGGGACAGCCTCTCTTGCTGGCCATAACCTTCCTATCAGTTTTCAAATAAAACAGTTATATCCGGAATGCCCGGAGAACCCTCTCTGATAAAAAACGTAAAGATGTTGATGTCTTCAAATAAGCTGGATCTCCACTCATAGGACAGCGGTGTGTTGTCGGCAGCCACGATCAACTGATTGTTTTCATTCAGAAAAGTCAGCACATATAAAGGAGTTACTCTTTTCTGGTTCCTTACAATTTTAAATGCCCTGGGCAATTCTACATATTTATTGGTATACTCAATGCCGGATGTTTCGATCGTATCGAGTGCTATATCATTCTGACTGAAAATGACCTTAATGTCTTTATCGCCAAAAAGAGATTGTGCGAGGTTCGCTATCTTAACTTTTATATGGTCGATAGCAGGTTCAGGTTCGCTCAATTGATTGTTCTCAATTAAATCCACTTCTTCAGCATCGGGATTGGGTTTATAATAAATATAAGATCTGGTTGAATTCGCATCTGTAACCAGCTTTTTTTCCAGCACCCTGACCCCCCCGGCATTAAAGAACTCAAACTTTCCTTCACCGGGCAATATAGTGAGTACAGTTCCCAAAGGATAGACATCGGCAAGGGGTTTGCCCTGATAATGAATAGTTAAAGGTCCTACATTAAAGGGATCGTCGAATATTACCCCGGCGAATACGGTGGGAGCCGGCAAGGCAGGCTCCTTCTTACTGCATGAGGATAAGACGGAAAGAAGTATAATACTGATTATAAAATTTACTGCCGCTTTCATGTTGTTCTTTTTACTATTAAAATTTATAGGTAAGGGTGAGGCTGACTGTTCTTCCGTTTTTTACCCGGTAAGAGATCTTATCGCCTTTATCTTTTTCATATTTATCAGTGCCATTGATCCTGTCGAATGTAGTGGGCTCACTACTTCCATTGCCAGGTACTGAACCTCCATAGGCCGTCGGATTGGTATAAAAGAAAGTAGTTTCATCGAGCAGATTGCTGATGTTTAATTTAATTTCAGCTTTTTGCTTTAGCATGCGAACGCTTAACTGTAAATCGACCAGATTACGGCCATTTTCGAATTCAACCATGCTGGGTAGCACAGCTACCACATAAGATCGATAACCCGAGCGGTTGTAGCTTGCATTTGCGCCCACAATCTTTGAATTGTAACTGATGCCTGCATTTACGATCCAGGGAGATTGACCATACAAGGGACGTTTAACTCCGGGCACAGTTTCTGCCACTAATTTATAGGATGCACCGTTGTCTTCTGTAATGACCCGGTAATTGACAGCTTTTACTTCCGATTGCATCCAGGTACCATTTCCGAAGATGGTCAGATTACGTAACCATTTCTTATCTGCAATAAAGCCCAATGATTTGCGGACCTCCAGTTCGAATCCTTTATTGGTGGCTTCGTCCTGGTTCTGAAAACGTAGATACCGGATCCTGCCGCTGCCACCGGTTACGCTTTGTGCCACCAGTTCGAGCGGCTTGTCGAAGTGTTTATAAAAGGCCGACACAGAAATGATCTCTCCCGGAGAAGGGTACCATTCGTAACGCAGATCGTAGTTGCGTATTTTTGTACTTACCACATTCCATCCACTGATATAGGCTTCCAGGTATGCGTCAAATAATTCAAAATAGGAAGTTTCCCTGAAATCGGGACGTACCATCGTGGTGGAATAAGCTGCCCGGAAATTCATCTTGTTTGTAAGGCTATAGGTAAGGTTGACGGATGGTAAGAAACGCCAGTTCTTTTCACCGGTAACATAGGGGTCTACTTTGGCATTGGCAAAACCGTTGTCAGGATCACGCAGGAACTGATCCTGTCTATTCTGAAGGTCGAAGTTTTCGGCCCTTACTCCATATACCAGCCTTAGCTGCCGGAGGATCCGCTGATCGAGCATCAGGTATACAGCCTGGTATTTGGAAGAACCGGTGTATTGTGTTCCGTTCCTTCCTGCATCCGCATGATAAAAGGCAGAATCACCGGTGGCTCCGATCCGGCCGGGAGCCAGGAGATCTTCATAAAGACCGGTCATTTTTTCACTTACGTTCTGCTTGATGATCCTGACTTCGTTAGAGCCAAGAGATCGGCTTTTGCGCCAGCCACTGTACCCCGCTTTCACGATACTTTTACCTTTCAGAAAATCGAACGGCTGGCTTAAGCTGACCGACCAGTTATAATCGCGCTCTTTTAAATAACTGGACAACCGGTAATCGTAAGCTCCCGAATTATCGCCAAAGGTATAAGCGGCGGGAGTCTGGTAATAACTTTTCCCCACAATGGTAGCTGTTTTATCATAGCGCAGCCTTCGCATATCTTTTATATCCTGATTGATATTCGTTAAAGTACCACTCCAGTTTAACTTAAGACCCTTGCGGCTAATCAGGTTTTCGCCTTCGAGTTTATTCTGGTACACCGAAATAAATTCAGGGATCGTATACAGTTCAACATATCTTCTATCTCCATCAGCTTCGAAGCGGGAAGCATTTTGTGTAACTTCATTAAAGACATGTGAATAGTAGTTTTTCAAGGCCACTTTAAATTTCTCATTCTGAATGCCCGCATTCAAAACACCTCCCAACGTAGTATTGAACTTATGGAGATTGCCGGTGCCTTTGAATCTTACAGTGTCTATTTCCATAACGTTTGAATTACGTATTGTTTCAAACGGGTTGGTTTCCTGTGTATTGCGGTAGGTTAAGCCGCCGGAGAAACCAAATTTAAGCCCTTTTTTCAGATCATATGCACGCCCCAGCGAGAACCTGTAATTCTGATTGGGCATAGCCTTATAAGTATATGCTTTTAATGGCTCGCTGCTAAATCGTTTGCTTTGTTCTATAGCATACGATGGAAGAGGATCATTGCGTTGTGTCCAGGATTGCAGGTCGTGCGGTGTTTTCCGTCTGCCGTCGTCAAATCCGAGATAGTCGTTTTTGCCACGTCCACCCAGTTGCACAAAATCCTTACCCGTTGTCCGGGAATTAAAGCCGGTGCCGATGGTAAACGAATTAAAATCCTGCGTAGGAATATCGAGCGTGTTGATCAGTATCTGGCCACCGGAAAACTCAGCAGACTGATCGGGGCTGGCTGTTTTATTCACCACCACACTACTTACGAGTTCCTGCGGCACCACATCGAACGAGAAGTTCCTGCGGTTCATATCGGTACTGGGTATAATAACGCCGTCCAGCATAGCCTGGTTATAGCGCTCCGTCATCCCGCGAACCACTACATAGCGGGTATCGATGGTGCTTACTCCACTTACACGCCGCAGCACCTGGCCCAGGTTGTTATCTGGTGTGCGGGCGATCTGCTCGGCAGAAATGCCGTCTGTAATGGTAGAGGCGTTTTTTTGCCGGGTATATAAAGAGGCTATGCTTTCATTTTTTGCGGAGGCCGTTACCACCAGTCCCGCTAATTGTCCGTTATCTCTTTTTAACGTGAGGTTCAACGGGAAAACAGTATCGTCCTTTATAACAATATCGGTCACTTCTTTTGTTCCATATCCTACATAACTAATGGCGGCCGAATAATTGCCTTCGGGAAGCGAAAGATTGAAAGAACCGTCAATTCCACTGGTTATTCCTTTATTCCCGATACGGATGTTAGCACCTGCTACCGGCTGACCGTTCTCTTCATCTATGATCTTACCGGTGATCTTTCCGGCTCCTTTTTTATCAGGAGGCGGATTTCCCGGTAAAGTCATTGCTTCCGCTTTAAGTATGATGGCTCCATTGCCGCCGGATGTGTTGGATATACCACCGTTCTTTTGCAAGAGCTCCAGCAGTTGCCTGATAGAAATGCCGGCTTTGGGGAAACGGATCTTTTTATCCAACCGTTCACCCACCTCCCTGCCATAGGTAAACTGAACAGGATATTCTTTTTCTACGAGTGCAATAACTTCTTTGCCAGTCATTTCCTTTTTGGGTAACTGAATGGTCTTGCTGATATCCTGTGCCCGTAAACAGGCACAACTGAAAACAATACCGAGCATAAAACAGGCGATACGGAATATCCTTTTTTGCATAACTTTAATCTATTAAATGTTACAGGTGGTTTTTACTGTGCGTTTGAGTGTGTTATAGTAAGTTTTAGATGATTAATAAATAATGATCGCTTTTCCGCTATGCCGGAACCGGAAACCAAGCGTTTGCGACAGCAGTGTCATGGCCTGGGGAAGGCTGTGGTCTTTGAACCGGATAGTTACGGGTTCCTCGTTCCATTTATCACCGGTAATTGTAATGGGGGTATTGTACCAGTTGCTGAGATCGTGCACTATTTCCTGTAAAGATGCCTGATGAAAGGCGAGTCCGTTGTTCCACCATTCGCAAAGGGCTACGGCGTTTACATCGTCGGTCACAAAATCATTTTGCCGCATATCGTAACGTAAACGCTTACCGGCGGTAAGGGTGGAGAGGTGCCGGCCACTGCTTTGCACGCTTACTTTACCATCGCGCACTATTATCGATGCATGTGTGCTGTCGATTTCCATCACTTCAAAAGAAGTGCCGAGCACGCTGGTGAGTAAACGGCCTGATCGCACTAAAAAAGGCCTGGAAGCATCCGGTTTAACTTCAAAGAAAGCCTTTCCCGTTAAGGTAATGATACGTTCCTTTTGATTGTAATTATCGGGCAAGGATAAAGATGTTCCGGGAAATAAATACACTTTTGAGCTATCCGGCAGTGTAAAAACTTTCTGCGACCCCGCCGTAGCAGTAATAATATGAGGGGCAGTAGCCTGCTTTTTTTGCATAGCTGTATAAAGAACAGCACTGCCTATCATAACAACGATCACCGCCGCCGCATACTGCAGCCAGTGACGCTGACGCTTAATATGGTATAGTACGCCTTTTCTTTCACCGGTTGCTTTTGCTGCAATACCAATACCGACGCAGATCGCCTGCCATAAGTCCGTTTTGATGAGCTGATGCGCATGTTTGTTAAGTACTGCGATATCGTCCTCCTTTGGCGCAAGCCATTGCGCCACAAATGCTTTTTCCTCCGGTGTTGCAGATCCGGCAAGGTATCGGTCGATAATGCATTCTAATTCATGAATTTTCATACTAAAGAAGGAACTATTTTCAGTTCCTACCTCTATGCGTATAAAACCGGATCGTTTAACTATCCGTCATTGTTACCAAATTATTAAGGATCGTGTTTTAGCCTAAATCGATTGGATAAAAATGATGGCCAGCATAGCTTCTTTAAGATGGGGCCTTAATTTTTTAAAGGCGGTATTCAACTGGTTGCGGACGGTTTGCTCGGCAATGTTCAACCGGCTGGCGATCTCCCGTACGGATAAATTTTCTTCCTGATTCAGGCGGTAAACCTGCTGTATTTTTTCCGGTAGCCGGCTTACCTCCGCTTCCAATACGGCCAGCAGCTCTTTCAACTGCAGCGGACTTAACCAGCTGGTAAAATCCGGTAATATGTTTCTTTCTATATCCGCTTTTCTCTTTGCAGCTTTCATGGAGCGGGACAGATGGGCTAATACCTCGTAGTGAACAGCGGCGTGCAGGTATGCAGGGAGCGTTGTTTCGATCAACAGCGCTTCCCGACGCAACCAAAAGTTTATGAACAGTTCCTGCACTACATCTTTGGCATCCGCTTCGGACTTCAGGCGGTTAAAAGCAAAAAGGTATAGTTTTTCCCAATACCGGTCGAACAGTATGTTAAATGCCGCCCCATCATCGTTGCGGATGCGGGCTACCAGATCAATATCACTTTGTTCGGTGAGGTGCAATTACTGATTATTTAGGTGCAAATATAGGATACAGGCATTATTAAACTGGTAAGCTCTTTGACTGCCTCTACCTCAATGGTTGACCTAAATTAAGAAAGAGACCGTCAAAAGTGATTTTGAGGCAGCTTTTCCCAACACAAACATAAAAAAATCGAATTTTTTGAAGAAGTCCCCCCTGTTATTCTCTCCGAAATTTCACCTTGCCGTCAATATTTTGCGCTGTTTTTATTCCCTGTTTTGAGCCTTCTTCCACCGCATGACGGGTATGAATACCGCCATAAACCCTTGAGATCGCAATGGCACTGGCAAATTCGTTAAAAGAATTGTAGGAATAGCTGCCCATGTCCTCCGGACCCTTGCCCAAATCAACCAGATGGCCTTTATAAGTGCTGTTGATGAAAGACACATGATCGCCGAAAATGCTGGTGAGTGCCTGAGCGAAGGCAGCACTAAAAGTTGCATGGTTTGCCGGAAAATCGGGATGGGGCGGTGTGGTAATAAAAGGTTTCCACCAGGTAGCCGGGTTACTGGAGGGCTCTATCACCCTGCGAATAAATTGAAAGGGCCTTTCCTGCATGAAATGGAATTTTGCTTTCATACAGCCAATAGTGGCATCGAACAGGCTCATACCGGTTTTGGCATAAGCAAATGCGGCTATATCGAGTGCCGGATTTTGTTGTTCCAGAATTTGCTTGAATACAGGAATATAGCTCGCTCCGGAGGGATAACCATTTACGGCCGGGTCATCATAATATTTGGCCAGACGCTTTTGATCATAGGTCAGGCTTTTCGAGACATCATAAACTTCCTTAAAATCCTTGTAATAAGGAGACGCAGCATCTGCATCATTATATACATAAGGCGTTGAGGTTACATTGTCGATGCTGCCGGCAACCATGGTGCGGGTATCACCCCAGTAGGCAAGACCATTAGCAATGGTAGGGTTGTTATTTTCCGGCCACCAAAGGCCTGAACTGTTGTTGGTCAGTACTAAGGCTGGCCAGGAAGACCATGGATGATCCGTAGCGGACCAGCTAAAGACTTTTTCGGCTACCGCTTTTCCAAAGGCTTTTGACCGTTCAAAGATCGCCGTGTCGCCGATTTCTGTTTTATAGGCTCCATCTAATGAATCTTCAAGTTTTTGCACCGCACCGGTCGTCGCAGGCGTGAAGGTGAAAAGTTTCCTGGTCATTTCAGCCAGGGCGGCATTGGCACAGGTTGGCCAGTGATAGGCCTTACCAGCTTCCGTTTGAGGCATTTCGGGCATTTCGTTTAGCTGGCCGTAGAGACTTTGATAATCGGGCATGCCGGGCACCACGGCTTCATAAAAGGCTACGCCACAATAGGCCATGTATCTCCCAGCATTCACTCCATAAGAAACAGCAGGAGAATACAACAAAGGCAATTGAACGCCCAGCCATTTTTTTACAACATCCGAAGAATAAGTTTTGGTTTGTTGCAGATGACCGTTGGTATCCGGGTTTGATTTCCGACACGAAAAATTAAATAATGATGCAGTTGCGATCAGCAATATTGCATAAGGGGTTTTAAGTTTCATTATTGAGTATTTAGTATTAGTTAACAAGGGGGCAAAATATGGACAGCTTTGTCTGCTATGAATTCTAATCGCCTAACAGATTGTTTCTCAGAAACAAGGCGGTTAAAACAGGTTTGTGGTTTTCAAGAGAAAAAAATGTCGTTTGTCTGCAATTGAATGTTGTTTGTCGATTTTATTTTCCAGCTGAAACAATCATGTAGTTTAATTGCTTAAATT
>Ga0247778_1001051_pt1 | contig 15705 bp, 11 predicted proteins | sample UWRJL049202B5_FD_179939 | JGI IMG/M metagenome (GOLD analysis project Ga0247778, IMG submission 179939) | Plant litter microbial communities from Arlington Agricultural Research Station in Wisconsin, United States - UWRJ-L049-202B-5 | ecosystem: Environmental > Terrestrial > Plant litter >... | reverse complement strand
ACGACACAGGGATATACGGCAACCGGCGTCAACCTGCAGCTGACGAAATCCATCGCGCAATTTAAAGGAGCCGAGGATGGCGTTACGATCAAACAGACGGGAGAGGGCGAACAACAGGCCGAGACCGGCGCCTTCCTGTTTAAAGCCTTGATCATTGCATTGATGGCGATTCTGCTGACCCTGGTATTACAGTTCAACTCTGTAGCCAAGTCGGTGATCATTCTCATGGAGATCCTCTTCAGTGTCATCGGCGTGCTGCTGGGTTTCGCGATCACTAAGATGGAAGTCTCGATCCTGATGACGGGCCTGGGTATCGTGGGTCTGGCAGGGATCGTTGTAAAGAATGGCATTTTGGTGATCGAGTTTACGGATGAATTGCGGGGGAGAGGCATGAAGACGAAGGAGGCTGTGATCGCCGCAGGTAAGACGCGTATCATTCCCGTATTGCTGACGGCCCTGGCGGCCATCCTGGCCCTGATCCCGCTGGCGACCGGGTTCAATATCAATTTCGTCACCTTGTTCTCCGATCTCAATCCGCATATCTATTTCGGCGGGGACAATGCCGTGTTCTGGAAACCTCTGTCCTGGACCATTATCTTTGGGCTTGCCTTCGCCTTCTTCATGACCCTGTTCATGGTGCCGAGCATGTACCTGATCGCTGAGCGGCTGAAAAGGCCAATGCGCCGGCATTTTGGCGGAAAGTGGATCTCTTTCCTGGGTATCCCCCCCTTCACCATCTTATTTATTTTACTGGTATTTTGGACGATGTTCCGTCATATTTTGGAGAAGGCCAGGAGAAGAAGAAAACTGGGAGGCAAGGCCAGCGACACCTGGATAGGTTCCTGGTTCTAAAAATATATTGACCAACAGACAGGATCTGCCATCGCAAGGATCTGTAAAGAGCCGCCCATCATTTGATAGGCGGCTCTTTGGTTAAATTAAATACCTTCATAAAAAAAATTATCTATGAGAAATAATCATGAAATAGACTACAGGATCTACGGGGAGGAACTCCAGTTCGTGGAAGTAGAACTGGACCCGGGAGAGACGGTCATCGGTGAGCCGGGAGGCTTCATGATGATGGATGACGGTATCGAAATGCAGACAATGTTCGGCGACGGTTCCACCAGCGGGCAGCAGGGCGGTCTGCTCAGCAAGCTGATGAATGCAGGCCGGCGGGTATTGGTAGGGGAGAACCTCTTCATGACCGCCTTCACCAATATCGGACAGGGCAAACGCAGGGTAAGTTTTGCCGCGCCTTATACGGGTAAGATCATTCCCCTGGATCTGCAGCAATTAGGGGGGACGATCATTGCGCAGAAAGACGCCTTCCTCTGTGCGGCGAAGGGCGTCAGCATCGGGATCGCCTTTCAACGACGGCTGGGTACGGGGATCTTTGGTGGGGAAGGCTTCATCATGGAGAAACTCGATGGGGATGGTTTGGCCTTTGTACATGCAGGGGGTTATGTCGTGGAGAAGCAATTACAGCCCGGGGAGATCCTGAAGGTCGATACCGGATGTGTGGTGGCGTTCCAGCCTTCCGTGGATTTTGATGTGCAGTTCATCCGCGGGATCCGCAATTGGATGTTTGGCGGAGAGGGCCTCTTCTTTGCTGTGCTCCGCGGACCGGGAAGGGTATGGCTGCAGTCCCTGCCCATCAGCAGGCTGGCCAGCCGCATCATACAGTATGCGCCGCAGTTCGGCGGCCGCCGTGAAGAAGGAAGTATCCTGGGCGGACTGGGAAATCTGCTGGATGGGGATTGATGCAGTTCATCCAGTCCACAACATTTCCCTCCGTGGGATAAAAGAGGAATACATGTAATACCGGCAGGCAAAGAATTTAATTACATCGGATCGGTGGTGAGATCGATCATTAACGTGATCATCAACTATTTTGTGATCATTTTGTGCTTCGGTATCTTTTACAGCTTCGACCAAAAATATCTTAGCGATGCGACCCATTGGACGGATGCCTTTTATTTTAGCATTGTTACACGAATAACTATCGGATTTGGTCAGATAATGCCGCATGGGATCTTTAAGCTCGTTACCGTATTGCAGTTTGTGCTGGGTTGTTTTTTTACAGCCTTGATTATCGGCCGTTTCATAAGCCTCCAGCCATCGGGCAGATCTGTCGCAGGCGAGATCTTTTAGTTTCTGTTACTGCTAAACCTGCTCAGCAGCTTCAAAATCTCAATATACAACCATACCATAGTTACCAGCAGACCAAAGGCGCTGTACCATTCCATGTGCTTCGGGGCGCCCATCTGCTGACCCACTTCGATCTGCTCGAAATTGAGGATCAGGCTGAGCGATGCGATAACGACCACGAAGAGATTGATACCGATACCCAGCAGGCTGTTATCTCCCCAATTCATAAAGGACATATTTACGCCGAACAGACCCAATACAATATATATAAGGTAAAATACAGCGATGCCCATGATGGAGGACATGATGATGGACTTGAATTTCTGCGTAGGCTTGATGATCCTGAAATTATACAGGAGAAATACTCCCAGCGCTACTCCGAAGGTCAGCAGGACGGCCTGCAGAACGATATTGGGATAGCTCTTTTTCATAGAATCATTGATGATGGCGGACAAACCGCCCAGTACGAAGCCTTCCAACAAACCATAAGCCGGAGCCAGGTATTTTGCCAGCGTGGGCTTAAAGGAAATGGCAAAGGCTGTGATCAGTCCGCCGATCAGTCCGACCCAGAAGAAGGTCATCATCGTCGGAAATGCGTGCTCGAAATAGAGCTTCCAGGTATAGGCCGCGCCGGCGAATACCATCAGTAACAGGAAGCCGAACTTCTGAATCGACCCTCTTACGGTCATCAGCTCCGTATTCGACTGATCGAGTGACCTGCTGAAAATTTTTTCGGAAAGGGTTGGATTACCGGATTCAAAAATTGCCATAGTTGTAGAGTTTAATTAATGCGAATGTAAAAATACGCATCCTATAGATAATTAACAAGCAGGGGCGCACCCTGTTGACAGTCAGTATAATTTTAACAAAATTTATCTGATCTCAGCGAACGTTGTCCCGGGAATGGGATACGGTTCATCCTGATTGCAGCGGCTTATCTGCGCCGGTTGCGGTTGTTGGGCGGCGGAGGTCCTTTTTTAGGATCCCTGTCCGGACCACGGTCCGGTCCTCTTTCACCCCCTGCGCTGCCGCTACGGTCGGGCCCACCCCGATCAGGACCGCGCTCGCCGCCCCGGTCAGGGCCGCCTCCACGCTCTCCTCCGCGGCCTCCACGGTCGCCACCCCCCCGATTGTCACGGCCGGTATTGCCGGGATTGGGCCTTCTCTCCGGACCGCTATGTCTTTTTTTCCGGTCCGCCTTTTCCAGGGTCTTCAGGCTGATCTGGCCCACCAGATCCACAAAACCACTTTCTTCTTCTTTTGGCTTGCCGGTAGCTACTTCCACGGGTTCAAGACTGTCAGGAACGACATTTTGAAGATTTAACTGCCGGATCTTCCGAACCCTTTCGATAGTCAGGGGAAATTGTTTGTTACTGTCCGGCAGGACATACCACATGAGGTTCTTGAAGATATCTTTCTTGATAAGAATCGCCGTTCCTTTTGCTACCTGCAGGGTCTCCGCATTGTCAGGGAAATTCTGGAGCGCATCGAGGTAGGTATCCAGCTCATAATTCAGACAGCATTTCAACCTGCCACACTGACCGCTGAGCTTGCTCTGATTGATGGAAAGGTTCTGATACCGGGCAGCCGTGGTATTGACCGATTTGAAATCACTCAACCAGGTGCTGCAACACAATTCCCGGCCGCAGCTGCCGATACCGCCAACCTTTGCTGCTTCCTGGCGTGCGCCGATCTGTCTCATTTCCACCTTCAGACGGAATTCGCCGGCATATAATTTGATCAGTTCCCGAAAATCCACCCGGTCGTCCGCGATATAAAAGAAGGTAGCCTTCCTTCCATCGGCCTGGATCTCCACCTCACTCATTTTCATATCCAGTTTCAGCTGACGGGCGATAGCCCTTGCACGGACCAGGGCATCTCTTTCCCGGCCTTTATTCTGTTGCATGATCTCCAGATCCTTATCCGTAGACCGGCGCAATAATTTTTTGATATCAGGATTATTCTCTTCGACGCCCTTTTTCTTCATCTGCAGACGTACGATCTCTCCGGTAATGGTGACTTCCCCAACATCGAATCCACTGACCCCTTCCACGCTCACCATATCTCCCTTCTCGAACAATTGCATGGTGACATTCCTGTAAAAATCCTTCCGGCTGCCGCCGTTGAAACTAACCTCTACGACCCGGCATCCGCTCTCAGGATCACTAAAGGGTAAATTAGCGAGCCAGTCATGAACATTCAATCGGTTACACCCGCCGGTGCTGCATCCACCATTACTCTTACAACCAGATGGCTTGCCATCCTTGGCTGTTCCACAATTGCTACATCCCATATAACAAAAAAAGTTAATAGTTAGGTAATACAATGGTAAAAAGAAGGAAGGACGGCACAGGCAGAGAAATCCCGTTGATTATAAGACACTTATAGAGATATATGTAAGTCGAAATGCCTCTGTTCCACAGGCTCATACCATACATTCACACATTTTCTTTCCACTTTCTGGCCTGGTCCGGATTACTTCTTTTCACTGACCCTGTTCCGGGTCGCTAACAAATATACTACTTCAGGGTCATTTATGCTGCGGGAACCTTCTTTTTTCCGACCAGGGCAAAGGTTGCTACCAGGCACCAGGTTGCCTCAAGGATAATGAAGGGGGTATAATGGATCAGGATGGAGGCATAGCAGGAGAGTGCCGCCCCAAGGATATTCAACAGGACATACGCCCTATGGTCCTGACTAATATATCGGAAGAGGTTTAGGCCAAAAGCCAATAACAGCAGTGTTACCCCGATGGAGCCGATGATACTGGAGAAGCTCATATAAAATAATATTTTAATTCAGATCCCTTAATTCACCAAGGCCAGTTTCCCGTCCGCAATAATATGGTATAGTTTAATGGTCAGGGCATGGAAGAGCATCTTGGCATGTGCATTCCGTTCGATATAGTAGGCGGCACGGTCCATTTCTTCTATGATGGCCTTTTGCTGAGCGACTCCGGCCATCTTGTTTAGCCGGAGGGCAATATCTTTCTCGTTGTCTGGGACTGCCAGGCTGGCAGGGTTCATGAAGCGGATCCGGATGGCGACTTCCAGCAGGTGATTGAAATAACGCAGGAACTGCTTCTGCCGTTCACGACCCATCTTGCTGATCTCGTCGACCCATTTGACCTGGGCGATGGGCCCTGTTTTCAGGATAGCATTCAGCCATTCCCGCAAAATGGCCTGCCAGTCATCTTCCGCATGACGGATCAGTTGGAGGGCCTCATGGTAATTCCCCTCGCTAAGCACCGCAATCCGGCGCGCCTGTTCCGCCGGGACCTTTGCCCTTTCCACCAGGGCCTGTTCGACATCCGCTGTCTCCAGTGCCGGCACCCTCACCAGTTGCGTCCGGGAGAGGATGGTAGGCAGGATGAGGGACTCATTTTCAGCGACCAGGATCAAAAGGGTGCCTGCGGGTGGTTCTTCGATGAGTTTCAGTAGCTTATTCCCCTCATTACCAAGATATTCTGGCATCCACATCACGAGGATCTTATAGCCGCTTTCAAAGCTTTTGAGACTCAATTTATGGATGATATCATTACATTCATGAGCGGTTATATTTCCCTGCTTGTTCTCCGCCCCGATAAATTGCAGCCAATCATAGGCATTGCCATAGGGATACTGGCGTACGAATTCCCTCCATTCTGAAATATAGTCCGTACTGACCGGCTTGTCACCGGCTTTCCTGGGGATGACGGGATAGGAGAAATGAATATCCGGGTGGATCAACTGGCTGGCCTTGATGCAGGATGGACAGACCCCGCAGGCATCACCCAGCATGGCCGGAGGTACGACGTCGGACGGTTCCGCCCCGAATAAGGAAGTTCCGGCCGGAACGGCCTCTTTTCCATTGACCTTCTCGCAGAGGGTATACTGGGCAAATGCCAATGCCAGCGGAAGAACCCCACTGCCCTCATTTCCAAGGAACAAAAGGGCATGACTGAGACGATTGAGTTGCACCAGTTCCACCAGGGTCTGTCTGATCCCTTCCTGCCCGATGACATTTTTAAAAGACATAGGGGCAAAGTAAAAAAATCCCCGCGAATGGCGGGGATTTTTTTATGCTGACAAAAAGCGTTATTGATTAATTCAGGTATTTGGTGATCTGGTCATCCATGGGTTTGACCTTGCTGGGGAATACAGCCACCAGTTTGCCATTCTCATCCACCAGGAATTTGGTAAAATTCCATTTGATCACCGGATCGGCAGTTCCCAACTTCTTTGCTTCCTCGGTCAGGTATTTAAAAAGAGGATGGGTATTCTCGCCCACTACATCGACCTTTTCAGCCATTGGGAAGGTGACGCCGTAATTTTTTGTACAGAACTCGCTGATCTCCTTGTTGGATCCCGGTTCCTGCTGGGCAAAATTATTCGCAGGGAAACCGACGATCACCAGCTTGTCCTTATATTTTTCATATAATTTTTCCAGATCAGCATATTGGGGGGTAAATCCGCACTTGCTGGCTGTATTGACGATCAGTATCTTTTTACCCTTGTATTTGGAAAGATCGATGGTGCCGCCATCGAGACTGGGTACCTTGAAATCATATACACCCGTGACACCGGCGACTAAAAAAAGAGAGAGAAGTAGTACACGTAACATAGATAATGATTTTGGTTGAAGTTATTTACAATATTTAAGGTTCTACAAAAAATGAACGCTAAAGTTTAAATGAGGGAACGATTTGAGTGATGAGCGGCAGGTATTCTTGATGGCTGGTCGGTCCCTCAAAAAGGCCGTCCAGGACGTATTCATGTCTTATAGCGGTCGTTCATAACATCCCAGATCGGGCAAACCCACCGGCCGGCTGTTGCCATCAAGATCCACCGTTGTACCTGTAGGGACACCCTTGTCGATGGCAGGAGACCCGGCTCTGAGGTGGAGATCATAGGTTTGTCGGAAGGTACTGACGCTATCAAATAAGGGGTCACCGTTGGCGATCATGCCACTGGCCGTTACACCGGAGGGTGGGGTCTTTACTTTCCAGAGGGAATTGGAGAAACTGACGGTAAAATTATCGCCGCCCTGCCGAGAGACTTGCACCTCATCGTCAACGGTCCCGTTACTGCCCCAGAAGATGCAATTGATGAACGATGCGTTACAATCGGCGCTGAGGATTGCGCCCCCCTGTACCACATAATTACTGATGAAGAGGACCGGTTGGGTATGTGCGATAAAGGTATTGCTATAGCTGACGACGGTACAATGTGTAAATGTATAGCTGCCGCCATAACCCAGCACAATATTCTTCCCGCAATTACTGATGAGACAATTCGTTGCCTGGATACTGGACTGGGCGCCCAGCACACCGGCATCATAGCTGTTGTCGATGATACATTCGTTCATCACAAGTTTGGTTGCAGCATTAGATGAAGGAGATTCGGCCACGACCGCCTGATATGCATTCTTAATAACAGCGTATTGCAGGAGGTTATTGATACTGGTCTCCCTGAAATAAATGCCGGGCCAGCTGCCTGGATACTCACGGTAAGGATCATCCAGTCTGTCGCCCTGGAACCGGACCCGGGTACTGTCATATTTATCTCCCAGCACCTGTAAAGAACCGTCTACCAAAATGGGCGCATCTGCATGAGAATAGACCCTGCATCCTTCGGTCAGGGTGAGTGTTGCACCGGCCGCCACCTGTAGGCTGCCTGAAATTACATAGGGCAGGCTCTTATCCCAGATGGTATTTCCTGTGATGACAGCGTTCCGGAGGAAATGGGCATTTTGTCCCCAGGCCTGTAATTGAATAAATTTCCGGTTCCCGTTGAATGATACACCGATACTGTCCTGAACGATAAAAGGAAGATCCGCGGCATCGGGTTTGATAGTGACGGCTACAAATATATACAGACTGTCACCGGCCTCGAGCTCAAGGTCCGTCTGCGCCGGACCGGGCGACCCGTTGATATTGATAGCGAAGTATGAGGCAGTACCGCCCATCAGAGAGATATCGGACAGCCGGAGCTTCCCCTCATTGTCATTTATGACCTTCACCGCCTGGGTGACGGAACCGGTGGAAGTAAAGACGGTATCGAAGAATAATGTATCGGAAGAGAATTGTACGACGGCCTCTTTACCTGTTATCAGGGAGTCCTTTCTGCACGAAATTATAAAAAGGGCTACGAAGAGGGGTAGTAAAAGCGCCGGCTTTTTCATTGCTTAAAAGTACAATTAGTTTCTGGTTTAGGGTCCCTGGTTTACCCGAAGTAAACAAGAAACTAGAACAGATACTGGTAAACTTCTTCCACTCTTCCCACCGGCAGGATCTCGATATCGAATTTCTGATTCTTTAGACCTTTTTGATTATATTTTGAAACAAAGATCTTTTCAAAACCCAGCTTTTCCGCCTCGGCTATTCGTTGTTCGATCCGGTTGACTGCCCGGATCTCCCCGCTCAACCCTACTTCTCCGGAGAAACAGACCTGGGGGGATAACGGACTGTCCTCATAAGAGCTCAGCAGCGCACAGAGTACGGCAAGATCGATGGAAGGGTCCTCCACCTTTATTCCTCCGGCTATATTGAGGAAGACATCCTTCATCCCAAAATGAAAACCCCCTCTTTTTTCGAGCACGGCCAGCAGTAATTGCAACCTCCGCAGATCGAAACCCGTAACGGTCCGCTGCGGGGTGCCGTATACGGATGGTGTTACGAGGGCCTGAACCTCTATTAATAATGGACGCAGCCCTTCCAGGGTAGCGGCGATGGCGGTACCGCTCAATTGTTCTTCTTTCTGGGTGATCAGCAGTTCACTGGGATTGGCAACTCCCCGCATGCCTAATTCAGTCATCTCATAAATACCCAGTTCGGCCGTGCTGCCAAAACGATTCTTCAGAGTCCGGAGGATCCTGTAGGCATAATGGCGATCCCCTTCAAACTGTAATACCGTATCGACCATATGTTCCAGGACTTTTGGCCCGGCGATGCTGCCCTCCTTGGTGATATGACCGATGAGGAACACCGGTGTCTGCGTTTCTTTGGCGAACCGTTGGAATTCGGAAGCGCATTCACGAATCTGCGATACGCTGCCGGAGGAAGATTCTATATAGGGGGATTGCAGGGTCTGAATAGAATCGACGATCACCAGGCCTGGTTTTAGCTTTTTGATCTCCTGGAAGATGATCTGTGTGGAGGTCTCCGTTAAAAGATAGAATTGTTCGTTTTTGATCTTCAGACGGTCGGCGCGCATCTTGATCTGCTGTTCGCTCTCTTCCCCGCTGATATATAATATGGAAACATCTTTTAGCATCAGGCCGATCTGGAGGAATAAAGTACTCTTCCCGATTCCGGGTTCTCCTGCCACCAATACAACGCTGCCTGCAACGATGCCACCTCCCAGAACCCTGTTCAGCTCTGCATCAGGGCTCACGATTCTTTTTTCTTCGGCGCTGACGACTTCTTGCAGGGAGAGGGTCCTCACTTCTTTTTTATCGACGGATATTTTTTTCCACTCCGACTCGGCCAGCTTGTTATCCTTGGTGATCACCTCTTCGACAAATGTATTCCATTGCTCGCATGAAGGACATTTGCCGGTCCATTTTGCACTTTCATATCCACAATTTGTGCAGAAGAAGGCGGTTTTGATTTTGCTCATGGGGCAAAGTTACTTGCAAATTCGGATTGGAAGGTTTCTGGTAATGAAGATGAGAAGGACTCTTCCCTATTTTGGAATTTATTCTTGTCAAGTAAAATGAATTTCCTTTTTACAAATGAAAACCGGCAGTGAAAGATTGAATATTTGAAAGAGGAGTGACGGGACCTACTAAAAAGTAAAAGGGCCAGCTAAATCGCCGGCCCCTTACTTACTAACCCATTAAATTCTTGCACTAAATTACAAATTAGCGCCACATAACAAAATAATTTTTTGGGGTGTGAATAACTTTAAAGGGGAGAAGAGCAAGTCTTTTTTACCTTTAAAGCTCATCGTTAATAGCTGATAATCAATTATTTAAAAAAACGTAAAAATTTTTTTCTCACCGGCGGATGCTTCGGGGAGGCCCCTTTAACGCATTGAAAGTTAACATGGGCAGCACCCCGGCAAAACGGACAGGAAAACCTGGATTTTTGTCCTTAAAGAGCACCCACGCCCATCGCTGAATTTGAATTTATACTACATAGTATCAATAATTATATACATTGTTTTGTTAAAAAATTATTAAATTCAGCTAGTACATTAGCGATTATATCGTATTGTGTATTTATATTATGTTTCTTGTAACGAACTAGCTGCCATCTATCCACTGTCAACTCCACTTGTCAATTTTGCTGCGCACCGTACCCGCCAATAAGCAACCATGGGTTTGTTTAGTCAATCATTTACGTATAAAGTAATTTACTAATTTAAATTTGTACTTATGGCGAGCCCCCTTATAGGCTAATTGCCCTAAGCAGGCTATTAAGGGTAAACTTGCGGATGTCCCCCTTCGCCCGCCCGCAGCCCTTATCACCTCGTATCAACAGGGTCCTGAAAAGATCCCGGGCGTCCGGATTCCCCCGTCAGCCGATCCGTCAGACCCGGCTCCCCTGTGGATGAATAAAATGAGAAGGGGTTAATCGGATAGTTTTCTGCCCTGCAGATAAAATCTGTGTGACTCAATGTTGACAGTGAAAACCGGGCCCTGGCTTTTGCCGGGGCCCCCTTTTGGACGGGCTTTAATGCCCGCCTTTCAGCGTACATGTTTCCATGCATAATGATTTTTTTTAATGCCTGATCAGCACTCTTTAATACATATTCATAAAATATATATTAAAATTACCTTAAAATTTGGTTAAAATTTCTGTAAATTAAACTTGTAACCAAAATATGATGAATATCAACTATGCAATGTGACTGCATTGATTCATCCATTTAGCCCTAAGTCTTACCGCTTGTCATTGGTTTTGTCCCAAAAAGTATTCTAAAGGAAACTGCTATTAGTTTTTAACCAAAATTCACGTCGCATGAGAAAAATTCACACTGTGATAATGGGCATCCTATTGCTCCTATCTATCACTACTCTCGCTCAAACGAAAGAAGTAACCGGAAAAATTACAGATCCTTCCGGTTCACCCATCCCCGCAGCAACGATCAAGATCAGAGGTTCCAAAGGCGGCGTCAGCGCAGACGGCGCCGGTATTTTCAAATTGAATGCCCCTCCCAGGGCCATATTGATCATCAGTGCGATCGGGTATGAAACGATAGAGGTCTCCATTACAGACCGGAACACCGTCGACATCGCCCTGAAGACCAGCAATTCTGCCCTTAGTGAAGTGGTTGTCACCGCTCTGGGTATCAAACGGGAAAAGAAAGCCCTGGGTTACGCGGTCAGCACCGTCGACAAATCGGCCCTGGAGCTAAGACCCGAAGGCGATCTCGGCAGAGTCCTCAGCGGCAAGGCTCCCGGACTGAATATCCTCGGCACCAGCGGCCTTAGCGGCAGCGGTACCAACATTAATATCCGGGGCATCAGTACCATCACCGGCAGCTCGCAACCACTCTTCATCGTAGATGGGGTCCCCTTCGACGGCAGCACCAACACACAGTCCAATTTTACCTTCGGTCACCAGACCTCCAGCCGCTTCCTGGACCTGGATCCTAACAATATCGATAACGTTAATATCCTGAAAGGACTTAGCGCAACCGTCCTTTACGGCGAGGCTGGCAGAAATGGAGTCATTCTTATTACTACCAAGAACGGCGCCGCTAAAACACGGAAGAAATCGGAGATCTCCGTCTCCCAATCCTATTTCGATACCAAGGCGATCCTGCCGGAATACAATACCCAGTACGGCGGCGGATTCGACCTCAGCCAGGGCATCGCCTTCTTCAGTAACTGGGGCGCTAAATTCACCAACCCTCCCGCCGTGGTGGAGCATCCTTATGATAAAGAGAGGCTGGCAGGAGAATTCCCCCAATATGCAGGAGCCCCCTACGATTATAAATACTATAACAGCGTTCCCCGCTTCTTCAGGACCGGCCATGCCAGCAATACTGCGGTCAATGCGGCAGGCTCTTCCGCCAACGCCAACTATGCCATGAGTTATAGTTACCTGGATGATGAAGGTTATTTGACCGGGAATTCCATGTACAAGAATACCTTTGGATTCGGCGGCTCCGCAAAACTGACCAATAAGTTCACCATCAGCGGCACGATCAACTATGTCACGACCAATGTCAGTTCTCCTCCCACCAGCAACAGCTATGGCAACAACTCCACCAATACATCCGTATTCGGTAATGTATTATATACCCCAACGGCCGTCGACCTGATCGGGTTGCCTTATGAAATTCCTTCCGATCATTCCTCTATCTATTACCGCAATGGTAACGATATCCAGAATCCCCTCTGGACCCTTCATAACTCTTTCACCGTCGATAAGGTCAACAGAGTGTTCGGGCAGATGGCGATCAATTATGAGCTGATGAAAGGGCTGAACCTTTCCTATAGGATTGGATACGATAATTATACGGAATTCCAGGAGTATGCGCAGAATAAAGGTGGCATCGCCACTCCAACGGGGATCCTCCGCACCTCTACGGCCATTAACACGATCTGGGATCACACCGGTTTCGTGAATTATAACCACAATATCAATAGTGACTTTACGCTGAATGTGGACGCCGGTGTCAATGCCAGGAGATATAATTACGAACAGACGGGCCTGACCAGCTCGCAGCAGCTTGTCTATGGGCTGATGAACCACGGTAATTTCGTCACACATGCCACGAATAGCGAGGACGGCGTAAGCCCGTTGAACTACAATCAGCAGACCCTCAGCCTTGGCGCATTTGCCCAGGGAACCCTGGGATACAGGGACTACACATACCTGACCGTGGGAGGCCGCAACAGCTGGTTCTCTACCGTAGAGAACGCCAACCGCAGCATCTTCTACCCCAGCGCCTCGCTCTCCTTTATACCTACCAGCGCCCTTGAAAGCCTGAAGGGAAGTAAGAATGTGAATTATCTCAAATTAAGGGTAGGATATGCCAGCAGCGCCAATCCTCCGCCTCCTTATTCGACAAGGACCTCCCTGTTTATTTCCACACAGAACTTCCTCACATCGAAGGGCTCTGCGGTCAATGTCAACGCCATTCCCGCACAGTTGTCCAATCCAAATCTCAAACCTGAGCTGCTGAAGGAATTAGAGGCGGGCGTGGAGGGCAAATTCCTGCAAAACAGGGTATCCCTGGATCTGACCGTATACCGCCGGGTCGCCAGCGACCAGATCCTGAACAGGTTCCTGGATCCGGCAACGGGCTATACCAGCCAGCAGATCAATGCGGGGAAAGTGACCAACAGAGGGATAGAATTGCAACTGGGCGTTACCGTTATCCAGAATAAGGATTGGAAATGGGAACTGACGGGCATCTATACTTTGAATAAGAGTAAAGTTTCCGATATCCCGGACTACCTGCCGCAGGTCAATACCTCGGGTTTTTCCAACCAGGGTACTTTTGCCAAGAACGGGCAGCCGTTGGGCGTCATCATGGCCAGCTATTTTCAGAAGGATCCCAAATCGGGGAAAAGGGTAGTGGGTACGGACGGCAACTATATCAATTCCAATGATATTGCAATCATCGGTGATCCCAATGCCTTGTATAAACTAACAGGTATCAGTAACCTAGAATACAAAGGTTTTGGATTCAGAATGCAATGGGACTTCGTGGAAGGCGGTGAGATGTATTCGGGAACGGCCGGCGCACTTTTGGGTAGGGGCGTTACGAAAGATACGCAGTTCGATCGAGCCGCGCCCTATATCTTCCCGGGCGTTCTGGAGAACGGGCAACCCAACAACATCGAAATTTCCGCTACGCAGGCCTATTATGGCAATAGCATCACCAACGGTTATGCCGACGAAGGAGCCATTTTCGACGCCACCTGCATCCGCCTGAGAGAGGCTGCCCTTTCCTATAGCCTGCCAGCCAAGACCCTGGCCAAATTGCCTTTCGGCGCGATATCTTTTAGTATTTCAGGAACGAACCTCTGGTACTACGCTCCTAACTTTCCCAAATACATCCACTTCGATCCGGAAGCTTCCGGCCTGGGCGTAGGCAATGGGAGAGGCATGGAATTCCTCACTGGACCTTCTGCCCGCCGATATGGAGCCAGCATCAGAGTAACTTTCTAAAATCATTAAAAAAATCATTATGAACTATAAAAAGATATTCTCCGGATTTGTTCTTATCACGCTCCTTGCGGGAATTTCGTCCTGTAAGAAGAGCCTCGAAACGTTGTTGACAAATCCCAACTACCCCGGTCCTACTACGGCCGATGTCGATCTCTATCTCAACCAGGTCCAATTGAGCTTTAATAATTTTTGGGTGACGGCCTCGGACTATGGCGGTCAGTTGGCCCGGCATCAGAACTGGGTCGGACCCAAATACAGGAATGCCTATACCCCCACTACTTTTGACGGGGAATGGGAAACCGCCTATGCCGGCGGATCGGCATTCTTCGGGGCCTATTCAGTCGCCCTGGGCGCCAGCGCAAATGCATATGGAGGCACGTTGTCCAATGCCAATTCCCTGATCCCCCTGGCGGAGTCACAGAAAAAATATATCCAGGCGGGTATTGCAAGGATTCTCAAGGCCTTTACCCTGGCGACCCTTGTAGATGATTTCGGTGACGTGCCCTCCGCAGAGGCGGAATTGGGTAATGCCAATACCAACCCCAAGGCCGACCCGGGTGCTACCGTTTATGCAGCCATACAGCTGATGCTGGACAGCGCGATGGTCGATTTTAAAAAAACGGGTGCGGCCAAAGGGCCGGCCGTCGATCTGTTCTACCCGGGCAGCGACGAAGTTAAAAACTGGACGACCCTGGCCAAGACCCTGAAATTGAAATTCTACATGCAGACCCGCCTGGTTGATAATACAGCAGCCGCCAAAATTCAGGACTTGCTGACGGAGAATGATCTTATCAACACACCGGCCCAGGATTTTGTATTCAAATATGGCAGCTCGATCACTTCCCCTGACAGCCGCCATGAGCATTTTGCACTGGATTATGTTGCCTCCGGCGGTGTGGGAGAGTATGCTAGCAATTATTTTATGTGGATGCTGACGGCGCAGAAATATAGTGGGAACGTGAATTTGAATGGGGATCCCCGGATCCGGTATTATTATTATCGCCAGGTGAGCAATTACTCCTGGGCCACATCCCAGACCTGTCCCTGCTATATCAATTCACAATTTGCAAACGCCAATTATCCGGCCTATTATCCTGCCGTACCTTCTCAGACTCCTTTCTGCGTAATTGGCAAAGGTTATATGGGTAGAGATCATGGGGACAACAGTGGCGCACCACCAGACGGCAGTTTCCGTACGGCCTGGGGTGTGTATCCCGCCGGCGGGCAGTTCGACGCCGACCAGGCAGAGGAGGTCACGCTGTCAATGGGTGGCCAGGGTACGGGTATCAATCCCATCTGGCTGTCTTCCTATACTGCTTTCCTGGAGGCAGAGGCGGCCAATACCCTGGGTATCACTACCCAGGGGGATGCCAGGACCCTTTTGAAAAATGGGGTTACGGCCTCCATCACCAAGGTCATGGAATTTCCAGGTACGGTGAATG
>Ga0247778_1001050_pt1 | contig 15709 bp, 19 predicted proteins | sample UWRJL049202B5_FD_179939 | JGI IMG/M metagenome (GOLD analysis project Ga0247778, IMG submission 179939) | Plant litter microbial communities from Arlington Agricultural Research Station in Wisconsin, United States - UWRJ-L049-202B-5 | ecosystem: Environmental > Terrestrial > Plant litter >... | reverse complement strand
ATTATTTGGGTCAAATACGAATTACTGCCATATTTGCGCCAATTAAGCGGAGCGAATTGCCGAGACATTGAAAAAGACATTGTCGCTTCGAAGTAAATATCTTAATTTTGCAGGCTTCTATGCGACTATTTACCGTATTACTCATTGGGATCGTTACGCTGAATTCTTGTTCAAACTTTTCAAAAGTCCTGAAAAGCAATGACTATGATTACAAGCTCCGCATGGCCGATAAGTACTATGCGGCAAAAGATTACAACCATGCCCAGCAGCTCTTTGAAGAACTCTTCCGGGTCTTCAAGGGCAGCGAACATTTCGAGGACATCTATTACAAATTTGCCTACTGCGCCTACTACCTGAAGGACTACGCCAACGCGGAGAACCTCTTCAAAGGCTTCGTGGAGGTCTTTCCCAACAGTACAAAGGCCGAAGAAATGGATTATATGAGGGCCTATACCTTCTTCCGCCAATCGCCAAAAGTGGAACTGGATCAGACCAATACCACCAAGACCATCGGCTTCATGCAGGCCTTCATCAATACCCATCCCGGCTCCGCCAAGGTAAAAGAGGCCAACGAGATCATCGACAAATGCAGGGTCAAGCTGGAGACAAAAGACTTTAAGAGCGCACAGCTCTACTTCGATCTGGGTTATTTCAAGGCGGCAGGCGTTGCAACCACCAGCCTGATGAACAGCTACCCGGACTCCGAAAAGAGCGACGAGTATAAAATGTTGATCATAAAGGCATACTATGCATTCGCCCTTCAGAGCGTGGAAGAGAAAAAAGAAGACCGCTTTGGCCAGGTCGTTACACAATGTAATGAGTTCGTCGACCGTTTCCCTGACAGCAAACTAATTAAGAGCGTCCAGGAATACCTGACGCTATCTCAAACAAATATTAAACTGGTAAAAAATGAGCAGACTAAGAAGGCAGGTTAATGCCAATACCGCGAATGTGGTGGAAACCAAGAACCTAACCGATATTAAGGCTAAGACCGGTAATTTGTATGAGTCTATCGCCATTATCGCAAAGCGGGCAAACCAGATCAATATTTCTCTGAAAGAGGAATTGCACAACAAACTGGAAGAATTCGCCAGCCATACCGATAGCCTGGAAGAGATCCATGAGAACAAAGAACAGATCGAGATCTCCAAAGCTTATGAAAGAATGCCCAACCCAGCCCTTCTGGCGACCCAGGAGTTTATGGAAGACAAGATCTATTATCGCAAGAACGATGACGATCTTTTCAAATAAAGAACATAATTCTTTACAGGAATATACGCCAGGCGCCAGGAAGGCGCCTTTGGCTTTTCTGACATCATATTAACCGCATGTTACAGGGAAAGAAAATTCTTTTGGGCATAACCGGCAGCATCGCAGCCTACAAGGCGTTGCTCCTGGTGCGACTCCTGGTAAAGGAAGGGGCGGAAGTAAAGGTCATCATGACCCCTGCCGCCCGAGACTTTGTCACACCCTTATCCCTGGCCACCCTGTCCAGGCATCCCGTCCTCATCGACCTCTTTGCGGAAAATACCTGGGCCAACCATGTAGCGCTCGGACGCTGGGCAGATCTCCTGCTCATCGCACCCCTCAGTTGCAATACCCTGGCAAAAATGGCCCAGGGACTCTGTGACAATCTCCTTCTGGCCACCTGGCTCTCGGCAACTTGCCCCGTAGCTGTAGCGCCGGCAATGGATGAGGATATGTGGCATCATCCCGCCACGAAGGCCAACCTCCTGCGCCTGCAGGCCTTTGGCAACACTGTCATCCCCGTAGAGAAGGGAGAATTGGCCAGCGGCCTCCATGGGGACGGAAGAATGGCTGAACCGGAGACGATCCTGGCCTTCATCCCGGACATCCTTACCCGCTCCGGAATCAGGGACCATCGGGACCTTCAGGGGAAGAAAGCCCTGGTAACGGCCGGTCCGACCTACGAGGCCATCGATCCAGTACGGTTCATCGGCAACCATTCCTCCGGGAAAATGGGCATCGCCATAGCAAAAGAACTGGCAAACAGGGGCGCCGCGGTGGATCTGGTCCTGGGGCCCTCCACCGAGGACCCTACCCATCCCGGTCTCACCGTCCACAGGGTCCGTTCAGCCGCCGACATGTACAAGGCCTGTCAGGAAATATTCCCCCATGCTGATCTGGCCATCATGTCTGCCGCCGTGGCAGATTTTACACCCGTCAGCCCATCGGCGGAAAAGATCAAGAAAAAGGATGATACCCTCATTCTGGAATTGACAAAGACCCCGGATATTCTACGGGCCCTGGGACAGCAAAAGAAAAAAGGACAGATCCTGGCGGGCTTCGCCCTGGAGACCCACGGGGAAAAAGAATACGCTCTGGGCAAGCTAAAGACAAAGAATGCCGACCTCATCGTCCTGAACTCCCTCAACGATGCCGGGGCAGGATTCGGCTATGATACCAATAAGATCACCATCTTTGAAAAGGACGGACAGGAGATTGCCTACGATCGGAAACCAAAACAACAAGTAGCTGCCGATATCGTTGATAGAGTTGTAAAAATGTTGTATGCTCAATAAACATTTGCTATTCATCTTCTTTTTGGGAATGGCCGCCCCCGCCCTGGAAGCCCAGGAACTCCAGGCCAACGTCACTGTCCGGGCGGACCGTGTTCCCTCCTCGGTCGACCATAAGATCTTCCAGACCCTCCAGACCTCCCTCTATAATTTCCTCAATACCCGGAAATGGTCGAGTGAAGCCTTTCAGAACAACGAAAAGATTGTCTGCAATTTCCTGGTTAACATCAGCGCAGCGGGGGATAACAACAGCTTCCAGGCCACCCTGACCGTCCAGGCCGGCCGGCCGGTCTATAACTCATCCTACCAGAGCCCCCTGATCAACTTCATCGACCAGAACTTCAGTTTTCGCTATGTGGAATACCAACCCCTCGACTTCAACGAGAACAGGGTATCCGGCTCGGAACCCTTCGCGGCCAACCTGACGGCAGAATTTGCGTATTACGCCTACCTGATCCTGGGACTCAACTTCGATTCCTATACCCTGCGGGGAGGCGATCCCTATTTTCAAAAAGCCCTCAATATCGTCAACAATGCGCCGGATAGCCGCGACATCAGCGGCTGGAAGGCCTTCGACGGCATCCGCAACCGCTATTGGCTGATCGAAAACCTGACCAACAGCAAATATACCCTGGTCCATGACGCCTACTACAGCTATTACCGCGCGGGCATGGATCAATTATATGATAAAGAGACCGAAGGCCGCACCGCCGTCCTGAACACCCTTAATATGCTCAACTCCGTCAACACGGAGACCCCCAATACCATGATCATCCAGTTCTTCTTCCAGGGTAAATCCGGGGAGATCTCGAAGATCTTCCAACGCTCCTCACCCGACGAAAAGGCGAGGGTACTCGACCTGCTGACTAAACTGGACCTTACCAACCTCAATAAATATAAACAGGACCTGCAATGAGGATGATCGCCGCCCTTTTAGCTATCCTGCTCTTGGCAGCCTGCACCGACAAGGATCGACTGCCCTCCGGTATACTCGAAAAGGAAAAAATGGAAAAGGTACTCTGGGATATGATGGAGGCAGATCAATACGCTTCCATCTACCTGGTAAAGGACACTGCCCGCCTGACCAGGGATACGGTCCTGCTGGCAAAGGATTCATCCCGACTGGCAAAAGACACGGCCCGCATCAACCTCAAAATGGAGACCTTGCGGCTCTACCAGGAAATATTTCGCCTGCACCAGGTCACCCGGGAAGAATTCAGCCGGAGCTTCGCCTATTACCGGGACCGCCCCGATCTGACGCGGGGCCTCTTTGACAGCCTGCTGGCAAAAGGCAACAGGCTCCGGACGGAGAGCTATTCCAGCCCTCATCCGACCCCGACACCGCCGCCGGTGATGCCTACCACGGTCAACCCGGCAAAAGGCCTCATACCCGGACCCGCCACGCATAACAGACCCCCAAACACACCCGGATTCCCGCATGGCTTCCCGCCGCTCAAGCCTAACGTACGGGCGCCTTATCCATCAGGAAAACCAGCAAATAAAAGTCCGGCACGCATCCCCGCCGGAGACACTACAAAACATGGAAGAGGCTTTTTGCGACCCCAGCCGGCCATACGGAAACCGTAACAATTTCGCATAATACCATTTTGATCGTAATTTGTGGCCCTAAATCTTGCCAGATGAAAAAAATCGTAGCAGACGCCGGAGACGCCATCCGGGATATCCGGGACGGCGCCGTCATAATGCTGGGAGGCTTTGGACTCTGCGGCATCCCCGAGAACAGCATCGACGCCCTGGCCGCAAGCGGCATTAAAGACCTCACCTGTATCTCCAACAATGCCGGTGTGGATGATTTTGGGCTGGGGCTCCTCTTAAAGACCCGCCAGATCAAAAAAATGATCAGCTCCTATGTCGGAGAGAATGAAGAATTCGAAAGACAACTCCTCAGCGGCGAACTGGAAGTGGACCTCGTCCCCCAGGGCACCCTTGCAACCCGGATCCAGATGGCCGGCATGGGCATACCTGCCTTCTTTACACCGGCCGGCTATGGAACGGAAATAGCCATCGGCAAAGAAGTCCGGACATTTTATAACCAGCCCTATCTGATGGAACTGGCCCTCCACGCCGACTTTGCCATCGTAAAAGCCTGGAAGGGAGATACCCTTGGCAACCTCGTTTTTCGCAAGACCACCCGCAATTTCTCCACCTCCATGGCCAAGGCCGGCAATATCACCATCGCAGAAGTAGAACACCTGGTACAGCCGGGAGAACTGGACCCCGACCAGGTCCATGTCCCGGGCATCTATGTACACCGCATATTCCAGGGCAGCAACTATCAGCGCCGGATCGAAAAGAAAACCGTTCGCCTCAAATCATAAAAACAAAAACCACCCATGGCCTTAGATAAATTTGGGATCGCCAAAAGGATCGCCCAGGAACTGCGCGACGGAATGTATGTCAACCTGGGCATCGGCATCCCGACCCTGGTAGCCAACTATATTCCCACCGGTATCAGCATCATGCTGCAATCCGAGAACGGCATGCTGGGCATCGGACCCTACCCCACAGAAGAAGAAATGGATGCCGACCTGATCAATGCCGGAAAAGAAACGGTCACTGTTCAGCCCGGCGGCGCCTTCTTCGATAGCGCAGAAAGCTTCGGCATGATCCGGGCCGGAAAAGTAGACCTGACCGTTCTCGGCGCTATGGAGGTCTCAGACACCGGAGATATCGCCAACTGGAAAATACCAGGAAAAATGGTAAAAGGAATGGGCGGCGCCATGGACCTGGTGGCCAGCGCCCGCAACATCATCGTGGCCATGCAGCATACAAACCCAAAAGGAGAATCCAAATTGCTGCCGAATTGCACCCTGCCACTAACCGGGGTGAAATGTGTAAAAAAAGTAGTAACGGAACTGGCGGTCCTGGAGATCACATCAGAAGGATTCAAACTGATTGAACGGGCACCCGGCGTAACCGTCGAAGAGATCCGCAGCAAGACCCGGGGCCGCCTGATCATAGAAGGAGAAATTCCTACGATGATCATCTGACGGTCCATCCTGTTACCACCTCTTCACACCCCCCAGTCCCTTACTTCCTCCGCCGAACCCGCCGGCCGGCAGACGAGGACTGCCTGAAAATAGAGTACATACCGGAAAAGGCCCGCGATCGACAGCAGAATACTATTCTCCGCAGTCGGCCTGCCCGACCCCGGCAGACAGCAGGGGCCCGCCCATCCCATCAGGATAACCAGCAGAAAATAGAACAAACTGCCCGTGGCAATCCAGAAAAAAGGTGAACGGAAAATCTGCAGCAACCGGTGCCGGATCAGGGGCAACATACAAACGATGATCACCCCGATCAATATCCCATCCTGCACAGAGACCAGCAGCAGAGAATGCCGGTCCCAGCCAGTAGAAAAGTAATAAGTCACCAGGGAGGAAAGATAACCGACAAGAAAGACATGCAGACTCCTTCTGACCGGGGGGCTCACGCCGGACTTGAACAGCAGGATAAGGGCCATCCATTCCAGCAGAGATACGATATTTAAAATAATATATTGATTATCAACATGTGATAGAGGGAAGCGATCCAAAAGTCCCTTTATAAGATCCAACATACAGACCAGGACGAGAATATTCAGGGGCACCGCATCATACTTCCGGGACAGAAAAACCAGCAGGGCAGGGGCCAGCGGCAACAGGGTAATGAATAGGAAAAAGAAATTGGCAAATGAAGAGCCCGTGCTGTCCATTAGTCGATCAGGTTATTCTTGACAGCGAAAAAGACCAGACCAGCGGTATTTTTCGCCCCAAAACGTTCCATCAGGCGATCCTTGATCGCTTCAACAGTCCTTGGGCTGACATCGATTTTCTGAGCGATTTCCTGCGCGGTAAATTCCATACAGATGTAGCGAACCACCTCCCGCTCGCGGTCGTTCAGGGTAATTTCGGTATTCAGGCTGGGAATGATCTTGGTCCGGGTATGAGACTTCTTCAGCAGAATGCGGTTGACGAAATTATTCAGGTAATAGCCCTTGGTGGCCACCTCAATAATGGCGCGCTTGATCTCCGAAGGGTCAGCGCTCTTCAGTAGGTACCCGTTGGCACCGATCTCCATCATATGACTGACGAAACGTTCGTCCTCGTACATGGTCAGCGCAATGATATGAATGGAAGGGTATTGCTTGGCAATGATCTTGGTGGTCTCTATTCCGTCTTTTAGGGGCATTCTCAGGTCCATCAGGACCACATCAGGTTCGCTGGCAGCCAAGCCATCCAGCAGCTCCTGGCCGTTCTCAGCCTCCTGTACAAACTTGATGGCGTTATAGGGGCGTAGAGATAATATGACACCCTTTCGGAATATCTTGTGGTCATCGGCTATTGCAACTTTTATCACTCCCATAGGTTATTGCAGATTTGCATGAGCGATACTATGCCGGGTACAAAGGTAACACGTTCACGCTCAATGTCTAATATTGGATCTTCCCAAGACCATCCCCCCGCGGGGTCCGTCCTTTTCTCAGCTCAGGATAAAGTTTTCAGTATTCTCCTAAAGATAATACATATATTTTATTCTTGTTCAATCAGCTTGTCATCGTCTTCCTTCATCAATTCGATCGTCACTTTATAATAGGTCTGGGACATATCCTTCTCGAAAAAAATCTTTCCATGCAGCACTTTCAGCCGGCTTTGGATGTTTTTCAGCCCCAGCCCGACATTACTTTTATTCAGTTTGATAAAGTCATTCTGCGTAATACCCCGCCCGTCATGATGCAAACGGATAAAGAATTTGTCCCCGCTGGTATTCTGGGTCAGGTGAATAAAGCTGGCATTGCTGTGTTTCAGGATATTATTGACCAGTTCCTGGATGACCCGGAAAATGATCAGCTCGTTTTCCGACTGCAGACGCTCCCGGTAATCGTGGAACCGGCTGCTGGCATTCATGCTGCCCGAACCGCTGATTTTTTGGAAAAGGTCATTCACTGCGCTTTCCAGCCCGAAATTCTTCAGGGTAGGGGGCATCAGGCTATGGGAAATATTGCGGATCAGCTGGATCGTATCGTCTATGATGGACTTGGCATTGTAAATACTCTGCAGCTGGGTGGTCTTATCCAGGTTCACCAGGTTCTCGTTCAGGTATAGCCTGGCCGTGGCCAGCAGGGGACCGGCATCGTCATGCAGATCGGCCGCGATGCGCTGGCGCTCCTCTTCCTGCAGCCGGATAGAGGCATTCAACAGGAGTTTCTGCTGATCATGCTCCAGACGCTGCAGCCGCAATTGATAGCGGATGACTTTGCGCTGGTGGAAAATAATAAAGACGATCAACCCAATGGTAAGGGCCAGCATCCCGATGGTGCCGAAATACAGCACCAGGGACACGTTGCTACCAGGCGGGGTCACTTGTAGAATAATCATTTATCGGTCGTCCCGGGACGGATTAGGTTAGGGTTTAAGGTTTGCATATAGCTAAGATTTTATGAGTAATCCGGATCAAAGGTTTTTATGGGATTTCGAGTGCTGTCGCTCTTTTTCATGGCAAAAGAGACGGATAAAATTGCATTTTTCAGGATTTCAAAAAAGTTATTGATGATCCAATAACTGCTGTGCTCTTCCTTGGTGAAACTGGACGCGAACAGGAAGAGGAATAAGGTAGATGAAAAGTAGAGGAAAAATGCAATGACGATCCAAAATTTCTTCGTATTGTAAACAAACATGATCGCCGGGTTACTGATCTGATCATACAAAAAGACGATGCTGTAAATGATCATCAGAAGGGCTTCCATAGAGGCGGAAAGGGAGTCGAAGGCCTTTGTGTTCCTGTTGTAGAAAGTAATACCAACGACAACGAAAAAAAGAAAGGTACCGATCAAGGGGATAAACCGGATCTTCTGGCCTTTGAAAGTATTGTAAAAAAAGTAAGCGAAGATGCTATATTCGGTAATGGAATAAAATGCCCAGAAGTAGAACTTGTTCTTTGGGTCAAACAAATAAATACCAATGATCTCTGCCAGAACGGAACAGACACAATATAAAAATATTATCCATAGACCCTCTCCCTTGTTCCTTTTGAGGAAACAGAGGAAAAAGACTATGGATAATAATTCAGATAAATACGCTACTAGAGGGAGCAAATGCCAATATTTTCATCAAATATAATAGGCATTGTTCTATAATCCAAGCGATTATCTAATTAAAAGGGCCACCAGGGCCTCTCTTGTACCCGGTCAGCAATAGTTGCATCCGAAGACATGATATTGCCGGCAGGGTCTACAATAATTTTTTTCTTGATATCCTTTCCTTCTGCATCAACGGCCAGATAAACCAGGGTCTTCCTTCCATTTTCATTGATAGCATTGTAAAAATGCAGACCGGCGCAACCAGGCTGTGCCAGCAGGTGCTCGATGATATTCCTGCCGATCACGAAAGAACCCACTTCATTGGGATGGGCATTTCCGAAGGCATTGACGAAATCAGCAGCCATTTCGTGGCTGATCTCTTCGCCGATCGTCGCTACGTCTCTTTTAACAAGTAACTCTTTTTGCATCATAAAAAGTTTTTAGAGGTTTGAAGAATGTTAGTTTGTGCAACTAAATAACCCCTAAAAAAAAAGATGGACAAGGGCCAAAATTTATGGTAAAATGCTTTAAATTGCCTGTAATTCAAGTCAGTACTGCGTTTCACGTGTTTTTACCAGGGGTTATACGATGCAAAAATAGAGTATTTTCACGCATGAAACTTAGTATTTTTACTATCGTAAGTTTGGCAAAAAAGAACAGGGATTATACGAAATTCAAAGGATATTCACATTTCGTGCCAAAATGTGAATAATGACAAGAGGGAAAAAAGGAGGGGTTGGATGATAAAACGGGGAGTTCCGGCACCAGAACCGGTAACAAAGGCTAATACACGGATAATTGGGGGGATATTGAAATTTAATCAGGTTTTTGTCGTTTTAAAGGTCGGTCATTTGACATTTTAAAGGCAAAAATGATTATTTTTCTATATGGGAACAAAGAACCGGAAAGGTAAAGGATAGAAGAAGTTGACTGATATTGGATTTTAAGTCGGCTTTCAAGGATTGAGTTCTTTTACTGGACGGTAAACGGGACATTGGATGGTTCGGTAAACAGATCCTGATCAATCAACTTCCGAAACAAAATTAACCCTTAGACCTTTGTTATACAATAGCAGAACTGCCCATTTTACATTATTCGGAAATTACCGGGGCCCTTCGTAAAAATGCCAGACATGCTCGGTATTTTCCCTCGTCGGGAAGTGTCGGAGGACTTTTTAGGAATATAGCATAGAACGAGAATCAGATTATCAAACGAAAATTTCGACCTATACCTATTAATTTTACAAACCTGCCGGTATGACTGCTGAATTAGTAATCAAAGTATCGATCGCGGACGATCATAAGATCTTCCGTGACGGTATAAAAATGGCTTTAAAAAACAAGGAATACTTGAGGATCCTGTGGGAAGCTGAAGATGGTAAGGACCTGGTTCACAAGATGCAGATAAAAAGACCTGATGTATTGCTGATGGATATCCGGATGCCGGAAGTGGACGGTATTAACGCCATCGGGCTGCTCCGTAAAGAGTATGAAGAAGTAAAGATCATCGTCCTCACCATGTACGACGACCAGGAAATGATCTCCAAGATGATGGAAATGGGTGCAAATGCCTATCTGACCAAGACCACCGATCCGGACGAAATCTACCAGGCCATCCTCACCTGCATGAATGATGATTTTTATTTCAACGACCTGGTAAACAAGGCGGTACTCTCCAAACTCCAGACCAAAAGACAGGTCAGGCAATTCTATCCCAGCCCCATCAAATTCTCTGAAAAAGAGATCCGTATCCTCAAACTGCTGGCCGAGGATAAAACCACCGAAGAGATCTCCAAAGAAGTGTTCCTCAGCACCCGCACCATCGAGACCATCCGTCAGAATATGAAGACCAAGATCGGCGCCAAGACCATCGCCGGACTGATCATGTATGCCATGAGGAATAAATTGATCGATTAAAGCCTAATACTCCAGGGTCACCACTCCGCTCTTAATGGCATAAATGGCCAGACCGACCCGGCTTTTTACATTCAGCTTTATAAATAATGCATCCCTGTAATTGTCGATCGTCCTTGGACTGATCTCCATAACAGTGGCAATCTCCTTATAGGTCATGTCCGTACTGGCCAGCTTGAGAAAATGGAGTTCGTTGTCACTCAGCGTCAGCCTGTCAGCCTGGTTATTGTTGGACTTGTCCTTCTTGAAAAGATTCACCAGCTTTCCCGCAGAATTATAGGAATAAAAATACCCGCTGGTCATGACCGACTGGATGGCCAGGTTCAGCTCCCCGGGATGAATGTCCTTCTTCAGGAACCCCCGTGCCCCGGCCTGTAATAACCGCAGCAAAGTGATCTCCGAATCATACATGGTAAGGATCAGCACATACATGTCCGGGTAGTTCATCCGCAGATGCCGGGCCGTCTCATACCCATCCATCTCGGGCATATTCAGGTCAAGAATGACCAGGTCAGGCAGATTCCCCGGGATCAACCGGTCCAGCAACTCCTTCCCATGCGCGGCCAGCAGAATAACCTTACAATGCTCAAACCGGTCGATCACCGTCGCCAGGGCATCCCGCAACAAAATATGATCATCGACCATGGCTATTTTGATTGTCTTTTTCATCGATAGTATATTCATGGCATTTAATATGGAGCAATAAGCGTGATGACAGTCCCCGAATGAGGGACACTTTCTATCCGGAATTCCGCACTGATCATTTTGGCCCTCTTCATCATATTACTAAGCCCCGCCGTATTCTTTTGATGATGGATAATGGCCGTATCGAAACCTTTCCCGTTATCATAGATCGACAGCACGAGGTTATTATTTTCATAATTCAGCAGGATCCTGATCCGGTCCGCTCCCGAATGACGGATGACATTGTTGATCGCTTCCTGCAGGATCCTGAGGATAAAGATCTCCTTCTGTTCGTCTAAAAACTGATAGTCCCCGCAGATTTCGAACAGGACTTCCGGAATAGCCAGCTTCTGCAGCTGGGTGACCAGTTGCTCGATAGCCTTGGTCAGCCCCCCGTTCCGGATGATCTCCGAACTAAGGCTCCGCGAGAGGTCACGCAATTCATCCAGCGCCCGGGTCAGCAGTTCCACCGCATCGTATACCCTGGATGTTGCATGGGGATTGCCCCTGATCTCCAACGTATTCAAATGCAGCTTCGCTAAGGATATGAACTGCCCTATATTATCGTGGATCTCCCTGGAAATATATTGAAAAGTATTTTCCTGGATCTCCAGCTGGGTCTTCAGCAGTTCCTTGTCATAATTGGCCTTGATACTCTCCAGCCTGATATTGAAAAGATTCTGCTTTTTCCGGTACAGTAGGAGGATGACGGCAATAAAGCCTATTAAAATGATAATAAGCAGTGTGCAGATGATGACTATGGATATTACGATCTCCTTATCCTGCATGTAAAACCTTTTATAAATAAGATATAGGCGATGCTAAGGGCAAAATTATTGATGGAATAGAGACTAATCGCAATTTTCCGAAAACCCCGGTCATAGAGATACGAACCGCTCAGGAAAAGCGGAATGATGGTCGCCAGGTAAAAAAAGATACCGGTAACCAGCCAGAAAGAAGGCTCCCGTAGGAGATCCCCGGGTACGGGACGGGCAAAAAGTTCTTTAAAATATACCAAACATGGGATAATGACAATAAGGCTCTCAAGATTGACCGCCAGATCGTTAGAGCTTTGGCCTGGTTGCCCGGGCAGGGAACTCCACAAAAAGAAAAGGCAAAAAAGGACCAGCAAAAGGATCAACCCTTTTTTCATCCGGTCCGAATAAAGGATCTGGTACAGGAACCAGGAAAAGACAAAAAGTTCAAATAAGGTGAAAAGCTTATAGGTCATGTGCCTGGCAAAAGCCTGATGCTTGCCAAACAGCGGAAAACCTAAGAGCAGGGTAAAATACTGGTTGACCAGGAGCTCAACAAGGAAACTGATGGCTAAGTAAAGAGGAAAGACCCGCAGATAGCGGGGATTGACATCCCTATAGCAGTAGAGGATAGCAAAGGTCAGCGTCACCAGGTTGGTGACGAATGCAGAGATATTGGATATCAGGAATATAGTGGGTGGCATTTCTAAACCGAAAGATACAACACCGTTAGAGATCATCTACCGTTAAAACACCCTGCACGGGTAAGAAAAATACCTTCCGGCACAGGTGTTATTGCTTACAGATTACCTGCCCACTCCAATAAATTTGAAGAAGGAAATTTTCGCACCTATTAGCCAGACCTTACTATGAACTTTGAACAAGCCCAGCTGCTCAGACAACGACTCCAGTACTTAGAAGGCCTCTTCGCAGGCAAGACCCGGGAATATATCTGGAAAATAATGATCGGACCGGAATCAGAGGACCTCCTGGAACTCTTCCGGAATATGGTGGACCCGACCCGTCCCATCGACCCGCGAAAGATCCTCAAGCCCTTCATGATGGAAGAACTCTCCGTCTACTTTTTTCTGAAGACCGGCGGGATGATCATCTGCCGGGAATACGGGGAATTCCTTTTAGCCAACGACATAAAAATGCCTGCTTTTTATACATCTGTGATACCATGAGATGCAAAAAGCAGGCAACAAACTTTACAAACCAGAGTGCAAATCAATAAAAGAATAAGGTTTAACGAAGGATCTTGGATAAATATCTTCAACTTGTGGTGGTCCGGCAATTCATAGGAACCTGGATACTGCGGGATTCGGATACCCGCAGGCTATGGGATATTGGATATTGGCGATTTTAAAAAGTTGATTGACATTGGACTTTGCCGGGTTTCATAGAATATTGAAAATCGTTCTGGACGGTTTCTAAGGACATTGGATGGTCTGAGGTTGCTAATCCTCGTCAATCAACTTATAGTACAAAAGTAGATGTGAATAACTATGTGGACAAGAGCAGATTTGCCCGATTTTAAATCTGCAGGTTTTACGCATGGATTAGTAAAATAACCACTATCTTACATGTATAAAATACCTTAACTGATAGTAAAAAAACCAATCAGAGGGATTTCTACGTATATTCCGAAACGAGTATATTTCGTAAATTTCCTATAGTAAGTATTGCATTTTTTGCTTCATTTTGCAGGTAGTTCGGATGGGAGTCCCGGCTCCTGTTAGTAAAATACAGAATCGTATGAAAAAACCAGAGTTGAACCAGCCGATAAAAGTAGCTATTGCGGATGATCATGCCCTTTTCCGGGCAGGTGTAAAGACGGCCCTCGCAGTTAAAAAGGATGTGGAGCTGATAGCAGAGGCCGATAACGGAATGCAATTACTCAACCTTCTCAAGCACGTAGAACCCGACGTAATTTTACTTGATATACAAATGCCGATCATGGATGGCATCCAGACTTTGCCCGAGATTCGCAAGGAATATCCACATGTAAAGGTTATCATTCTGTCCATGCACAACGATCACTCCATGATTTCAAAACTAATGGAGATCGGGGCTAATTCCTATCTGACAAAAAATTCCGATAGCGAGACCATCTACCAGGCCATAAAGACCTGCTACGAACAGGAATTCTTCTTCAACGAACTTACCAACAAGGCCTTACTCACCGGACTGCGCACAAAACGCCCCGAAATAGGCGCCCCTCAGGACGTCAATCTCACCGAAAAAGAACTGACCGTTCTGAAATTAATGTGCGAAGAAAAGACCACCAAGGAAATTGCCGATATTGTAGATATCAGCCCCCGCACCGTGGAGGCCATCCGGGATAAATTAAAGACAAAGACCGGTGCCAAGTCCATGGCCGGCCTCGTCATGTACGCCGTGAAGAACGGCATCATCGAGCAACAGTAAATATCGAGCAACCATAAATTGAGCCGCTCTTCATTGACATCGGTCGGAACCATCAATTTCAACGGGCAGCTGCTACCTGCGGCGACGCCCGTCATCGGCGCCGATAACCGGGGATTCCGCTACGGCGATGGTCTCTTTGAGACCCTGAAAGTAAAGGATGGCCGGATCTCCCTCGCCGATTACCATTTCGAAAGGCTTTTTACCGGTATAGACCTCCTCCAGTTCCAGCCCTCTACCCATTTTACCGCCAGCGCATTGGCAGACCAGATCCTGGAACTATGTAAAAAGAACGGGCATTTGGCACAGGCCCGGGTACGTTTGGCGGTTTTCCGGGGCGATGGAGGTCTCTATGACCCGGTGAACCACCAGCCCAATTACCTCATCCAGACCTGGGACCTGGCAGAGACCGGCCCCAACCCCAGTTCCAACGCCGGCCCTGCCCTCAACAGCAATGGCCTGGTCACTGGCATTTTTCCCGAAGGCCGCAAGGCCTGCGACGCCTTTGCCAACCTAAAGACCAACAACTTCCTCCTCTACGTCCTGGCAGCCCTCCATGCCCGCAAACAGCATTGGAACGACTGTCTCGTCCTCAACCAGTACGGCAGGATCGCCGACAGCACCATCGCCAATCTCTTTTATTGTAAGGACGGCATCATCTATACCCCCCCCCTCTCCGAAGGTTGCGTGGCAGGGGTCATGCGCCGCCACCTGCTGACCGTCCTGCCCGCGGCCGGATACGCCGTGATGGAAAAAGAGACGGAACCTTCCGACCTGGAGGTTGCCGACGAGGTCTTCCTTACCAATGCCCTCCGCGGTATCCGCTGGGTGGCCTCCTTTGAAAAAACTACATATGGTTGTCAACTCGTAACTTCGATATGCGAAAAAATCACCATATGAAGACGGAGATCCCGATCAATATCTTCTGGTTCCGGCGCGACCTCCGGGTCCACGACAATGCCGGACTCTACCACGCATTGAGGGCAGGCCTTCCCGTAATGCCCCTTTTCATCTTCGATCGGAATATCCTGGACCAACTCGAAGAAAAATCAGATGCCCGGGTCCAGTTCATCCGGGATACCCTGGAAAATATACAGGCAGCCTTGGTCAAAATAGGATCCTCCCTTACGGTGTACTACGGCTATCCCGAAGAGATCTACCGCCGGCTCCTGGCACAATATAAAATAGAGAAGGTCTTTACCAACCATGACTACGAACCCTATGCAAGGGAAAGAGATGGAAAAATTGCCGCTCTCCTGCAGGCCGCAGGGGCGACCTTCCATAGTTATAAGGACCAGGTGATCTTTGAAA
>Ga0247778_1001049_pt1 | contig 15766 bp, 20 predicted proteins | sample UWRJL049202B5_FD_179939 | JGI IMG/M metagenome (GOLD analysis project Ga0247778, IMG submission 179939) | Plant litter microbial communities from Arlington Agricultural Research Station in Wisconsin, United States - UWRJ-L049-202B-5 | ecosystem: Environmental > Terrestrial > Plant litter >... | reverse complement strand
TCTACAATCGTCGACGCGCGCACTCACTGCTCGGCTACGAGACGCCAACCTCCTACGAAGCTTGCGCTATCGAATCGGAAAGCGCATAGTCCTTAACAAGTTGTCCGGGGGATCGGATCAACTCCACTTCCGGTCAATGGTGGAATGTGCGCGACTTGATCGTCGCTCACGGCGCCCGGCCAGTGAGAGCAATTGCGACCAAGAGGCATCAACCATGACAACAACCGTACAAGGCGTAAACCGCTGGCAGGTGGGAGACGTTCGCACCGCTCGCATCATCGAATTGCACCCGACGTGACGATGGCGGGCACAATGGCCGAGCAGATCAAGACGTCGACTGGCTTCACGCTCACTAGGCCAATGCGGAAAGAATAGTGGCTGGGGGCGGTCCACAATGTCCCCAAGGACTCGCTCCTCAACCGCTTCGTTCATCGTTCAGGAACGATATCTCCCGTTTGGTACCTCATGCCCACTCGGGCGCTTCACGAGGACCAACTCCAAAATGGCGAGAGCAAGAACCGACAGGGGGATGAACGGCGGCTTGATCCCGAGCGGGAGCACTCCGGCTGGCACGTTCGGCTGGAGATGTACATAAACGGCGACACACATCGTGACGATGAGCCAAAGGCAGGTTGTAATGACGAGGCCTGGTCGAAACCGACCGAGTCGCGCGCTCACCACGACGGACAGGACGAAGGCCGTACCGATCGCGAGTTCGCTTGCGATTCCCATGACAAACGAGCCCGGTGGGAGGTGGCTATTGGTCACCTGAATATGAAACCAAGTATGGATCGGTTCGAAGAGCTTTAAAAATCCGAACGTGAACATTGTCACGCCGAGTACGAGCGCGATGACGTTCGTGACTCTCTCGTTGGCTGTGTTCATGGCTGCACCATTCAGTCGTGTGCTTAGTCACCGCTAGCCGCCGGCCGCGCCGAGTTGCGTTGGACTACTTTCCGGCACATTCTGTACCGCCTCGCAGTTAATAGAGCATGGCATCTCCATAGGGCAAGTTATTTTATGCGCACCAGTACAAAACAATCGCCACGACGCGGCAGACCTCCATCCTACGACCGAGACTTGGCGCTCCGCGCCATTCGCGATGTCTTTTGGGATCGGGGGTTTTCGACCGCATCGCTCGACGACATCGCCGCTGCCACGGGCATGAACCGGCCAAGCCTGTACGGTGCCTTTGGAGATAAGCGCGAGATGTACCTCGCCGCGCTTCGAACGTTCTCCGCCGAGTCCGGGCGCGAAATGCAGAAGGCGCTCGAAGCGCCCACGCTTCGTGAGGCGCTCGAAGCTTTCTATGTGGGGGCAATCCAGGAGTACTTATCGGGCAAAGCGGGCCCTCGCGGGTGCCTCGTCGTCTGCACGGCGGTTACTGAGGCCACCGGCGACGCGACGATCCGATCTGCGCTAGCGGCGATACTGGCTGAGCTCGATGCCCTGGTGACTCTCCGAATCGCAAGGGCCCAGGACGAAGGGGACTGTTGCGCAGGCGGCGATGCGAAAGTGTTAGCGCGGGTAGCGACCAGCGTGCTGCACAGCGTGGCCGTGCGCGCGCGGGCCGGCGCTCGTCGAAGCGAACTCGTGACAATCGCGCGCACGACGGTCGATTTGATAGCCGGTCCGGCCTCAGCCCCGGCACCAGCTCGCCGCACCAGCGGAGCGAGGTAGACGGGATCGGAGGTAATCCGTAGCACTCGACGCGCAACTAATCGCGACTCATCCCATCGAATCAGCGCGTAAAGACAACAGAACGCTGCGAAAGCGACGGGTGATCATCCTCGCTCCTCGAAGCGGCGCGCATCCAAACTGAGGCTGTTGTCATGGAGTCTCGAGAGGAGCAAGTAGTAACCGAGCGAGTAGACGACCTGCGTGCCGAGAACACCCCAATCCGCACGCAACGCGGTGCCAAAGGCCAAAGCCGCCATCAAGAGAGAACCGACTACGATTGCAACGCGCGTGAAGAAGCCAAGCACGAGCAGCACGCCAACCGACAATTCGAGCAACGGAAGCGCTACGGCAAAGGGCCAAACGAGGGCGTTTGGCAGCACCGTTTGTGCGAAATCGGCCACCGTCTTTTGGGCGAACTGTCCGACGCCTGAGAGAATACGGCTGACTCCGTGCATTGCCATGTTCACGCCAAATGTGAAACGAAACAATGCGTACGCTAGCTGCGCGTCGGTGTGTTTCATCATGACCTTGCCGCTCGTACGACGAGCTTGGAGAGCATATCGGGCCCTTGGAGTACGCGCGCGTCGCTCGGCAGTTCCACGAAATCAACAAGGACCCGGCTGAGTGACGCGCAAGGACCAACGGTGAGTTCCGCCTCACTGGTCCAGCGCCCCGCAAACTCACACATCTCTGCTACGACCGTCTCACCGGCGCGCGCAACCGCCACCGGTCAGCAGACACTATCTCGCCGCATTCATGGAGACGATGGGGCAATTGACGTTGGCCGCGACGGCACCGGGCGGCGCGGCAAGCGCCGTAGCAAGATCGTTAACGGAGTCGAACTTGGCGCTCGGGTACGGCGAGACGGCCCACAGCGGTGAGTAGCCGGCGTTGGTCGGCAGGGTCGCAACGACGTTGTGGGTCTGCATGCTGCCCGCCTCGGTCTTGAATCCCGAGGCCGGTCCCTGCGCGTCGTCGTTGAACGTGACGTAGATCGGGGAGACCGGCACCATGCTCGTCGTAGCAGTGAGTCCGGCCTGCTTCTCGCCGAATGTAAAGTAGCTGACGACCTTCCCTTCGTACCAACCGTGGACGATGCTCGTCGGCGAGGTGTCACCGGGATAGCGCAGCGTTGCTGTGGAGCCCTCCGGAACGACCGGGCAATTGACGAGCATATCGGTGCTGTTCATCGCGTAACCCGAGCTGACAACGGCGTCAGCGCTCGCAATGGTATTGGCGATATAGCTGTCTGGCACCGTCACTGCGATGATCTGCCAGAAGTCGTTGTACCCGTCCTCGCCCGGAAGTACGTTGATGATGTTGAGCTGCCCGTCGACAGGCTTGCCGCCTTTCATCAACACGTAGATGGGCGCGGGGACCGTCGGCTGTACGTCGAAATTGTAGTATTTGATGACTTCGCCGTGAGGCCCGAAGCCCTGCGTAATGAAAGGGCCTTGATCGAAATCAACCGGCGCGTTGGCAGCGGGCAGGCTCGGAGAAGCGCTACGCTTTTGCAAGTGTCCGGCCTTATCGCTGAAGCGATCGACCGTTACCTTTGCGGCCGTGGTCGGGTCCAACGGCGTAGCGAGGACGCCGGACGCGCCGCCCGTCGTGGCGCCAGCACCGCCGGAACCGGGGTTTGCGGTCGTGTCACTAGAGCAGGCATTAAGCAGCACGGTCGCTGCCAACAGACCAACGAAGCGGGAGGGAAACATGTGGCTACCTCTTGGTTACGGATAAGGCTCCGCCAGCGCGCCGTGCACACGGCGTGGCAACGAGAGCGTGGAGTTGGTTGAGCGCTGATATGCAGCTCGCGGCGTGGTGGTTACGCAGCGAGCGCTGATTGTCGACGAGCTGACATGGAAACGGGGACCTTCACTCGCGAGCCGTCGATCCGCGCACGCCTGCTACGCGGGTCGACGCTTCTCTGGGCTCTACCGCCCGACCGGAGGGAGCAAGAGCGCGCCGACAGCCTTCGCAGTGCCGATACCGAATTCGCTCACGAAGGTTAAAAAGTCACCCGAACCACGGCTATAGGTGAGGAGAACCGGGACTCCGCCGTGCACCGCTTGGATGCCCACGAAACCCTGGCGCATGTCGAGGTCGAATACCCCCTCCCCGACTGGACTCGCCGCAGCGCTCGTATAGCTTTCGAAGCCGTTAGGCCCCAGCCGGCCGCACGAGACCGTCATACTACCCGGGTTCGAAACGCACACCTCGCCATCGTCGTTCGCAGTCCAACACGCGGCCGACTCCTTAGTCGGAACGAGCTGCACTTGGTTGACCCCAGCTACCACTGGAACTTCGGCCTGGGCGGCGTTACTGGCCAGGTGCGCGATCGGCGACACAACCAAATCTTGGTAACCCGTGATACCGACGATCACGCCCGCGTCAATCCCGGCGACCGGGCTGCCGGGACCGGCAAGCCTGCCGTCAGGCCCCAGCCGAAACGCTTCGAGCGAGCCCGACTTTTCGGACACGTAGGCGTAGTTGTCGGTCAGCGTCACTTCGGCAGCTGAGCCGTCCGCTCTCAACAACGGCCGAATGCTGGTCGGTTCGGTCTGTCCATGCGGGTAGAAGCGGAGCGCGGTGGCAGAAAGCACATACGCGCCCCGGTCGCTCAAAGCCCCGGAAAGCGAGTTGTCTCCGCCCGTTTGAAGGATGACAGGGGCCCTCAGATAGCCATCCACGACCCGAAACAGGCTTGCACCTGCCACTTGGTTCGTCACCAACACTCGACCCCCGCTGCGGCTCAGGCTGCCGCCGATGGCTCCCGCGGCGGACACAGTCAAACCGACCGAAATCGTCTGTGTTGTCGCGCCGCTCAGCACGTCTTTGCAGATCAGAGTTCCTGGCTGCCCGACGTCGGTCGCGCCGACGGAGCAAAGCTGAGCACTAGTTCGATAGCGGGCTTGTGAAGTTGCGGATACTGCCATTGCAGCGCCGATGAGCGCGGCCAAGACCAATGAACGTTTGAGATGCATGCTGTTCTCCCAGTATGAGTGCGTGTGCACGGGACGATCCCTGATTGTCCCTCGAGCCGTATGCCTCACAGCGAGCGCGGTTACCGTGCGCGAGGACGAATCCGGAGAGTGGTCAACGCGATCGAACTGGGCTTGACGAATGTAAGTTAAACGACTAACTCTCAGGCGTGCCCGCCGCCTATGACTCGGCAGAGAAGCGAAGCGAGCTCGTGCGGGCCGCCCGCGAGCTGTTGCATCAGCGCGGGTTTCATCGAACCAGTTTGGCGGATGTCGCAGAGCTCGCTCGCGTGCCGCTGGGCAACGTGCACTACTACTTTAGGACCAAGGAGCGGCTTGCCGAAGCAGTGATCCGCTCTCACGAGGCCGCGCTCCGCGAGCGCTTCGAACTCTGGTCGAAGAAGCACGCGGACCCGCGCAAGCGGCTCCGAGAGCTACTGCGGGCGCCGCTTGATTCGAGTGACTCCGTGATCCAATTCGGTTGCCCCCACGGAAGCCTGTGTCAGGAGCTGGAAAAGCTGGCCTCTGGAACTCCCCTGGCCAAGGCGGGCGCGCGGTTGCTCACGGTCTATGTCGATTGGTGCGCGGAGCAATTCCAAGCCCTCGGGGCAAAACCCCGTGAAGCGCGAGCTTTGGCGGAGCAGCTGGTGTCCTCGATGCAAGGGACCATGCTACTAGCTCATACGATGCGCTCGCGCGAGCTGCTTGCCAGTCAGTTCCGCCGGATCGAGGTTTGGCTGAATGGCGTGGTTCCGAAAAACTGAGCAAGAGCTGGAGTCAAGATGGCCGCGCCGATAGAAAGGAGATCTCGTTGGTTCATCGCCCTGCGAACCGTCTCGGTAACGATCGTCTCGAGCGCGTCGAATGTTGTTCGCGCGAGAGCGAGGTCGCTGCGTACCAGTGGCGCCAGAGCTCCTCCCGCACCTTCGCGAGCGTTTCTTCGATGTCGAATTAGCGCGGTCGGCCCATTTCCGTTTGCAAACACAGATCTACTTGACCACTTGGTCCAGAACCCTATAGTGGACGGGTCGGTCTACAATGTCCTCCAAACACTCGCTTCTCGACCGCTTCGTTCAGCGAGCGATTGTGCTCTGCGTGTCTGCGATCGCAGTGTGTGGCTGTGGAGGGCCCTCGGTAGCAGCGCAACCTGCGAACAGCGCAGCCCTTGATGACGACACCCAAATGAAGATCGCGCGGGCGTTGGCGGGGGGCTGGCGCGGCACCGAAGCCAGACAACGCGACGTCTACCGTCATCCAAAGGAAACTCTCGCGTTCTTCGGACTGAAGGAAGACATGCATGTCGTGGAGATCAGCCCCGGCACCGGTTGGTACACCGCCATCCTCGCTCCAGTGCTGGCGCCGAGAGGGCGATTGACCGTCACGAGCGGCTTCGATGAGCTCGCGAAGCATCCTGAGATCTTTGGACACGTCGAAGTGACGTCTCCGTCGCAGTTCGGCGCCGATGGCTCGGCCGACATGGTCCTCACGTTTCGCAACATGCACAACTGGGTCGGCGACCACCGCGAGCAGGAAGTGCTGGCCAGGGTGTTCGCGGTCTTGAAGCCCGGAGGCATCCTTGGCCTGGTGGATCATCGCGCGAAGGCAGATGCCGTACCGCCGGGTGCCGGAGGTTACCTGCGTGAGGACTGGGTCATCGCCCAGGTCGAGAAGGCTGGTCTTCGCTTCGTGGCCAAGTCGGAGGTCAACGCGAATCCGAGGGACACGACCGATCATCCGAAAGGCGTTTGGACTCTCCCGCCCACCTACGCGCTCGGCGAGGTCGACCGCGCCAAGTATGCGGCCATCGGGGAGAGCGATCGGATGACGCTGAAATTCGTAAAGCCTTAGTTTTGCCTTTTCGAGCCATCCAAAGAACAGAACTCGGCACCATGCGCCAAAAAAGAGGGCGGAGATGATCATGAGCACGGAAGTAAAAGTCGTCGCGGTTATCGGCGTCGGACCCGGGCTGGGGCGCGCACTGGCGGTTCGGTTCGCACGGGGAGGATTCGCCGTCGCGCTGATCGCACGACGGGTACCATCCTTGCAGCCAGTGCAGGCCGAGATTGAAAGCTTCGGTGGGGTTGTGCGGTCCTACGTCGCCGATGCGGCCGACGAAGCGAGCATCCGTGCGACGTTCGCGCGCGTTCGCGACGAGATGGGCGCCCCCGAGGTGCTCTTGTACAACGCGGGCGCGTTTCAAGCGGGGAACGTCCTCGAGCTTTCGGCGACTGCCTTCGAGCAAGCTTGGCGCGTAAACTGCCTCGGAGGGCTACTTGCAGCCCAGGCCGTGCTGCCCGCCATGCTGGAGCGCGGCCGCGGCAGCATCATCTTCTCCGGAGCGACCGCTTCGGTGCGGGGTAGCGCCCGCTTCGCTGGGCTCGCGGTCGGCAAGTTTGGGCTGCGCGCTCTGGCTCAATCAATGGCCCGGGAGCTTGGACCCAAGGGGATTCACGTGGCGCATGTCGTGATCGATGGCGGCATCGATTCAGAGCGCGCGCGAACGATGTTTGCGGATCGTGATCCCCGGGCGTTCCTCGCTCCGACGGCGATCGCGGAGAACTATTGGAACCTTCATGCGCAGGATCCGAGCACATGGAGCCAGGAGATCGACTTGCGACCCTCGGTCGAGAAGTTCTAGGGGCGGACTTGAGCCTCGATAATCGACCACGACGGTGAGCAGATCCGCTTCCTCGTCAGCGACGAGTGATCAAGTACGTTTGCCCTACATGAAAAGGATGATGATATGGCCCAGCCTGACATAGTATCGGTGAGCCGCCGCAACCCTCCGACAATGTGGAATATGGCATCGCTTGGGTGGTCGCACATCAGTGTGGCGGAGCCAGGCCGCCTTGCCTTCGTGTCCGGCCAGATCGCAGTGACGCCTGGCAGCACGGATGTGCCCGAGGATCTTGCTAGCCAGGCAAAGCTTGCGACTGCCAGCCTCACCGCCGCACTCAAGGACCTGGAGGCGTCTCCGCGAGACGTTGTCATGCTGCGCGTGTACGTGGTGAACGCGACCAGCGAAGCGTTCGGGCAGGCCGTTACTCCTCTACGTGAAATGCTCGGCGACGCGATGCCCAGCATCACGACGATTGGCGTCCAAGCTCTCTATAAGCCGGAAATCAAGGTCGAGATTGAAATGGTGGTGCGTCTCCCCTGAAGAGGCTTCTGTCAGGCGCGCGAGATCCCCACCGAAGCCTCTTCCTCCGGCAGCCTGTCGATCTCCATTCCGAGACGAAGCACCCGACCGCGATCCGCTAGACGGTTGCGACGGCGCCGCCGATTGTCGTCACGCTCGCCGAAAGGGGCCGCGGTGACGCTTTTGTCCGCCTAGAGCGCGTCGCAGTCAGTCCAAGAGTGCGCGCTTCAGCGCCATCGCACGCGGCTCCGCATGAGCGGCAGCACTCGAGGTGCTTCTCCTTCTGCCGACGTTTCACTCGACCGGTCCGTGATGAAACAAATGAATCATGGCGTTTCATCGTGCTGAAACGTCGGCATCCACGGGAGCGCCAGCGGCCCCCCCACTATCAAAACCACTCCACGGCGACCCGCTTTACGACGCCCCTCGGCCGTCTCGGCCGGGGCGGCACGGTCGTCGCATAAGGCTTGACCATGATATTCCGACAGCTCTTCGACAGGGAAAGCTCGACGTACACGTACTTGATCGCCGATGAGCGGACCAAAGAGGCAGCACTCGTCGACCCTGTTCTGGAACACATCGAGCGCGATCTGGAGATCGTACGAGAGTTAGGCCTCGGGCTAGTTCAGGCGCTCGATACTCACGTCCACGCGGACCACATTACCGCGGCCGGAACTCTGCGCGAGCGATTCGGAGCCCTCACGATCGGTGGCGAGGGCGGCGCGCCGTGCGTCGACCGTCCGGTGCACCACGGGGAGATCATTCGCCTCGGCGCCGTCGAGATCCTCGTGCTGGCTACGCCCGGCCACACGAGCGAGAGCGTCAGTTTCCTCATGGGCGACCGAGTTCTCACCGGCGACGCGCTCCTGATTCGCGCGGCGGGGCGCACCGACTTTCAGAACGGTGATGCCGGCGAGCTTTACGACACGCTGACGCGCGTGCTGTTCCGCCTCCCTGACGAAACGCTCGTCTACCCAGCGCATGACTACCGAGGACGCACCGTCTCGACGATTGGTGAGGAGAAGCGCTTCAACACCCGGGTCGCCGGTCGGACGCGGGAAGAATTCATCGCCGTGATGAACGGTCTCCACCTGCCTGAGCCAACCCGCTTGCACGACGCGGTGCCTGCGAATCGTGCCTGCGGGGTCGTCCCGCCGCCGGTCCAGGGATGAACACCGCACACGACGAACACCGCATGCGACGCACGAGACAAGGAGCGGCCCGATGACGGCGCTTTTCGGCTTCCAGAACATCACTCCCGCCCAACTATCGACTCTCGTGCCACGACCGCGCGTCGTGGACGTCAGGGAGCCCGAGGAGTTCACCGGCGAGCTCGGGCACGTGCCGGGCGCCGAGCTCGTTCCGCTCGGCACTGTAGGCGACGCAGCGCGAGAGTGGAGTCGCACCGAGCGCATCGTCCTCGCCTGCAGATCGGGAGCGCGCTCAACCAGGGCGGCAACTTCACTCGCAGCCCTCGGCTTCGAGAACCTCATGAATCTCGAGGGCGGAATGCGCGCCTACAACGAAGCCGGCTTGCCGGTCGAGCGCGGATGATGGTTCTCGCGGTATCCATCGCGGTCCTCATTGGAGTGTCGTTGGGTCTGCTCGGGGGTGGCGGCTCCATCCTCACGGTGCCCATTCTCGTCTACGTGGTTGGTCTCGAGCCCCGTGATGGGATCGCAACCTCGCTCCTCGTCGTGGGCGTGACGGGCGCAGTCGCGACGCTCAGCCACGCCCGAGCCGGGCGCGTGCAGTTTCGAACCGGGTTTCTCTTCGGCGCATCGTCGATGGCGGGTGCATTCGCTGGTGGAAGACTCGCTCACCGGCTGCCCGCGAAGACCTTGCTCCTCGCCTTCACCATCATGATGTTCGTGACCGCTGCCGCCATGATGCGCCGTCGCGCCCAGACGCCCGAGACCACCGCGCCGCAAGTGCTCCGCGGCGCGGTCCTCGCGCGGGCGTCGGCGATCGGAGTCGGGGTCGGTCTGCTGACCGGCGTGATCGGGGCCGGCGGTGGATTCGTGATCGTGCCCGCGCTCGTGCTCGTCTGTGGCTTGCCGATGCGGACGGCGGTGGGAACATCGCTGCCCGTCATCGCAATGAATTCGTTCGCGGGATTCGCGGGTGCCCTCAGCCACGCGACGATTCCGTGGACGCTGGCACTCGCGATCACGACTGCGTCGGTCTTCGGCAGCTTCGGAGGGACCGCGCTCGCAGGTCGCGTGAGGCCACAAGCGCTCCGTGCCGGGTTCGCATGGTTCGTGCTCGCCATGGCGGTCTGGATGTCCTTCAAGCAGCTGCCCACCTCGTTCAGCGCCCGCCTCGGTCTGTCTGTCGCGGCCGCATCACCCAATAATCGGAGCGTACAACCATGACATTCACTCCAATCTCAGCCTCGATCGGCGGCGCGCTCATCGGCGCGAGCGCCTCATTGATGCTCGTTTTGAACGGACGCGTGGCTGGCATCAGCGGCATCCTCGGCGGGCTGCTGCGCCTGCCGCGCGGAGACACGAGCTGGCGCGCATCTTTCTTGGCCGGTCTCCTTGTCGGCGGCGTCTTGCTGGCTCTGATCTCTCCACAAGTGCTGCCCACGGCCAACCGGACGCCCACCGCGCTCACGGTAGTCGCGGGCCTGCTCGTCGGCTTCGGGACCCAACTCGGCAGCGGCTGCACGAGCGGGCATGGCATATGCGGCATCAGTCGTTTCTCCACGCGCTCGATCGTCGCGACGGTCACCTTCGTCGCTACGGGCGGTCTCGCCGCGTTCATCGTCCAGCGCTTGCTCGGGAGGGCTTCATGAGACAGCTGCTCGTGTCCTTCGTCTCAGGTGTGGTTTTCGCGCTCGGCCTCGGCATCTCGGGGATGACGAATCCCGCAAAGGTAATCGGATTTCTCGACGTGACCGGGGCGTGGGACCCGAGCCTCGCCTTGGTCATGGGAAGCGGGATCGGCGTTCACTTCTTGTTTGCACGGTGGTCGAAACGAGCAAAGCGGCCACTATGGGCCGACGCATTCGTCCTCCCGAAGCGCTCAGACATCGATTGGCGATTGCTCGGCGGAGCGGCGCTGTTCGGGCTCGGCTGGGGAACGGCGGGCTACTGCCCGGGCCCCGGACTCGTCTCTCTCGTCGGCATCAGCACAGGTGCGCTGGCCTTTTGCGCGTCGATGATCACGGGGATGGTTGCGTTTCACGTATTCGTGGGAGCGCCGCGCGAACGCGCGACGAGTGGCAGTGCGACAGCGGCTCACTCTCATCCAGCGCGCAGATAGGAAGACGCTGCCTCCTGCATCCGAACGAGCTCGCTCACGCTTGAATCGACAAGCAACGCGAACGGCACGAGGTCTTCTTGCGCTTCACGGAGTGTTGCGACGTCACTCGGCAACGTCCTGACGACCGACCTGCCGCCGCACGTGTTCTCACAATGGGAGCGACGATGATTCGCTTCCGTCAGTTGCGACCGAGCAGCCCTAGCGCACGCATTCGGCGCCAGAGGGTCACGCGACTGATTCCGAGAGCCGTGGCCGCGAGCTCGCGGCTGCCGCCCGACGTTCGAAGCGCGTCTCGAACACGCTGGCTCTCCGCGCTTTGTGTAGATGGGAGGCTCCCCTCGTCGGCTGGAGTCTGTGCTACCGTCAACTCCGTAGCGTCGGGCGACAGGAGCTCCGGTGGCAGGTCCGATGGCAATAGGATCGGGCCGTCGCCCGTAGCGTATGCATAGGCCAGGACGTTGCGAAGCTCGCGAACGTTGCCGGGCCACCGGTGACGCGCGAGGACCTCCAGCGCCGCGAGGGCGACGCGCTCGATCTGACGTCGTCGGCGCGGATTCATTTCGAGAAACACTTTTTCGCAGAGCAGCGGAAGGTCCTGGGGACGATCGCGTAGGGGCGGCAGAAAGATGGGGATCACACGAAGCCGGTAGAGCAGGTCGGCGCGAAAGCGTCCTGCCTCCACCTCCTTCCGCAGCGCGCGGTGGGTTGCTGACACGATTCGGACGTCCACCGGCACAGGGTCGCGGCCACCGATGGGAATCACGGTGTGCGTTTCGAGAACGCGAAGGAGCTTCGCCTGTACGTCCAGGGGCAACTCCGCGACCTCGTCTAGGAAGAGGGTCCCCTTGTGCGCGAGCTGGATGTGGCCGGGAGCGTCGCGGTGTGCGCCGGTGAACGAACCGCGAACGTGACCGAACAGCTCGCTCTCGAGGAGGTTCGAGGGCAGCGCCGCGCAATTGATGGCGCGGAGGGGCCCCTTGCGACGCGCCGAGAGCGCGTGGATCGCCCCCGCCACGAGCTCCTTGCCGGAGCCCGTCTCTCCGCGCACTAGTATCGTGTCATCGTCGACCGCGACGCGCTCGATCACGCGGAAGACCTCCTTCATGCGCGCATCCTGCGTCCACATGCCATGAAACAGCACGGGGCCTGCGGCCGCTGCCGGGCCGGCAAGATCGAGGAGGAGCACGAACACGCGCGGCATGTGGGCGGGATGAGGTATCGCGCGCACGTGCAGCGTCGCGCCCGCCAAGCCGCCGGGCAGCGGAATGATGGCTCGCACGGCCTGGCCGGTGTCGAGCGCGTCCGCGAGCGGCCGATTCGTCCCCCCGCCGCAGAGCACGTCGGTCGCCAGCGCCCCGCGCGGCGGGTTCCGCCCCAATAGCTTCACCGCCTCTGACGTCACCACGCGTATCCGACGCTGCTCGTCGAGCACGAGCGCTGCTCCCGCGAGTCCCTCGAACGCCGCCGCGAGCAAATCTTCGTGTTTCAAGAAATGTTTCCAGCAGCGGGCCCGTTGAAACGGCGACGTTCCGCTTCCTGTTGAAATTGGGTAGCGGCGCATATGCAGATACGCGGCCTTTTCGGTCGCTTCAACGACGACGGGTTTGGGCTTTGCCTCGTGAGCCCGGAGCGCGGTGAGCAGAAACACGGCCACGGGGCGCCTCCGTCGTCGCATGGCTGCTCGGCGCGTGGCTAGTCCCCCGCGTCGGAAGCACCAAATCGACCGCCTCCTCTGCGTCCCTGATAAGCGTCTTGCGCGCCGTGCCCATTTTCGCACGCACGGTCAAACCATTGACCAGGTCGATGACTTGGCTCGCCCGCGCGGCCACGGGAAAATCCGACGGGATTTCTCCCGCGCTGATCCCGTCCCGGAAACGACGTTCCACTAACGCTACGGCGCCAGCCGCGGCGTCCTGTACGAACTGCCTGACCTCTGCGTCGTCCACAAGCGGCGCGACGCACACGAGAAGACAACCCACGGCCGAGGCTTCCTCGGTCGCACTCTCGACCGCTTGCCTCAGGAAGCTGGCCAGCGAGTCGCGAAGAGGCTGCGGCGAAAAGATTGCCTTCGCAAGGAGAGCACCCCTCGTTCCTGCATACGCCTTCAGGACGCGCAAGAACAACGTCCGCTTGTCGCCGAAGACGGCGTACAGGCTCATCCGTCCCACACCCATCCCGGCGACGAGATCGTCGATTGTCACTCCGTCGTAGCCCTTCGACCAGAACACCTGGGTCGCCTTTTCCAGCGCGGCTGTCTCGTCGAAGCTGCGCGGTCGTCCACGCGGCCTAGTCGTATTTTGGATCATGCAGTATAGAATTCCTTGCGGCTGACCGTCCGCCTAAATATCATACCAACTGGTCTAAAAATGGCAAGGTGCGGCCCCGACCCGTTGGTTCGAGCTTCCCGTCCCCCCCGACGGGAACCGTCCACGAGATATTCGCTCGCTCTCGTCGCCGTCCTGAGGAAGCGCCCGATTCGGGGTTGAATCGACGTGGTAACCCGAATGAGCGGGCGAGCCCCTGGGCGCCATTCCCGAGCTTCGATCTCGTCGAAGCGGTGAGGTCTTCCACCGGCCAAGCGTTTTTTTCAGAACGTTTGGTACAAAATACCTTGCACCACGACTCGGTCGTCCTATTATTGTACGCATCGGTACTGAATCAGCAAGCCGGAACGCGCGGTTCAGCAAGCTCCGTGAAACAGAAGCAAGGCGACCCTTTGGTCGCACGAAGGAGACGCAACCATGGGACGCTATGACAACAAGACGGTCGTGATCACGGGTGGAACGACGGGCATCGGCCTGGCGACGGCCAAGTTCTTGCTCGAGGAGGGGGCTCGGGTTCTCGTGACGGGTCGCCGGAAGGAGACTCTCGACTCCGCGCGCGCACAGCTCGGGAAGAGCGCCATCGTCGTGTCGAGCGACGCGACGTCGCTGGCGGATATCGACAAGCTGGCCGTGCGTGTGAAGGAGGAGTTCGGAGGGGTCGACTTTCTGTTCCTCAACGCCGGCTACGGAACGTTCGCGCCATTCGAGGGCACGACCGAGCTGGCGTACGACGAGATGTTCAATCTGCACACGAAAGGGCCGTACTTCGCGGCGCAAAAGCTTGCTCCGCTGATGTCTCGCGGGAGCGCGATCGTACTCACGACCTCCGCCGCGAACATGAAGGGCTTACCAATGCTCAGTGCGTACGGGGCTGCCAAAGCCGCGCTTCGCTCACTCGCGCGATCGCTCGCAGCCGAGCTCATGCCACGGGGCATACGCGTCAACGCCGTGAGCCCTCTGATCGAAGGTACGCCAATCCTTCTGAGGAGCGGTCTGCCGACGGAGCAGCAGGACCATTTTCTTGGGCAGCTGCGGGAGGGCAATCCGATGAAGCGCCTCGGACGACCGGACGAGATCGCGAAGGCGGTCGCCTTTCTCGCGTTCGAAGCCACGTTCACGACTGGGCACGAACTTCCCGTGGACGGCGGAATGACCCAGCTCTGAATCTGAAGTCGTGCAACGAGACGTCTCCACGGACAAAAGAGAGAGAGCCGAATGAAGGTCGCTTTGATCACGGGTGCGAATGCCGGCATTGGCAAAGAGGTCGCGGGGCAGCTCGGCTCTCTCGAGACGGCAGAGAAGATTTATCTCGCCTGCCGAAACGAACAGAAGGCCACGGCTGCGAAAGCGGACCTCGAAGCGCGAACCGGAAAATCGATCTTCGAAATCGTCTTGATGGACGTCTCGGATCCATCGTCCGTACGATCTGCGATCCGGTCGATTCGGCGGCCGGTAGACGCGCTCGTAATGAACGCCGGAGGCATCGGCGGCAAAGAGCCACTCGCGCTGACGAAGGACGGCGTCACGCAAGTCTTTGCGCTAAACCTGCTCGGTCACGTGGAGCTGCTCGATGGGCTTCTGCGCTCGGAACAGCTGACCGGGACGGCGCTCTACGTGGGGAGCGAGGCAGCGCGCGGAGTGCCGAAGATGGGGATTAAGAAACCAACCTTCGCCAGCTCGTCGGTCGACGAATTCGTGAGTGTGTGCAACGGTCAGTTCTTCGCCGGGAAGAAGGGCGATATATGGCTCGCCTACGGACAGGTGAAATACCTAGCTGCGCTGTCGATGGCGGCGGCCGCGCGGAAGAACCCAGGGCTGAGGATTCTTACCGTAAGTCCCGGGCAAACGAGCGGCACAGACGCCCCGAACAACTTCCCCGGACCGCTGCGTGTGATGCTGAAGTACGTCATCATGCCGATCGTCGCCCCCGTGTTGGGGATCGTTCATTCGTTGGAGACCGGATCCAAACGACTGGTCGACGCGATTGTCGATCCGGCGTTTCTCAGCGGCACGTTCTACGCAAGCGAGGCGAAGGCGCTAACGGGACCGCTGGTCGATCAAAGCGCGATTTCCCCTGAGCTCCGGGACTCGACGATTCAGGACAACGCGTGGGAAGCGGTGCATCGTTTCTTGCCACGCCCGGCGATGTTGCAAGAGCAGGCGGCAGCGACCCCGAGCCTGAACTGAAAGCTACGCGGTCGCCCAGTTGTGCCGCCGCTGATCACTACCCGACGAGATGTTCAATCGTAAGCGCTGCGCGGAACCCATCTTTATGGCCGCGCGGCCGCCATTCAGGCGCTCAGGCGGCTGGAATCGTGAACGAGCAGAGTGGGGCGTTCAGTTCTTCTGGATCGAGCTTGGCGCGGGTGGCG